>ERZ834859.166-NODE-166-length-87643-cov-13.654530_pt1 | contig 87643 bp, 80 predicted proteins | sample MGYA00519947_ERZ834859 | MGnify/ENA primary metagenome ERZ834859 (study PRJEB31850, sample SAMEA3708763) | human gut metagenome | biome: human gut; feature: human-associated habitat; material: faeces | place: China | collected 2014 ...
TCAAGCAGAGCGCGGATAGTAAGACATAGGGAAGCATGAGTTGGCAGAGTTGTCCAAAATGAAGGTTAAATTTGGTATACAGGTATAGATTCTGGGGGTTTCCCATCGGGGTTAGCATACTACCTAAATTTGCAGCGACGGTTTGCATGACGACCAGAGGGACTATGAGGGATTCTTGATTTGCCATTTGCAGCACGGTGAGACCGAAAGGAACAAAAATAAGTAAGGAAACATCGTTTGTAATTACCATGCTGGAGATAAAAGGTAAAAAAACGAGAGAGAATAGCATTTTCCGGGAGGTAGTGGCTCTCTTGATTAAGTGATTCCCAAGGTAGAGAAACAATCCGGCTTTTTGAAATCCTTTGGTAACTGCCATCAGGCTAAACAAAAGAAATAGTGTGTCCCAATCAACATAGGCAATGTAAGAAAGATTGGGAGGGACAATCATGGAGAAGATGAGAGCTAATGCAATTGCGATACACAGAATCGTTTCTTTCTGAACAAACCCAATACAGCGTTTTACAAATTTTGACATAAGGACATGAACTCCAGGAAAAGGAAAGAAATGAAAAAGTGACCGATTATAAAATCGATCACTTTCTTGTGGTGGAGGAGGATGGATTCGAACCATCGAAGTCGTCGACAACAGATTTACAGTCTGCCCCCTTTGGCCACTCGGGAACTCCTCCATATGAAATTGGAGCTGGTGGACGGACTCGAACCCCCGACCTGCTGATTACAAATCAGCTGCTCTACCAACTGAGCTATACCAGCACAACACCGGCCTATGTATCATAGCAAAACGGACTATGTTTGTCAACAAAAATTTTCGGAAAATTCAATGTTTTTGGAGGGAGAACATGCAACTGATCGAATTGGCGGCGCAGTACCGCGCCACGGGCAACGCGCTGCGTGCGCGCGCGGCCACCTTGCGTCTGGAGCTGGCGGCCATGCCGCGTGCCGGCCGCGCCCGGCGCGATCTGGAGGCGCGCATCGCGCGCCTGGAGCAGATGGCGGGCGAGACTCTGTGCACGGCGAGCTATCTCGCGCATTATTATGACCGCAGCTGACCGCGCCGGCCGTCGGGCGGGCCCGGTTTGCGTTCCGGCGGCAGGTGTGGTATACTTATCGGCATGAAACGCTTACATATGAAAAACAATTCCACATTCCGCCGCGTGCTGGCCGTGCTGCTGGCTGCGGCGATGACGTTCGCGCTCACGGGCTGCTCCGTGCGCGAGCTGCACATCGGCCAGGTCGAGGTGAACACCGGCGCCGGCACGGCGTGGATCACCCCGGCCAGAGGCGTGGACAAGTTCGACATTCCGGCGGCCGATTTTTCCGCCGGGGCGGACGGCAGCGTGACCTACACCGGCACGGCCTACCGCGCGCTGCAGGGCATCGACGTGTCCACGTTCCAGCAGGACATCGACTGGCAGGCCGTCGCGGATTCCGGCATCGCCTTCGCGGTCATCCGCGCGGGCTACCGGGGCTACGGCAAGGGCGGCATCGTCGAAGACGACCGCTTCCGCCAGAACGTGGCCGGGGCGTGCGCGGCGGGGCTGCGTGTGGGGCTGTACTTCTTCTCGCAGGCGGTCACGCCCGAGGAGGCGGCCGAGGAGGCGCAGTGGCTCGTGGACGCGGCGCGCGATTACAAGATCGACATGCCGCTCGTGTTCGACTGGGAGAACATCGACCAGAGCACCGTCGCCGCCGGCGACACGGTGCGCACGGCGGAGATGACCGGCGAGGACGTCACGGCCTGCGCCGCCGCGTTCTGCGAGACGGTCACGGCCGCGGGCTACGACGCCGCCGTCTACGGCAACCGCTGGCAGGGGTACTATGACTACGACTTTGCGCAGCTCAAAGACTATGCCTTCTGGGTGAGCGCGCCGGGCACGGCGGACGATTTTTACTACGCGCACGATTTCTGGCAGTACAGCTACGACGGCACGGTGCCGGGCGTCTCCGGCAGCGTGGACCGTGACCTGTGGTTCGTGCCGATCACGACCTGAGGAGGCGCGCGATGAAAAAACGACTTTTGACCCTGCTGCTCGCGCTGGCGCTCGCGGTGTCGCTGGCGCTGCCGGCCGCCGCCGCACAGACGCCGGTGGAGGTGTCGAGCGCGCTGGAGCTGGCGCAGGCGATGGCCGAGCCGGTGTCGGCGCGCGGCCGATTCCGCTCCCGCACCGCCGCGGCCGAGCCCACGCGCGTGGTCGCCTTCGCGCCCGCGCTCGCGGACGGGTACGGCGCGGACCGCGTGCTGCATCTGGCGGCGTGGCAGGAGTACGTGCTCGAATTTTCCGACGCGGCGGCGGCGCAGCGCGCGCTCGCGCGCCTGCGCTCCGACCCCGATGTGACGGACTGCTTTCTCGATGAGGCGGTCACGGCGGACGACACGCTCGCCGGCCTCTGGGACGAGACGGCCAGCCGCTCCTGGGGCGGGCACGAAATGGGCCTCACGACGCTGCGCCATCAGGCGGACGTGCTCCTGCCGGCCGGCCGCCGCGCGACGGTCGCCGTCATCGACACGGGCGCGGAGGTCTCGCACCCGCTGCTCGCGGGGCGCGTGTCGGCCCGCAGCTATGACTTTGCCGACAACACGGCCGACGTGACGGACGTCAACGGCCACGGCACGGCCACGGCCGGGCTCGTCGCCGACCTCACGCCCGACGAGGTGGACGTGATGGTCCTGCGTGTGTACGGCGACGACAACCTCTCGAAGCCGTCGCGCGTGCTCACGGCGCTTGAGTACGCGCTGGAAAACGGCGCGACCGTCGTCAACATGAGCATCGGCTGGCCGAACGCCATTAAAAAGGGCTACTCCTTTTTAAATAGTGTCCTCGCGCAGGCGTATGCCGCGGGCGTCGTCGTCGTCGCGGCGGCGGGCAACCTCAGCCAGAGCAACCCCACCGCGAACGCGGACGATGTCTATCCCGCCAATCAGGCGCAGGTGCTCACGGTCTCGGCCGTGGACCGCAGCCGGACGTTTGACGATACCTATTCGGCCTCCGGCGCGTCGGTCGATCTGTGCGCGCCGGGCACGGGCGTCGCGGTCGCGGCGCTCTCCGGCGGCATGACGGTGCGCAGCGGCACATCGTTTGCTGCGCCCCATGTCGCGGCGGCGGCGGCCTGCGTGCAGCTCGCGCAGCCGGGCGCTACGGCCGCGCGCGTGCGCCGGACGCTCTGCGACTATGCCGAGGATCTCGGCGCGCCCGGCCGCGACGATCAGTACGGCAACGGGTTTCCGGTGCTCACGCAGTGCTTTCACGACCGGTTGTGTCCGGGGCGGCGCTTTGCGGACATGCCGGACGCGGACGCCTGGTCGCACGCAGGGCTGGACTACTGCATCGCGGCGGGACTGATACACGGCATGACACCCGTCACCGTCGCGCCGGAGGCGCTTGCCACCCGCGCGCAGGTCGTGCAGCTGCTCTGGGCGGCGGCGGGCAGCCCGAAAACCACCGGCCCGCTGCCGTTCACGGATGTGGCGCCCGGCGCGTGGTATTATGACGCGGTGCACTGGGCGTATCGGACGGGGCTCGTGTCCGGTACGTCGCCCACGACGTTTACCCCCGACGCCGCCATCACGCGGCAGGACTTCACGGTCATCCTCTACGCGCAGGCCGGCCGCCCGGCCATGATCGGCACTGCGCTCGCGGCCTTCCCGGACGCGGGCCAGGTCGCGGGCTATGCCTACGCCGCACTCACCTGGGCGGTCGAGCAGGGGCTGATCGGCGGCGTCGGCACGCCGTCCGGCCCGCAGCTCGCGCCGCGCGGCTATGCCACCCGCGCCCAGGTCGCAAAGATCCTCATGGGCTACTATGACCGGTAAAGTGAAGATACAGCGCCACGGGGCGGGGCCGAAAGGCCCCGCCCCGTGGTTTGCGCTTGTTTTACCGGTTTTTCACCTTGTACGCCGCGCCCCACGCCCACATCGCGTCGAGGATCGGTCGCAGGCTCCGTCCGAGCTCCGTCAGGCTGTATTCCACGCGCGGCGGCACCTCGGCATAGACCCGCCGGTCCACGAGACCGCACGCCTCCATGTCGCGCAGCTGCGCGGTCAGCACCTTCTGCGACACGCCGCCGATGGAGCGGCGCAGCTCGCCGAAGCGCTTCGTCCCCGGCATCAGATCCCGCAGGATCAGCACCTTCCACTTGCTGCCGATGAGCATCAGCGTCGTCTCGACCGGGCAGGCCGGCAGCGTTTTTACAGCATCCATAACGGTGCGCACCTCCAATGGTTTCTTTTTGGTAACTACGGCACAAATATGTGCTTACTTTACAAAATGTCCGTACATCGTTATCATAAACCTGTAAGCGCGGGAATACAACCGTAAATCCCATTTTCCCGCATCAGGAGGTCTTTTTCATGAACGAAGTCGTAACATTTCTGCAGGCGAACCCCGTACAGTATCTGGCCACGGTCGGCCGGGACGGCAGGGCGAAGTGCCGCCCGTTCATGTTTGCCGGCGCGCTCGACGGCAAGCTCTGGTTCTGCACGAACACGACCAAGGACGTCTATCGGGACATGCAGGTCAACCCCTATGTGGAGCTGTCCGTTTCCAGCGCGGACTATGCATGGCTGCGCCTGAGCGGCGAGGCTGTCTTTTCCGACAGCATGGCGGCCAAGGAGCTGTGCCTGCAAAACCCGATCGTCCGGAGCCAGTACGGTGACGCGTCGAACCCGATCTTCACGGTGTTCTGGCTGCGCGATGCCCGCGCCGTCATCGCGGACTTCTCCGGCGAGCCGCCCCGCACCTACACGCTCTGAGCAGCAGAAAGCCCCGCCCCCGTTTCCGATCCGGAAACGGGGGCGGGGTTCGTTTTGCCCTGCCACGCTTATTCCTCCGGCGCGGGCTCCTCGGTCACTTCGACCTCGATGTCCTCCGGCTCGACGACCTCGGCGTCGACGGTGTGCAGATCCGGCGCGGGGCGGTACTCCTTCGCGGCGGCGCGCAGCTCGTCCATCTGCGCCTCCAGCTCGGCGACGCGCGCGTTGGCGTCCGTCACCTGCTGGCAGAGCTCGGCGAGGAAGGCGTCGGCCGTGTCGCGGTAGTTTTCGTAGTACAGGCGGCCGATCTCGGTGTACGTGCGCTTGACGCGCTCGAGCTCGGCGTTGCAGTCCACGGTCATGCGCGTCATGCGCGAGGCGTACTTGGCGCGGTCGCCCACGGCGTGGGCAGCGCCGGCGACCTTGTCGCGCATCTCGTCGCTGACGACCTTGTTGGCGGCATTGGCCACGGTCTCACCGGCCTTGCCGGCCGCGTCGACGACCTTGTCCTTCAGGCTGTTGAGCATATCATGATAATCTTTCATGGAAAAAACCTCCTTGAAATATGAAACTGCAAATGCTTTATGCGTCCGGCTGCCCGCCCGCGCCGCGGTCGACATAGCGCGGTGCGTGCCGGAGCTTGCCGGTGTAAAACAGCGCGAGCACGACGGCAGCGGCGGCCGCCGACACCCCGGCCAGCAGCTGGCTGACGCGGATGCCCGTGCCGGCGATGTACAGGCTGTCGGTGCGCAGGCCCTCGATGAGCGCGCGGCCGATGCCGTACCACACGGCGTAGAGCAAAATGAGCTCGCCGTCAAATTTCCGCTCGTGTCGTCGAAACCAGAAGTGCAGCAGCAGAAAGCCCACGAAGTTCCACAGGCTCTCGTAGAGAAACGTCGGATGTACGTACACGGTCTCCCGGCCGGGGAGCGTGAGCCCCATGCGGGAGAAGGCCGTGGTCTCGCGGCCGAAGGCCTCGCGGTTGATGAAGTTGCCCCAGCGGCCGATGCACTGCCCGATGAGCAGGCCGGGCGCGCACACGTCCGCCATCGCGCCGAAGGGGATCTTTTTCTTCCTGCACCAGATGATGCCGGTCAGCAGCCCCGCGATCACGCCGCCGTAGATGGCGAGCCCGCCCTCCCAGATCTTGAGCGCGTCGATGGGGTGGTCGCGGTAGTCGCTCCACTGGAAGATGACGTAGTACAGCCGCGCGCCGATGATGGCCAGCGGGATCATCCAGATGAGAAAGTCATAGAGCGTGTCCGGCTCGATGCCGCAGCGGCGGCAGTGCCGCGCGCAGTAGAGCATCGCCAGAATGAAGCCCACGGCGATGATCACGCCGTACCAGTAAAACGTGCGGCCGAAGAGCGTGAACGACGCGCTGGGGTCGATGCTCCAGTTGCCGAGCAGGGGAAAGCTGATGGTGGCGTCACGCATCATCGTCGGCATCATCCTCGCCTCCTTTCGGGGCAACGACCGAGAGCGCCAGGCGCTCGGGCGCGAGCGTCTCGGTCAGCCACTTGGCGCACTCCGCCGCCGTGATCTCGCCGAGCAGCGGGAAGGCGTCCATGTGCTCGTACCCGCCGAAGAGCCCGTCGGCCATGGCGATGCACACATCGTCGAACCGGTCGAGCCCGCGCAGCCAGCCGCCGTACACGGCGCGGCGCGCCCGCTCGAAGGCCGGGCCGTCAAAGCCGTCACGCGCGATCTGCGCGACGGTCTCGCTCACGCGCGCGCACACGGCGTCGGGGTCTTTGCTCTCGCCGCCGAGCACGGCCATGGCGATCGGGCCGCAGTAGTCCGCGCTGCAGCCGAAGTCGTCGCCGAGCAGCCCCGCGCGGTAAAGATCGTTGTAAAACGCCGTCGCCTCGCCGAAGGCGGCCTGCAGCGCGAGCTCCGCCGTGAGCGTCTGGCGCAGGCGGGCCTCGCCCTTTTCTGCCGGGCGGAACTTCGCGCCCAGCAGCATCTGCGGCGCGGACACCGCGAGCTCCACGCGCATGTGCGCCTGCGCCGGCGTCATGTCCTCCGGCGCGCCGTGGTCGGCGGCCGGGACGGGAGAGAGGTCCGGCGGCAGGATCTCCGCCGCGATGGCGGCCACGCGCTCGGGCGTGTCCTGACACACGGCGCACAGCACCATGTTCGACGGCGCGTAAAACGCGCGGTGGCAGGTATAGAGCGTCTCGGGCGTGATCTGAGCGATGCTCTCGACCGTGCCGGCCACGGCGTCGCGCGCCCCGTCGCGCGCAAGCAGGCAGCGCATGAGGTCGCGCCACACGGCGCGGTCGGGGTCGTCCTCGCCCATGCGGATCTCCTGAGCGATGATGCCCTGCTCCTTGGCCACGCTCGCGTCGGTGAAATACGGCGTCGAGACAAAGCGCAGCAGCGTGCGCAGGTTATCCTCGAACCGGTCCGTGCAGGAAAAATAGTAGGCCGTCATGTTCGTGGACGTGAAGGCGTTCGGGTCTGCGCCGTTTTCGCTCAGCGTCAGCAGCGCGTCCGACCCGTCGGGCATGTCAAAGAGCTTGTGCTCGAGATAGTGCGCCACGCCGGCGGGCGTGTCCGTCCAGGTATCGTTCACGCGAAAGCGCCGGTCCGCCCCGCCGTAGCAGGTGGCAAACACGGCGTAGCTGCGCTGAAAGTCGGGCTTACAGAGCACGCGCACGCGCAGCCCGTTCGGCAGCGTCGCCGCCCAGACGTTTTCGGGTCGTTCATTCGTCATCGGCAGTCTCCTCCGTTCCCTTGAGCAGATACACACAGTCGCACACGACGCCGGCGGCGATGTCCGTCACGTCCGTGCGCGTGACCTCTTCCACGAGCGCGGCCATCTCGGCCGGGTCGATGTCCAGCCCCTGCACCGTGCGGTTGAGCCAGTACCACGCCAGCGCGTCGGGCGCGTCGGCCGTGGCGCGCAGGTCGCTGGCCACGCTGCGGATGGCGGAGCGCAGCTCACCGTCCGTAAAGTCGCCGGTGCGCACGGCGTCGAGCTGCGCCGTGACCTCGGCGAGCGCGCGCTCGTAGTTTTTCACGTCGATGCCGCTCGTCACGGTCAGCAGGCCCTTGTGCGCGCTCAGGCGCGAGCCGACGTAGTAGCACAGGCTGAGCTTCTCGCGCACGTTCAAAAAGAGCTTGGACGTGACGCAGCCGCCGTAGAGGGCGTTAAAGACGAACAGCGCCGGGATGTCCGGCTCGGTCATGCACGCGCCGAGACGGTAGCCCACGGCGAGCTGCCCCTGCGCGACCGGGAGCGTCTCGGTCACATAGCGCGGCTCGGCTTCGAGCGCGTTCATGCGGATGTCCGTGCCGATGTCCTCGTCGATCTCGCCGCGCGGCATCGTCGAGAGCACGTCCGTGAGGATGCGCGCGACGCGCCCGCCCTCGAGCGAGCCGCAGTAGAAGATCTCCACGGGGCTCGTCGAGAGCACGTCGTGGTAGCGCATCGTGAGCTTGCGGTAGTGGATGCGCTCGGCGTCCGCCTCTTCGCCGAGGCGGGGCACGGCGTAGTCCTCGCAGCAGCACATGTGGGCGTACAGCCGCTCGATGGCGTAGGCGCGCTTGTTGTTCATGCCGGCGCGGATGCGCTCGAGCAGCTTCTCACGCTCGCTGTCGACGATATCCGGCCGCAGCAGGCCGCCGCGCGTGTTCGGGTGCAGCAGCAGGTCTGCCACGTCGGCCGCGAGCCGGGGAAAGATCTCCTCGCCCACCGCGCCGTCGTCGGCAAACTCGGCCTCGAAGCCCACGGCCTGGATCTCGCCGAGCTTGCGCACGCTCGGCGTGATGCTTGCGCCGTAGAGGCGCTCGAGCTCGGCCGCGATCGTCTCCAGATCGGGCAGGCGCGTGCTGCCGCGCCGCAGCACATACGGCAGCACGGCCGTGCACGCCGCCGTTTCTCGCCGCAGCTGCGTCAGCAGGTTCACGCTCAGCCACGCGGTCTTGAACTTGTCCGTGCGCAGGGCGGTCAGCCACACGCCGGGGAGAATTTCCGTGCGGATGCGTTCCATAAGATACGCTCCTTTCGCCTATGGTGTGTCCATATTTTTTGAATACTTTATTATATCACGCCTTACCTATCTTGGGAATAGGGTTTCGGGCGCTTTTTGCCGATGCCGCCGCCGTCGTAGGGCGCATTGTCCACGGTCACGCCGTCGGGCCGCAGGCGGACGGTGTGCAGCAGACCCGCTCCGTCGCGCCAGCGCACGGTACACTCCGGCCAGCCGGCCGGCAGGTGCGGCTCGGGGTAGAGCACGCCGCCGCGCAGGTGCAGCCCCAGCAGATCTTCCGCCGCGATGCGCAGGTACCACCCCGCCGCGCCCGTGTACCACGTCCAGCCGGCGACGCCCGCGTTGTCCCCGCCCGCAATGTCGGCCGCGAGCACGTACGGCTCGCCCTCGTAGCGCGCGGGGTCGTGCGCCGCGGGCAGCACGGCGTGCAATATTTCCGCGCCCTCGGCCGTGCGGCCCGTGCGCAGCAGCGCCATGGCCAGCCACAGCGCGCCGTGGGTGTACTGCCCGCCGTTTTCGCGCAGGCCCGCGCCGTAGCTGCGCACGTAGCCCGTCTCGGGCGTGCGCCGCGTGATGGGCGGGTCGAACAGCCGCACCACGTTGTGCTCCCGGTCGAACAGGTGCTCCACCGCGCTCGTGAGCGCCGTGTGCACGCGGCCGGGGTCGGCATGCGTGTCGAGGGCGGCAAACGCCTGCGCGATCGCGTCGATGCGGCACTCGCCGCACGCTTCCGAGCCGAGCGGCCGCCCGTCGTCATAGTACCCGCGCCGGTACCACGCGCCGTCCCACGCTCCCTCGGCCGCGCGCGTGCAGTGGTCGGCGGCGAGCGCGAGCTGTTCGGCCGCGTGCCCGCCCACGAGGGCGGCAAATTTCCGCGCCGTGATGGCAAAAAACCACGTCAGCCACACGCTCTCGCCCCGGCCCTGCGCGCCCACGCGGTCAAAGGCGTCGTTCCAGTCGCCCGTGCCGATCAGCAGCAGCCCGTGTGCGCCCACGCCGCGCGCGAGCACGCGCATCAGCGCCCGGCGGCAGTGCTCGAGCACCGTGCCGGTCTCCGCGCCCGGCTCGAGCGGCTGGTAGCGGTCGTGCTCGTTTTCCTCCAGCTCCTCGCCCGCGAGGAAGGGGTACTCGGCGCGCAGGATCTCGGCGTCGCCGGTCTTTTCCACGTACTCGCACACCGCCCACGGCAGCCATAGCAGGTCGTCCGAGATGCGCGTGCGCACGCCGTGCTCGGGTCCCGTGCCCGCGTGCCACCAGTGGCACACGTCCCCGGCGGCGAACTGGTGCGCGCACGCGCGGCCGATCTGCTCGCGCGCAGGCGCGCTGTCGAGCAGCAGGAGGTTCACCGCGTCCTGTAGCTGGTCACGGAAGCCGAACGCGCCGCCGTTCTGGTACAGGCTCGTGCGTGCCAGCAGCCGGCAGCACAGCGTCTGATACGCCGCCCAGCCGCCGAGATAGCGGTTCATGTCCGCGTCCGGCGTCGTCATCCACAGGCGCGACACCGCGCCCAGCCACCGCTCGCGCGTCGCGCGCAGGGCGTGCGCGGCCTCGTCCGGCTGCGTCAGGCGCAGGAGATTCGCGCGCGTGTCGCACCCGCAGACGATCACGCCCTGCCGGTCGATCACGCCCTCGAGCGCGAAGCAGGGGCTCAGCCCCGCGCCGGCACGCGCGTCCATCTGCCCGCGCAGGAACGAAAACCGGTCGCACGTCCAGCCCGTGAGCGGCATGCCCGCCGCCGCGCAAAAGAGTTCGGGCGCGTCCGCGCGCACGTTCTCGGCCGTGAGCATGCCGTCCGTGTAGGCTGTCACGACGGCGGGGGCGTCCGCGTCGCGCCCGGCGCAGACGAGGTCAGTGTGCCACGTGATGCGCGCGCGCCCCGCGCACTCGATGAGCAGCACGCGCGCGTCCGCGTCCTCGGGCACGAACGCCGTCACGCGCACGGACATACCGTCCACGCTGCGCTCCCACGCCGCCCAGCCGAAGCCGTATTCCACCCGTACCTGTCCGTCGTCGTCAAAGAGCGACACCGCGCCCGCGCGCGATGCCATGCGCAGCGTCTCCGTGCCGCGCAGCACCCACGGGTCGCACAGCCAGCGGTTGATGCGCCCGGTGTGCGCGTTGCGGTGCCACATGTGGCCCGTGCCCGCGTCCGTGGCGAGAAAGCCGAAGCGGCCGTTTGTCAGCACCTGGCTCCACGCGCGCGGCGGCAGCCCGGTGAAGGACACCGTGCCGTCGTCGTCCCAGTGCACGTCGCTGCCCGTGGGCAGATACCGCCGGTCGCCCGGCGGGGGCAGCAGCGGCAGCGTGCAGCGCGTGCGCGCCATGCCGGGGCGGATGGCCGCGGCCGCCGCCACGGCGGGGAAGGCTTCCTCCGGCACGAGGTGCACGCCGCCGGGCGCGCCGAGCGTGTGCGCGAGGTCGAGCGCCGCGAGCCACCCGCGCACCTTTCCGGCCGTCGGCTGCCGGTAGTCCCCGCCGTCGCCGCTGCGCAGCGCAAGGTCGCACGCCACGCCCAGCGCGCGCAGCAGTGCCCACTGCCGCACCACGCCGCGCTCTGCCTGCGCGCACCACACCGGCAGGTCACCCGAGATGCCCTGCGCCCAGAGCGCCGGGCGCTCGAGCTGCCCGGGCGCTGCGCCCGCCGCCACGGCCGGAAACAGCAGGGGAGAGACCGCCGCCATCGCGCCGTCGAGCTCCGCGCCCGTCATGCCGTATTGCGCGGCGAGCTCTGCCGGCAGCGCCGCCGCCATCGCCGGCGGCAGCACGAGCGCGCGCTGCGCCGCCGTGAACGCATTGTCCTCGCGCGCGCCCACGCCGAGCGCAAAGCGCACGCGCCACGGCGTGTCCGGCGCTGTGTGCACCGGCACGCTCAGCTCCACGCGCCCCGCGCGCAGCCACCCCGGCACCGGCCCTTCGGCCCGCCACGTGCCCGGCCGGTCGCACGCGGCGCACAGCCACGCCTCCGGCTTCTCGCCGCGGCCGAGGTGCCGCAGCAGCAGCGCGTCGCGCCGCAGCACGCTCTGAAAGCCCAGCCGCGCGAACGCCGGGTGGTTGACATAATCCTCCCACGGTGCGAGCACGGCCTCGAACACGAACCGCACCGTGCCCTCGATCCCACGCGGGGACGAGAGCGTCAGCGCGCGCACCTCGCCGTTGGCGCGGCCGGGCACGGTCAGCGTCTGCACGGCGGTCACGTCCCCGTGCCGGGCGGTGAACTGCGCTGCGCGCACCGTAAAGCGCCACTGCGCGCCCGCGGCCGTGCCCGGCAGCAGTGGGCCGGAGAAATCGTCCGTCTCCAGCCGCACGACCGGCCCGGCGGCGGGGTCTGAGCGCGTGCCGCGGCGGCAGACGCTCAGCGCGTGCCAGCGCGCGAAGCTCTGCCCGGCCTCCGATACGGCGAGGCAGTACGTGCCGTTGGAGAGCAGCGCGCAGCGCGGGGCTTCGGCGTCGATGCCCGTGCCCTCGGCCGCATAGTCCGGAAGGGCGCGGCGGCGCGCCTTTTCGGCCGGCTGTTCTGCGCGCCGCCGCAGCGCCGGCGCGCCCAGCGGCAGCCGCTCGGACAGCAATGTCGCGTGCGCGCGCATGGCGGGGTCGGCGAAAAACCACCGCCGCACCTGATCTCCGCACAGCGCGTTGCACGCCGCCAGCAGGCTCATGCCCTGGTGGTGCGCCATCACGCAGCGCACGATCTGCCCGCCGCCGCCCGTGCGCGCGCGGGTGCAGTCGAGCGCGTCGAAAAATCCGTGCTGCCCCAGCAGCCCGAGCGCCGCGAGTCTGCGCAGGTTGCGCATCGCCGCGCGCGGCTCGACCGCCAGCGCGAGAAAGCTGCTGTACGGCGAGAGCACCAGTTCCCTGTCCATGCCCGGCTGCAGGGCCAGCGCCGCGCAGCCGTGCGCCTTGTAGCGGTAGCTCAGCGCGCTGTCGAGCGCGAAGTACGCGCTCTCCGACACGCCCCACGCCTGCCCCGGGCGCACGCGCCGCCGCTGCACGTACAGGCAGAACTTCGCGCTCTCCCACAGCAGCGAGTCGCGCACCGGCGGCAGAAACAGCTCCGGCATCAGATACTCGAACATCGACCCCGACCACGACACGCAGCCGCGGTAGTGGTCTTTCTGCACCTGCGCGCGCGACAGGGCGCGCCAGTGCTCGCGCGGCACGTCGCCCCGCGCCACGGCGAAGTAAGACGTCAGCCGTGCCTCGCTTGAGAGCAGATCGTAATAGCTCTCCGACCATTTGCCGCTGCCGGTGTCGATGCCGATGTGCATCAGCCGCCGCTGCGGGTCGTAGAGCGGGCCGAAGTCCATGCCGTCGCAGAGCATCTGCGCCCGCGCCGCGAGCTCGTCCCGCCCCCAGCCGCGCAGGGCGTTCGCCGCCGTGAGCAGGGCGGCGGCGCAGTTGCCGCTGTCCACCGTGGACACATACAGCGGCGGCATCGGCCGCAGCGTGCACGTGTGATACCAGTTGTAAAAGTGCCCGTTCCAGCGGGGTAATTGCTCCATGGTCGTGAGCATCCGCTCCGCCAGCGCCAGCCCCTGCCCGTCGTCGATGCCCAGCGCGTGTGCGCCGAGGGCGGACACGAGCGCGAGCCCCATGTTCGTCGGCGATGTGCGGTGCGCCGTGCCGGTCGGCGGCTGGGATTGCACGTTGTCCGGCGGCAGGTAGTGATCCTCGGCGGTACAGAACGTCTCGAAATACTGCCACGTCGCCTTCGCCCAGCCCAGCAGCTCCCGCTGCGCCGCGCGCGATAGCGGCGCTGCCCCGGCCGCGTTCGGCGCGCCGAGCGCCGCCAGCACGAAGGGACTGAGCATCCACACGATGCCGGCGGCCAGCCCCGTCGGGCTCGGCGTCAGGACGGCCGTGAGCAGGCCCAGTGCGCTCGCCGGCCAGAGCGCGCGCCAATATGCGCCCAGCCCGTCGCGCCTGCCCGCGCGCTGCGCCGCCGTCTGCCACTGCAGGAGGTTTCGGTGCGACACGGCCATGCGCCACAGCGCCGTCACGATGGCGGAGGTGTTCAAAATTGCCTCCCACGGCAGCAAAATCAGCCGCAGCACCGTCTGCGCCACGGCGCTGGCCAGCCCGTGCAGCACGTCGCTGTGGTAGCGCACGCGCGTGTCCGCCGGGTGCACGATCGGCTGGCCGAGCGCGCGGATCAGCCCCTGCGCCAGCGCCAGCAGCGCCGCATACGCCGCCAGTCGCAGCCCCGGCCAGCGCAGCACGCAGCCGAGGAAGATGGAAATCCACGTCGCCGGGGCGACGAGCGACCGCCGCAGGTTGTCCGCCAGCCGGAACCGGTCGATCGGGTGCAGCGCCCGCGCGCGCCGGGAGAAGATCCACGGCGCGTTCTGCCAGTCGCCGCGGATCCACCGGTGCGCCCGCGCACCCCAGGCCAGCGGGGCGGCGGGGAAGGTGTCCGTCAGCTCCACGTCGCCGAGAAAGCCGCCGTGCAGGTACGCGCCCTCGAGCGCGTCGTGGCTCAGCACGCGCCCTTCGGGGATGACCCCGCCGCCGCAGCAGTCGAGCAGCGCGCGCACGTCGAGAATGCCCTTGCCCGGAAAGCCGCCGCGGTCAAAGCAGTCCATATACAGCTCCCCGCACGCGCCGCCGTAGGGGTCGGCGCCGCCCGGCCCGGCGAACACGCGCGCCCAGTCCGTGGCGTTCGCGCTCTGCAGCTCGGTGGCCATGCGCGGGTGCAGCAGGCCGTAGCCGCGCGTGACCACGCCGCGCTGCGCGTCCACCACGGCGCGGTTGAGCGGGTGGAGCATCGCGCCCACGAGCGCGCGCGCCGCGCCGGGCGTCAGGCGCGTGTCGGCGTCGAGCGTCAGCAGGTATACCGTGCCGCTCAGGCCCGCCGCGTCCCCGGCGGCGCACTGCAGCGCGCCCGGCCGGTCGAGTACCAGCCGCGCCAGCTCCAGTAATGCGCCGCGCTTGCGCTCCCACGCGCTCCATTTCCCGTCGGGGGTCTGTACGCGAGGGCGTGTGAAGAGATAAAACCGGCTGCCCCAGCGCGCGTTGAGCGTCTCGATCTCCGCGCGCGCCGCGCGCAGAATGGCGGGGTCGATGGGCGCGTGCGCCATGTCCGCCTCCGGCAGGTCGGCCAGCAGGCCGAATGTGAGCTGCCCGAGCGCGTCGCGGTTGCAGAGGTAGTATTCCTCCAGCCGCGCACAGAGCGCGTGCGCGTCCTCCGGGGAGGTGAGCAGCGCCGCGATGACGCACAGCGTCCGCCCCTCCGGCGGGATGCCCCGGCGCAGCGCCAGCCGCGGCACGAAGCGCGGCTTCGTCACGCGCAGCAATACCGCATCGAGCAGGCCCTTGACTACCTCCGACACCGGGATCAGCAGCAGCACCGCGCCCGACACGCTTTTCGTAGCAAAGCCCAGCAGCAGCGACAAAAACAGCGTCCCCACCACGACGGCCGCGATGTACCACCCGCCGTCGCGCCGACGTTCCGGCGCGCCGAGCACCTCGCGCAGCAAAAACCAGCCCACGTGCCGCCGCGCGCCCTCGCTGCGCTGCGCGCGCGCGAGCACGTCCTCGGCGATCTCGATCTCCGTCCGGCCCGTCCGCCGCGCCAGCCGCGCCACGGTCTGCCGGTAGTGGGCGCGCGTGGCCGCGTCCATCGCGGGGTAGACGCCCACCGGGTCGCGCGCGAGGATGCGCCCCACGCGGTCGCACCGCTCGGCCAGCATGCCCCACGCCGCCGTGCCGAGCGCGCGCAGCGACGTGAAGAGCGCTGGCGCGGCTGCGCCATCCCCGGCATAGCTCTCCGCCAGCGCGCACACCACGGCCGCCTGCAGCCCCGGCACGAGCAGGGCAAGCTCCGCCGTCTCGAGCGGCAGCGCGTCCTGAAACCCCTCCAGATACGCCTCCGCCGCCTTGACCGTCAGCGCTCCCCCGCACGCGCGCAGCAGCCCCGCGCAGCATGCGCCCAGCGCGGTCTGCCCGCCGGATGCGCGCACGCGCGCGTGCCGCAGAGCGGCCACGGCATCGCCCGCCGCGGCGCAGGCAAAGCTCCGGTTGTCGCGCAGCCACTGGCCGTTCGGCGTCTCGGGCGTGACGGCGCGCGCCATGCGCGCGAGCGCTTTTCCGGCGCGCCGGATGCGCCCGGTGTCCGCGCGCCGCCGGCCGGTCACGGTCAGGGCGCGGGCGTCGCGCTCACCCTGTGCGCGCAGGGCGGCAGTGTTGGTTTCGGCCATGAAGATCCCTCCAGAAACGGTTTGCAATACCGGAATTTTTCCCATCCGGCGCGAGAACTATGCGGTGACAAGAAAAAATACTTGACACCCGCGCGGAATGCGCGTATACTACTCGTGCTGTAAAGGAAAAATGGTTTACAGCGAGGAGGGACCCCACCATGCCGGACGAGACCGTGTGGCGCACGATGCTGTTCGATTTTTACGGCGATCTGCTCACGGACAAGCAGCGGGAGTATTACGACCTCCATTATAATCAGGACCTCTCTCTGGCGGAGATCGCCGCCAGCAGCGGCATTTCGCGTCAGGGCGTGTGGGACAACATCCGCCGCGCGGACGCCGCGCTGCGCGATACGGAGGCCCGGCTCGGCCTGGTGCGGCGCTTCGCCGCGCAGCGTGCAGCCGCGGCCGCGCTGGAGGATACGCTCACGAAGCTGCGCGACACCGTCGGCGGCGACGCTAGGCTGCTGGCCGAGCAGGCGCTGCGGCAGCTTCAGGATCTGAAAGGATAGATACCATGGCATTTGAATCCCTGTCGGACAAGCTGACCGAGGCGTTCAAACGCCTGCGCGGCAAGGGCCGGCTCACGGAGGCCGACGTGAAGGAGGCCATGCGTGAGGTCAAGCTCGCGCTGCTCGAGGCGGACGTGAACTTCAAGGTCGTCAAGGACTTTGTGCGCAAAGTGACCGAGCGCGCCACGGGCGCGGATGTGCTCGAGAGCCTCTCGCCCGCGCAGATGGTCATCAAGATCGTCAACGAAGAGCTCACCGCCCTCATGGGCAGCGAGAACCAGAAGCTGAACATCAGCTCCCAGTCGCCGAGCGTCGTCATGCTCGTCGGCCTGCAGGGCGCGGGCAAGACGACCAACGGCGCCAAGCTCGCCGGCCTCATGCGCAAGCAGGGCAAGCGCCCGCTGCTCGTCGCGTGCGACGTGTACCGTCCCGCAGCCATCCAGCAGCTTGAGACCGTCGGCCGCCAGCTCGACATTCCCGTGTTCCAGATGGGGCAGGGCGACCCGGTCGAGATCGCCAAGGCCGGCATCGAGCACGCGAAAAAGCACGGCAACGACCTCGTCTTTCTCGACACGGCCGGCCGCCTGCACATCGACGAGGCGCTCATGACCGAGCTGCAGAACATCAAGGCCGCCGTCAACCCCGCGGAGATCCTGCTCGTCATCGACGCGATGATCGGCCAGGACGCGGTGGCGACCGCGCAGGCCTTTGACGACGCGCTCGATATCACCGGCGTCATGCTCACGAAGCTCGACGGCGACGCCCGCGGCGGCGCCGCGCTGTCGATCAAGGCGCTGACCGGCAAGCCCATCAAGTTTGCCGGCATCGGCGAGAAGCTCGACCAGATCGAGCCCTTCCACCCCGACCGTATGGCCAGCCGCATCCTCGGCATGGGCGATGTGCTCACGCTCATCGAAAAGGCCGAGCAGAACCTCGACCAGAAAAAGGCCGAGGAAATGGCCGAGCGTCTGCGGCAGAACCGCTTCACGCTCACGGATTATTACGACCAGCTCCAGCAGATCAAGGGCATGGGCTCTCTGCAGGACATCGCCGGCATGATCCCCGGCATGGACGCCAAGGCCCTCTCGGGCGCGAACGTCGACGAGAAGGCCATGGGCCGCATCGAGGCGATCATCCAGTCCATGACCCCCGGCGAGCGCGACAACCCCGCCATCTTAAACTCCAGCCGCAAAAAGCGCATCGCGGCGGGCGCGGGCACGAGCGTGGTCGAGATCAACAAGCTGCTCAAGCAGTTCGAGCTCATGCAGCAGCTCGTGCGCCAGATGTCCGGAAACAGCAAGGCCATGAAGCGTATGAAGCGCGGCGGCCGCGGCGGCTTCGGCGGTCTGGGCAATCTGTTCGGCGGCGGCGGCCGTCCGTACGGATTCTGAAACCGATTCCATGCTCCCGCAGGGAGCTGGAGATACAGAGAACTTTGATGGAGGTGAAGATACATGGTCAAGATCAGACTTCGCAGAATGGGCGCCAAGAAGGCCCCGTACTACCGCATCGTGGTGGCGGACTCCCGTTTCGCACGCGACGGCAGATGCATTGAGGAGATCGGCACGTACGATCCGCTGAGCACGGATAAGAAGATCGTCGTCGACGCCGAGCGCGCCAACTACTGGCTCGCCAACGGTGCACAGCCGACGGATACCGTTCGTGTGCTGCTCAAGAAAGCCATCGCAGCGGAATAAGGAGAGACCCCAAAGATGAAAGAGCTTCTGACCTATATTGTGCAGAACCTCGTGGAAAAACCGGACGAGGTCTCTGTGACCGAGCGCGAGGCCAACGGCGAGACCGTGTTTGAAGTGCGCGTCGCCGACGGCGATATGGGCAAGGTCATCGGCCGTCAGGGCCGGATCGTCAAAGAGATCCGCATCCTGATGAAGGCCGTCGCCCAGAGAAAGGGCAAGAAAGTCTCCGTGGAGATCATGGATTGACGCAGGAAACGCGCTGCACCCGTGCAGTGCGTTTTTTGCACCTACACCCAAAAAGGGGGACAACCAACGATGCAAAAACCGTATCTGGAGGCAGGAAAGATCGTCAACACGCACGGCGTGCGCGGCGAGGTGCGCATCCAGCCGTGGGCGGATGACGCGGCGTTCCTGCTCGGCTTCCGGACGTTTTATATCGACGGCGCGCCCGTGCACGTCGCGCACAGCCGCGTGCACAAGGGCATGCTCGTCGTGAAGTTTCAGGGCGTGGACGATGTCAACGCCGCCATGACGATGAAAAACCGCGTCGTGTCCATCGCGCGCGCGGACGTCACGCTGCCCGACGGGCAGTATTTCCAGCAGGACCTGCTCGGCATCGCCGTCGAGACCGACACGGGCGAGACCATCGGCACGCTGCGCGAGATCCTGGACCTGCCGCGCGGCAGCGTCTACGTCGTGCAGGGCGACCGCGAGGTGCTCATCCCCGACCGGCCGGAGTTCGTGCGCAGCATCGACCCCGCCGCCGGGCGCATGGTCGTGCACCTGATCGAAGGGATGTGAGCGCGTGCGCATCGACATTCTCACCCTCTTTCCCGACACGATGCGCGCCATGCTCGGCGAGAGCATCCTCGGCCGGGCGCAGGCGCGCGGCCTGCTCGATATCCGCTGCCACCAGATCCGCGACTATACCGAAAACCGGCAAAAGCAGGTTGACGACTATCCCTACGGCGGCGGCTGGGGGCAGGTCATGATGGCGCAGCCGCTCAAAAGCTGCCTTGACGCCGCGCTCGCGGACAGCACCGTGCCCAAAGCGCGCCGCCGCGTCATTTACCTCTCCCCGCAGGGGGCGACGTTCACGCAGGCGAAGGCCCGCCAGCTCAAGGCCGACTATGACCAGCTCGTGCTCGTCTGCGGCCACTATGAGGGCGTGGATGAGCGCTTCATCGAGGCGTGCGTGGACGAGGAGCTGTCCATCGGCGACTTTGTGCTCACGGGCGGCGAGCTCGGCGCTATGGTCGTCACGGACTGCGTCTGCCGCATGGTGCCGGGCGTCCTGTCGGACACCGAGTGCTACACCGGCGAGAGCCATTGGGCCGGCCGGCTCGAGTACCCGCAGTACACCCGCCCCGAGACGTGGGAGGGCCGCACCGTGCCGGAGGTGCTGCGCGGCGGCAACCACGCGGAAATTGAAGCCTGGCGCACGCGCCAGAGTCTGGAGCGCACGCTCACAAAGCGGCCCGATCTCTTTCAGCAGACGCCGCCGACGCCGGACGAGCAGCGCCTGCTCGATAAGATCCGGCGCGACCGCAGCCGCCCGCAGCTTGTAGAGCCGCCCGTCTGCCGCCTGGCGGCGGAGGACGACCTCCCGGCCATCCTCGCCATCGTGCAGCAGGCGCGCAATTACCTGCGCCGCCACCGCGTCGACCAGTGGCAGGGCGCGTACCCGAACGAGGACACCTTCCGCGCCGACATCGCGGCCGGCACGTGCCATGTGCTCACGTATCAGGGTGCGGTCGCCGCCGTGTTCACGCTCACCTTCGCGCCCGAGCCTGCTTATGACGCGCTCACGGACGGGCGCTGGCGCTCGGATCGGGAGCACGCCGCCGTGCTGCACCGCAACGCCGTCAGCGCCGATTGGCGCGGTACGGGCCTGTCCGACCTGCTCATGCAGGAGGTCGAGCGGCTCGCGCGTGAAAGCGGCGCGCACGCCGTGCACGTCGACACGCACCGGCACAACGGCGCGCAGAAAAAGCTCCTCGAGCGCCACGGCTACCGCTTCTGCGGCAACATCCTCTGCGATGAGCCGGGGCACGACCCGCGCCGTCAGGCGTTTGAAAAGCTGCTGAAGTGAGGGCCTGCGTATGAATCTGACAAATCTCGCGGACATCCGCGCGCTGCTCGCGCGGCACGATTTCCGCTTTTCCAAGTCCCTGGGGCAGAACTTTCTCACCGCCGCGTGGGTGCCGGCCGACATTGCCGACGCCTCCGGCGCGGACGCGCGCACCGGCGTGCTCGAGGTCGGCCCGGGTATCGGCTGCCTGACCGAGCAGCTCGCGCAGCGCGCCGGGAAGGTCGTCTCCGTCGAGCTCGACGAGCGCCTGCGCCCCGTGCTGGCCGAGACGCTCGCCGGGTATGAAAACGTGGAGCTCGTCTTTGGCGACGTGCTCGCGCTCGACCTGCCGCAGCTGGTGGCCGAGCGCTTCGCCGGCCTGCGCCCCGTCGTGTGCGCGAACCTGCCGTATAACGTCACGTCGCCGCTGCTCACGGCGTTTCTCACCGCCGGCTGCTTCGACACCGTCACCGTCATGATCCAGCGTGAGGTCGCGCGCCGCCTGTGCGCCCGGCCCGGCACGGCGGATTACGGCGCGCTGACCGTGTTCGTCCAGTGGCACGCCGAGCCGGAGCTGCTCTTCGACGTGCCGCCGCACTGCTTTGTCCCCGCACCGAAGGTCACGAGCACCGTCGTGCGCCTGCGCGTGCGCAAGTCCCCGCCCGTCGCCGTGCAGGATGAAAAGCTGCTGTTCACCGTCGTGCGCGCGGCGTTCAATCAGCGCCGCAAGACGCTCGTCAACGCGCTCTCGGCCGGCGTGCCCGGCTGTGACAAGGCGCGCGCCGCCGCGGCCGTCGCCGCCTGCGGGCTCGATGCGCGCGTGCGCGGCGAGACGCTCAGCCTCGCCCGGTTCGCCGCCCTGAGTGACGCGCTCGGCAGCGAGCTCGGCAATGACGCTGGTTGACATAACGAAATGAAACAGGCCGTTCCATATCCGGAACGGCCTGTTTTCTATGCATTTATGTTGATTTATAGTTTACATAATGCAGCACACCGAACGCACAGCACACAACCGGCAGCGATGTTGGAAAGCGGGGGAGCCCGAGGGGGCAACGCCCACCTCGGATGAGATCATGCATCGCCTTTGGCGCTGCCTTCTCCTTGCCGAGAGGGTGCTGAGCGCAGCGAAGCGGATGCGGTGGAAAGGTTCTTTCACTGCCGGTGCCGCCGGTGCCGCCCACCTCCCCGCATACCGCCCGCCATCCCCGCATACGCTGGTAGCAAACCAGAACCGGGAGGGGAGCCTATGCCATACGAGGACAAGAAGGCCGCGCCGCAGCGCCGGCCGCACGCGGTCACGCTCGACGAGCGCAGCCATCTGACCGTCACGGGCGTCGACGAGGTCGTGCGCTTCGACGACACGGAGGTCTCCATGCGCACGTCGCGCGGGATGCTCACCGTGCACGGGGAGGGGCTGCGCGTCGGCCGCCTTGCGATCGACACGGGGGAGCTGGCCATCGACGGCGCGTTTGACGCGCTCGACTACACGGAGGAGACGGCGTCCGGCGGCGGCTTCTGGTCGCGCCTGTTCGGCGGATGAGCCTGCATCCGCTCGCCCAGCTCGGGCAGGTGGCGCTGGCGCTGGGGCTCGGCGCGGCGCTCGGGCTGCTGTTCGATGTGCTGCGCGTGCCGCGCCGCCATGCGCGCCGGGCCTTTCTCCGCACGGTGCTCGACGCCGTGTTCTGCCTGGCGGTGGGGCTGACGGTGTTCGCCTTCGGCATGGCGGCCGGCTCGGGGCAGGTGCGCCTGTTCATGTTTCTCGCCATCGCGGCCGGCTGGACGGGCTACTTTGCCTGGGTCAGCGGACAGGTTTTGCCGCCGCTGGAGCAATTTTCCCGCCGCTGCGCGCAAAAAACGCGCCAATTTGCCGCCCCCGGACAGAAATTTGCAAAAAAAGTTTGGATTTTTGCAAAAAAACGCTTCCAAAATCGCCGCAGATGTTTTAGAATAGACTGTATTACTGGAAGCAGATACGATCCGGGGGGAGGTTCTGCAGACTGTGAAATTCAAAAAGGCAAGCATCTTTACAACGCTGGTCATCGCGGTGCTGATGGTGTACGCGCTCATCAGCCTGTTTGTGGTGCACCGGCAGACCCGGCGGCTTCAGGATCGCGCGGCGACGCTGCAGCAGCAGGTGTCCGAAATGACCCAGGCCAATGCCGAGCTGCAATATCAGATCGACCACAGCGAGGACGACGACATGATCGAGTCGGTCGCGCGCGAAAAGCTCGGTCTGGTCAAGCCCGGTGAAAAGATTTTTTACGACACGAGTGATTGAGCAAGGAGAAACGAACCGTATGCAGGTGGAAGTCGGAGCAGTTGTGGAGGGTACCGTCACCGGTATCACGAAGTTTGGCGCGTTTGTGAGCCTGCCGGACGGCAGGAGCGGTCTGGTGCACATATCCGAGATCGCCAACACCTACGTCAACGACGTCAACGAGTTTTTGAAGCTGGGTGATAAGGTGAAGGTGCGCGTGCTGGCCGTGACGCCGGATGGGAAGATCAATCTGTCCATCAAGAAGGCAGAGCCCGCGCCCGAGCGTCCGAACAACCGCCCGATGCACGGCGGCCGTCCGGGCGGCAACCGCCCGAATAATAACGGCGGCGCACCGCGCGCCGCGCGCCCGAACAACCGTTCGGCCCAGCCGGCGGGACAGGTCAGCGGCCCGAGCGGGGACGCTGCGTTTGAAGACCGGCTCAAGCAGTTCATGCAGGAGTCGGACAGCCGCATGGCCGGCAACCGCCTCTACAGCGACCGCACGCGCGGCCGCCGCCGCGGCAGCGGCCGCGGATAAAACCAAAGACGGCATCAGGCCCCACTGCGTTTGCAGTGGGGCCTTTTTCCGGAGAAAGGAGCCCATCATGCAGGTCTACTTGAGTGAACACATCGCGCCGTCGGCGTATGCCCGGCTCGCGCGCCATTTTGAGATCGTGGACAATTTCGACCACCCCGAGCAGCTCGCCGCCATGATCATCCGCCGCGCGGTCGTGCCGCGCGCGGTCATCGCGCGCGCGCCGAACCTGAAGGTCATCGCCATGCACGGTGTCAGCCGCGACACGATCGACACCGCTGCCGCCGCCGAGTACGGCGTACCCGTGCCGAATGTGCCGGGCCTCGGCGCGCCGGCCGTCGCGGAGCTGGCCGTGGCGGATCTGCTGGCGCTCAACCGGCAGCTGAAATTTGTCAACAACGGCCTGTGCGCCGGGCGCTTTGACCACTTCGGCGCGGAGGAGTTTGTGTGCCACGAGATGACCGGCCGCACGCTCGGCCTCGTCGGCACGGGCAACATCGCCCACCGCGTGGCGGACATCCTGCGCGCGGCGTTCGACGTGCGCGTCCTGTGCTGGAATCCGCGGCGCACGGCCGCCGAGTGCGCCGCCTGGGGCTATGAGCAGGTGGCGACGCTGCCGGAGCTCTTCCGCCGTTCGGACTTCGTGAACGTGAGCATCACGCTCTGCGATGCCACGCGCGATCTCATCAATGCGCCGGTGTTTGCCGCCGCGAATCCGGACCTGCTGCTCGTCAATACTTCGCGCGGCGGCATCGTCAACGAGCACGATCTCTATATCGCCCTCACCACGGGGCAGATCCGCGCCGCGGCGAGCGACGTGTTCGTGCACGAGCCCCCGGCGTGTGATGACCCGCTCATCCACCTGGATAATTTCATCGCCACGTTCCACATCGGCGGCAGCACGTATGAGTCGCTCGAGCGCGTGAGCAACCGCGCCGTGGACTACGTGTTCGAATATACCGGCGTGCCCGAGCAGAAGGAAGTCATAGGATCCTGACGGGGTCTCCCCGGTGTAAGGGCCGCGGCAGAAAGCCCCGGAGCATTTCTGCTCCGGGGCTGCCTACCGGTTTATCTGCCAATCGGCATTACTTGATAAAACCATTGCTGAAGTTCCTTGAGCCAGTCGAACAGCTTGCTGTAACCCATCTGATCGTCCATCGTATATTCCTCCTTTCACAGATTTTTCTGCCGGGCCGGCCGGCTATGTGTAAAAGCCCCGGAGCATTTCTGCTCCGGGGCGGCTGCAAACCAGATCAGTCGATCGGCATGGTCAGAGAGTTTGCGATCTCCTGCACGATTTCCTGTGCTTCGTACTCCTTGCAGATGCCGAGAATTTTCGCAGTCAGTTCCAGAGCGCCATACAACATAGTCCGTTTACCCCTTTCGTCAGATTTCCAATGCCGCCGCACACATTCGGCGACACCGGATGGTTGATATTACCGGTTACAAGGCCACGATACCCGAAAAACAGGAAAAACGCAACGGACAAATAACGAAGAATGTAACGCTTAGCTGAAATTCGCAACCGTTTGTCATTTTTCCCGTACCACCGGCGGCTGCAGCCGTTTTCTGTGCGCTTCGATGCTGCGGGCTGCGTAGGGCACGCGGGAAGCATCCGTTTTTCTGACAGAAAAACCCCGGAGCCGAAGCTCCGGGGTTTTCATATGTTCGCAAATTACATGGCGAGCCAGTTCGGCAGCGCATCGGAGATCGCATCAACGATCGCCTTCGCCTTGTCCTCACCGCACTTACCGAGAATATCGGAAGCGATGCCAAGACCAGTCTGAATAAGACCCATGTTACTTTACCCCTTTCGTAAGATTTCCAACGCCGTCCCACACAATAGACGACATCGGATGGTTGGTATTGCCGGTTACAAGTGCATTATACGCAAGAAACGGCCAAAACTCAACGGACACATACCCGCGATGTGTAACAAATTGATTGAATTTGTCATGAACTTTGATGTCAAATTGTTGTCAAATGCAATTACCGCTCTGCTGATCGCTTTTTCGACTCCGATATGGATACCTACGCACCGATTGCCGGGTTTCGCGGCCAAAATCGGCGTTATGGAAACCGTTTTTCCACATTGCCAACAGACTTTTCAACATAAATGCGGTGCAATTAACGATGTTATGTAAACAAGCCGCCGTTTCCCATGGCCTTTCCCGGCCCTCCGCGGCGGCTCTGCCGGCCGGGCACACCTGTCCGCCGCAGCCGCACATTTTTGCCTGTCCGCGCCGTCCCGCACCATCCCACACCGCGCGCAAAAGCCCCGGGAGCGTTCGCTCCCGGGGCGGGGTGCTATGGGGCGGCAGTGCCGGCTCACGCGCCGATGAGCTGGCAGTAGCGCATGATGATGGTGGCCGTCTGCGCGCGCGTGGCGCTGCCATTCGGGTCGAGGTAGTCCAGGCCGTTGTCGTGCGCATTGCCCTGGATGAGGCCATTGCCGACGGCCCAGGACATCGCGGCGTAGGCCCAGTTGGCCACACTGTCGGCATCGGGGAAGGCGCTGATCGGCGCGGCGTTCCCGGTGAATTCCGGCGCGTACTTGACCGTGTACCGGTACAGGAACGTGACCAGCTGCTGGCGCGTGATGGCGGCGTTGGGCGTGAACATAGTCGCGCTCGTGCCGGAAGTGACGTCGTTGCAGTATGCCCAAGCGACGGCGTTGTAGTACCACGCGCCGGGGGCGACGTCGGTGAACGGCAGGTAGTAGTAGCTGTAGTCGGTCTGATTGCCGGAGCGGTTATAGAGGATCTTCACGATCTGTGCGCGCGTGCAGGCCGTGTCCGGCGAGAACGTGCCTGCGCCGACGCCGCTCATCAGCCTGTTGCGCACGCAGTAGTCGATGCCCTTGTGCGCCCAGTAGTCCGGCCCGGCCACATCGTGCAGGCCGTAGCTCGGGCAGCTCGGGCCGCCGGTGCAGGTGCTCGCGCCCGTGGCGGGGATGGCCTCCGTCCGGGTCTGGCCGCAGACGGTGCAGGTGAAGGTGCGCACGCCGGGGGTGGTCTCGGTCGGGGCGGTGGTCACGGTGCCGCCGTCCCACTTGTGGCCGGCCGCGTCGGTCAGGTTGCGCCGTTCGGTCGCGCCGCAGCCGCTGCAGGTGTAGAGGTCATAGCCGCCGTCCGTGCACGTCGGGGCGATGGTCTCGGTGAACCGGTAGTCGTGCGCGCCCGTGGCGGGGATGGTCTCCTCGCGGATATCGCCGCAGACGGTGCAGGTGCGCGTGCGCACGCCGGGGGTAGTCTCGGTCGGCGCGGTGGTCACAGTGCCGTTGTCCCAGACGTGCGCGCCGGTGGGCGGGAGCTCTCTGGTCGAGACGACCTCGCCGCAGTTGGAGCAGATGGTGTCGACGCGGCCGGCCTCACCGCAGGTGGCGGGCACGGTGCGCTCCGTCGTGCCGTAGTCGGTGTGCAGGCACGCGCCCTTGTCGCTGACGGTGTAGCCCTGCCACTTGCCGTCCGCGTCGAGCGTCCAGTTCATGGCGGGGTTGTAGTGGATGGTGACGGTGGCGGGCTCAAAGCTGTGCGCTTCCGAGTTGCCCGGCTCGACCGCCGGGGCCGCGCCGTAGCAGCGCACGTCCTTAAGCGCGGTGCAGCCGGTGAAGGCGTTGTGGCCGACGCTCGTCACCGTGCCGGGCAGGTCGATGTCCGTCAGCGCGGTGCAGCCGCGGAAGCAGTCCTCGGGGATGGTGCTCACGCCCGCGGGAATGGTGACGTCCGTCAGCGCGGTGCAGCCGGTAAAGGCGGCCTTGTCGATGGCGGTCACGGTCTCGGGGATGGGCGCTGCGGTGAGCGCCTTGCAGCTTTCAAATGCGAGATCGCCGATGGAGGTCACGGTGCCGGCGTAGTTCACGTTCAGCAGCTTCGTGCAGTCGGCAAAGCACTTGCCGGGCACGGCCGTGATGGCGGCGGGCAGAGCGGTGTTCGTGAGGCTGGCGCAGGAGTCGAACGCGCCGCGGCCGAGGCTCTGCAGCCCGTCGGGCAGCGTGACGGCGGTCAGGCCGTTGCCCGCGAGACCGAAGTCGCCGATCCCGGTCACGCCCTTGGGGATGGACAGACCCGTGAGCTTGGAGCACATGGCGATGCCGTAGCGGCCGATGCTCGTCACGCTGTCCGGCAGCGTGACCTGCGTGGCGGCCGGCAGGAAGAACAGGGCATAGTTGCTCACGTTCGTGACGCCGTCCTTGATGACGACCTTCTTCAGCTCGCCCTCCAGCTTGAAGCTGCCGAAGCTCGTGAGCATACCCAGCGCCTCGTAGTTCCACCACGGCGCAAGATTGCCGTTGGGGAAGTCGAAGTCGGGCATGGCCCCGGTGCCGGAGATGGTCAGCGTCTTTCCGTCAAACGGAGAGCCCTTCACTTCCCAGTGCAGGCAGCTGTTCTCACCGAAGTCGCCCGAGGTGGCCGCGTTCGTAAAACTGCTGATGATGGCATCCGTGTCGAGATCGGGAATCTCAAACTCCTCCTTGAGCTGCTCGATCTTCTCCTTGATGAGCTTCTCGGCGATCTCCTTTTTCAGATCGTCGAGTCTGCCGGCCGATGCGTTCACGGTCAGGCCGGAGAACAGCCCCACGACCAGAACGAGACACAGCGCCAGCGAGAGCACGCGCTTTTTCATCCTTTGTCCTCCTTTGTTGTGATGTATGTGTACAACCGTAATACCTATCTGTCGAAAATATACCATATGCCTGGAAAAGTGTGCAATGGGGATCGCCGAAAAAACGTTTTGAGCGTTACATTTTGTTGCATTTGTGTAAACAAAATGTGCATTTTTTCGCGCCCATGCGCGCACGACCCGTTGCAAAAGCGGGGTACGTCCTGTATACTGGCCGTGTAGACATTGTTACCGGAGTGTCCATTTCGGAGGGAGGAACCATATGAAAAAACGAGTGTTGTCGCTGCTGCTGTGCTTTGTGCTCGCGGCCGGACTGCTGAGCGTGTGCGCCCCGCCGGCGCAGGCGGGCACGATCGCGGACGTGGTTGAGCAGTTTCTCGAGCAGCCGGATCAGATCAAAAAGCTCTTCGGCAACGAAGTCGCCCACGGCGACTGCGGCCCCGCCGGGGATGAGGCCAGCGTACATTATAAAATCTACGAGGTCACGAACCCCACGGTCGTGCAGGACAACCCCGCCCTGCAGCAGATCTGGCAGGAGCACGACTACCGCGAGGACGCGCAGTATTACGGTGTGTACATCTACGGCAGCGGCCCAATGGCGGATTATACCATCCGCAGCAAGGCTCCCTGGATGGGCAAAGTTGATGTCACGGAGTACAACGACAACGGCAAGCCCATCGGCACGACGACTGTGGATAACCTCGGCGAGGAGTATCTGGCTCTGGCCTACATCGCCGGTGCCACCACCGAGGAGTGGGATGGGAAAAAACAGTCGTTCACCGGCGTCACGAACGTCGGCGACCGCGCCTTCAAGGACTGCCAGTACCTGACGTGCATGTTCCTCGACGACGGCATCACCACCATCGGCGACCATGCGTTTTATACGGACGAGTACCTCTCGGCCATCAACATGCCGCGCAAGCTCGAGCTCATCGACAAGTACGCCTTCTACGGCTGCGACACGCTCACCTTCGTGCGCGCGGGCGCCTGCAGCCGCCTGCGCCGCATCGAGGATCATGCGTTTTACAGCTGCACCATGCTGGCCGAGCTGCGCCTGCCGAACGGCCTGACGTATATCGGCCCGTGGGCCTTCGCGTGGGACCGCATCCTCGGTCAGGAGGACACGACGCTCGGCCTGCCGTCGAGCCTGCAGGTCATCGACACGGGCGCGTTCGCGTTCGTCAACCACCACAAGAACCTCAACATTCCGGCCAACGTCACGCGCATCGGTGACTACGCGTTCATGTGCGATTATTATATGAACAACCTCACCTTCAGCCCCGGTGACAAGCCCCTCACCATCGGCGTGGCCGCGTTTGCCGGCGATAACCACATGAAGTCCGTCGACCTCTCCAACCGCGTCGCGCAGATCGACCGCTGCGCCTTTGCCGGCTGCGAGCTGCTCGAGGAGGCTTACTTCGGCGACAAGATCGACACGATTCAGGCCCGCGCCTTCACCAGTGTGGACGCCGCGCTGCAGTTCGCCATCAAGACTGTCCTCAACGGGATTCTCGCCCCGGACGATCCGGATGGGAACGAAGAGCACGCGGATGATATTGCTGCGGGCCTGACCCAGATCGCAAAGGTCACGCAGCTCAAGCGCGCCGTCTTCAAAAACAACCCCGCCAAGAGCATCTACGGCGCGGCGGACACCAACCGCTCCTTCCCGGATGACTGCGTGGTCTATTACCCACAGGGCAGCTACACCTGGGCCGCCGAGCTCAAGAACGACGGCACATGGCAGGGCTATCAGACCGGCTTCTGGCACGGCGACCACATCGCCCAGTTCGCCGACAAGGTCGTCGACCCCACCTGCACCGAGCAGGGCTACACGCACCACGCCTGCACGGTGAAGGGCTGCACCTATGATGCCGTGGACGACACCTATGTCGCCGCCACCGGCCACACCTGGGTCAAGACGCAGACCTTCCCGGCCTCCTGCACCGAGCAGGGCACGGTGTTTTACAAGTGCTCTGCCTGCGACGCGACCCGCACCGAGAAGATCGCCGCGCTCGGCCATGACCTGAGCCGCTGCGACCTGCTCCCGGACGCCACCTGCACGAAGCCAGGCCGCGCCGTCGGCACGTGCGCGCGCTGCGGCGTGAAGATCGACGAGGTCATCCCCGCCAAGGGCCATGACTACAGCTACGCGGACGTGCGCACGGAGCCGACCTGCACCGAGTCCGGCCACTACAAGGGCACGTGCCCGCGCTGCGGCAAAGATTATAACGATACCATCCCCGCCCTCGGCCACGACTGGGGCGAGTGGGTCGTCACGCAGGAGCCGACGTACACGACCACCGGCTACCGCTACCATGTCTGCACCCGCGCCGGCTGCAACACGCGCGTGGGCGAGGACATCCCGAAGCTGCACACCCACACGTGGGATGCCGGCGTCGTGACCACGAAACCGGACTGCATTCATGCTGGTGTCCGCACCTATACTTGCACGGACTGCGGCGCGACGAAGACGGAGACAATCCCTGCAACGGGTGAGCATACGTTTGTTGCCAAGGAGATTCCGGCCACTTGCACGACGGGCGGTTATATCCTGTGCACATGTAGTGCCTGCGGCACGACACAGCGATATGACGCTTCAGAACCGCTGGGACACAAATGGAACAGCGGGCAAGTGACAACGAAGCCGACAGAAGATATGGCAGGTGTCCGCACCTATACCTGTACTGTGTGCGGGGATACCAAAACGGAGACGATTCCGGCGACCGGTGTGCATGTGCATACTTGGCAGCTGACAAAGCGTGCTCCTGCAACTTGCACGGAAGATGGTTATGACCTGTATACATGTGCAAAATGCGGAGCTGTAGAACACCGCAATGAAGTGGCGGCGTTTGGCCATAAGATGAATGCAGGAGAGGTCGTTATTAAGCCGACTGCAACAACATCCGGGGTTCGAGTTTATACTTGTTCCGTCTGTGGAGAGACAAAGGCAGAAACCATTCCTGCTACCGGTTTGCCGTCTGTCTGCCCCGGCGGGCCGACCTGCCCGGGCTACGCCTTCCGCGATATGCCCGCGCCGGACAACTGGGCGCACGCGGGGCTGGATTACTGCATCTACAGCGGCTATATCAACGGCCTTTCGGCCACGACTGTCGACCCGAGCGGCACGTGCACGCGCGCACAGCTCGTGTGCATCCTCTACCGCATCCAGGGCGAGCCGAAGGTCGTCGAGGACTATGAGCTCGACAAGCTCCGCGCTCCGTTTGACGATGTGCCGCGCGGCCAGTGGTATACCAACGCCATCTGGTGGGCGAAGCTCACGGGCATCGTCAACGGCACGAGCGCCACGACGTTTGACCCCAGCGGCCAGATCACGCGCGAGCAGCTCGCCGCCATCCTGTACCGGTACACGGCCAAGTACGCGCCGGACGCCACCGGCAACGCCGCCTCGCTCGCCGCCTACCCCGACGCCGGCAGCGTGTCGGCCTATGCCCGCGACGCGATGGCCTGGGCCGTCGGCAACGGCCTTATCAGCGGCCTTCCGCACGGCAAGACGGACTATCTCGAACCCGGCGGCAGCGCCACGCGCGCGCAGGTCGCAACCATCCTCATGCGCTATGAGCAGGCCACGGCCTGAGCGCAGACACAGCACGCAAAAGTCCCGGAAGCGTTTTCGCTTCCGGGACTTCTTTCCTTCGCACGGTTTACATAACTATTTTTCGGTGAAAGGCACGACAGCGACTGCTTGCAGCGAAACCGGCGCTTAGTTTACATAACGCTTAACCCTTCCGCCCGCGCAGCATGGCCGCGATCGTCACGGCGCTGTAGCCGCTCTGCTCCCAGAGGTCGTTGGGTACGGTGCCGCCGTTGCGCAGGATGAGCGTGATCTGCCGCCGCGCCTCACTGCGCGCGGCCTTGTCCGCCGCTTCCTGCGCGGTCTTTTCCTCCTTGGCCTTCTTGTCGGCGGCGGCCTTGCGGTCGGCCGCGTCTTTGGCCTGCTGCTGCAGCTTGCTGTCCGCGCGGTCGTAGTCCGCGTCGTCCATGTCGAGCAGCGCGGCGATCTGCGCCTTCGTCACGCCATCGCGGCTGTCGGCCGCGTCGAGCATCGCGTCGATCGCGCTCAGGCGCGTCTTGCGCTCGCCGTTGTAGCGCTCGTAGGCGAGCTGCGCCAGCTCCGGCAGCTTGCCCGCGAGCATCGCGCGGTAGTATCCGCCCGCCTGCTGCGCCGCCGCCACGGCCGCCGTCGAGGCCCGCCCGCCCGTCAGCGCGGCCGCCGCGCCGAGGGCGTTGGCCGATGCGAGATCCGCCTGCCGCTCATACTGCTGGCGGTAGGCGGCGTAGAGCTTGTCCGATGCCGGGTCGTAGTCGAATTCCTCGCCGAGCAGCGCGTCGAGCATCTGGTCGATGCGGCTGCGCTGTGCGGTCGTGTCGCGCTCGGTCAGCAGCGTTTCCGCCTCACGGCGGTGCGTGTCGTCGTAGTCCGGCACGTCCTCGAGCGGCAGATACTGCGTGTAGTCGTTCGACTGCGTCACGTCGGTCATGCCCTCGCCGCGGATCTTCGCGTTGCGCTGCTGCTCATAGATCGCGGCGGCCGCGTTGTCGCCGCGCTGCGCCGCCCGCTCCATGAGCGCGGCGTAGTCGGTGTCCTTGTCGTATTTGTATTTTGTGGCCATAAGGTCTCCTTTCTTCAGTGCTGCGGTCCGGCGGCGGTCTCCGTGCGCGCGAGCGACAGCAGCCGCCACGCCCCCGTGCCCGTCAGCCGCAGGCGAAAGTGGTCGCACCGGCGCGGCAGCACCGGCAGCGTGACGGAGCGCTTCGCGCCTGCCGCCACGGTCGCCAGCGTGCGCCACACGCCGTCGGAGTCATACTGCACCGCCGCCGTGACACTTGCGCCCGCGTCCGCCTCCAGCCGCAGCTGCACGCGCAGCAGGCGCTTGCAGTCCGGGCTGCCGCTGACGAAATCGCCCGTCTCCAGCATACTCTCCAGCTGCGCTGTGCTGCCCGTGCCGAAGCGCCAGACGCCGCTCGGATCCTGCGCGTAGAGCGCGCCGTCGTGCCGGGCGAACCCGGATGCGTGAAATGCGTCCTCGCGGCTCCACAGGCCGCTGCGCGTGTCGTATACGAACAGGTGCCAGGCGTTTTGCGGATCGTGCGCCGAGAGATACCAGCGCGTACCGTCCGTGCCCGCCGCGCCGGCCGTGAGCGTGCGCCCGAGCGCGTCGCCGATGCGCACCGGCCGTCCGCCGGAGGTGCGCGCCGGCCCGGCGGGGGAGAGGTAGTAGAGCGTCTCCGCCGCCGTCACGAGCGAGCGGCCGGAGTTTTTCTCCGTGCCGAGCGCCGCCGAGGCGATGAGCTGGAAGTTGTCCGGCTTCGTGCCGTAGAGCCGCCAGAGCCCGTCCGGCTTGAGAAACACCACGCCGCTGCCCGTTGCCGCGCAGCCGGAAAAGTTGCCCGGTGTGCCGACGTCTACGCTCCATGCCGCCGTGGCGACCGTGCCGTTTTCGCCCGCCTCGTACCAGTACCAGCTCAGCGGGTCGCCGAGCTTCGTGCACCAGACGGTGTCCTGCGCGCAGGCCCAGATGCGGTTGGCGAATGTGCATGCGTGCAGCGCCAGGGGCATGCGCCGCGTGACCGTGATGTGCTCGACCGCTCCGACGGCAGAGAACGTGTCGGGGTCGAACACGAGCACCGCGCCCGCGATGGCGCGGATGATGTAGGTGCCGTTATCCTCCGGCGTGGAAAAGCCGCTGAACGTCACGGCGTCGCCCACGCGAAAGGGCGTGTCGATGCCGCTGGCGGCGACGGAATCGGCGCGTGCGCCGCTGCTGTCGTCCGAGCGCTGGAGCGCCACCGTGCCGCTCCAGCTCGGCTCGGCGCTGCCGAACGTGCCCATATCCGGCCGGTACCAGACCTTGTCCGGCCAGATGAGCACCGTGCCGCCAAGCTCGGCGAACACCTTCGGCCCGTTGACGAGCGTGCAGCCGTCGACGGGCGTGCCGTTAAAATACAGCGTCTGGCCCGTGCACCAGAGCAGTCCGCCGTCGACGGCGAACAGTCCGTTCGCGCTGCCGCCGCCGGTCGGATAGGTCAGCGTGCGGCCCGGCCGCGTGGAAAACAGCGGCGCGTCGGCCGCCGAGCCGTTCGTCATCTCGTAGATGCCGCCCTCCGGGCAGCCCGGCCGGTGGTCGTAGCCGCGAAAGTCGGTCTGTACGCGCCGCGTCACGGGCATGGCGCGGGGAAATGTGGGTAGATGCATTGCCTGCCTCCTTACTGGTTCGTGGTCTGCTCGCTGCGCAGCTCGGCGCGCAGCCGTTCGAGCGCGGCGGGGTTGAAGTTTTCGCGCCCGAGGTTCGTCAGTGTGTACTGCAGCGCCTCCAGCAGCCGGACGATCGTCTCCTCCAGCGCCGTCACGCGCGCGTCGAGCCCCTCGGCGCCGGTGCGCTCCGGCAGCGGGAAATTCAGCGGGGAAAAGTCCGTCATGCCGCGCCGCCTCCATCCCCGTCTCCGCCGCCGCGGTCGGAAATGCCGGCGCGCAGGGCGGCGATCGCCCGCATGAGAAACTGCGGTATCGGCGCGCCGAGCGCGCCCGCGTTTTCGGCGATGCTGCCCAGCTCCGTCAGCAGATACCACGCCGTCACGAGCGGGCACAGCAGCACGTCGTAGTCGATGCCCAGCCCCGGCACGCTGCCGAGCAGCACGCGCAGGGCAAAGTCCAGCAGCGCCGCCACGAGCACGCCCGCCACGCTGCCCGCCTTGTGCCACAGGCCCTCGCGGGCGGCGCGGCTGCTCCACGTTCCGGCGCGCAGGGCGGCGGCGCTGCCGGTGGCATAGTCGAGCAGCATGGCCAGAAACCATGCCGCCGCCAGCCAGCCCGTCCAGCCCCAGAAGGCCGTCAGCGCTGCGGCCGCCGTGCAGGCGGCCGCTTTGATCGTTGTGAGTCGGTCCATTTATGTCTCCTTTGCCTGATCGACCATCCGCTGGCACACGATCAGCGTGCGCAGCATGTCCGGCGAGAGATCCAGCTCGCCGCGTTCATTGCCCCGCAGTGCGCCGCGGTCGATGAGCCGCTGCGCATCGCTGCGCGCCCACGCGGGTATGTCGTCGATTTTGTTGTATCGTGTCATGGGTCCTTCCTCCTCTTCGTTCGGGTGTTCCGGCGTCAGCATGGCCAGAAATGCCGTCCACTGCGCCGGGTCATCCACCCACGGCATGGGGCAGCGCTTGCCCGTCACGTCGTAGTGCCGCACAACGTGCTCCGTGTCGATGCCATAGCGCTGCATGATCTCCCGCGCCAGCGCCGCGGTGTTGGCCACGGTCTCCGGCTTGATGCAGTAGCTGCCGTCGGCGCGCTTGCGGCTGCACATCTCAATGCCGATGCTGTTGGCATTGCGACACTCTGGATGCCAGTACGCCCGCGCGCCGCAGTGCCACGCCGTGTCGCCCTCGCGCACGGACTGCATCGCGCCGTGCTCGTCGCAAAAATAGTGTGCGCTGGCCTGCAGGCCGCCCACGCGGTGGTAGTAATCGCAGTTGTTGCGCGCGGTGTCGCCGTTGTTTGCCGTGTAGTGCAGCACAATGTACCGCACCGGCTGCGTGCGCCCGGCGCGGTAATTTGACGGATCGCAAGAAACAAATTCCATCAGCTCTCCGCCTCCCACGCCGCCGCGTAGTCCGCCGGGCTATAGGCCGTGTCGGCCGTGCAGCGGTACATTTTCGCGTTGTAGATCGCGTACTCGCCCGCGTGGTACATATCGTGCGCGCCGGTCGGCTGCACGAACGGCCGGGCGGTCGCCGGGCTTGTCCCGTGCAGCGGGCGGTTAAACGTGCGCCATGCCGCATTGCCGGGTTTGACGTCAGGGTATGCCGCGTTGTCGTAGGCGGAAAAGCACGCCCACGTCTGCCCATCGGCATTGTAAACTTCACCAACCGCGTGCACGCCCGCCGCCCAGTCGGGGAAGAGCACGCGGATGCCCAGCCGCGCGTTGTCCTCCGTCACCGCATCGCGCGCCGCGACGATCGCCGCGCGGTACGCCTTTGCCTCTCCTCGCGTCATGCCGTCACCCCCAGGATCACGTTCAGCGCTTGCGCATCCGAAAGCTCATCGGCATCGCTCGGTTCTGGTTCGGGCGGCAGGTCGTATGCCTCCCACGTCAGGTCGGTTTTCAGCCGGTAGCCCTTGCCCTCGGCGGCCGGGCGGTTTCGGATGACCGCCAGGATCGCATTGTACTCGGCTTCGGTGATCTTTTGCCCGCCGCCGCAGTTCGATGCTTCCACTCGTTGGATATACCCGTTTTCGGAGATGATGTATGCGTTCATGTGCTCGCCCCCAGAATGAAGAAAATGTAGGTCGTGCCAGCGGGAAATTTTGCAGATGCCCCGCTGAACCCAAGCCCGTTCCGGTTATTCCACAGCAATTTCCCGTTTTTGACACACAGGCCATTGTTGAATTCCGAATTAAACACTCCACCCTGACGCCCATACAGCATGATATATCCTTTGGAATCAAACGCGTAGCTGCTGCCGGATGTTCCGCACGCATAACCGCTCGTCGGAGTTGTTCCGGTCAGCTCGTTCGACGCGCCGAAAGACAGCACGGGCACATTTACGTCACCCGCTGCATTGTCAGCGTAAGTGTACATACCGAGGCACAACGGCGTTTGTATGGCGGTGTCGCACAGCTCCACCATGTCGCCTTTGGCACACGTGACGTCCTCGGCAAACGTTACCACGTGCGCTTCTACGGTATACCCGCCGCCACCGGCCGGGATGCTGTCGATCAGCGCCGCGAACGCATCGAGCTTTGCGCCGTCGGTCACGGTCACGCCCTTGTTCTGTATGGCGGTTTTCATGGCGGCCTTGGCGCTCTGCAGCCTTGTCAGATCGGTCGAAATGCTCATACCGTCGCCTCCTCACATCGCCGCGAGCGCGGCCGCCAGCCCCTGCATGGCCGCAAGGTCGGCGTAGAAATTTGCCTGCGTGTCCGTGTAGCCGCCGCTCTGCGCGGCGGCGTATGCGCTCTGACCGGCAGTACCCGGCGTGCCGGGCTCGCCCTTGTCGCCTTTTTCGCCCGGCGCACCGGGCGCGCCGTCCTTACCGGGCGCGCCGTCCTTACCGGGGTCGCCGTCTTTGCCCGGCGTGCCCGGATCGCCCTTTTCCCCGCGGAACGCGCCGGAGTCCTTTGCCGCCTGCAGCGCCGTGTTCACGGCCGGGCCGAGCGCGGCGGGGGAGACCTTCGCGTCCCACGCGGCGGCCCGCGCGGCCGTGATGCCGTCGAGCACGCCCTTGTTTTCGTGCGTGTGCCGGGCGGCGCTGTTGGCGGCGATCTGCGCGGCCGCGCCGGGGGTCGCGGCCGCGGTACCGTTCGTGCGCTGATACCACTTGGCGTACTCGTCGAGCGCCGCGTTAAAGAGCATCATGCTGTCGGCGTAGTGCGCCGTCTCGTGCGCGGCGTAGTCGCACATGGCGATGACGTAGTACACGTACAGCCGGTCGAACGGCGCGGGCACGAGCAGCACGGTGCTGCGCGCGGTGTCCGCGTCATAGGTGATGCACGCCTCGGGCGCAGTGCCGAGGATGCGCGTCTGGATCATGCTCTCGCATTCGTTGAGCCACAGCAGCTTTGCCGCGTCGTCCCATGCGTTGGGGCAGATCGTGTCGATGCGCGTGAGCGCCTGCTGAAGCGTCGCCATGGTCAGAGCCCCAGCGCGCCGCTCTCGGCGGCAAAGCGGGCGGTCTCGCGCTCGATGAGCGCGCCGGTGCGCGCGTCCTGCGCCTCACCCTGGGCGAGCACGAGCGCGAAGCGGCGCGGGATGATCACGTCCTCGCCGCGCGGGATGCGCACGGTCTCGCCGTTGACGGTCACGACCTTGTCCTCCTTGTAGCTGCCGTTGTCGCGGAACAGACGCACGGTCACGGGGTCGCTCAGCCAGGCCTCAGCGGCGGCGCGGTCGGTCTTTTTTCTGGTTGCCATAGTTGTTTCCTCCTTGTTGTAGGTGCGCCTCCCGCCGCGCGGGCGGGAGGCATGGGGTGGATTTCTTTACTCGGTGTAGGTGCTGCAGGTCTCGATGCGGCGGATGGCGCTGTCGTCGAGACGCACGGCGACCTTCGTGGCCTTCCAGCCGACGCTTGCGCGCTGGTTGAGCGGGTCGCCCGTGCCGGCAGAGCCGAGCTGCTTGACGATGTGCTCCAGACCGCCGCCGGTGATCTCGGTCGTGCCGTAGCCGTCGGCGCCGAGCACGAGCGTGACGTACACGTCGCGGCCCTGCGCGCCGGCCTCGCCGGGGTAGATGATGGCGTTGTCCTCGGCCGTGACGGCGGCGTCGACGGTCATGGAGCTTGCGGTGTTGGCCGTGACGGTCACGCACGCATTGCCGATGAGCACCTGGCGGCCGACGAGTGCGCCGGCCTGGACCGTGCCGCCGTCGAACGGGAAGGTGGTCTTGCCGCTCACCGCGCCGGCCGTGAGCAGGGTGCGGCTGTCGCCGGCAAGATCGGCCGCGTGGAAGATCTTCGCCTCCGTGCTCTCGACGAAGCGGCAGCCCTCGATCTTGCCGATCTCGCCCTCGTACATGTGCTCGGTGTCGACGTACTGGTGGGGGGCGAGCCACTTCGGGTCGTTCATGAGGTCATAGGCCACGTCGGGGTGGATGATGACCGGGAACGCGCCGTCGATGCGGCGGCAGTTGGCGTTTTTGAGCGCGCGCACGGCGCGGCGGATGCAGTCGACGGTCAGGTAGTTGTTGTCGGCGGCGCTGGCGTTGCCGCCCTGCAGCAGGTAGCGCGCGGACACGCTTTCGTCGGCGTACTGCACGTTGTCGCCGCCGACGAGCACCTCGCGGGTGATCGTGTCGAGCGTGCGGCCGGCCTGCGCGCCGAGCAGCTTCGTGGCCATGGTGAGGTTGTTGTCGATGGCGGTCAGCAGCAGCAGGTCGCTCATCTGGATGTAGCCGCCGTACTGGCGCACGGCCGCCTCGACGGTGGTCATGCTCAGGCTCTGGCCGTCGGGGGTCACGCCCTCGGTCAGGGCGGTCAGCGCCTTGCCGAGCGGGGCGAAGCGGCGGAACTGGATCGTCTTGCCGCCGTTTGCGGGGATGGGGTGCTTCTGCGCGAACTGGTCGTGCACGAGCTCGGGCTCGGCCGCGTCGATGAGGTAGTCCGAGTAGAACGTCTTCATCTCCTCGGTCAGGCTCTGCTGGGTGGTCACCTGCGTGTTTGCGTCAAACAGGCACAGGTCCATGTGGATGTTTTCCATACTCATGTCTCCTTTTTTCTCTGCTGTCCGCTTCCGGGGACAGCGCCGGGGCAGCGCCCGGCCGCTGCGCTGCCGTTGGGTTTTGTCTCCTGCGCGGGGACGCGGCCGGTGTCCTCCGCAACGTGGCCGGGGTAGGCCGCGGCGAGCTGCCGCAGGCCCGTCACGGCCACGGTAAACGCCGCGCGCACATCGGCCCGGTCGTCCGCTGCGATGGCTGCGTGCCCGGCGCAGAGCGTGCGCTGCACGCCCTGCGCGCCCAGCGCATCGAGCGCGCCTGCCAGCGCGCACACGAGCGCCGACGCCCCGGCGCACACGATGTCTCTGCCCGGGCAGAAGTCCGCGTGGCCGTCCGCGCGCAGCACGCACCGCCCGTCCCGGCGGATGTACGCGAAGCGGGTCACAGGCTCAGCTTCACGCGCTCGCCGCGCTCTGCGCGCGCGGCGAGCTCTGCGCGGTCGGCGCGGCTCATGCGCGACACGTCCGGCCGCACCACGATGCCGGCCCCGCCGCCGCCCAGGCCGTTTTCGGCCGGGCGCAGGCCGCGGGCACGGATGTGTTCGGCCACGCGCTGTTCGGCGCTGCGGCCCGCGCGCACGCAGGCCGCCTCCAGCAGCGCCTGCGCGTGCAGCGCGAACCACGCCGTGCGCACGTCCACACCGGCGCGCAGCAGCGCGCAAAACTGTGCATCGCTCAGCGCCGCGCCCAGGTCAAAGTCCGGGCACTGCGCTGCCAGCTCGTCCGCCTCGCGCGACCAGCGCGCGGCGGATTCCTCGGCTGCGCGGCGCGCCCGCTGCTGGGCCTTGCGCTCGATCGCGCCGCGCAGCGCGCCGACGGTCACGGCCTCCTCGGCCGGCGCACGCGGCGCGGCCGTTTCCGGGGCTGCGGGTGCGCTCTGCTCCGGCGCGGCGGGGATGTTCTGTTCGTTCATACTCTGTGCTCCCTTCTGCCCTCAGCGGGCGCTCGCTGTGATGACGCGGTTTTTCTCTGCCTGCGCCCGCAGCAGCGGGTCGGCGGACGTGTTCGTGCCCGCGTCCGGCGTCTCCGGCTGCGGCGGCACGATGCTGCTGCGCACGGCCTCAAGCACCTTGTCGCGCCCCGGAAACTGCATCATCTCCAGCATCGGCACGGCCTGCTGCGCGAACGCGGGGTTAAACACGCCCAGCTGATACAGCTGCCGTGCCAGCTCGTTTTGCGACGCGGTCGCGTACGGGCTCTCCTTCTGCGCGTGCACCGACACGTCGAATGCCGGCGCGCGCAGCAGCGCCATGCCGTCGGCGTCCATGCCCACGGTCCTGGCCTGCAGCCCGGCGTTGGAGTACGTGCAGAACGCATAGCCCTGCGCGCCCGGCGCCGCCACGCGAAACGGCCGCGTCTCGGTGTAGTACGCGCGGATGAGCTCGATCACGAGCTCGACCACGCGCTCGAACGCGCGGTAGCTCGCGCGCAGCGTGTCGCGGCTGGACTTGCTGCCGGCCTCCTGCAGCGCCGCGATGGCGCTCGCCGCCGTCACACCGCCGGACACGCTGCCCTGCGTCACGTCGCGGCTGTTGCTCGTCTCCTTGAGCTCGTCGATCTTCAGCTGCAGCATGTTCACCCACTGGCCGTCGAGGTTGTAGAGGCTGATCTGGCGCAGCCGTTCGTCGTCGATGCTGCCCTCGACCTCGACGAGCGGCTTCGACCAGTCGAGAAATTCCTGCGCGTTCACGCCGCAGCCCTTCTTGACCCAGAAGCGCGGGGTGGAGGCCTTCATGCTCATCTCCAGCAGGTTGCCGCTCAGGCGGTCGATGTACTGCTGCGGGTCCTTGCTCACGGCGATCATGCCGAAGCCGCACGGCGTGCCGGCCTCGGGGTAGAGCACGTCGAACACGACCGGGTACTGCCCGTGCGGGTAGAAGCCGCCGGCCATGGCGGGGTCGTTCTCGCTCGCGTAGAGCAGGTCGCGCCCGGTGAATTTGATCAGGTGCAGCGCCGTGCCGCCGTCGGGCAGCGGCTTTTTGTAGTACCAGTCGACGACGATGCTCTTGCTGGACGTGTCCACCGCGTCGTCATACAGATACTGCGCCAGCTCCACGCCGCAGCTGCCGGGCCGCGCGTCGGGCCAGGCGGCGGAAATGTCGTCGTTGTCCATGAGCGCGCACACGAAGAGGTTGCGGCTGGCCTGAATGTCCGTGATGCCCGGCTCCCAGAACAGGTTCAGCAGGTCGAGCTGGCGCACGGCCACGTCGCCGAGGCCGTTGCTCCCGGCGCTGTCCCAGAACACGCCGTAGGCCGCGCACCCGTGCTTGAGCTTGTACCACCACGCATCGGACCACACCTGCTCAAAGTGCGTCTTTTCCAGCACGACCGGCACGATGGCCGACAGTGCCTTCGCGTCCGGTTCATCCTGCTCGCTGCGCGGCAGGATCACCGCCTCCGGGAAGCTGTCCATCGCGTCGGCGTGCTTCGAGACAATGGCGTTGAACAGCCACGCGCTCGTCGGCTCTACCACGTCGCCGCCCTGCTCGCGCCGGCGGTCGCGCAGATACTGCCAGTGCCGCAGGCGGTACCACTGCTCGTCGGCGATGATGCGCGCCTCGAGCGCGCGCTTGCCGTCCTTGTACCGGCGCAGAAGCTCCGTGCCGCGCGCCACGTCGTCCGGCGTGATCACGGGCGCGGCCATGTCCGGCCCGGCCGCCTCTGCCGCACCTGCCGCCGCCGGCATCGCCGCCGCATCCGCCGCGCGGTAGGGCATGGGGTTCGTTTTCTCGTTTGTCATAGACTCTCCTTTGCTGCCGTTTCCGGCGAAATGGTTTACATAACTTTTCGTATTTTGAGAGAAAAAGAGACTGCCGTCGCAGTCTTTTTATGTTTACATAACTAATCACTGCTCAGCGGGTCGAACACTTTCGGCGTCCGTTGTACCACGGGCCGCGGTGCGATGGGGTCGGACTGGCACAGATACCGGATCTCGTCGGCGATGTGGTCCTCCTGCCGCGTGTCCACGTCCTCGGGCGCGTGTGCGTCGTAGCGCAGCAGCGGCAGCGTGCGCCGCGTGTCCCGGCAGTTGCGGAAGACATACAGCATTGGCAGCCCGGCAGCGTCGAACGCCAGCCGATAGTGCACCTGCATCCAGCCGGGCAGGCGTTTGTGGTCGCCCGGCTCGAAGTACACGCCGTACCGGTCGGCAATGTCGGCGATGCTGTCGCCGCGCGATGCATCCCAGATCGCGGGGTCGGCCACGCCGCGGATGTCCCGGCCGCGCAGATAGGGGTGCGTGGCCTCCGTGGTGCGGATCTGCTCGAAGATCTGCTCCGGCGTCCAGCGCACGCCGGTGTCCGGCTCACCGGGCACGCAGCCGTAGAGCTCGAGGATGCGGTACAGCCGCCCGTCGAAGTCCACCGCCCACCAGCCCACGGAAAACGGCTTGGCGTACCCGAAGTCGAAGCTGCGGTACACCCGCCACGTGTTCGGGATGTCGAACGGCTCGATCACGTGCGTCCACTTCCCGTCGGCGTAGTGCGCGGGGTCGTCGCGCCACTCGGCGAATACCTGCCCCTCGTACACGTTCCAGTCTCCCTCAAGGTGCGCGCGCCGCCGTGCGGGCGGCAGCGCCTCCAGCCGCTTGAGATAGCCGGGGTCGCGCTGCATGAGCACCTGGTTGTCGTAGACCTTCGCCGGGATGAACACATAGTCCGCCGGGTCTTCACCGTCGTGAAACGCGCGGTCGATGAACAGGCGCTTGATGTAGGCGTGGCCCGGCCCGCCGGGGTTGCACGTGTAGTAGATGCGCGGGGCAAAGTCCGTGCGCGTCGTGCGCAGGCAGGTGGCGATGAACGTCAGCCAGTCGGGCTCGAAGTTCGTCGCCTCCTCGAAGCCGATCACCTCGTACTCCTGCCCCTGATACTGGGCGCAGTCGCTGTCGCTGTCGCAGTAGCCCATCACGAGCCGCGACCCGTTCGGGAACCGGAACGCGCGCTCCGCGCCGCTCCACGCGGCATAGCCCGCCAGCTCCCGCTGCAGCGGCAGGATGTGGTTGGCGCGCAGCTCCGGCAGCGTCCGGCGCAGCAGCAGCAGCTTCAGCCCCGGATAGCGCATCGCCAGCAGCACGAGCTTGCGCCGCATGGCCCAGCTCTTGCCGCCGCCGCGCGCCCCGCCGTAGGCGATGTTGGCCGCCTCCGCGCGGAAGAACGCCTGCTGCCGCGGGTTCGGCGTCTCGCGCCGCAGTACCTTATAAATATGGGGTTCGTTTTTGCGTGCCATCGTGCCTCCTCACTACCGGCTCCACTGCTCGAGCGCGCCCTCGAAGCGCAGCACCTCCGGCTCGGCCGCGCCCTCGTCCTTCGCGGGCGCGGCCTTGCCCCGCTCGTGGCCGAGCACCATGCCCGCCGCCTTGAGCCGCAGCTCCGGCTTCACGGACGCATCGGCCACCATGGCCGCCAGCTGCTCGAGGATGCGCTCCTTCTCGTCCTCGAGGTCGATCATGTCGCGCGCTCCCGGTACGAGAGCACGTAGTCCTCGCCGTCGGCAGCCGCCGCGAATTCGTAGGTCTCCAGCGCGTCGTGCACGGCCTGCTTCGGCAGCCGCAGCGTCGCGCCGTCGCCGCAGCGCACGCACAGCGCAGCCAAAATCGCGCCCGACAGGCCCAGCAGCTCCTCATACGCCGCGCGCTGCTCGCGCAGCTTTCGCCGCAGGTCGGTGTTCGTCTGCTTTTTCATGTACCATCCTCCTTGTTTTCTTCCATGGCCGCCGCGCGCAGCCGTGCGCGCCGCCGCCGCTGCCGCTCGCGGCTGGCCGCCCGCTGGTCGATCAGGCGGCCGGTGTAGTCGCCCCAGTCGTGCAGCCGCCAGTCCGCGTCCACAAACCCGGACGTGCGCAGCGCCACCGCGAGGTCGCCGGCCCGGCGCTCGCTGAACTGGCAGATCTCCGCCAGCTGCCTTGCCGGCAGGGCGGATAGGTCGCCGTCCGGCGCATTGTCCAGCGCCCACAGCCACAGCAGGCACATGTGCCCGAGTGCCGCCGGCGTGCGCAGCCCCAGCGCGTCGCGCAGGGCCAGCAGCTTGCGGTGCTGCGGCAGCGACTGGTGCAGTTCAATCCATGCCATGCCCCGGGCCGCGCCCGGCCACGGATCGTTTCCGTTTTTTCATTCCGGCGGTCCCTCACCTCCTTACGGTTTACATAACACTGCTCCTCCGCCGCTTCGGCGGCATTTTCCCCGCCGAAGCGGCAGCTTTGGCTGTGGAAGCCGCGCATTTGCCCGGCTTCGCGTCGGAGATCGGCTGCGCTTGGCCGCACAGTGTCGGAAGCGGCCCCTTCTATTTCCATTTTATTATGCATTTGCATATCTGTCAAGCGAAATATTATGTACGTCGCGAAAAATATTCCGCACCGTCCGCGCACGTCCGCGTGATCACGACCGGATTCTCCGCCTCAGAGGTTTACATAACGCCATTTGCGGATCCTGTCGAAATCTCTGCGTCCCCACTTTCCGCGCCAAAACCGGGCGCAATTTGCCCGCCGCGCCCCACGAAAGTTGGCAGAGAAAGCAAAAAAGGTTGCAATTCCGTAACAGCTGGTGTAAGATAAACAATTGTGTGTATGCGTTATGTCAACAACCAGGCAAAATACCGGAACATAAGGAGTCATCTATGAAGAAACGAATCCTCAGTCTGGCGCTGACGCTGTGCCTGCTGGCGGGGCTGCTGCCCTGTCTGACGGTGGGTGCTGCGGCGGCCGACCGGGTCGATGCCGCGCCCTATGCGAGCGTGGAATATACGAAAAACGCCGACGTGAAGACGGGCACGGTCCGCTACGTCTGCCAGGTGCCGGCCTACAGCGATCTGTTCTGCTCGGATTACTGGGGCAGCTACACGAACTATGCCAACCACGAGTGCTTCACGGCGTGCATCTCCATGGCGCTGTCGTACCTCGGCCTGGACGCCACGCCCGGCGCGCTCGGCGATTACTGGCGCAGCCGCGGCCACTCCGGCACACCCTTTGCCACCACGCCGGATGACGTCGCCTTCAGCGGCGCGACGTACAGCAAGACCTCGCTCGCCGAGGGCATCGCGCGCTACGTCGACGGCGCGGGCAGCTACAGCCCGCCGATCATCCACCTCAACGGCTACTCGGCCAACGGCCACTATGTCATGATCATCGGCCAGATCTCGGCCACGGAGTACCGCGTGCTCGATCCGGCCGTGAAGTCGATCTATTCCATGACGCTCACGAACGGCAGCACCGTGCATTATTTCAAGGGCAGCGAGCGCGTCACGGAGGCGGTGCAGTACTACTATCCGGTGCACCACTGGAGCGCCTGGACGGCCATCGAGACGGACGACGGCGCCGTGAACATGGAGCGCACCTGCGTCGACTGCGGCAAGACGGAAACGGCCAGGATCCCGGATCCCTGCGTCGGTGACGAATACTGTGCCGGCGGCGTGTTTGACGATATGCCGGCAGCGAGCAGCTGGATGCACGAGGGCATTGACTATTGCGTGCTCTTCGGTCTTATGAACGGCGTCGGCAAGAACCAGTTCGACCCCATGGGGCAGACGACGCGCGCCATGCTCGTGTCGATCCTCTATCGGATGGCCGGCGAGCCGGACGTGTCCGAACTGCCGGAGGCGCCGTTTGTGGACGTTTCGGACGACACCTGGTATGCTGCCGCCGTGCGCTGGGCCTATGCCAACGAGGTCGTGCTCGGCACGGACGACACGCACTTTGCGCCGGATGCCCGCCTCACGCGCGCGCAGCTGGTCACGATGCTCTACCGCGCCTACGGCCCGGAAAAGGGCGTCCGCCCGCGCCCAATCGGCGGCTATACGGACTGGAACACCGTGCCCGACTGGGCGTATTCCGCCACGACGTGGGCGGTCTCCATGGGCATCCTTTACGGCACGAGCAGCACGGAGCTCAGCCCGAATACCGGCGCCAACCGCGCGCAGCTTGCCCTGTTCATGATGCGCACCTGCCGCCTGCAGGGAGAGCTGGATTCCTGAAAAATCCGGACAAACGGGTAGAATCGTTTCGCAAAGTGTGCAAAAATGTTACATAATTGCAATAATGACCAATGAATTATGGTGACATGTGGGTTACTATAGGGCCAGAAAAAACAGCGCCGGTGTTTGCCCGGCGCAGGAACGGAGGCACACTTCATGAAACAGAACCGGACGCGCACGGCGCTCGCGGATGCATATATGCACCTGCTCAACGACTACACGATCGACCGCATCACGGTCAAGATGATCACGGACGCCGTTGGCTGCAGCCGCAAGACGTTCTACTATTATTTCACGGATGTTTACGTGCTCACGCAGTACGTGTTTGAGCTGCGCGTGCAGCAGTTTCTGGACACGAACGGCAACTTCGAGACCATGCGCGAGGGCTTTCTGACGCTGGCGGCGAACCTCTCGAACGACCGGCAGGCCATCCTGAACATCTACCACGGCTACGGCAAGGAAGAGCTCGAGCGCTTCACGTGGGAGACGAGCGATTACTATGCCCGCCAGGTCATCACGCGCTACGCGCAGAACATGGACATCGCGCCCGAGGATCTCGAGGCGATCATCCGCATGTACACGGACATGATGTTCGGCATGCTCATCGACTGGATCAACAACGGCATGGAAGGGGACTATTCCCGCAAGCTGGACATTGCGCTCACGGCGCTCATGCCGGTGCTGCGCGCCAACTGCCGCAGCGCGAAAGCGGCGGCGGCCAACGGCCAGTAAACCGCATAAAAACACCCGGATCTCGTGAGAGATCCGGGTGTTTTTTCGATTGCAGGATCACTGCTCGCAAAACCGCATCAGCACGGTCGCAACTTCGGCGCGTGTGCCGGTCTTCTGCGGTGCGAGGGTGGTCGCGGACGTGCCGGCGATCACGCCGGTGCCCACGGCCCAGACCATGGCCTCACGCGCCCATGTTGACACGCGCGCCTGATCCTGATAGCCCGCGAGCGCGCCGTCCGGGCCGCTGAGCGCCTGCTCGCGGCCGGCGTAGCCGTAGAGCATGGTCACCATCTGCTCGCGGGTCAGCGCTTCGTTCGGCGCAAACCGCGTCGGGGACACGCCGGCGACCACGCCCGCGTTGTACGCCCAGATGACGGCGTCGGTGTACCAGCTGCCGCCCGCGTCGGTAAACGGGCAGCTCAGACCGCGCACGGACGGCGCGCCCTCGAGCGCGTAGAGCACCTGCGCGAACATGGCGCGCGTCATCTGTGTGTTGGGCTGGAAGCGGTTGCTGCCCATGCCGTTCATGATCCGGCCGTACTTGACGTAGTCCACGGCGGGGGCATACCATGCGTCCGCAGCCACGTCGTCAAACAGGCCCGTGTAGCTTACGGTCTGCTTGCTGGTCATGTAGTCGTCCGGCAGGCTGCGCAGCCAGGCGAGGCCCGGCTCGCCGCAGTGGGCCAGCCCGATCACGAGCAGGTTTGCCAGCAGCGTCATCGTCGTGCCGGGGTATTTGAGCGCCATTTTCGACAGGCGCAGCGCGAGCATGCCCATCGCGGCCTCGATGCCCGCAAGGTCGTAGGTCAGAACGCCGTTTTCCTGCAGCGCCTCGACCAGATAGCTGGTCAGGAGCTTGGCGGCCGTGCCGTTTTTGATCATGCCGGGGATGGTCAGCGAGTAGAAGAGCTTCTTCCAGTTGTCCTGCACCTTTTTGGCGAAGTCCTCGGCAACGCCGGAGGTGTCCTTATCGGCCGCACCAAAAATATCCGCCAGCAGGGCCACAAGGAAGTCCTGCATGTTCTCCGCATAGTCTTCGCGTGAGGAGGCGAGGCACGTCGTGATCGCCTCGCAGAGGTCGGCGTAGAATTCCTTCTGCGTCATGTTGACCTTGAAGATCTTGCCGAGATCGCCGCTCGTGATGTCCTTCGGGTCAATGCCCCAGGCCTGAAAGTAGTCGGGCCAGTAGATGCCGCCGTTGTTCGGGATCTTCACGAATTCCCTGAGCATGGCGGCCTTGTAGGTGAGGTAGTTGTCGTCGCCCTTGGTCGGCACGACGCGGTCGACGCCGTAGCGGGCGAAGTCCCAGTTGTCGAACGCGACGTAGGTCACGAGGTCGTTTTCATTGACGAGATTCTGGATGTTGTCATACACGCGGCCCTGCACCTGCTCTTTCATCGCGCCCATGGGCGGCTCATAGCAGTAGCAGTACAGGTCGTGCGGGCTGAGGCTGACGCCCGCGCCGAGGCTGTAGCCGTTGTCGAGCGCGCCGCCGACCATGTTGGACACGGCCGCGCCGCGGCTGTAGCCCGCGATCCAGATCTTCACCCGGCCGGAGATGCCGGTGTCGGCGATGTAGCCGCGCAGGTAGTCGAGCACCTGGTCGCGGCCGAGGGCGAAGCCCTTGTGCTCGCCCGCAGCATCGAGCCGGGCGTTGCCGCCCCACTCGGCGTGGTAGTTGTTGCCGCGCACGCCGACGGCGATGAGCGTGTAGCTGCCGCCGTTGTCGCGGATGGTCTTGCTGGCGCAGCTGATGCCGATGGAGTCGGCCTCGGCGGGCTGGAACATCCATTTGTTCGACTGGATATTCTCAAAGCCGCACTGCTCGGCCATGGACACAAAGTTGCGGTTGCCGGTGGCGTAGTTGTCCGTCTTTTCGGAGTCCTTGCTCGTATAGGCCGCGAACGCGAGGCCCATGGACATCAGCGCGAGATCCTTGCGGTACGTGTAGCCGCTCTTGGTAAACAGATCGTCGCTGTACGTAAAGGCCGCTTCATAGTCGTGGGTGTCGACCCCGTGACCGGAAGCATAGCGTACCGTGACGGTCCTGGCGTCCCCCGTGTCCGCCGCGGCGGCGGCCGGCACGAGCGACACGGTCAGCACCAGACACAGCAGCAGGCTGATGATGCGCTTTTTCATGTTCTTTCTCCTCCCATTTTTGTCGGTCTGCAAGTTCAGATACAACCAATTTTATTATACGTATGAAAAATGGAAATAGCAAGGAGCAATTTCCGTCCGCCGTTCAGGACCGGCAAAAAAATGCCCCGCAGCATATCTTGGCGCTGCGGGGCAGAGAAGCCGTATTTTCTTATTGCCGGAACATGGTGTAGGCACGGCCGTCGCCGACGGCATCGGCGATCATCATGCGGTCGCTGAGCACGGAAAAGCGGTAAAACGCCACGGCGTCTTCGCTCGTTCCGGCGTAGATGGCGTTGTCGCGCAGGGAGCATTCCTTCCCGCTCAGGCCGGGCAGGGAGCAGGTCACGGTGCCGTCGTCGGCAACGGTCAGCTCGCCCGCGTCGCAGCTCCAGCTTCCTGTCAAAAACGCCTGCGCGTAGCTGTCGTCGCGCATGATGACCTGATTGGTGTCGGAAAAGCCGATAAGCTCCATGAGCTTCTGCGCGGCCTGCGCGTTGGTCATGCCGGCAGCCAGCGCGAGCTGGCCCAGGCTGTCGCACAGGTGGGCGTTGGTGAGAAACAGGCGCTTGTCGCTGTCGGAATAATTGCGCGCGGCGAGCACGGTGTAGTCGGCCAGCGCGGTCTGGTAATCCTGCGCGCTGTAGGCCTCCGCGGCCGCGGCGTAGATCTGCGGCAGGCTCTTGGCCTCTATGGTGTCGAGCACGCCGCTGTAGGCCGCAAGGTCTGCGTCGGTGTAGGTCTCGCGCAGGTCGTCGAGATACATGAGCGCCTGCGTGTACTGCCCGGCCTGATAGAGCCGGCCGGTTCGGATGATCTCCGTGCGCAGGCTATTGTCCCCGGCGGGAAAGAGCTTGACGTCGCCGCGCAGGGTCTCGGCGGTGTCAAACTGGAAGCTGCAGATCGCGTCCTTGACGCGGCTGTTCACGGCCGCGTCCTGCGAGGCGACGACGGCGAATCCCGCGCCGACGGCGATGAGCACGATGGTGATGCCGATGAGCAGCGCACGCAGCCGTTTGTTGTTCCAGATCTTTTCGTGCAGGACCGGCCGCCCGCACTGCGGGCAGCGGCGCGCGCCCTGCGGCAGCTCCGCATGGCATTCGCGGCATTGCATATGCTGTTCCCCCCTCACGATGGTCGCGCCTTTTTTGACACAAACCAGGCGCAACGCTCATTATAGCCGATTCCGGTGCGCAGTGCAAGCCGCGCGGCGGGAAAAGCTGCGAAAACCTGTCAGGAACGCGCTAAGAAAGCGGTAAGGAAAATTGCGCACATGGCGCTGTTTGTCCGCTTGACATCCGGTGCGGATCCGGTAAAATAAACCTGTAACCGGTATTGCCGCCAATCTGTCCGGCGCCGAAGTGTGTGCGGCGGCGGAACATCAAGAAAGGGGTAAAGCAGCATGAACGCAAATGCATTTGTCCACTGGGGCCTCGGCCTCGCATCCGACATTCTGGAGATCTGCAAGGAGGGCAAGGCTGCCGCGATCGTTGACGCGATCGACAAATGGTATCCCGAGCTCCTGTAAGCAGAAACAGGAAAATTGGTCTCCCGGAGCACCGCTCCGGGGGATTTTTTGTGTCGAACCGTGCCGATTGGGTGAATAACCACGCACGCAGAGGTTGAAATCCGGCGAAATGCGCGCTATACTATCGCCAGACCAGATCCCACTGGTCATTGTTGCTGTAAGGAGCATATTCTCATGCAGAAGTTTGAAAAGCACAGCCCGGTCGTCGTGACCGAGGTCACGACCAAGCACGAGCTGCGCCAGTTTATGCAGTATCCCAATCGGCTCTATGCCGATAATCCGAACTACATTCCCTCGTTCTACGGCGATGACCTCTCGGACTGGACGCCGGGCAAAAACCCCGCGTTTGATTATTGCGAGGCGCGCTGCTGGCTGGCCCGGCGCGACGGAGAGATCGTCGGCCGCATCGGCGCGATCCTCAGCCACAAGGCCAATGACAAGTTCGGCACGCACCGCATGCGCTTCAGCCAGGTGGACTTCGTGGACGATTCCGAAGTCTCGGCGGCGCTGTTCGGCACGGTCGAGCGCTGGGCGCGCGAAAAGGGCTGCGACCAGGTGCACGGCCCGCTCGGCTTCACGGACATGGATCGCGAGGGTATGCTCGTCGAGGGCTTTGACCGCCGAAGCCTGTTTTTCACCAACTACAACGCGCCGTATTATCTCGAGCACCTCACCCGACTCGGCTACCGCAAGGATGTCGACTGGATCGAGTACCGCATCACCGTGCCCGAACCGGGCGGCGCGGAGGCCGAGCGCCTGCACAAGCTCTCGGAGTTCATCCTCAAGCGCAAGCACCTGCACGTGGCCACCGTGCACCACAAGAGCGAGTACGGCCCGTTTGTCCGCCAGGTCTTTGAGTTGGTCAACGCGGCCTATGCGCCGCTCTACGGTGTCGTGGAGCTCTCGGACGAGCAGATCGAGCGCTATGCCAACAAGTTCATCCCGCTCGTAGACCCGGACTTTGTCTGCTTTGTGGTCGACGAGCAGGATCAGCTCGTGGCCTTCGGCGTCACGGCGCTTGACCCCTCGGTCGCGCTCAAGCACTCCGACGGCCGCCTGTTCCCGTTCGGCTGGGCGGGCGTGCTCAACGACCTGCACCACAGCGACACGCTCATCATGCTGCTCACGGCCGTGCGGCCTGATCTGCAGACCGAGGGCATCAATGCCGTCATGATGGATCATGTCTGTCAGAGCTGCAACCGCCACGGTGTGCGCTTTGCCGAGACCGGCCCGATGCTCGAGCTCAATGACCACATCCTCGCGCAGTGGAAGCGGCTCGAGAAAGAGCAGCACAAGCGCCGCCGCTGCTTCATCAAGGATCTGGATCATGACGTCAACGCGGCCAACGCCGCCGCAGCGCAGACCGAGACCCCGGAGTCGGAAAGCGCCGAATAACGCGGATGCGAAAGAAAAAATGACCAGCGCGCCGGCTTTTCCCGGCGCGCTGGTTCTTTTCAAGCCTTCTCCCTGCGGAGAAAATGATGTATCATTTCAAAGGTATTTGAGCCGCAGGGGAGCCCGAGGGGGCAAGGCCCGCCTCGGATGAGATCACGCATCGCCGCAAGGCGATGCCTTCTCCCTGAGGGGAAGGTGGTGCGGCGGTACGCCGCGACGGATGCCGTGGAAGGGCCGCGGTTTCTTCCGGCGCTGCCGCCCATGCACCGCGCTCCGCCCGCACCCGCAAACAAAAAAGACGCTGCCGCGGCAGCGTCTTTTTCCTATCTTGTTGTTTCTCAGCCCTTCGCGCGCTCGAGATACTCGCCCACGCGGGTGTCGACGCGGATGCGGTCGCCGGGGTTGATGAACAGCGGCACCTTGATCTCAGCGCCGGTCTCGAGGGTGGCGGGCTTGGTGGCGTTGGTGGCCGTGTTGCCGGCGAAGCCCGGATCGGTGTCGGTCACTTCGAGCTCGACGAACGTGGGCGGCTCGACCAGGAACACCTTGCCCTTGTAGGAACTGATGACGCACTCCATGTTCTCCTTCACGAAGCGGAAGTTGCTGCCGAGCGCGCTCTCGTCGATGGGGATGAGCTCGTAGGTCTCGGGGTCCATGAAGTAGTAAAGGTTGCCGTCGTTATAGCTGTACTCCATCGTCTTGCGGTCGATGGTGGCGCTCTCGAACTTGGCGGTGGGGTTGAAGGACGTCTCGGTCACGGCGCCGGTGATGACGTTTTTCATCTTGGTGCGCACGAAAGCCGCGCCCTTGCCGGGCTTGACGTGCTGGAACTCGACGACCTGCATGACCTGGCCGTCCATTTCGAAAGTAACGCCGTTGCGGAAATCGCCTGCAGTAATCATATAGGAATCCTCCTCAAGAATGATCAGAATCAAAAATCTTATATAGTTTACACGATTTTGCGTGGTTTGACAAGCGGGTATTTACAGAATGATGAGATTTTTCGGGCTTCGGGTGAGAATTTCCGCGCCGTCGGCCGTCAGATGCATCACGTCCTCGATGCGCACGCCGAATTTTCCGGGCAGATAGATGCCCGGCTCGGCGGAGATGACGGTGTGCTCCGGCAGCTTCGCGTGCACGCCGGGGGCGGCGATGGGGTGCTCGTGAATGTCGAGACCGAGACTGTGGCCGAAGCTGTGGCCGAAGTACGCGCCGTAGCCCGCGTCGCTGATGACCTTGCGCGCAGCGCCGTCCACGCGCTCGCCGGTCACGCCGGCCTTCGCCGCGGCGATGCCGGCCAGCTGCGCATTGAGCACGATCTGGTACACGCTGCGCATCTCGTCGCTCGGCATGCCGACGGCGACGGTGCGCGTCATGTCCGAGCAGTAGCCGTTTTTGCGGCAGCCAAAGTCCATCGTCACAAAGTCGCCCGCGGCCACGCGCCGGTCGCCGGGCACGCCGTGGGGCATGCTCGTGTCCGGGCCGGTGAGCACGATGGGGTCAAAGCTCGTGCCCTCTGCGCCGAGACGCAGCATGCGGTAGATGAGCTCGGCCGCGATCTCGCGCTCGGTCATGCCGGGGCGGATGACGGTGCAGATCTGCGCGAACGTCTCGTCCGTGATCTGCTGCGCCTGATACATCATCGCCAGCTCCTCCGGCTGCTTGGCCGCGCGCAGGCTGCGGATCAGGTTCTGCGCCGGCTGCAGCTTCAGGCCGAAGAGCTGCTCATAGGCTGTGAACTCGGCATAGCTCGTCGTCTGCTCCTCGCCGCCGAGGATCTGCACGTTCGCCTCGCGCAGGATGCCCTGCACGAGCGTGCGCATCGGCGCCTCGCGCGAGCACAGCAGCACCTGGGCGATGCCGGTCAGCGCGGCGCGCGCGGCCTCGATGTAGCGGGCGTCGGTGATGAAAAATGCCTGGTGCACCGTCACGATCACGGCGCCGTCCGAGGACGGGAAGCCGGTGGCGAACCGGCGGTCGTTTTCGTCGGTGAGCAGGATGGCGTCCAGGTGCGCCTGTGTCAGCGCGCGCTGGATGCGGGCAATGTTGTTGAGCATGAAAAATACACCTCCGTGGGAATGGGTCTGCGTTCAGGATTGTGCGTCCGTGGCCGGGTCGGTGAGGGCTAGGTCATTTGCGGTCAGCGGGGCGTACAGTGCGTCGCCGTCCGTGTCTTCCAGTCCGACGGCCGACACGCCGTCGAGCGCCGTGCCGGACAGCACCAGACAGGCCAGCGCCTGCGTGCGCACGATGCCGCTCGCCGTGCCGGAGCTTGTCACCGTCAGCCAGAGCGTGCCCGCATCGTCGATGCGGTAGCCGCCGAGCGTCAGCCACCCGCGCACGGGGTTGAAGCACGTGCTGTCGCCGGGCGCCGCGCCGAGCGCGTCGATCATCACCTGCACCGGATCCGTGTCGTCGGGTACGGTGATCGTCTCCGTCTGCAGGAGGGCAGCGCCCTCTTTTGCGATGCGGTATACCGTCACGGTCTGCCGCCTGGCGCAGCCCGCGCAGCCGAGCGCGAGCGCGAGGGTCAGCAGCAGGGGAAGCCAGCGCTTCATGTCTCCGGCACCTCCTTTTGCGTCTCTGGCGCGCCGCTCGCCGCCGCGCGCGGGAACGTCACGGTAAAGCGCGTGCCGTGCGGCTCCACGCCGTCCACGGTCACGACGCCGCCGTAGAGCGCGGCCGCGTCGTGCACGATCGACAGGCCGAGACCGCTGCCGCCGTGCTCGCGCGAGCGGGCCTTGTCCACGCGGTAAAAGCGGTTGAAGATGTTCGGCCGGTCGGCCTCGGGGATGCCGATGCCGGTGTCGGCCACGGACAGGATGCTCTGCTCGCCGCGCGTCTCGACACGCACGGTCACGTCCCCGCCCGGAAGATTGTACTTGATGGCGTTTTCGACGAGGTTAAAGACGATGTGGTAAATGTCGTCCTCGGACGCGCGCACGGTCACGCCCTCGCTCATGAGGCACGTGATCGTCACGCTGCTCCGGTCGGCCAGCGGGCGCAGCAGGTGCAGCGTCCCGTGCACGGCCTGCTGCAGGTCGACGATCGTCACGTCCGGCTGCACGCCGTCGTCGCGCCGCGACAGGTCGAGCAGCTTCTCGGTCGTGCGCTGCAGGCGCTCGGCCTCGCTGCCGATGTCGGCCACGAACTCGCGCATCGTCGTGCTGTCCATGTCCGCGCTCTGGGAGATGCTGTCCGACAGCAGGCGGATGGACGCCAGCGGCGTCTTGAGCTCGTGCGATGCGTCGGAGACGAACCGGCGGCGCTGGGCCTCGGTCGTCTCGAGCCGTTCGGTGAGGTTGTTGAATTCCTGCCCGAGCTCGGTCAGCTCGTCGTGCCCCGAGAGCGTCAGGCGGAAGCTGTAGTCGCCGCTCTGCACGGTGCGCACGCCGTCGGCCAGCTGCGTGATGCGCCGCGTGAGCATCTTGATGGAAAACCACAGCACCACGAGCGCGGCCGCGCCGATGCCGATCGTGATCGTGGCGAGCCGGCGCTGGATGTTGCCGATGAGCGCAGCGCGCTCGCTGTCGCTCTCGCACACGTACACCGCGCCGACGGTCCGGCCGCTGGTCATGACGGGCATGGCCGCGCGGCTGAGAAACGCGCCGGTCGTGTAGTGCGAGTAGAACACGGCGTGTCCGTCGAGCGCGCGCACGAGCTCGGGGTAGAGCACGTATTTGCCGCGGATGTTGTTTTCGCTCGCGGAGTCATACACGGCCAGCCCCTCGCTGTCGGTCACGATGATGCGCGTCAGGTCGCGCAGGTCGAGCAGGGCAAGCACCTGCCGGGTGTTGTCCGGCGTGAGATTGTCGAGCAGCGACAGGGAGGACGACACGACGGCGGCGCGGTTTGTCAGCGCGCTCTGCTTTTCGGTGAATACGATGTCGCGCGAGGCGCGCGTGGGGTAGGTGTTCATGAGCGCGAGCAGGATCGCCACGAGGATCGTGAACGTCACGGCGAAGCGAAACTGCACGCTCGATACCAGCCTGTGCGGCAGCCGGAGGCGAAACGGATGCTGCTTCATCCGTCAGGCCTCGGCGAAGTAGTAGCCCACGCCCCACTTGGTGATGATGTATTCGGGTGCGGCGGGGTTGCGCTCGAGCTTCTCGCGCAGGCGGCGGATGTGCACGTCCACGGTGCGGATGTCGCCCTGATAGTCGTAGCCCCACACGAGGTCGAGCAGCTGCTCGCGCGAGTAGACCTTGCCGGGGTTGCGCATGAGCAGCTCGATGAGGTCGAACTCCTTGAGCGTCAGCTCCACGTTCTGGCCGAAGCGGCGGGCGCTGCGGCGCTCGGGGTCGATCTCGATGTGGCCGCGCACGAGCTTGCCGCCGTCCGGCTCGGCCGGGGCGGCGGGGGCCATGCTCGAGCGGCGAATGAGCGCGCGGATGCGCGCCTTGAGCTCGAGAATGTTAAACGGCTTCGTGATATAGTCGTCCGCGCCGGATTCAAAGCCGATGAGCTTGTCTGCGTCCTCGCTGCGGGCCGTGAGCATGATGATCGGTACGGTGGAAAACTGCCGGATCTGCTGGCATGCGCCGAGCCCGTCGAGCTTCGGCATCATGAGGTCGAGCAGGATCACGGCGTACTCGCCGCGGCGCGCCATGTCCACGGCGGTCTCACCGTCATAGCACACGTCCACCTGATAGCCCTCGTTTTCGAGGTTGAATTTGATGCCCTTGACGATGGTTTTTTCGTCGTCCACAACCAGTATTTTCATCGCGGTCCCTCCGTTTGCGTCTTTTCGCGGAAATGATTTGCTTTTCGCCGCCGGAATTATTATAATGGGGCAAGACACTGCCATTTGTCCCGGCCGCGCGGCAGCGCCGTCTCCGGCCGGATATTCCATTATATCATAGTTCTATGGAGAAAGATATGAAAAAATATCGCATTTTGCCGCTGCTGCTCATCGTCTGCCTGCTGCTGACGGCGGCTTTCCCGGCCGCCGCCGCGAAAAACACCGCGGACAATTCGGCCGATACCCCCCAAAGCACCGCAAACGTCTCGTCCGACGGCGTGCCCCAGAGCACTGTCCAGGCGCAGGAGGGGTCGTATGTTTTCGGCAGCGACGCGGTCAAGTCCGCGCTCGATGAAAAGCTGCAGGCCAACTGCGTCCTGCTCGCCGACGAGGACAGCGGCCAGTATTACTATACCCGCAACATCGACGCCAAAGCCTACCCCGCGAGCCTGACGAAGATCATGACGCTCCTGCTCGCGGTCGAGGCGGTCGAGCGCGGCGACGTGCATCTGGATGACACCGTCACCGCCTATGACGACTGCAATGCCGACATGGTCGAGGGCGCGAGCAATGCCGACATCAAGGTCGGCGAGACCATGACGTTCGAGGACTTTCTCTACTGCGCCATGATCTCCTCGGCCAACGAGGCGTGCAACGTCGTCGCGGAGTATGTCTGCGGCAGCATCTCGGCCTTCGTGCAGCGCATGAACGAGCGCGCGCAGGCCCTCGGCTGCACGGGCACGCACTTTGTCAACCCCCACGGCCTGCCGAACGACGACCATTACACCACGGCGCACGACCTCTACCGCATCACGAAAGAAGCGCTCAGCCATGAGCTCTTCGCCACGATCTGCAACACGGTCAAGCACACCGTCCCGGCCACGAACCTGTCCGACGAGCGCACGCTCTCGAACACGAACGGCCTCATCAATCCCGAGTCCCCGATGTACCGCGGCTATTATTACGAATACGCCAAGGGCGTCAAGACCGGCCACACCGATGCCGCGGGCTACTGCCTCATCTCCACGGCGGAGAAGGACGGCGTGCGCCTGCTGTGCGTCGTGCTCGGCGGCAAGGGCACGACCCGCGCCAACGGCACGACCGATTTCGGCAGCTTTTCCGACACGCTCGCGGCCTACCGCTGGGTGTTTGCCAACTACGGCTGGCGCGATATCGTCAGCGCGAGCGACCTCATCTGCGAAGTGCCCGTGCGCTATGGGCGCGACAGTGACAGCGTGACCGTCCGCCCGGCGCAGAGCATCTCGGCCGTGCTGCCGTCGGCCAATGCGGGCGGCGCGCCGCAGTTTGAGCAGCAGGTCACGCTCTATTCCGAGCGCGACGGCAAACCGCTCGAAGCCCCCGTCAAGGCGGGGGACGAGGTCGGCGAGCTCACGGTGTCGTATGACGGCACGGTCTACGGCACGGTCAAGCTCGTCGCGGCGGTCGATGTCGCCGTGTCGAAGGGGGCGTACATCGGCGGCCACCTGCGCGCCTTTTTCACGAATCCCATTGTGCTCGTCGTGCTGCTGCTCGTCGTGCTGGCCGTCATCGGCTATGTGCTGTGGCTGGCGCGCCGCCGCAAGCAGCTCGAGGCCGAGCGCCGTCGCCGCCGCCGCGCGCAGATGGAGGCCGAGGAGGCCCGCCGCCGCGCGCAGATGCGCGAGACGCTGCATGAATTCGACCGCGACCACGTCGGCAGCGGCCGCCGCTGAGCGCGCCCGCGCGCAAACGAGCCCCACCCAGAATCGCCCGCCGGTGCTCCGGCGGGCGATTCTTTATCATTTGTTTACAATTCCGGCCCTCCGGACGGCCCGGACACATTGACCATTGCGGCACTTGATGCTATAATACACTGTCTAAGTATCACCATTCCGGCGCACACTGGAACTGCACGGTTCTCTCCGCCGGACAAGAGGAGCAGCTATGTGGATTTCGGATTCTTGGCAGGACTTTGCGGTGCTCGACTGTTCACGCGGTGAAAAGCTCGAGCGCTGGGGCAAATATACCCTCGTGCGCCCGGACCCCCAGGCCATCTGGGACACGCCGCGCACCGACCCCCGCTGGCGCACGGCCGACGGGCGCTACAGCCGCAGCCACACCGGCGGCGGCAGCTGGGACAAGCGCACCCTCCCGCCGAGCTGGGACATCCGCTACCGGGACCTGACGTTCCGCGTCAAGCCTATGAACTTCAAGCACACGGGTATCTTCCCCGAGCAGGCCGCCAACTGGGATTACGCCATGGCGAAGATCCGCGCGGCCGGCCGCCCGGTCTCGGTGCTCAACCTCTTTGGCTACACGGGCGCGGCCACGGTCGCGTGCGCGTCCGCCGGGGCGAGCGTGTGCCACGTGGACGCTGCCAGGGGCATGGTCGCCTGGGGCAAGGAAAACGCCGCCGCCTCCGGCGTGGCCGACCGGCCCATCCGCTGGATCGTGGACGACTGCGGCAAGTTCGTCGAGCGGGAGATCCGCCGCGGCCACCGCTATGACGCCGTCATCATGGACCCGCCGAGCTACGGCCGCGGCCCGGGCGGCGAGGTCTGGAAGCTCGAGACGAACCTCTGGCCGTTTGTGGAGCTGGTGTCCGGTGTGCTGTCGGACGATCCGCTCTTTGTCATCATCAATTCCTACACCACGGGCCTGAGCCCGTCGGTGCTCACGTATCTCTCGGAGAGCATTTTCACCCGGCGCTTCGGCGGCCGCAGTGAATCGCAGGAGCTGGGCCTGCCGGTCGCGGCGTCCGGTCTCGTGCTGCCGTGCGGGGCGGCCTGCCGCTGGGAGCGCTGAGCGGAAAGGAACACCATGGAACCGATCTTACGAACCGAACATCTGACCTTTACCTACCCCGGCGAGGAGCGGCCCACGCTCGGCGACCTCTCGCTCGAGATCGCGCGCGGCTCGTTTGTGGCCGTGCTGGGGCACAACGGCTCCGGCAAGAGCACGCTCGCCAAGCACTTCAACGCCATCCTGCTGCCGACCGGCGGCAAGGTGTACGTCGACGGCATGGACACGTCCGACGAGAACAATCTCCTGCCCGTGCGCGCCACGGTGGGCATGGTCTTTCAAAACCCCGATAACCAGATCGTCGCCAACGTCGTCGAGGACGACGTGGCCTTCGCGCCCGAGAACCTCGGCGTCCCGCCGCAGGAAATACGCGCGCGGGTGGATGCCGCGCTCAAGCAGGTCGGCATGTATGATTTTCGCCTGCACGCGCCGCACCTGCTCTCCGGCGGGCAAAAGCAGCGCGTGGCCATCGCGGGCGTCATCGCCATGCAGCCCAAGTGCATCGTGCTCGACGAGCCGACGGCCATGCTCGATCCGGCCGGCCGGCGCGAGGTCATCGACACGGCCACGAAGCTCTGCCGCGAGCAGGGCATCACGGTCGTGCTCATCACGCACCATATGGAAGAGTGCATCGGCGCGGACCGCGTCATCGTGCTCTCGAACGGCGCCGTCGTTGCCGACGGTGCGCCGAAGCAGGTCTTTTCTCAGGTCGAGCTGCTGAAACGGGAGGGCCTGACCGCGCCCGTCACCGTCCGGCTGCTGCACGCGCTGCGCGCGCACGGCATGGACGTGCCGCTCGACGCGCTCACGGTGTCCGACTGTGCGGACGCCGTCGCTGCCGCTCTGAAACCGTAACCACCGATCTTCACCGATAGATAAAGGAAACGAAATTATGACGCCAATCATCCGGGCGGATCATCTCCGGCACGTCTACAGCGCCGGAACGCCTTTTGAAAAAGTCGCCATCGACGATATTGATCTCGCCATCCCCGCCGGGCAGTTCGTGGGCATCATCGGCCACACGGGATCCGGCAAGAGCACGTTCATTCAGCACCTCAACGGCCTGCTCGCGCCCACGTCCGGCACCGTGCTCTTCGACGGGGAGGACATCCACCGCAGCAAGGCCGCCACGCGCGACGTGCGCTTTCAGGTCGGCCTCGTCTTTCAGTATCCCGAGCACCAGCTCTTTGAGGAGACGGTGTATCAGGACATTGCCTTCGGCCCGAAAAATGCCAAGCTCTCCACGGAGGAGGTCGATGCGCGCGTGCGCGAGGCCGCGCACTTTGCCGGTGTGGACGAGTCGCTCTTCGAGCGCTCGCCGCTCGAGCTCTCCGGCGGGCAGAAGCGCCGCATCGCCATCGCCGGCGTGATCGCCATGCGCCCCCAGGTGCTCATCCTCGATGAGCCCACGGCCGGCCTTGACCCCGCGGGCTGCCGCGGCGTGCTTGAAAACATCGCCGCCTACCGGCACGAGACCGGCTCGGCCGTCCTGCTCGTCACGCACAGCATGGACGATGCCGCGCGCATCGCCGACCGGCTCATCGTTTTTCACGCCGGGCACGTCGCCTTTGACGGCGCGCCGGCGGAGGTCTTTGCCCATACGCAGGCGCTGCTCGACATCGGCCTTGACGTGCCGCAGAGCGCGCGCATCGCGCAGGCGCTGCGCGACCGGGGCGTTGCGCTCCCGCCGTCGATCTACACGCTTGAGCAGCTCACAAATGCGCTGCTCACCGTCGGGAAGGAGGCGGGCGTATGCTGAAAGACGTCACCCTCGGTCAGTTTTTCCCCGGCACGAGCATCGTGCACCGGCTCGACCCGCGCTGCAAGCTGCTGATGACGGTCGTCTATATCGCGGCGCTGTTCACGGCCCAAAGCTACGTGTCCTACGCCGTCATGCTCATCGTCACGGGCGTGTGCATCGCGCTCTCGCGCATTCCGCTGAAAGTCATCCTCCGCGGGCTCAAGCCGCTGTGGATCATCATCGCGCTCACGGCCGTGCTCAATATCTTCTTCACGCCCGGGCGCGAGCTCGTGTCCTTCTGGAAGATCACCATCACCTATGAGGGCCTCGTGCGCGCCGTGTTCATGGTCCTGCGCATCACGATGCTCATCGCAGGCACATTCCTGCTGACATATACCACGTCGCCCATCGCGCTCACCGACGCGATGGAGATCCTCTTCGGCCCGCTCAAGAAGCTCAAAGTGCCCGTGCACGAGATGAGCATGATGATGTCCATGGCCCTGCGCTTCATCCCCACGCTCATCGAGGAGACCGACAAGATCATGTCCGCGCAGAAAGCGCGCGGCGCCGATTTTGAGACCGGCAACCTCTTTCAGCGCGCCCGGGCGCTGCTGCCGCTGCTCGTGCCGCTGTTCGTGTCGGCATTCCGCCGCGCGGACGAGCTGGCCGTGGCCATGGAGTGCCGCTGCTATCACGGCGACGAGGGCCGCACGCGCATGAAGCAGCTCACCTGGTGCACGCGCGACACGCTGGCCATGGTCTGGAGCGCGCTCGTGCTTGCCGGCGTGATCGTGCTGGCGAGGTTCGGCCTGTGAGACGCAACATCGCTCTGCGCCTGCAGTATGACGGCACGGCCTATCACGGCTGGCAGGTGCAGAAGACGGACGTCACCGTCGCCGAGACCCTCGAGCGCGCGCTCACGAAGGTCTGCGGCGAGCCGATCAAGGTCGTCGGCTGCGGCCGCACGGACGCGGGCGTGCACGCTAAGCGCTACTGCGCCAATTTCCGCACCGACTGCACGATCCCGATCGACCGCGTGCCCCTCGCGGTCAATGCCCGCCTCCCGGCGGACATTGCCGTGGTCGACGCCGTTGCCGCGCCGGAGGACTTCAATGCCATCGGCTCGTGCATCCAGAAAGAATACGTCTATCAGATCTACAATTCCCGCATCCGCGATGCGTTTTTGGAGCACCGCGTCTGCTTTTATCCGCAGCCGCTGGATTTTGCGCGGCTCGCGCGCGCCGGCCGCGCCTTTGAGGGCACGCACGACTTTGCTGCCGTACGCTCCGTCGGCACCGAGACGCGCACGACCGTGCGCACGGTGCACTGGTGCCGCGCCGAGCGCGACGGCCCGCTCATCTCCATCGCCGTCTGCGCCGACGGCTTCCTGTATAATATGGTGCGCGCCATCGTCGGTACCATGGTCTATGCGTCCTACGGAAAGATCGAGCCGGAGGCCATCCCGGCACTGCTGGCCACGCGCGACCGGCGGCTCACAGGACCGACCATGCCCCCGCAGGGGCTGTATCTCAACCGCGTGTGGTACGACGGCGCCGTCGGCGATATGATGAATCAGGCCTGACGCCGCGTCCGCCCGGCGGATAGGGGAGGAATGTCCATGAACGACCACCCAAAACACAATCCCAGGCTGCGGCAGACCGTCATCGTGGCGGTGTGCGTGCTGGCCGTGCTGCTGTTTTTGTATTTGCTGCTGCGCGACCGGCCCGGCTCGGCGAGCGACTATCTGGACGACAGCGCGCCCTACACGTTCGACTCCAGCGCCAGCCGCACCTTCCGCACGGTGGACAGCCGCCTCGCGGTCGTGTCCTCGAGCGGCCTGCAGCTGCTCGATGAAAACGGCAAGACCGTCCTGCACGAGATCTTCACGCTCTCGCAGCCGGGCATCTCCGTCGGCGGCGAGCGCGTGTGCGCCTATGACATCGGCGGCACGACGCTGTGCGTGGCGGACTTCAAGGGCAATAAGACCGATATCGAGCCCGCCGGCGAGATCATCAGCGCCGACCTGAGCGACAGCGGCTATCTCGCCGTCTGCTCGGACGCCGCGGGCTATAAGGGCGCCGTCACGGTGTATGACACCTCCGGCAAGGCCGTCTATGTCTGGTATTCCGGCACGGGCTACCTCGTGCGCGCCGCCGTGAGCCCGGACGGGAAGTATCTCGCCGCGCTCTGCCTGCAGGATTCCGGCAGTGTCGTGCACACGTTCGCGCTCACGAGCGAAGACGAGCGCGGCAGCGCAGAATGCGCCGACGAGCTCTTTGCCGACCTCTTCTGGCGCGGCGGCAAGGTCTGCTGCGTGTCGCAGACGCGCCTGGCCTTCTTTGACGATGCCGCAAAGCTCACCGCCGAGTACCCCTTCGGCGACCTGTATCTGTATGACTACGCCGCCGAGGGCGACGGCTTTGTCACCCTCGCGCTCAGCCGCTACCGCTCCGGCAGCGCCGAGCAGCTCGTCACGGTCAATGCCTCCGGCAACGAACTCGGTAAGTGCGAGACTACCGGCGCCGTCACGAGCCTGTCGGTTAACGGCAAGCAGGTGCTCGTGCAGTACAGCGACCGGCTCACGCTCTATAACCAGCAGCTCGATGAGATCAAGTCCGTCGAGCAGAACCTGCTCGGCGTCCGCCGCTCGGTGCTGCTGCGCCGGGGCGCGGCGCTGCTCCTGAGCGGCTCGAGCGCCGAGGTGCTCGCCTTCTGACCCCCGCAGTCTAGAGAGAAAGAACAGGGATACACCAATGAAGATCGTATTGACAGTGGTGCTTGCCGCCATTTTTCTTGCCGCCGTCTGGGGCGGCTACCGCCGCGGGCTGATCCTCAGCGCCGCGCAGCTGGCCGCCATCGTCGTCGCGCTCTACGGAGCGGCGCTGCTCGCGGGCCTGTTTTCCGACCGGCTCCTGCCGGTGGCGGAGCCGTTTGCCGGCGGGTACTTTGAGGGCCAGCTCGACGTGGTCGCCACGGAGCTGCCGGATAACGACGCCGGCCTCTCGGGCGAGGACTGGGTCGCCGCGCACCCCGACACCGCGCAGGAATACGCCGAGCAGTGCTTTGCCGCCGCCGGCGTCACCGGCCGGCCGGCGCGGCGCATGGCCAGCGCCGCGCTCGCCATGCGCGACGAGCAGGACATCACGCTGCGCGCCGCCATGACGCAGGTCTACTGCGCGCGGCTGTGCTATGTGCTCGTCACGTCCGTCGGCTTTTTGCTCATTCTGCTCATTCTGGCCGCGATCGGCAACCTGCCGAACCTGGCCTTTCAGCTCCCGAACCGGGAGAAACTCAACGACATTGGCGGCGCCGCCTTCGGCGCGGTCAACGGTGTGTGCTTTGGCATCCTGCTGTGCTGGGCATTGCAGTTTGCCGGGCCCATCATCGGCCGCGACACCCTCGCGCACACCGCCCTGGCAAAAGCGCTGCAGGCCATCGACGTGCTCACGCTCGGCGTGGGCGTGTGACCGGCGCGTACGGAATCTATCGAACAGGAGAACCAGTCTATGCAGCCTACACTCTGCTCCCGCTGCAAGAAAAACGTAGCGGTGATCTTTATCACACGAATCGAAAACGGAGAGTCCCACAATGAGGGCCTGTGCCTGCGCTGCGCGCGCGAGCTGCACATCAAGCCCGTCGATGAGATGATGGAAAAGCTCGGCATCTCGGACGCCGATCTCGACAATCTCACCGGCGACGTGGCGGAAATGCTCGGCAGCATGGGCATGCTCGGCGGCGACGGTGCGGCTGATGCGGATGCCGACGCTTCCGATGCCGACACCGACGAGGACGACGGTAAGACCGCGACCTTCCCGTTTCTCAACCGCCTCTTCAACCAGAACCCGCCCCCGGCGCAGGACGCTGCCGCCGCCGCGTCCGAGCCGCCGCACGCCGACGGCAGCGCGGCCGATAAGCGCGGCGCTGCCCCGCGCAAGCTCAAGTTCCTGAATAATTACTGCATCGACCTCACGCAGCGCGCGCGCGACGGCAAGCTCGACGCCATGGTCGGCCGCGCCGAGGAGCTCGAGCGCGTCATCCAGATCCTCAACCGCCGCCAGAAGAATAACCCCTGCCTCATCGGTGAGCCCGGCGTCGGCAAGACGGCCATCGCCGAGGGCCTCGCCCAGCGCATCGCGGAGGGCAACGTGCCGTATAAGCTGCGCGACAAGCAGGTCTACCTGCTCGACCTCACGGCGCTCGTGGCGGGCACGCAGTTTCGCGGCCAGTTCGAGAGCCGCATGAAGGGCCTCATCGAGGAGATCCGCCGCGTCGGCAACATCATCCTCGTCATCGACGAGGTGCACAACATCGTCGGCGCGGGCGACGCCGAGGGCAGCATGAACGCTGCCAACATCCTCAAGCCGGCGCTCTCGCGCGGCGAGATCCAGGTCATCGGCGCGACGACGTTCGCCGAGTACCGCAAGCACATTGAAAAAGATGCGGCCCTCGAGCGCCGCTTCCAGCCCGTCACGGTGGCCGAGCCGAGCATCGACGACAGCGTCGAGATCCTCAAGGGCGTACGCCGCTATTACGAGGACTTCCACGGCGTCGTCATCCCGGACGATATGTGCCGCCTCGCCGTCGTGCTCAGCGAGCGCTATATCACCGACCGCTTCCTGCCCGACAAGGCCATCGACCTCATCGACGAGGCCTGCTCGGACGTGAACCTGAAAAACCCCGACCTCATCCGCGCGGACGAGGTCGAAAAGGAGATCGGCGACTACGCGCGCGAGCGCGAGCTGCTTGCCTCCGCGCCGCCGAAGACCGGCGACGAGTATGACGAGCAGGAGCTCGACCGCCGCTACGAGCGCATCGCCGAGCTGCGCAGCCGCGAGATGCAGCTGCAGACCGAGCTCGACGCCCTGCGCGCCAAGGGCCGCCCGGAGCTCACGGCGGATAACCTCGCGCGCATCATCGAGCTCTGGACGAAGATCCCGGCCGCGAGCATCCGCGCCGATGAGTTCGAGCAGCTCGCCGGTCTCGGCGACCGGCTGCGCGCGCACATCGTCGGCCAGGATCAGGCCATCGACACCGTCTGCGCCGCCATCCGGCGCAACCGCGTTGGCCTGCAGGCCAAGCGCAAGCCCGTGAGCTTTCTGTTCGTCGGCGGCACCGGCGTCGGCAAGACGGAGCTGGTCAAGCGCCTCGCCGACGAGCTCTTCCACGCGCCCGAGTCGCTCATCCGGCTGGATATGTCGGAGTATATGGAGAAGTTTTCCGTCTCGCGCATGATCGGCTCGCCCCCGGGCTACGTCGGCTATGACGAGGCCGGCCAGCTCACGGAGAAGATCCGCCGCCGTCCGTACTCCGTCGTCCTCTTCGACGAGATCGAAAAGGCGCACCCGGACGTCATGAACCTGCTGCTGCAGATCCTCGACGACGGCCGCATCACGGACGCGCAGGGCCGCACCGTGAATTTTGAAAACACGGTCATCATCATGACTACGAACGCCGGCAGCAACACGCGCACCGGCGCGCTCGGCTTCGGCCTGAGCACGGACGATCAGAGCCGCGAGCGCGCGCAGCGCGCCCTCAATGAGTTCCTGCGTCCGGAGTTTCTCAACCGCATCGACGAGATCGTCTACTTCAACCACCTCACGGAGGAAAACTTCCGCGCCATCGCTGCCCTCATGCTCGACGAAGTGCGCGCCGCCATGGCCGAGCGCGGCATGACCCTGCACTGGACGCCCGCCGTCATCGACTACCTCGTCCGTAAGGGCTACAGCGAGACCTACGGCGCGCGCAACCTGCGCCGCACCATCCAGCGCGACGTGGAGGACGCCATCGCTTCCGCCATCGTCGCCCGGCGCAAGGCCGCCGGAGACATCGGCATCGACGCGCAGGACGATCACATCACCGTCACCATCAACGACAGGGAGGTCAACGCATGAACCGTTTGGAAATTATCCAGGGCGACATCACGAAGTCGGATGTCGACGCCATCGTCAACGCCGCCAACTGCTCGCTGCTCGGCGGCGGCGGGGTGGATGGTGCCATCCACATGGCCGCCGGCACCGGCCTGCTCAACGAGTGCCGCGGCCTCAACGGCTGCCGCACCGGCGAGGCGAAGATCACCCGCGGCTACCGCCTGCCGGCGCGCCACGTTATCCACACGCCCGGCCCGCGCTGGCGCGACGGGCAGCACGGCGAGCCCGAGCTGCTGGCCAATTGCTACCGCAACAGCCTGCGCCTTGCGAGCGAGAACGGCTGCCATACGGTCGATTTCCCGTCCATCAGCACGGGTATCTACCATTTCCCGCTGGATCAGGCGGCGCAGATCGCCGTGCGCGAGATCACGGCCTACCTCGCCGGCCATCCCGAGATCACGCGCGTGCGCATGGTCTGCTTTGACAGCCGCACCCGCGCCGCATACGCCGCCGCGCTGGCCGCGCAGGAATGCGCCGGCTGACGCTCACCGTCACGCCGGAGCAGGCAGGCCGCACGGTCAGGAGCCTGCTCCGGCGTGAACTGCGCATGGCCGACGGGGCGATCGCCCGCGTCAAGACCGTGCCGGACGGCATCTGCCTCAACGGCGCGCACGCCCGCACCGTCGACCGCGTCGCGGCGGGGGACACCCTCACCGTGCGCATCGACGACAAGCGCTCCGGCGGCCGCTTCACGCCCGTGGCCGTGCCGCTGGACATTTTGTATGAAGACGCCGACCTGCTCGCGCTCAATAAGCCCGCCGGCATGGCCGTGCACGGCGGGTACGACCGCGGCGACCCCACGGTCGCCAACGCGCTGGCCGCCTATCTCGGCCCGGACGCCGTTTTTCACCCCGTCAACCGGCTCGACCGCGGCACGTCCGGCGTCATGCTCGTCGCCCGCAGCGGCTATGTGCACGACCGGCTGCGCTGCGTGCTGCACACCGACGGTTTCCGGCGCACGTATCTCGCCGTCGCCTGCGGCGTTGGCCTGCCTGTAAGCGGCACGATCGACCTGCCCATCGCCCGCGCGGACGACGGCACGACCCGCCGCGCCATATCACCGGACGGCCAGCCGTCCGTCACGGACTACACCGTGCTCGCCGAGCGGGGCGGGTACACGCTCCTGCGTGTCACGCCGCGCACCGGCCGCACGCACCAGATCCGCGTCCACTTCGCCGCGCTCGGCCATCCGCTGCTCGGCGATGCGCGCTACGGCGGCGATGTGTCGCTGCTCGCGCGCCCCGCGCTGCATTCGGCCGCGGCCGATCTCACGCAGCCCGTCACAGGGCAGCTCCTGCACATCACCGCGCCGGTCCCGGACGACCTGCGCGTGTTTGGTTTTGAGAGGTACTTATGAAGAAACGCTCCATCACGATCCTGTATAATTCGCCCGTCATCCTCACGTTCGCGCTGCTGAGCCTGCTCGCGCTCGGCCTCGGCAAGCTCACCGACGGCTGGACGACGCAGAACCTCTTTTGCGTCTACCGCTCGCCGCTGACGGACTGGCTGACCTATCCGCGCTTTTTCCTGCACGTGCTCGGCCACCCGGATTTTGCCGCCTACTGCAGCAACATCGTCATGCTGCTCGTCGTCGGCCCGACGGCGGAGGAGCGCTTCGGCGGCAAGCGCATCCTGCTCGCCATCGCGCTCACGGCGCTCGTCACGGGGCTGGTGCTGTGGTTCTTCTTCCCGAACAGCGCGCTCATGGGCGCGTCCGGCGTCGTGTTCATGCTCATCGTGCTCGCGTCGTTCGCCGGCATGCGCACCGGCACGATCCCGCTCACGCTCATCCTCGTGCTCATCCTCTACCTCGGCAGCGAGATCTTTCAGGCCGTCACCGGAACGGCCGGCCTCGCCCAGCTCACGCACATCGCAGGCGGCGTGCTCGGCATGATCTTCGGCTTCACGTGGAGCCGCGGAAAGCGGGGCGCGCGATGACCGTTCTCGTCAGTGCCTGCCTGCTCGGCGTCGCCTGCCGGTATGACGGCGCGTCCAAGGGCCTTCCTGACAGCGTTTTGCGCGAACTGATGGCCCGGCATACACTCGTGCCCGCCTGCCCGGAGCAGCTCGGCGGCCTGCCGACGCCGCGCGCCCCGTCCGAGCGGCTGGGCAGCCGCGTCGTTGCGCGCACCGGCGCCGACGTCACGGACGCCTACACCCGCGGCGCGCAGCAGACGCTCGCCCTCGCGCAGCGCTTCGGCTGCACGGCCGCCCTGCTCAAGCAGCGCAGCCCCTCGTGCGGCAAAGGGGAGGTCTACGACGGCACGTTCACCGGCACACGTGTGTCCGGCGACGGCGTCACCGCGGCGCTTTTGTCCGCGCACGGCATCCGCGTCTACGGGGAGGACGACGTTGCGGAGCTGCTGAGCCTGTAATTATGTAAACCGAATTATGTCAACTTACAGCGTGCCGCCCGGCGCGCTGCTTTTTGTATGTCATAAAAACTTAAAAAAGTTGAAATCGCCGGGAAATATGTTGAAAAATCACCGCCGTCCGGTATAATGAGATCATTGCACACCCCACAGGAAAACAGGGAGGAGAAAACCATGCGCAAACGCCTTTTGTCTCTGCTGCTCGTGCTTGCGTGCGTGCTGACGCTGGCCGTCGTGCCGGTCGTCGCCGCAGAGCCTGACCCCGTGCAGCCCACCGCCTCCGTAACGGAGCCGATGTCCACGACCGATCCCGAACCCAGCCCGGAACCCAGCTCTGAGCCTTCGCCCGAGCCGACGTCCGCGCCTTCGCCCGAGCCTTCGCCCGTACCGACGCCGTCCGGCCCGTGGTATCAGGCGGCGCTGGATTTTGCCCGCGATCACCGTATCCTGCTCGGCGATCCCAGCGGCAACATGATGCCGAATGACAACGCCACGCGCGCCCAGATGGCCGCCATGCTCGTGCGTGTCTTTGGCTGCACGGCGGGCAAGGACATTGCGCATTTTACCGATGTCAGCACCACCGCCTGGTACTATTCGGAGCTGAGCACCGCCGCGCAGATGAACATCTTCAGCGGCTACGGTGACGGTACGATGGGGCCGAACCGCAGCATCACGCGCCAGGAGGCGATGGTCGTCATCGCCCGCGCCTTCGCCGTGCCCGACGGTACGGCCGCCGACATTCAGGCGTTTCGGGATGCTTCGTCCGTCAGCAGCTGGGCGGCCGCCAAGGTGTGCGGCCTGGTCAAGGCCGGCATCGTCAACGGCGATAACGGCAGCCTGTACCCCACGGCCAGCATCACCCGCGCCGAGATCGCGCAGATGCTCTATAACCTCGGCCTGCAGTTTTGCTCCGATGCCGCTGCGCTCCCGGCCTCCGGCCGCGTCATTTATACCGGCGCCGCGCCCCTGACGGCGGACGCCTTCACCGGCACGCTCTACCTCGGCGGCCCTGCCGGGCGTGACCTCAGCGGTATGAACATCACCGGCACGCTCGTCGTGCGCACCGACCCGAACGGCACCGTCACCGTCGGCGGCACGGTCGACACGCTAGCCGTCGCGGCTGAGGATACGACCGTCGCGGGCGTGGGCCGCGCTGCGCTCGTGCGCCTGCTTGCGCGCGGCTGCACCGTCACGCTCGCGGCCGACAAGACGAATGCGGAGTATGATCCCATGCTCCGCGGCGCCGGCACGTTCGTGACCGACCCCGTGCCCGCGCTCTCGCCGGAGCGCCGCGCGGTCGACCTGTACGTGACCTATGGCTCTTTCCCGGCCGAATACCGGACCACGCCGGGCGAGGCGACCCTCATCTGGTACATCGACGGTGTGCGGCAGCCCACGCGCACCTACACGCTCGACGGCAGCTACTTCACGCCGGGCTTCCACATTGCGGAGTCCGTCTGGAAGCGCAATATGCCCGCGCAGCACACCGTGGAGATCCTGCTTATGTGCGGCACGGACGTGATCCGCACCACGTTCGTCGTCCCGGTCAACAACTATACGGACGCGGAGTATGCGCAGCTCCAGCGCGCGCAGTATCCGTACAAGCTCGAGGTCGTGCGCAACCAGTGCACGGTGCTCGTGTACGGCCTGGACAAGAGCGGCAATTACTCCATCCTCCACCACGCCTTCGTCTGCGGCCCCGGCCAGACCACGCCGATCGGCACGTTCCGCACGCCGTTCAAGGCAGCCTGGCATCCGCTGCAGGGCTGCTGGGGGCAGTACTGCACGCAGATCACCGGAAACTATCTCTTCCACTCCTCGCCGTACAACAGCCCGAATAAAAACGACCTGTCCTACCGGCTGTATAACCAGCTCGGCACAGTCTGCTCGCACGGCTGCGTGCGCCTGACGGTGGCGGATGCGAAGTGGATCTATGACAACTGCCCGCTCGGTACGACGGTGTCGATCTACAACGCCTCGTCTCTCCCCGTGCCGAAGCCGTCCGCCCCGTGGCTGGACATCTCCAGCCCGAACCGCGGCTGGGACCCGACGGACCCCGACCCGGCCAACCCCTGGAACAAGTAAGCACAGACAGGCGCGCAGCAGACTGCGAGCCTGTCGCCGAAAAACATCCCCCGGAGCCGCTCCGGGGGATGTTTTCATGCCGGTTGGGGAGATTGCGCGCGGGCGATGCGGATGAAGTCCGCCAGCACGCTCCACGGGTAGGCGCGCTTTGCGTAGCCGAAGCTGATGGGGCAGGCCATCGTGTCCGGCATACGCAGCATCTCCAGCCGGCCGTGCGGCTGCGCTGCCAGCAGCAGCCGCGCCAGATTCTCGGGGCAGAAGCAGGCGCCCGCGCCGCGCGTGCGGCACGCCGCCGCTGGCTTCGGCCGGCGCGCCGGAGCAGAGCCTGCTGGCCGCGTGCTACCTGTATCTGATCCCGTTGTGTTCGCTCGTGCGCAAGCTCCTGCGCCTGGCTTGAAAACTGCGCCGAATGTGGTACAATAGATGCATTCTGTACGAAATTCGGGAAGGAGGGCGTACCATGGAGCGGACGGAGCTTCCAATCGCGGTGTTTGATTCCGGCCTCGGCGGCATCAGTGTCCTGCGCGCGCTCGTGCAGCGCCTGCCGGGGGAGGACTTTCTCTATTTCGGCGACTCGGCCAACGCCCCCTACGGCGTGCGCCCGGTCGCGGAGGTCCGCCGCCTGACGCAGGATGTCATCGGCCGGCTGTATGACCGCGGCATCAAGGCTGCCGTCATCGCCTGCAACACGGCCACGAGTGCGGCCATCGGCCCGCTGCGCGCCGCCTTTCCGGACATCCCCGTCATCGGCATCGAGCCGGCGCTCAAGCCCGCCGTGGCGCACCACCGGCGCGTGCTCGTGCTGGCCACGCCGCTGACGCTGCGCGAGGAGAAGTTCGTCGCGCTCATGCACCAGTGCGCCGGCTGCGCCGAGATCGTGCCGCTGCCGTGCCCGGAGCTGGTGGAGTTCGTCGAGCGGGGCGAGCTCGATTCCCCCGCGCTCACGGCCTACCTCGCGCGGCAGCTCGGCCCGTATGCCGGCCGCGTGGATGCGGCCGTGCTCGGCTGCACGCACTTCCCGTTCGCCCGCCGGGCCATCCGCGCTGCCCTCGGCGGCAATGTTACGCTCTACGACGGCAGCGACGGCACCGCCCGCGAAACGCTGCGCCAGCTCGTGCGCCGCGGCTGGGTCCGCGGCGGCAGCCACGGCGCCGTCACGCTGGAAAACAGCCTTCCGTCCGAGCTGCCGCTCAGCCGCCGGCTGCTCGCCCTGCCCCGGGAGGACTGACGGCCTATGCAGATCGAACGCATTCCCTTTCCGCCCATCGGTTCCAATATGTACGTCGTCACGCAGGGGCGCGACGCGATCGTCCTCGACCCCTGGCCGGACGAGGCGACCATGCAGCGCCTGCAGGGGTATCACGCACTGATCGTGCTCACGCATGAGCACATCGACCACATCTCCGGCCTCGGCCGGATGCAGCGCGCGCTCTCGGCGCGCACCCTCTGGCAGGAAAACTGCACCCCCTGGCTGCGCAACCCCGGCAACACGACGCCTGTGCTGCTCGCGGCGCTGAGCGTGTCGCGCGGGGCGGAGGCACGTGACTTTCTGCGCGGCCTGCACCTCAAGACCGAGACGTATGCCCCGGACATGACCTTCAGCGATCACATCGCGCTTGACTGGGGCGCGCTGCACCTCGAGGGCTACGCCACGCCCGGCCATTCGCGCGGCAGCGCGTGCTACCGCATCGGGCCGGACGCCTTTTTCAGCGGCGACTCGCTCGTGCCGGGCTTTGCCGTCATTACGCGCCTGCGCGGGGGCGACGCCGCCGTGCTCATGGACAGGACCGTGCCGTTTCTGCGCGCGCTGCCGCCCGCGCTCACGCTCTATCCCGGCCACGGCCGCTGCGGCATGTCGCTCGGCGAGGGGCTCGAGAGCATGGACTGGTGAGCGGCGCGACGGCCGCATCCGCCGGGGCGCGGATCGCCGCGAAAAGGCTTGACACACGTGTAAAATTATGCTAGACTAATCCTAGCAGTTTAGGGTAAAAGTTTTTTGTGGGATTTTTTTGCGATGGCCTCCGGTACTCCTCCGGGGGCCATCTCCTTTTAAAAAACCGCGCCGCCGCGAGAAAAATGCTTGACACGCGCGGGCGCATCTGGTATTCTATTGTAGCGCTCCAAAGACAGCAGGTGGCTTGACCGCGGAAATCCTGCCGAGGATGCATCCATTATGATGTTTCTATTCTGTTTCCGGGGCTTTGGCCGCGGAAATTTTTTTGGGCGTGTATCTTTCACACGGAGGTGAAATCACACTATGCCGAACGCAAAAGTTCTCAGCGAGAAGCAGGCGATCGTCGCCGCTCTGGCCGAGCGGCTCAAGGGCGCCAGCGCCGGCGTGTTCGTCGACTACAAGGGCATCACCGTCGATGAAGACACCAAGCTGCGTACCGAGCTGCGTCAGAATGACGTGGAGTATTCCGTCGTCAAAAACACCCTGACCCGCTTTGCGCTCAAGGACGCCGGCCTCGAGGCAATGAGTGATCTGCTCAATGGTACGACTTCGCTCGCAACCAGCACGGCCGATCCGATCGTCCCGATCCGCATGATCCACGACATGAGCGAAAAGATGGCGAAGGACGAGAAGTTCATCGTCAAGGGCGCGTTCCTCGAGGGCAAGGTCCTCAGTGACGCTGAGATCGCGGAGATCGCGCAGCTCCAGAACAAGGATGCGCTGTACTCCAAGGTCCTGGGCACGATGCTGGCCCCCATCACGGGTCTGGCCGTCTGCCTGAACCAGGTCGTCGAGCAGATGGGCGGCGCCGCCGCACCTGCCGAGGCCGAAGCTCCCACCGCCGAATAAGGCGACCACTTCACTTAACTATTTAGGAGGAAAATTACCATGGCTAGCGAAAAAGTCACTGCTATGATCGAAGAGATCAAGGCTATGTCCGTCCTCGAGCTGTCCGAGCTCGTGCACGAGATCGAAGATGTGTTCGGCGTTTCCGCCGCTGCTGCTGTTGCTGCCGCTCCGGTGGCCGGCGCTGCTGCTGCCGCCGAGGAGAAGACCGAGTTTGACGTCGTTCTGACCGGCTTCGGCGATCAGAAGATCAAGGTCATCAAGGCCGTCCGTGAGATCACCAACCTGGGCCTGGCGGAAGCCAAGGCGAAGGTCGAGGGCGTCCCCTGCGCCATCAAGGAGCAGGTCTCCAAGGACGAGGCCGAGGAGCTCAAGAAGAAGCTCGAGGAAGTCGGCGCTTCTGTCGAACTCAAGTAATCGACCCTTACACAGACAAAAACCTCCGTGCCATTCGGCACGGAGGTTTTTTGCGTATGGCGGAAACCCATAAAGGTTTTCCGCCAAAAGGCTTGCATTTCCGCCAAAAGGCTTGCAGTCTGCTGCGCACAGACTTTGTACGCCGATGGCGCACAATGTCCACACTTGCAGCCTGAAAAGTATTTTCTCTCACGCACATGTCGTGAGAGAAAATGATTGCACTTTTTTGCCGCCTGCGGGAGGCCACCTCTGCGAGGCTTTTTTGACTCGCTGAAACGCCTCCGTTCCACCCGGTGCGGAGGGCCTTGCGCTTTCATTCGCACTGCCACTGGTATCGCCGCAGATCCACGTGCTGCGCGTCGCGCAGGGCCACGCCCTCGCGCGCGAGCAGCGCCGCCTGCGCGTCCCAGCCGGGCACGAGCCGCCCGCTGTGATCCACCACGCGGTGGCACGGATAGTCGCCGTAGCGCTCGGCCTGGCTGAGCACGCGGCCGACCAGCCGCGCGTTTTTCGGCCGGCCGATCAGCCGCGCGATCTGCCCGTAGGTCGCAACGTTTCCCTCCGGGATCTCGCCCACGGCGGAGAGGATCTCATAGATCAGCCGTTCGTCCGTCGCCGCTGCCATCGCGCAGCCTCCTTTCCATATGGGCATCCGCCAAAAAACCGGACCGGCCGGCAGCAAACACGCTGCCGGCCGGTTTGTGCCGGATCCGCTGCGCTTATGCGCCGAAGCTGACGCTCTTGGCAGCCTCCACGAAGCTCGGCTCGTAGGTGTCAAAATCGTCCTTCGCGCTCGCAAACTGCACCAGCCAGAAGCCGTCGTCCGCCTGATACATCACGGCGAGGTAGCGGTACTCGACGTCCTTATCCTCGTTGTAGAAGTCATAAAGGATCGTCGGGCAGCCGTTGATGTCGTCGCCCGCGACGGGGTTGCGGCTGCTGTTGTTCTGCATGACGAGCGCGGCGTACTGCTCGAGCGTCACGTCGTTGAGTCCGGCGGCGGCGAACTGATCGTTCGTCTCGTGCAGGGCGAACACGGCGGCCGTTTTGGCGGCGTAGCACACGGTGTAGCCGTCCATGGACTGCTTGCTGAAGTCGCTCGTGAGCGTGATCTGCATGCCCTCGTCGGAGAAGGTCTTGGCCGCGGCGTCAAACGGGTTGGTGCTGCCGCAGCCGGCGAGCACGGCCACGAGCAGCAGCGTGCAGATAATGGCGGTAAAGGTGCGTTTCATGTTGGTGGGTCTCCTTTTCTTTCTCTTGAAATATGACAGCGGCTCATTCGGCCGGTGTGTCCGTTTTCGGCTGGTACTGGTACGGTTCCGGGCTGGGCTCGGCGTAGCCGGTGGCGATGTCGAACTGTTTGATGAGCTGCGAGATGCCGAGCTTCGTCACCATCAGCTCGTCATAGGCCAGATCGTCCGTGAAGCCGTTCTCGCGGCACTCCTCGAGCCCTTCCTTCACGTCCTCAAGCTCGGACACGCACTGCTCGTACAGATCCTCGAGCTTGCCGAGCGCCGTGGCGGTGTTGTCGCCGCTGCCCTCGACGGGGCACGCGCTCTCGAACCGGCGGCCGATGCGCACGATCGCGGCGTAGCCCGCCTGCAGCATCATGAGCGTGAGCGCGCCCTCCTGTCCGGCGGCCTCGCTCTGCTTCATGCCGGTCATCATATCCGACACGTCCTGCAGCCACTGTTTGTGCACACCCTTGAGCTGGTCAAGGCGCTCGGCGAGCTGGGCCTCGGAGTGCCGGTTGGCGGAGTAGCCGCCCTTTTTCAGTTTGCGGGTCAGACGTTCCATAGTATTTGCATCCTCCAAATGTGAATTTCGGTCAATCGTCCACGTCGAGCGCCTCAAGGCCCTTGGCGGGGATGGGGCGGCTGTCGCCGTGGCGCACAAAGAGCATCGTCACGAACGCGCCGGCCACGAAGATGGCGGCGTAGGGGAAGAGCACGGTCATACCGAGCTTGTCCATCAGGAAACCGGAGAACATCGGCGTGACGACCTGCGCGGCCATGCTGGCCGTGTAGTAAAAGCCGGTGTAGCGGCCGACGTCGCTGCCGGAGCACATCTCCACGACCATCGGGAACGAGTTGACGTTGATGGTGGCCCAGCCGATGCCGGCGAGGCAGAACATGGCGTTCATGAGCATCGTGGGGCTCTCGGCGTTGAGAAAGGCGGCCACGCCGAACGCGACGGCCAGCATCACGACGCCGCCGAGGATGGTCTTCTTGCGGCCGATCTTGGACGCGACGATGCCGACGGGCAGGTAGGCCACGATGGCGGCGGCCTGTGCGAGCATGAGCGTGAGGTTGTAGTCCTTGTGCAGGATGTTGCTCGCGTAGACGGAGTATTTCGATGTCACGGCGTTGTAGCCGAAGAACCACAGTACGATCGACAGCAGCAGGAAGATGAGCGACCGGCGCTCGGCCTTGCCGAGCTTGCCAGACCCTGCGGGCGCGTCGTCATCGCCGTTATCGATGCCGAAGCGCTTGCTGTCGGCCTGCATCTCGGCCACGAACTTCGGCTCATTGACCGTCAGGCGGAAGATCAGCAGCGCCACCAGCATGATGCCCGCGATCACGGCGAAGTACGCCGTGTAGCTCATGAGCGAGTTGCGCACGGAGCTCGTGGCGAAGGCCATGCCGATGGCCAGCACGAGGATACCGCCGGCAGTGCCCATGAGGTTGATGACGGCATTCGCCTTGCTGCGCAGCGGTTTGATGGTAACATCGGGCATGAGCGCGACGGCGGGGGAGCGGAACGTGGCCATGGCCACGAGCACGACGAGCAGCAGCACGATAAAGCCGATGAGCGCGCCGGGGTGCTGCACGGTCGTCTGGTGGGCGTAGGCCTGGCGCGCGGGCACGACATAGTTCGTGTAGTCGTGGTTCGTCACGGTCTTGCCCTCAGCGTTTGTGACCTGACTCGTGATGGCGGCAAATTCGTCCTCGGTGAACGTGTCCTCGAGCACGAACGTCTCGCCGTCGGGGGTCTTGAGCGTGCGGTCGGCCTCCTGCTGGTACACGACGCGCAGCGCGGCGGGATCGTCGATGGCGGCGGCCGCGTCGATGCTTTTCAGCTGCGCATCGTCGACGAGCGACAGGCTGATGAACGCGATGGCCGCGACGATCGTACCGAAGACGATGAACGGCGTGCGGCGGCCGCGCCTGCCGGTGTGCTTGTCGGAGATCGCGCCGAACAGCGGCAGCAGAAACAGCGCCAGAATGTTGTCGAGCGCCATGATGACGCCGGACCACGCCTGCGACATGCCGAACTTGTTCGTCAGGATCAGCGGGATGGTGTTGTCATACGCCTGCCAGAAGGCGCAGATCAGGAAAAAGGCAAAGCCAACGCAGATGGTGCGCTTGTAGTTGAGCTTCACTGGATTACCTCCGTCAGTCTCTATCGGATTTGTCTCATTCTACAATACCTTGCCCGGCAATTCAACAGGCATTTGACGAAAAGCAGAAATTGTTGTTTAATAAGGACAAAGCAAACCGGCGGTTCGCGCCGCCGAAAGGAGGACTCGTTATGAATTGGAAAACTGCCTGCAAGATCGCCGCACCGGCCGCCGCCTGCGCGGGTGCGTTTGCGTTTCTCGTCGCGCCGGGCCACGCCACGCGCGCGCAGAAAGCCCCGTTTTTGTACCGCAATTATGCGCACCGCGGCCTGCACACCGAGGACGGCACCGTGCCGGAAAACTCGCTCCCGGCCTTCCGCGCCGCGGCCGAGGCGGGCTACGCCGTCGAGATGGACGTGCACCTGACGGCGGACGACCAGCTCGTCGTGTTCCACGACGATACGCTCGAGCGCATGTGCGGCGTGCCGGGCGTCATTGATGATTTCACGCTCGCCGAGCTGCGCGCGCTGCGCCTCGGCGATACCGACTGCGTCATCCCGACCTTTGCCGAGGCGCTCGAAGCGCTCGGCGGCCGCGTGCCGCTGCTGCTCGAGGTCAAGCGCGGGCACAATAACCGCCGCCTGTGCGCGCTGACGCTCGCCGCCCTGCGTACTTACGGCGGGCCGTACTGCGTCGAGAGCTTTGACCCCACGATCGTCGCGTGGTTCCGGCGCAACGCGCCCGATATCCTGCGCGGCCAGCTCAGCCAGCCGCCGAAGGACTACGGCAAGGCGCTCAATAAGCCCGCGGCCGCCATCGTCGGAAACGTGCTCACGAACGTGATCGCCCGCCCGCAGTTCATCGCCTACAAGATCGGGCCGAAGCCGCTGAGCGTGCGCTTGTGTGAGGCCATGGGCGCCGCGCGCGCCGGCTGGACGAGCCGCGCCTGGACGCACGAGCGCGATTATGACATCGTCATCTTCGAGCACTACCGCCCCGGCGCATGGTTCCGCGCCGATATCTGAGTCGCAGGGGAGCCCGAGGGGGCAAGGCCCGCCTCGGATGAGATCTTTGCATCGCCGTCAGGCGGACGAGGTGGAAGCGTTTTGGTTTCCGCCAGTACCTCATGTATCACGTTTACACAGGATGAAAAAGCAACAGCAACCACACCGGCGTTCGCCGGCGTGGCTGCTGTTGTTTGCTTGTGCTTGCACGTCCGCGGCGGATGCAGACCCGGACGCTGCAAAGTGGAAGAGAGAACACAAACGAGGGATTCGCAACATCGTTCACAAAAACGATGTTTACTGAACACATCCTAACATTTGTGTCTGCTTTTGTCAAGCGGTTTTCAAAAGTTTTTGGAACTTTTTTCTCACACTGCCGCGCCATCGCGCAAAATCTGCGCCAGCTCTGCCACGTCGCGCAGGACGTATTTCGGCTGCACGTCGGACGCTTTGAGGATCGCTTCGTCCGTCTCGCCGGACATGACGAGCACGCTCTGCGCGCCCGCATTCACGGCCACGGCGATGTCGGTGTAGATCCGGTCGCCCACGCAGCAGATCTGCGCGTTCGGCACGCCGGTCTGCGCCGAGATGACGTCGACCATGTTGCGGTTCGGCTTGCCGATGTAGGTCGGCTGCACGCCGGAGGCAGCGGTCAGCAGCGCGCAGATGCTCCCGCAGTCGGGCAGCACCTCGCCGGCCGGCATGGGGCAGACCCAGTCGGGGTTGGCGGCGATGAACGCCGCGCCGCGGCGCAGGAAGTGCACGGCCTTGTCGAGCTTTTCGTACACGAGCTCGGTGTCGAACCCGGCCACGACGATCTCCGCGCCGTCGTCCACGAGCGGGATGCCGTAGCTGAGCAGCTCGCGGCGGAACGCCTGCGTGCCGACGAGGTACACGGGTTTGCCCGCATAGTGCTGGTTGAGGTACAGCGCCGTCGCCATGCCGGAGGTGAACACGTTCTCAGCCTCGCACGGGAAGCCCAGACGCCGCAGGCGCGTGATGTAGTCCGTGCCCGCGCGCGAGGAGTTGTTGGTCAGGTAAATGTACTGCCGTCCGGTATCAGCCAGCGTGTGGATGAAGTCGACCGCGCCGGGGAACACATCGTCCCCGAGGTAGAGCGTGCCGTCCATGTCCAGCAGGAACAGGCGCGCATCGAGCAGGTCTTTCAGATCGTTCATGGGAGCCACCTCACAGAATCTTATTTTTTTCTTAACACCCTATTATACCATGAAAAACGGGCCGCACAATCCCAATTATTCTGGCGGCAGGTGTTGAAAAAAACGGCCGATGTGCTATAATATTAAAATCTGTACCGTGGGCCGCTGTTGCATGCAGGCCGGTGCGGATCTGAAGGTGTAATAAAATTTTTGGAGGCATAGATATGGCAAAGAAACAATTCAAGGCCGAGTCGAAAAAACTGCTCGACATGATGATCAACTCGATCTACACGCACAAGGAGATCTTCCTGCGCGAGATCATCTCGAACGCCTCGGACGCGATCGACAAGCTCTGCTACCAGTCGCTCACGGATGAAAACGTGGGCATGGCGCGCAGCGATTTCAAGATCCGCGTCACCCCGGATAAGGACGCGCGCACGATCACGGTGTCGGATAACGGCATCGGCATGACGAAGGAGGAGCTCGACAGCAACCTCGGCGTCATCGCGCGCAGCGGCTCGCTGAAGTTCAAGGACGGCCTCGGCGAGAACGCGCAGGAGGACGCCGCCATCGACATCATCGGTCAGTTCGGCGTCGGCTTCTATTCCGCGTTCATGGTCGCCGACAAGGTCACGGTCGTCACCCGCGCCTACGGCAGCGACACGGCCTACCAGTGGGTCAGCACCGGCGCGGACGGCTACACCATCACCGAGACCGAGAAGGACACCGTCGGCACGGATGTCATCATGCACATCAAAGAAGACGAGTCCGGCGAGAAGTACTCCACCTATCTCGAAAACTGGAAGCTCATGATGCTCATCCGCAAGTATTCCGACTATGTCCGCTGGCCGATCGTCATGGACGTCGAGCAGAGCGACTGGGTCGACACCGGCGAGAAGGACGAAAAGGGCGAGCCGAAGATGGAGATGGTCACGAAGACCGAGGAGCAGACCATCAACAGCATGGTCCCCATCTGGCAGCGCAGCCGCAAGGAAGCGACGGATGAGGAGTGCATCGCGTTTTATAAGGACAAGTTCCACGACAAGGACGACCCGCTGGCCGTCATCCGCGTCAACGCCGAGGGCCTGATCTCCTACCGCGCGCTGCTGTTCATCCCGGCCAAGGCCCCGGCGAACATGTTCACCCGCGAATCCGACCCCGGTCTCGAGCTCTACAGCTCCGGCGTCATGATCATGGACAAGTGCACCGACCTCCTGCCGCCGTGCTATGCGTTTGCCCGCGGCGTGGTCGATTCGCCCGACCTGTCGCTGAACATCTCGCGTGAGATGCTCCAGCACGACCGCCAGCTCAAGCTCATCGCCACGAACCTCGGCAAGAAGATCAAGTCCGAGCTGACGAAGCTCATGACCAACGACCGCGAGAAGTATGAGCAGTTCCACGCCGCCTTCGGCATGATGCTGCGTGCCGGCGCCGTCACCGAGACGGGCGACAAGGTCGACGAGATCAAGGACCTGCTGCTCTACCACACGAGCGAGACGAAGCTCGTCTCTCTCAAGGAATATGTCGATGCCATGCCCGCCGAGCAGACGAAGATCTACTTCGCCTGCGGCGAGAACGTCAAGCGTCTGCTCAGCCTGCCGCAGGCAGAGCAGCTGCATGAAAAGGGCTACGATGTCCTGTGCATGACCTCGCAGATCGACGAGTACTTCGTCGACACCATGAAGACCTACGCCGACAAGCCGTTTTGCAACATTGCGACCGACGACCTCGGCCTCGAGACCGAGGAAGAGAAGAAGGAGACCGAGGCCAAGCAGGCCGAGGACAAGGATCTGCTCGACTTCGTCAAGGAGACACTCGGCGACCAGGTCGCGTCCGTGCGCCTGTCGAATAAGCTCGTGTCCAGCGCCGTGTGCCTGAGCACGGAGGGCGGCGTCACGCTCGAGATGGAGCGTTATTTCAAGAGCATGCCCGGTGCGCCGACCGATATCCGCGCCATCCGTGTGCTCGAGCTCAACGCCAACCACCACGCCTATCAGGCCATGAAGGAAGCGTTCGACGCCGGCGACAAGGACAAGGCCGCCCGCATCGCCAGGATCCTGCACGCGCAGGCGCTGCTCATCGCGGGCGAGCCGCTTGAGGATCCGGCCGCGTATTCTGAGCTCGTCTGCACGCTCATCTGATCCGATCTATCCCCCCTGGCCGCCGCACTCCGGCGGCCGGGGCATCCCCATGTAAGGAGCTGTCTATGGAACCGCGTCTCGGTATCTATATCCACATCCCGTTTTGCGCGAGCAAGTGCGGCTACTGCGATTTTTATTCCTGCGCCGGCGCGGCCGACCGCATGGCGGACTATCAGCACGCCCTGCTCGAGCACATCGAAGAGAGCGCCGGGCGCATCGCCCCGGCGTACATCGACACGGTGTATTTTGGCGGCGGCACGCCGAGCTTTTACGGCGCGGCGCGCCTCATCGAGCTGCTCGACACCGTCAAGGCCACCGGCCGCCTGCTCAAGCGCGCGGAGGTGACGGTCGAGGTCAATCCGGACAGCGTCCGCCTGCACGACCTGCGCGCCCTGCACAAGGCGGGCTTCAACCGCCTGAGCATCGGCATGCAGTCGGCCAACAATGATATCCTGAAAATGATCGGCCGCCGCCACAGCTTCCGCCAGGTGGAGATGACCGTGAAAAATGCCCGCACCGCCGGGTTTGACAACGTCAGCCTCGATCTCATCTACGGCCTGCCCAGCCAGACCCGCAGCGACTGGGCGGACACGCTCGCCAAGGCGATCGCCCTGCGCCCGGAGCACATCTCCGGCTACGGGCTCAAGCTCGAGGAGGGCACGCCCATGTATGCGCTGAAGGATTCGCCCCTCATCCCGTCGGACGACGAGCAGGCGGACATGTACCTGTGCATGGTCGATGAGCTGCGGCGCTACGGCTATGAACAGTATGAGATCTCGAATTTCAGCATACCGGGCTATGAATCCCGGCATAATCTGAAGTACTGGCAGCTCGACGACTATATGGGCTTCGGCCCGGGCGCGCACTCGTGCATCGGCCGCACGCGCTACAGCTATGTGCGCGACCTCGACCGCTACATTGCGGGCGTCCTCCACGGCGAGGACATGATCGACGAGTACGAGACCATCGGCGATTTCGAGCGCGCGGCGGAGTATCTCATGCTCGGCATGCGCACCGTGCACGGCGTATCGCGCGCGGAGTATGCGCGGCTGTACCGCAGCGATTTTTCCGGCATCGCGCAGCAGTTGGAAACGTTCGTCCGTTCCGGCTGGGCCGTCGCGGACGGGGAGCGCTGGCACTTCACGCCGGCGGGCTTTCTCATCTCGAACGTGCTCATCGGCAAGCTCCTCGAGGCGCAGACCGAGCGCAAGGCCGAGCACAACCCGTGGATGAAGCCGCAGATCGAACGGCAGCCCCGCGCCAAGCTCCCGCCCAGCGAGGCGGAAGCGTTCCGCAATACATATCTGAATAATCCGATTTTGACAGGGAAAGACAGGGATTCGAGTAAATGAAACTCAACGGCAACACTTCCAAGCGCAGCGCGGCCGCCCGCCGCGAGGCGGCGGATTTCGCAGCGCAGGAGCGCTCGGCACACCGCAGCGGCGCCAACCGTTCCACGCAGAGCGAGGCGGCTGCCCGCCGCGCCGCCGCGCCGAAGCAGGCGGCGGCCCAGCGCCCGCCCGTGCCCCGGCAGGAGCAGCCGGCGCGCCGCGGCGCGCCCGACGCCCGGCAGCAGCCGGCGCCCAAAGAGAAAAAACCGCGCGGCCGCGGCGGCCGGATCGCCGTGCGCGTCGTGCTCATCGTGCTGGCCGTCCTCGTGGCGGCGGGTGCCGTCGGCATGGTGCTCGTGGCGAAAAAGAGCGCCATTTTCCCGAACGTCTCTGTCTGCGGCACGGACGTCGGCGGCATGACGCAGTCCGCCGCGGCGGACGCCATCCGCGCCGCCGGCTGGGACGATACGAGCGCCCCGGTGCTCACCATGACCTTCCCCGGCAACCGGTCCATCACCGTCACCGCGACGGAGATCGGCTTTGACGCCACGCCCGATGCCGCCGCCGAGACGGCCTATGCCTACGGCCGCAGCGGCAATGTGTTCACCAACTTCTTCACGTGGCTGCGCTGCGCCTTCAAGGGGCATGACGTCGCCTCGGACAACCTTGCCGACATGGACGCCGACGCCCTGCGCACGCGCATCGAGCGCGAGGCCGCCGAGATCAACGTCAGCCTCTCCGCCGGCAGCATCGAGATTGACGAGGCGCACAGCGCCATCCTCGTCGTCAAGGGCGCGAGCATGATCACGCTCGACCCCGCCGCCGTTGCCGACCGCATGCTCAGCGACATCCGCGCCGGCAAGTTCGGCACGTCGGCCTACCCGGTTGACATGAGCGGCGATGACAAGATGACGCTGCAGGAGCTGCACGATGCCGTCTGCGGCGACCCGGTCAACGCAGGCTATGACCCCGAGACCCAGTCCGCCACCGAGAGCAAGGTCGGTATTCAGTTTGACGTGGCCGCTGCCCAGCCCCTGTGGGACGCGGCTGCCAACGGCGATACCGTCACCATCCCGGCCACGCTCACGCAGCCCGAGATGACGCAGGAGCGCCTGCAGCAGCACCTCCTGGCCGACAAGCTCGCCACAAAGACCACCTCGCTCTCCGGCAGCAGCAGCAACCGCATCACGAACGTGAAGCTCGCCGCCGAGAAGATCAACGGCGTCATTCTCCAGCCCGGCCAGACGTTTTCGTATAACGACGTCGTCGGCCAGCGCACGAAGGCCAACGGCTTCAAGGAGGCCGGCGCTTATTCCAACGGCCAGGTCGTGCAGGAGGTCGGCGGCGGCATCTGCCAGGTGTCGTCCACGCTGTACTACTGCGCCATGGTCTCGAACCTGAAGATCAACACCCGCACCTGCCACTACTTCCCCGTGAGCTATATCGAACCCGGTATGGACGCCACGGTCAGCTGGGGCGGGCCAGAGTTCAAATTTACGAACAACCGCGACTATCCGATCGAGATCAAGGCGTATGTCCAAAACGGCAGCGTCACGGTCGAGATCTGGGGCACGGATGTGGACGGCAGCTACGTCAAGATGAGCTACACCGCCAACGGCCTGCGCGCCACGACCTACCGCACCGTCTATGATAAGGACGGCAACCAGATCAGCCACACGCTCGAGGCTAACAGCACCTACCATTCGCACGACACCACGCCGAAGCCGACGCCCACCCCCAGCACCGCGCCGAAGCCGACGCCCACCCCCACGCCGAAGCCGCAGCCGACGCCCTATCCGTCCGTCTACGACCCCGGTGACGCCGGTGAAGACTAATACAGAGGAGAATGCAGTATGAGCAAAGGAAAGTTTTATATCACGACCCCGATCTATTACCCTTCGGACAAACTGCACATCGGCCACACCTACTGCACGGTTGCGACCGATGCGATCGCGCGCTACAAGCGCATGTGCGGCTATGACGTCATGTTCCTGACCGGCACGGACGAGCACGGCCAGAAGATCGAGGAGAAGGCCGAGGCTGCCGGCGTCACGCCCAAGCAGTTCGTGGACAACATCGTCGAAGGCCCCGGCGGCGTGCGCGCGCTGTGGAAGCTGATGAACATCTCCAACGACCGCTTCATCCGCACGACGGACGATTATCATGTCGAGGCCGTGCAGCGCATCTTCAAGAAGATGTACGACAAGGGTGATATCTATAAGGGCAAGTATTCCGGCATGTACTGCACGCCGTGCGAGAGCTTCTGGACCGAGAGCCAGCTCGTCGACGGCAAATGCCCGGACTGCGGCCGCGAGGTGCACTATGCCGAGGAGGAGGCGTACTTCTTCCGCCTGTCGAAGTATGCCGAGCCCGTGCGCGAGCTGCTGCTCAGCGGCACGTTCCTCGAGCCTGCCAGCCGCGTCAACGAGATGATCAAAAACTTCATCGACCCCGGCCTCGAGGACCTGTGCGTGTCGCGCACGAGCTTCACGTGGGGCATCCCGGTCGATTTTGACCCCGGCCACGTCGTCTACGTCTGGGTCGACGCGCTGTTCAACTACTGCACGGCCCTCGGCTTCCTGAACGACAAGTACGACGATTACGAGAAGTTCTGGCCCGCCGACGTGCACATGGTCGGCAAGGAGATCGTGCGCTTCCACTCCATCATCTGGCCGGCTATGCTCATGAGCATGGGCATGCCCCTGCCGAAGAAGGTCTTTGGCCACGGCTGGCTGCTGCTCGGCGGCGGCAAGATGTCGAAGTCGAAGGGCAACGTCGTCGACCCCGTCTTGCTCGCCGAGCGCTACGGTGTGGACGCGCTGCGCTATTATCTCCTGCGCGAGTTCCCGCTCGGCAGTGACGGCAACTTCTCCAACGAGCTGCTCATCTCCCGCATCAATACCGACCTCGCCAACGACCTCGGCAACCTCCTGAGCCGCACCGTCGCCATGGTCATCAAGTACTTCGGCGGCACGCTCCCGGCCGAGCGCGAGCACGATGCGCTCGACGATGAGCTCATCGCCATGGCATCCTCCCTGCGCGGGACGTATGCCGGCTATATGGACAATTTCGGCACGCAGCAGGCACTCATCGAGGTGTTCAAGGTCATCTCCCGCGCCAATAAGTATATCGACGAGACGGCGCCCTGGGTCCTCGCCAAGGACGAGAGCAGGCGTGCGCGCCTGGCCACGGTGCTGTATAACCTGCTCGAGACGCTGCGCATCACCGTCACGCTGCTGCTGCCCTTCATGCCCGACAGCTGCGCGAAAGCCTTCACGCAGATCGGCGCCGCGGCAGAGCAGACCACGTGGGACAATGCCGCCGTCTGGGGCGTGCTGCCCGCGGACGTCACGGTGCACAAGGGCGAGACGCTCTTCCCGCGCATCGACATGGCCAAGGAACTCGCCGAGCTCGAGGCACTCAAGGCCGCGAAGGAAGCGGCCGCCGCGCCCAAGTCCGCGCCCGTGCTGCCGGATGTGACGATCGACGACTTTTCCAAGTGCGACATGCGCGTGTGCAAGGTCCTCAAGTGCGAGCCGGTGAAAAAGTCCGATAAGCTCCTGTGCTTCACGCTCGACGACGGCAGCGGCACCGACCGGCAGATCCTCTCCGGCATCGCCAAGTACTACCGCCCCGAGGAGCTCGTCGGCAAGACCGTCGTGGCGATCCTGAACCTGCCGCCGCGCAAGATGATGGGCATGGCCTCCAACGGCATGCTCCTCTCGGCCGAGAAGGACGGCAAGCTCAACCTGCTCATGCTCGATGACAGCGTGCCCGCCGGCGCGCAGCTTTGCTGAGCGGCTGCACCCCTGCACGTTTCCGGGAAGGCTCGCTCGGCGGGCCTTCCCGTTTTTCCCGCGGCGTGCGGAACATTTTCCGCGCCCGGCCGTCAAGCCCTTCGTAATCTCCCGTACATAAAGGAGGAGTCGCCTCTTGAAGCTGTTTTCCTCGCCGCCGCGCCCCACGGGCACGCAGCGGCCCGCTTCCGATACCGCCCAGCAGCGCCCGGCCCAGCAGCGCCCGACACAGCAGCGCCCGGCCCAGCTTCACGCGCCGCTTCAATGGCCGCCTCTGCCACGGTCTCGGTGTCGGCCCGGGGGATCAGCACGCCCGGCCCCACCTTCAGCGTCAGGTCCAGAAAGTCCCATTCGCCGCACAGATATTGCAGCGGGAAC
>ERZ834859.167-NODE-167-length-87470-cov-3.538008_pt1 | contig 87470 bp, 70 predicted proteins | sample MGYA00519947_ERZ834859 | MGnify/ENA primary metagenome ERZ834859 (study PRJEB31850, sample SAMEA3708763) | human gut metagenome | biome: human gut; feature: human-associated habitat; material: faeces | place: China | collected 2014 ...
CAGTACAGGAAATCGCTTGGCTTGGCGGCCTAGCGTCTCCAGAGTTTGGGGCGCACCCCCGTTCCCAAAAGGACGCCTTTCGTCAAACGTTGTATAGTTGATGAAAAAATCTGATATAAATTGATAGGGGGTCTTCTCGGGGCGCCCGTGTTCATACTGATTGTGTTTTAACCTGCGGTCGAGTGGCGTGAAGCCCAGCAAGGAGTTTATTGAGATGGATATCTCCCGCAAAACCGATTACGCCCTCCGAATGCTGGCGATGCTTGCCGAAGGTAACAAGAGCCTTCTGTCGGTCCGTACCGCCGCCGAGGCGGTGGATGTCCCGTATTCTTTCGCTCGCTCGATTCAGCACGGTCTGGTTCAGGCCGGCATCGTGGAGAGCTTGCGTGGCGTGCGCGGCGGTATGCGCTTGCGCCTCAAGCCGTCCGAGATCACCATTCGCCAGATCGTCGAGGCCGTGCAGGGCCCGCTCGTCATGAACGACTGCACCGCCGAGGAGGGCATGTGCCCGCGTATGGAGTGCTGCTGCTATCACCCCATCTGGGCCGGTGCTCAGGAGCTGCTGCGCGACTACCTTGATTCCGTGACGCTTGACGATGTCGTCAATCACCGTCAATATCCCGCTGTTGACGTTAAATTCACCGACCGCGACCGCTTTGTCGAATACGCGTCGTGTGGGAAGGTGTGCGGCAAGTAAGCTGCTCGCCCTTAAGGAGCACGCATGGACATGAACCCCTTCCGTACGCTTGTGAGGACGGAAGGGGTTCGTCTGTATCGCGACCTTCCGTGGCGCCGCACGCGCGATCCGTATGAGATATGGCTGTCCGAGGTCATGTTGCAACAAACGCAGGTGGCGCGCGTGGAGACCCGTTGGGTCGAATGGCTGGATCGGTTCCCGAGCGTGTTCGCCCTCGCCGAAGCCGGTACAGCCGAGGTGTTGGCGGCGTGGCAGGGCATGGGTTACAACCGCCGTGCGTTGGCGCTCAAGGCGGCGGCCGAGCAAATCGCGTTCGATTACGACGGCGTCTTCCCCACTGAAGTGAAGGAGCTCGTCGCCCTGCCCGGTATCGGACCTGCGACGGCGCAGGGGATTCGGGCGTTCGCCTTCGATCTGCCCGGGGTGTACCTCGAGACGAACGTGAGGACCGTGGTACTGCACCATCTCTTTCCCGACGTGCCGTCTGTGCCCGACAAGGAGCTTGTTCCCATCGTCGAGGCGACCTGCCCGGCGGGGCTGGATTCGTTCGAAACATCGATCGACGTCGATGGCGGGGCTCTGGGCGTTTACGCCGTTCCTCAGGACGAAGACGATACACCCCGTTCTTGGTATTACGCGATGCTCGATTACGGTGCGTACCTCAAAAAGACCGTTCCCAACCCCTCTCGACGCGCTAAGGCGTATACGCGCCAGTCAAAGTTCGAGGGGTCCCGTCGTCAGAAACGCGCTGAGATCGTGCGCATGCTTCTTACGGCGGGCGAGCTCGGGGAGGGGATGGATGCCCCGTCCGTGCACGCGGCGCTTTGCGCCTCCGAGCGCGATGCAGGCCGAGCTCCGGTGGAGCGTGAGCTGGTCGAGTCCATTCTCTCGGATCTGGAACGCGAGGGGTTCTGCTGTGAAAACGAAGGGGTTTGGCGCATCGCCTGATTGAGGCATCGTGGAATTGGGGTACAACTATCTCATTGGGACGGTTTCTCGATAGGGGCCGGCCCATCATCGGGTCGCGGATGTGGTGCAGCCGCGGCGCCGTGCCTGTGTTGCACCACCGAGGGAGGAACTCATGGATTTCGAGCAGTCGCAGACCAAGAAGAACCTCGAGGCCGCATTCGCCGGCGAGTCTCAGGCGCATACCAAGTATCGTTACTACTCCTCCAAGGCTAAGAAGGAGGGTTTCGTTCAGATTTCCAACATCTTCATGGAGACGGCCCTGAACGAGGCCGAGCACGCCAAGCTGTGGTTCAAGGAGCTGCACGGCGGCGATATCCCGAGCACGCTGGAGAACCTGCGCGACGCGGCGGCGGGCGAGAACTACGAGTGGACCACCATGTACGATGAGTTCGCCAAGACCGCCGAGGAAGAGGGCTTTACGGCCATCGCCGCCAAGTTCCGCGGCGTCGGCGCCGTTGAGAAGGCCCATGAGGAGCGCTACAACAAGCTTGCCGAGCGCGTAGAGAAGGGCGAGGTCTTTGCTCGCGAGGGCGTGAAGGTCTGGAAGTGCCTGAACTGCGGCCATCTGCATGTTGGCCCCACTGCGCCGGAGCTGTGCCCCGTATGCGCTCATCCGCAGGCCTATTTTGAGGAGCAGGTCGTCAACTACTAGGATCGGCGCCTCGCGTATCGCAAGTGAAGAGAGCCCCCGTGATCGAGCGATCGCGGGGGCTTATTCATGATAGGCGATTTCGCGGTGCGAAAAACATATTTCCCACCAAGGTACTAGGGTAAAATGAGCGGGTACTATACACGCAGCATAAAAGGAGTGCGCCATGGCCATGACCGACCAGCGCCCCCGCGAGACCCGTCTCGCAACTACCCGTTATGTGAATACCTCCCGCACGGCGACGAGTGCGATCAGGGCGGCCGCCGTGGCCGCCGGCATCGTCACGGCATCGGTAGCGGTTCCCATGGCGATGCCGCCCATCGCTGCCCACGCGGCGCCGGCGAGGGCGGTTCAGTCGCTTGCGAGCCTGGATGGGCAGATTCGCAAGCTCGGTAGCGCGCGCGATCTTGCGGCCCGTGCCGCCGAGGGTGCGTTGGATGAGGTCGCGGAGCGTCTACTTTTGCAGCGGGAGCTCGTCAACCGCGCGGGCGAGCAGCAGCTCCGCGAGTTTTGCGAGAAGGATGCGGCCAATGCCGAGCTCGTCGACTGGCTGATGGGCGATCTTTCCGCGTTGCGTCATTACATCCTGGGCGGCAAGGTTCATACAAATAGGCAGAACGCCGCGGCGCTTCCGGCTGACTACATCCAGTCCCTCGGTATTTTGCGCGATTTGCGTAAGGCCTATGGTGGGGATCTGACTGGTGCCGACGCCGACGTCTTCCTGCGCATGATGATCGCCGCCTCGCTCGACGTTTCGGGTCGCGCGCGCCTGTGGACGGGCGACCCGGGTTTCGTATCCGATCCGCTCGTGCGCTACAACATGATCAAGGTCTTTCGCGCGGACAGCCGATATCGCTTCCAGAAGGAGCTCTTCGACGGACTGCCGGTTGAAACCATGCGCTATGTGTTCGAGAACCAGATCCCAGACGAGGAGCTCGCCTGGCTGGCCAACTACTCGCTGTATCGCTATCCCAACGCCGAGCATGAGGACAGTCGCCTGAATGCGTATTCATATGTGTGGTACAAGGGCGATTTCACCAACAATGGCGGGTATAGCTACGCCGATTTTTACGACGATGCGAAGTTCACCGGCCCTGTGACCGAGATCAAGTCCTCCACCGGAACGGATGGCGGTGCTCTTACGACGTGGCAAGGCGGTTGGCAGGAGAAGTATCGCCTCGCCTACGATGATCCGAACTTCCCCAATCAGAAGCCGACCGATCCCTATCACATCGGCTGTGGCGAAACTTCAAAAGTTCCCGGTGCCACGCAGGAAAAGACGAGGTACCACCGCCTGTGGATGGCGTTTGAGAAGGGCGGCGTGTGCGGTGCCCTTGCAAAGACGTTCGCAAATCTCAACGGCATGGTGGGTGTCCCCTCATTCGTGGTGGGACAGCCCGGCCATGCGGCGACGCTCACGTATGAGCTGCGTCGGGACGCGTCGGGCAAGATGGTGCCCACGTATCGCGTCCAAAATGACGTGTCGGGTTTTGGGCGGAGCCGGAACGCCGACGTCGCGCACTGGATGGGCGACTGGGGCCGTACCTCCACCTATGATTTCCGCGGCGGTTACGCCCTGTACGCCCAGGAGGCGCTGGCGGATGCGGAGGCGTATCGTCACAGCTACGAGGCGCGCCTGGTGGCTGCGAGCTTTGACGGCGACGCCGCCGCCCAGGAAGAGGCGATGAATGCGGCTCGGGCTGCGCAGGCCATCAACTACGATGCCATTTGCGGGCAGATCGACCTTATGGTGAAGCGCGGCGCTGCGGCCGAGGAATGGGCGACATTCGCCTCCAGGCTCGCGGAGGACTTGAAGTTCCATCCGCTACCGATGCACGACCTCATCAAGGGGATCAACCGCCGTACCGAAAACAAGTACCTGGTGGCGCTGGACGCGATCCGCATGGATGCGCTGCAAAAAGCCACTCAGGTGACAAAGGATGAGACCGTCAACCGCGATGCATGCGTGAGCATCGCCCATGCTCTCATGGGCCGCTCCGATGGCGCGGTGGCGCTGTTCTCCTATGATGGCGAGCATGGCGGAAAGATCCGCCTGGGCGAACATCTGCGCGGCGGCGGCGTTGCTTGGAAGTACAGCTTGGACGGAGGCTCCTCCTGGACGCAGTTGACCGCCGGCGAAACCGAGGTCCAGCTCACGGGCGATCAACTCGAGTCGATCACGGCCGAGAACGACATCAAGATCCAGCTCATCGGTGCGAATGTGGTCAATTCCATCGATATTTCCAAGCGCGAGCTCGGTCGCATCATGATCGAGGGCAACGATCGCGCCAACCGCATCTACTTCCAGGACGGCAAGGTCGTCGAGGGGCTGCAGATGCGTGTCGACGGCGGAACGTGGGAGCCTTTTGATATCGGGCGCACGTACAAGGGGAACCGCACGGTCGAGGTGCGCCGTCCCGCAACGGGAGTGTCGGCGGCTTCCGAGGCTGTGACGTTCTCCTTCACCGCGGGCGAGCGCGATGCGAGTTTCGTACCGTACGAGGAGATGGCCGTGAACTCGTATTCGTCTTCGCGCGACGGCGCGGCGATGGCGAACCGCGTCATCGACGGATATTACGGCCCGGGTAACGAGTTTTGGATCACGAAGGCGGAGAGCGGTCCCGACGCATGGATCGTGATCGATTTGGGTCATGAGCGCGAGATCAGTTCGCTCACCTACTGGAGGCCGGGCAATGCGGGCACGAACGGCGTGCCGCGTTGGGACAGGATGACGGTGACGGTATCGGCAGCCCCCGATACTGGGTTGCCGGCGGGCACTCCGGTTGACGGTGACCAGTTCACGGTCGTCGAAAGCTACGGAAAGAACGGCACGAGTAGCGCGGCGATGCCGAACTGGAATAAGGGTCCTCGAAGCTGCGATTTTACGTTTGCAGGCGGTCCGGTGCGCGGTCGCTACTTCAAGATTCACCTGACGGACATCTACTTCAGCGCGACGCTCTTTGATTTTTACGAGGTCCATGAGCCGGGTCTGGAGGCCGAGCCGTTACGCTTCAAGCCGATGGAAGTCGGCCAGGCTGTGGAGGCCCTGCCCATCGAGCTGGTCAACACGAGCAAGGCCGAGGTGACCATCGAGTCCGTCACCGTTGATTCCGATGCGTTTGTCGTGACAAAGGGGAATTCCGCGGTGGCTCCCGAGAGGACCGATTCGAGCTGGAAGATTTCTCCGGCTGCGGGCATCGCGGCCGGCACGCATGAGGCCGTGGCGACGGTGACGTACCGTGCGGCGGGTTCGAGCGCTGAGGCGCGCCAGCTCAACGTCCCGCTTGCGGTGACGGTCTCGCCAGCGAACGTGCAGGTGGCGATTTCGGTCGAGAAGATCGGCGGGGATTCGCTGCGCTTGAGCGCGACGGTTTCGGGCGTTGAGGGGCTGGAGCATCGGATTGAGTACGCGCTGTGCGATTCGCCCAATCCGCCCATGGAGGCTCCGGTGCTTCTGGGGGATGAGCCCTCGGTTCAGGGCAATCCGCTCAACACGTGGACAGCCGACCCGGTGTTCACGAGCCTGATGCCGGGCGAGAAGTACTATGCCTTTGCGCGCGTGAAGGGTCTGCCCGGCCTCGACGCGGTGACATCGGATGAGGTCCAGGTCGATTTGGGCCCCGCCGAGCCTGGCCCCGAGCTTCCTGGTCCCGATGGCGGCAATGGCAATCAGGGCGGCAATGGCAACGGTGGCGATAGCGGCAACGGTGGCGACAACGGCGGCGGTGACCATGGCAATGGCAACGGCGGTGACAGCGGCGACGGCAATGGCGGTGACAGCGGCGACGGCAACGGCAACAGCAACGGTGGCGATGGGTCCGACGGCAGCGGCAGTGCTCCCGACGGCTCCGAGAAGCCTCAGCGACCCGAAGGCGAGCAGTCTCAGCCGGATGCCGAGCTCGATACATCGGAGGAAACGCCCGGCGCGAGCGGTAAGCCTGCCAACGGTAAGCCCGCCAGCGGTCTGCCCTCGACGGGCGATGCTTCAATGCCGATGGCCCTGGGGGCTTTGGCGTTTGGCCTGAGCACGTCGTTTGCCGGTTTGATGCAAAGGCTTCGCCGGTCCTAGGTGATTGATCGGGCTGTTGCGGTGACACCGCACGGGTGATAGGTGAGAGCGGTCGGCGAACGGGTCTTGACTCCGGACGCCGGCCGCGCAATGCTAAGAGTTCCGATCCATGTGCGTCCTTCCCAAGGAGGAGGGCTTTGCATGGACCTTTTTATTGAGCAGCGGAAATCTATTGGATCCCAAGCGGCTTGTGCCGTTTTGGACGATTCGCCTCACTCTGTCGCTTATGAAGAGTATCAGGCTGAGCTGGCCTTCGACCGCAGGCGAGTTCGCAGGCGCCGGGTGTTGGCCGTGCTTCGGACCCTTGTACTCATCTTTGCCGTGCCCGTCCTTCTGGTGGCGGTGTTCATCGCCTCCTACGCGCTGACGTTCGTGTTGAGTGGGGCTAGCCCCGAGGAAGTCGTGGAAGCGCTCGCCGACTGCTTTAAGATGGTTTGGGAGAATGTCAGGTCGGTCGGCGCCTCGTGGGGCATTTGGCCGTTTGAGTGAGGGCAATGGCATGGGCATGGAACTGGTTGCGGCGTTGGCTTCCGTTGCGGCTGCGGTGTGCGCGGCCACGGCGATCGTGATGCAAATGCGCGCACGTCGCGAGCTCGAGCGCAGCCGTGCGCGCATGGATGAGGCGAGCGAGCAGATGGCGCGCGCAAATGAAGCGCTCGTCTCCGTCCAATCTGTGCTCTCCCAGGTGCTCACGACGACGCAGGCGACACTCAACCAGGCGGCCAGCACCTCGATCATCGAGCAGCAACATTTCGACTCGCAGGTGCGTGCGATCGACCAGGTGAGTTCCAAGGCCGACGAGGCGCGTCGTGAAATCGCGCAGAATCTCGAGCAGAATCGCGGGGCGGTGGAGCAGCGCCTAGACAAGGTCCGCGAGACCGTCGACGTGCAGCTCAGCGCTATTCGTCGGGATAACGAGCTCAAGCTCGAGGCAATCAGGGCCACGGTGGATGAGAAGCTCGCCACCACCCTCAACGACCGCCTCGGGGCTTCGTTCAAACAGGTGAGCAGCCAGCTCGAGGCGGTGTATCGCGGTCTTGGCGACATGCAGAACATCGCCTCGGGGGTGGGCGATCTCAAGCGCGTGCTCTCGAATGTGAAAACGCGCGGCATCTTGGGCGAAGTCCAGCTCGGTGCGATCTTGCGGGACATACTGACGGCGGACCAATACGCCGAGAACGTGGCCACGAAGCCGGGCAGTGCGGAGCGCGTGGAGTTTGCGGTTAAGCTGCCCGTCGAGGGCGGCGATCCCATTTGGCTGCCCATCGACTCCAAGTTCCCCGGGGACACCTACGAGCATTTGCGCGACGCCATCGAGGCGGGCGATGCGGAAGGGGTGGCGGCGGCGCGCCGAGCCCTCGAGCAGTTGATCAAAGCCGAGGCCAAAGATATCTCCTCCAAGTATCTGAGCGTTCCGGAGACCACGAACTTCGCAATCATGTTCTTGCCGTTCGAGGGGCTATATGCCGAGGTGGTGGACCGTCCCGGCCTTATCGAATGCTTGCAGCGCGACTATCAGGTGAACATCGCGGGCCCTTCGACCATGGCGGTCATCTTGAACAGTCTGCAGATGAGCTATCAGACCTTTGCCTTCCAGCGCAGAGCGGATGAGATCCAAAGGGTCTTGAGTGCCGTGAAAGCTGAGTTTCCCAAATACCAGGCGGAGTTGCGCCGCGCACTTCGGCAGATCGAAACGGCGGGCAAGACCGTCGACGGCATCATCAACACTCGCACGAATGTGATTGAGCGCAAGCTCAAGAGCGTCACCGCGATGGAGGATGACGCCCTGGCGGCCGAGTTGCTCGAGATCTCGGATGTATCCAGCGATGTAGCGGACGACGAAGAGTAAGCAAGGAGCGTGCACGAACCATGCCACGTGAGACGAATGCGGCCAAGCGCGAGCGCGCGATCGAGACATGTCGTAGGCTCAATGAGCGCTATGGCCCGGTTGAGTGCTTCCTGGACCATGAAACGCCGTTCAGATTGGTCATCGCCGTCCTGCTCTCTGCGCAGACGACGGATGCCCAGGTCAATAAGGTGACGCCCGAGTTGTTTCGCCGTTGGCCCACGCCAGAGCAGATGGCCGGAGCGACATACGAGGAGCTTTCCGACGTCATCAAGTCGCTCGGCTTTTACAAGACCAAGGCCAAGCACTGCATCGCGTGCGCGCAGATGATCGTGGCCGATTACGGCGGCGTGGTTCCCAACCAGATGAAGGAGCTCGTCAAGCTTCCGGGTGTGGGGCGCAAGACGGCCAATATCGTTTTGAACGTCGGTTACGGAATCGTCGATGGCATTGCGGTGGATACCCATGTGAACCGCATCGCCCATCGTCTCAAGCTCTCGCCCAAGACCCATGAGAAGGAGCCGCTCAAAACTGAGCAGGACTTGCTCAAGATCTTGCCGCGTGAGTACTGGAATGACGTGAATCACCAGTGGATCATGCTGGGACGCGAGATCTGCGACGCCCGCAAGCCCCTGTGCGGCGAGTGTCCGCTGGCCGACATCTGCCCAAGCGCCAAACTGGGATAGCCCATTGAGATTTGTTGAGAGGCACCCTTCATGCTTATTCACCGCATAGCCGCGCAGCTCTACACCGCGGAAGCGCTTCAGGACATCGAGGCGGCCCTCGCCGCTGGTGAGGACGCCACGCTTGCGATTTCCCAATCCGGCCGCACCCTTGCCGTCGCGGCGCAGTTTGCCCGCACCCCGCGACCCACGGTGTACATCGTTTCGGGCGAGGAGGCGGCAGACCGGGCGGCCCGTTCGCTTGCGGCGTATGTGGGCGCGGAGCACGTGGCTCGTTTTCCCGAGCGCAAGGATTATCCCTGGAAAAGCAACGAGCCAGACGATGCGGTGGTCGCCGCTCGCTGTGCCGCCATGTCGCGTGTTGCCCAGGGCGAATCGTGCATCATGGTCGCCTCGGCGCGTTCGCTGCTGCGCTGCGTCCCGCCGCTCGAGAGCCGTTATTGGCAATCGACCGTCTTTTCGGTGGGGGAGGAGATTCCGTTTGAGCAGGTTCCTGCACGCCTGGTGGGCATGGGGTACACGCGCGCCGACGCAGCCGATGTCCCCGGCCTCTTCCGCGTGCAGGGCGATACCGTCGAAATCTGGGCCGCCCAATCCACGGCCCCGGTGCGTATCGAGTTCTTCGGCGATGAGATCGACCGCATCCGCCTCATGGTGGCGTCGACCGGCCAGACGATCGGCGATGAGGAGTCGGTCGAGATAAGTCCCGTTCGCGAGCTCGCCCTCACCGATGACGCGGTGAAACGCATCTCGGAGGCGCTTTATCTTCCCGCGCAGAATGACACGGAGCTTGCGGCGCTGCTCGAGCTCGTGCAGGCGCGCGTGGTTACACCTGAGCTCGAACGGTTCTTGCCGCTGATGTACGGGGGCACGGTGAGCCCGCTCGCGCACGTGCACCGCGATGCGCTCGTGATCCTTTCCGAGCCGCGGTCGTTGTTCGACGATTGCGCGCGTGCGTACGAGGATCTTGAGCGCCGTGCCGCCGATGCGAAGGTCACGCGTTTGGACGGCCTCTACGTTCGCCCCCAGGAACTTGATTTCGGACGGCAGCAGCGCCTGAATTACGTGAGCCTCATCCGTGCCGGCGGCCAGGTCACGGCCGAGCTCAAGATCGAGCAGCCGGCGTTGTCAGGCTCCGACAACCGATTCGTCAGTCGTATCCAGGAGGTGGTGAACAACCGCTATGCCTGCGTGTTCGCCATCCCCGATCGCGGGGCGCGCGAGTCGATGGAGCTCTCGTTCACCGATATCTCCGTCCCGTTCGAGGAGTCGCTGCAGGCAGCGCCGGAAAACGCGGGCCATGTGGGATCGGACGTGACCGTCTCCCTGCTCAAGCGAGATGTCGATGCGCTCAACGCACGCGGCCTCGAGGAGGGCTCCGTGGCCGTGCCCACCATCACGCGCGGTCGCGTGACTTTTGTCGACATCCCCATTCCGTCCGGCGTGGTGGTACCCTCGGCTCATTTGGCTGTGTTCAGTCTGGCCGACCTCAATTCGCGCATGGATGGCAAGCGCGGTCGCCCACGTCGCCGCGTGGACATCACCGAGGTGACGTTCCCGTTCAAGCCTGGTGACTACGTGGTTCACGCCACGCACGGTATCGCATTGTTCTCCGAGATCGTTCGCCAGGAGGTGGGCGGCAAGGAGCGCGATTATTTCATGCTGGAGTATGCGGGCGGCGACAAGCTGTACGTGCCGCTCGAGCAGGTCGACCGCATCACGCGCTACGTCGGTCCCGACGGCGACAACCCGCGTCTCACGCGTCTCAACACCGCCGACTGGAGCCGCGCCACTACCAAGGCCCGTAAAAGCGCTAAAAAACTCGCGTTCGACCTGGTCGATCTGTATACACGCCGCAGCTCCATCACGGGCTTCGCCTTTGGGCCGGACAGCGCGAGCCAGATCGAGATGGAGGAGAGCTTCCCGTACGACGAGACGCGCGACCAGCTCGATGCCATCGCCGACATCAAGTCCGACATGGAGTCGACCAAGCCCATGGATCGCCTGCTTTGCGGCGACGTGGGTTTTGGAAAGACCGAAGTCGCCCTGCGCGCCGCGTTCAAATGCGTCGACGGTGGGCGTCAGGTCATGGTCCTGTGCCCCACGACGATTCTCGCCCAGCAGCATTACGAGACGTTCTTCGAGCGCTTCGCGCCCTTTGGCGTGGAGGTCGAGGTGCTTTCGCGTTTCCGCACGCCCGCGCAGCAGCGGCGCGCGCTGGCCGCGTTTGCCGAGGGTAAAGTCGACGTGCTCATCGGCACGCACCGCCTGCTCTCGGCCGATGTGAACCCGCATGAGCTCGGCCTGGTCATCATCGACGAGGAGCAGCGTTTCGGCGTCCAACATAAGGAGCAGCTTAAAAACATGCGCGAGCAGATCGACGTGCTCACGCTTTCTGCGACGCCCATCCCACGCACCATGCAGATGGCCATGAGCGGTGTCCGAGACATGAGCCTCATCACCACGCCGCCTACCGGGCGCCGCCCGGTCGCTGTGCATGTGGGTGAGTACGACCCGGATGTGGTGAGCGCGGCCATTCGTCTGGAGATTGGGCGCGGCGGCCAGGTCTACTACGTGTCCAACCGCGTGAAGACCATCGACGACGCCGTCGAGCGCGTGCTCGAGGCGGCGCCGGAGGCGCGTATCGGCGTGGCGCACGGCAAGATGAGCCCGCGCGAGGTCGAGGATGTGATGGTGCAGTTCGCCACCAAGAAGATCGATGTGCTCATCGCCACCACCATCGTGGAGAGCGGAATCGACAACTCGAGCGCGAACACCCTCATCATCGAGGACTCGCAGCGCTTGGGCTTGGCGCAGCTCTATCAGCTCAAGGGCCGTGTCGGTCGTTCGGCAACCCAGGCGTATGCGTACTTCATGTTCCCGGGCGAGCTGCCCCTCACCGAGGAGGCCACGGCGCGCCTCACCGCTCTTTCCGAGTTTCAGGACCTGGGCAGCGGTATGCGCATCGCCATGCGAGACTTGGAGATTCGCGGTGCGGGTTCGCTCGTCGGCGCCGAGCAGCACGGCAATCTTTCGAGTGTGGGCTTCGACCTGTTCACGCAGATGCTTGGGGCTGCCGTGGCCGAGGCGCGCGGCGAGGGCGGTGCGGACGTGGAGCAGGCGGGCGTTGCCATCAACCTGCCGGCCGACTTTTTCCTGGCAGAGGAGTTCGTACCGGCGGTCGACCGCCGCGTGCTGGTGTATCGCAAGCTCGCTGCCGCGGACATGCTCGAGCAGGTGGACACGCTGCAGCAGGAGTGTGAGGAGACGTTCGGGGCGCTGCCCGAGGCCGCGCAGAACCTGTTCGACCGTACGCGTATCCGTATTCGCGCCGACAGACTCGGGCTTGAGAGCGTTTCGCTCATCGCGGGCAAGCTCACGTACCAGGGTGTCGACGTGCCCAAGGACGTTGCGTTCGAGCTGCGCACCAAGTTGGGGGCCATCGCATTTCCCAAGACGCGTAAGTTCACGGTCCCGTACAAGGTCGGGGCGGGCAATGGCAGCGGCATCGGTCGTGGCATCAACGCAGATGTCTCCAACGGCGGCATCGGGCCCGTTCAGGCGGCGCTGGATATCCTCATCCAGCTCGGCCCCTCGGGAGACGACGACTAGCGCCTCGTTCGGAGATGCGTCTCACTTGGGGACAGGCACCAATTGAGACGTGATCGAGGTGTGCGTGCAATGTCGAAAAATGCAGCGTTGAGGCGTGCCAATTTCAACATTGCACGCGCTTTGCCGGACGCTTCAATTGAGGCCGTCTCCAATTGAGGCGGAGATCTATCGGGGGATGCAACCGATTCGGAGCGATTTGACGTTGGGTTAGCGGCCGTCGTCCTGCTGCAGGCCGGACTGCTCCTGGCGGCGGGCCTGCTTGGACAGCAGACGGGCGGGTTTGTCCGGGTCGGGCACCGCGGTGGGCAGCGGCTCGTCCACATGGCCGCCCCACCAGCCTCCCACGAAGTCGAGCGTGTGGAACACGTTGATCACGGCGCCGGGGTCGACGTCGCATACGAGCTTGATGATGTCCTGGCTCTCATAGGTCGATACGACGGTGTGAAGCAGGTACATCCTGTCGCGGCTGTATCCACCGACGACCTCGGCGCAGCTGATGCCGTGCTGGAAGTGGTTGACGTAGGCGGTCATGACCTCGTCCGCCAGGCGCGTCGTGATTTGTAGCGTCACGCGGTCGTAGCGATGGTAGAAGCTGTCGATCGTCTTGGTCGAGATGAACTGGAACACGATGGAGTACGCGGCGTTGTCCCAGCCGAATATCTGGCCGAAGATCACCAGGATGAGGCAATTGAAGGCGAAGATGGCTCCCCAGATGGTCTTGCCCGTGTGATTGGAGACCCACAGGGCGATAAAGTCGGTGCCGCCCGTTGAGGCGCCGGCCTTGAGGGCGATGGCGATGGACAGGCCCGAGACCACGCCGCCGAAGATGATGAGCATGATCTTGTCGCCCAAAAACGGGCCGAAGTTGAAGATGTTGAGGAACAGCGAGGACAGGGCGACTTGGGTCATCGAGAAGATGACGAAGCGCCTGCTGATGCCGCTCCAGCACATGGCGGCTACGGGGATGTTGAGCGCGAGCATGCCGAGCGAGGTATCGATGTGTACGCCGCCGAGCGCGGTGATGCGGTCGACGAGGACCGCCACACCGGTGAAACCGCTCGGCAGCAGGTCGGCGGGCTGGACGAACGCCTGAATCAGGAATGTCTGGATGAGCGCCGAGACTGTGACGGCAACCGCGGTGATGATGCGGCGGACGATCGTGAGGCGCGCGAGTTCGAGCGCGCGATCGGTGAGTGCGTCGACGGCGTTTGCCACGGCAGCTCCTTCGAGGTGGGGATTGGATAAAAGTGTGGGCCGATTGTATCACGCTGCGAAGTCGCGGCGAGTGCGTCCGGGACTTCCATGAACGACATGCGAATGGACGGCGCGCTGCGGCCGGTTTGCGCTAATACAAATCAGTGATGGGGAAGACGAACGAGTCCGATATCTTCTCGTGCGACCGCTTCGCTGCCGAGCCGAGGATGATGGCGGAAAATGCGGGTGGGCGAATTCCGCTGCCCTCGTTGGAGGCGAGCTTGTTGTAGAGCCGTGCGATGCGCTTTGCCGACGAGGTAACTTGGTGTTCGCCGAGCTCCACGTTGATGGGAGCCCATGAGCCATCATCGAATAAGAGTATGAAGTCGATTTCGAGGCCGTCTGCGTCCGAGTAGTAGCAAACGCGACCGGGTGTCTTGGAGGCGGGGGAATCTACACGACACAGGAGTTCGTGCAAGACCATAGATTTGAGGCACGCTTGGAAAAGCGGCGCATTGCCTAGGAGGTCGTTTGCTGCGAGTTGTCGCATCGATGTGCTCACCGAGCAGTCGACGGGGAAATACCGAGGTTTGGTCCGAACGCGCGACTTTGAACGAATGGGGGCGTCCCAGCCTTGAACTCTCTCGATGAGGCAGAGCCGTTCGAGAATCCCGAGATAGGTGGATAGGGTGGTGCGTGATGGCGGCTTTACTCCCAGCTGCTCGATTCGCTTGGTGAGAGCCGGGTGGTTGGTATCTTCTCCTGCTCCATCCGCGATGGCCGTGAGGACGGCAGAGGCGGTCGGCACCTTTTTCTTGAAGACGGTGGAGACCTGTAGGATGGCTTCCTCGACACTGCACTCGGCGGTTTGACGAGCGATCTCATCCTCTTGGCCGATGCCGGCGGGCCATCCTCCGGAGCAGATCAGGCGTGCGGTTCTTTCGAGTTCAAGCGTCGTCGATCCCGGCGAAAACCGCCCCGCGACGATGTCTTCCCAGGCAACATCGCGGCGTGAGAACCCGAGCTCGTCAATGGTGCAGGTCCTCATACGGACTTTGACGCCACGGGCGGCGTGGCGTCGTACATATATATCTTCGGTTTGTGGGATATGGGATGAGACCGATATATATGAGCCGGGGCGCCCGCTCTCGCGATACATGAGCTCTTGGAGTTCCGGAAGGTTCGTCCAGTCGTCGATGAGGTGCGGGGCGACGCCGGTGAGCGCGATGTGCGGGTTTGCCTGGATGATGGGGAGGACCATTTTGGTATCTCCGAGGGTTGTGGCGCTTTGCGCATGGGCGAGGGCCGTCCATGTCTTGCCGCACCCCAGGACCCCCTCGATTTCAACAATTGTGAAGGATTTGAGGAGAACGTCTAAATCGTCATCGAATTTGCGATTGACATAGCCGGATTGTTTGAGAGGTTGGCTCACAGATGGCATATGACTCTCCAAAAATCATACTCGAAAATGATTAATAACATATTATTAATAAGAATCGAGGAAAATAATATCTATATTTCGAGTATAAAAAATAAGCAGAAAAATGAATAATGAACAGACAACGAATCTGAAAAATTTTAATTATGTTCGCGTAATACTTACAAAGCAAGAATGTTTCTGACAAACGGCAGAAAATGACCGTTCAGATGCAGTCGTTGACACATTTGGGGGTCCTGAAGAGTATCGAAATCACCTTGCAGTGCACGGCGAGCCAACTAACCACCTTTGAACTACAACGTTTGAGACGGGAGGGGTCCCATGATCGGGATTGTCGTCATGACCCACGGCGCTTTGGCCGATGGAATCGTCAACGCATGTGAGCTCGTTACGGGTCCTGCCAAGCAGGTAGAGACGCTGTCTCTCAAGCGCGAGGACAACATCGATGATCTGAGCACTGCGTTCGAGGCGGCCGTTAAGAAGGTCGATACGGGTGACGGCGTGCTGGTCTTCACCGACTTGCTGGGCGGCAGCCCATGCAACGTCGCGAGCATGCACCTGCGCACCAGCCACGGATTCCAGCTGCTGACCGGCGTGAATCTTCCCATGATTTTGGAGGCCCTGATCACTCGCGAACAGGGCATGCCGGTTGAGGAGCTTGCGCAGAATTGTCGCAACGCCGGTACCGACGGCGTGAAGCTCATCAACGAGCTGTTGGGCTAACAGCTCGTCCAGCCGCCCTGTCCACAGGCGGGCGGCACCTTGAAACACCGAAGGCACGTCTATCGAACAACAAGGAGGCACCACATGCCTAAGATTACGTTCGCTCGCGTTGACCACCGTCTCATTCACGGTCAGGTCATCACCAAGTGGTCCAAGATCGCAGCCGCCCAGAAGATCATTATCGTCGATGATGTCCTGGGTCAGGACAGCTTTATGGTCGACATCTACAAGATGGCCGCACCCAGCGGCATCGAGGTCGACATCATGAGCGCCGAAAAGGCCGGCCAGGCCTATACCGAGGACGCCATGGGCGGTATGAACATCTTCCTGCTCTTCAAGAGCATCCAGATGGCCCGCAAGGCGTTCGACGCGGGCCTCAAGCTCGAGACCCTGCAGCTCGGCGGCGTTCCGGCTGAGGCCGGTCGCAAGATCGTCTTCCAGGCGGTCGCGCTCAACGAGCAGGACGTCGAGGACATCACGCACATGCACGATGCCGGCGTCGACATCACCCTTCAGGTCGTCCCTGAGGAGGCTGGCATGTCCTTTGAGGATGCCATCAAGAAGTACAACGCCTAACTGTTCATTCCTACTTTGTACACCGCATAAAGAAAGACGGAAGACATGGAACTCAACCTTTTCTTTGCGATCGTCAGCGGTCTGTGGTTCTGGTTCGCGGCGAGTCTCGCGGGCTATAACTGGATTCAGACGCTCAAATCGCCTCTGGTCATCGGCACCGTTCTCGGTCTGCTGACCGGCAATCTCGAGACCGGCCTTGTTGCGGGCGGCAGCATCGAGATGGTTTACCTGGGTATGGTCGCCGCCGGCGGCAATATCCCCTCGGACCGCTGCTTCGCCGCGCTCATCGCTATCCCGATCGCGATCCAGACTGGTGTGACCCCCGAGGTCGCTGTGTCCATCGCAGTCCCGCTCGGCGTGCTCGGCGTGTTCGTCAACAACCTTCGTCGTACCATCAACGCCGTGTTCGTCCACTGGGCTGACAAGTACGCCGATCAGGGCGACGTGAAGGCGGTTTGGCGTTGCGCCACCACCTACCCGCTGATCATGGGCTTTATCATCCGTTTCCCGCTGATGTTCGCGATCAACTACTTCGGTGCCGACTTCGTTATGAAGATGCTCGAGGTTACGCCTGAGTGGCTGCTCAACGGCTTCAACGTCATGGGCGGCATGCTGCCTGCTCTCGGTTTCGCAACCACGATCTTCATGATCGGCAAGATGAAGTATCTGCCGCTATTCATCATTGGTTACTTCCTCGTTCAGTATCTGCAGATCCCGACCATGGCTGCAGCCATCTTCGGCATCTGTATCGCTCTTCTCATCACTTTCATGGGCAAGGACGGCAAAGCCCTCGATGGCTTCTCCTTCGCCAAGGCTGAAACGAAGGATGAGGATGAGAAGCGTCTGCTCGACAAGAAAGACGTTAACGGTGTGTTCATGCGCTGGATCTGGACGGCCGAGCTTTCCAACTCTTTCGAGCGCATGCAGGCCCTGGCCGTTGCTTCCAGCTTCGCCCCCGCTCTGCGCAAGCTCTACACCTCCGACGAGGAGCTCCAGGAGGCCCTGAAGCGCCATCTGACTTTCTTCAACACCCAGGCGAACTGGGGCTGCTTGATTCATGGTACCGTCCTGGCCATGGAGGAGCAGCGTGCCATGGGTTCTGAGATCCCGGGTGAGATGATCACTGGTATCAAGACCGGCCTCATGGGACCGATCGCCGGCATCGGCGACACCTTGGACTTCGGCACCATCCAGACCATCCTGTTCGCTCTGGGCGCCTCCTTTGCGACCGCGGGCAATGCCGTTGGCATCGTGTTCCCGATTCTGTTTATGATCATCACGTTCCTCGAGGCCCGCTTCCTGTTCGGTCTCGGCTACAGCCTGGGTAAGGAGTCCATTCAGAAGATCCTGTCCAGTGGCGCGATCAACGTCATCATCGACTGCGCCTCCATCGTCGGCATGTTCATGATGGGCGCCCTGTCTGCCTCCATCGTCAAGGTTTCCACTCCTCTGGCTTGGACCTTTGGTGACAAGTCCATCGTCTTGCAGGACACCCTGAACGCCATTGCTCCCGGCATCCTGCCGTTGACCGCCGTGTTCTTCGTCTTCTGGGGCATCAAGTACAAGAAGTGGACCATTACCAAGTGCCTGATCATCTTGGTGATCGCCTCCATCCTCGGCGCCTTCTTCGGCATCCTGGCGTAACGACACCGCACACCACAGACAACTCTCCTCACTATGGGCTAGGCGACCCCCCCCATTTGCTGAATTGCCCATCCCTTTCATGGCGGGCGCGCAGGCTGCGCGCTTGGGCGAGGCCTTGGCGCGATGCGCCCGCCACCCCCCTGAACTGACATTTCGAATATCGTTTGAAAGGAAGTACTCATGTCCGATCAGCAGACCTTCACTCGCGAGGAGTTCCTCGAGAACGTCCGCGGCGCCAACGGCACCCGCGCCCAGTGGTTCCACCTCATGCTCGAGGAGGCCGAGAAGCACGGCATCGACCCCGATGAGTTCTGTAAGGCTACCATCTACGCTTTCGGCGTTGAGCGCGGTCGCAAGTACGGCGTGTGCGAGGGCAATCCCGGCAAGATGGCCCGCATGCTCTTCGAGTCCAACGGCCAGGATGTCTTTGAGATGGAGCTCGTCGAAGAGACCGACGAGCGCGGTCTTCTGAGGTTCCACCACTGCCCGCTGGCCGCCACCTGGCGTTCCATGGGCCTGCCCGAGGAGCGCGTCGCGGAGCTCTGCCGTCTGGCCTGCTACAGCGATTTCGCTCGCGCCGACGCTGCCAACGTGGATCTCGAGTTCGGCGCCCAGATCGGCCGCGGTGACGACACCTGCGACCTGATCTTCACCCCCAAGGGGGAGTAGCCATGACGTGCGCCCCTTGCCAGACCACGCACGGCGACGAGCGTGACGAGCGTATCCTCGACCTGCTTTGTCGTCTCGTGAACATCAACACCGAGCATGCCGAAGCCGCCGAGGGCGCGCCGTTTGGCGAGGGGTGCGCCCACGCCCTTGCCCTCGTGCTCGATGAGTGCGCTGCTCGCGGTTTTTCGGTCGAGCGCGTAAACGACATGATCGGCTGGGCGCAGGTCGGTACGGCCGGGCCTCTGGTTGGGTTCCCCGTTCACCTGGACGTCGTTCTCGCCGGGGACGGCTGGAGCCGCGATCCCTTTACGGCAACGATTGTCGATGGGGTTCTGTACGGCCGCGGCGTGATGGACAACAAGATCTCCGCCGCGATCCTGATTGAGCTGCTTGATGAGCTTAAGGCCCGCGAGGCTGAGCTGCCCTGCAGGTTCCGCATCATCTTTGGCACGGACGAGGAGTCCGGCATGGGGGATATGCGCAGCTACCTGGCGGCCGGTGGCGAGCAGCCCGAGATGGGGTTCGTGCCCGATGCGGCGTTCCCCGTCATCAACGGCGAGAAGGCTCAAGCGCATATCGTGCTCACGCACGCGGTGGGATTGCCCGAGGGCGTTGAGATCTCCGGTGGCACTATGTCCAACGTTGTGCCCTTCGATGCGAGCGCCCGAGTTTTACTCGAGTTCGTCGGCGCCGACGCCGAGGCGCGTGCCGGCATGCTCCCGGTCGAGGCCTCTGCGTCCGATGGTGTGCTGGCGATCTCCGCATCCGGCCGCTCCGCTCATGCGAGCACTCCGCAGAAGGGAGAGAACGCGATTGCGAAGCTCGTGAACGCAGTGGTGTCCCTGCTGCCCGAAGAGGCCGCGGCGGGCTGTGAGGCCCTGTGCGACGTGGCGCGCTGCCTGTGTGCGGGCACCGACGGGACCGCCCTTGGCATCGATTGCGATGACGATGTATTCGGTGGGACCACGGTCAATCTGGGCACCCTGTCTGCCGATGTCGACGGCGTGACGGTTGACCTGGATATTCGCTACGGCCGCGGCATCGATGAGGGTCAAATCGTGGATTCGATCTCGTCCGCGCTCGGCGACGCGTGGACCTGTGAGGTCGTGGGCGGAAAGCCCGTCCATCTGGTGGACGAGGGCGACGCTTGCGTTCGTGCCCTGCTGGGGGCGTATGAGCGCGTGACGGGACTTCCCGGCTCATGTTCGGTCATGGGGGGCGGTACGTATGCAAGCCTGCTGCCCGCGCTCGTTGCCTTTGGCCCCAAGTTCCCCGACACGCATTGCGGCGCCCACGGCGTCGACGAGCATGTGTCGCTGGAGAACATCGTCCGCGCCACGGACGTGTATCGAGAGGCGCTGCAGGCCATTATCGCGCTTGCGGCAAAAGAGGAGGAATAACGCACATGGTCGATTTCATCGGACTCCTGAAGAAGGAAGTCGTCCCGGCTGAAGGCTGCACCGAGCCCATCGCCGTGGCGTATGCCGTTGCCATCGCGGCCGAGCAGCTGGGTGGCGAAGCTTCCCATATCGATCTCAAGCTGAGCGCGAACATCATCAAGAACGCCCTCGGCGTGGGCATTCCCGGCACCGGCATGGTCGGCATCGACATCGCCGCCGCTCTGGGAGCCGTGGTCAAGCAGTCCGAGAAGAAGCTCGAGGTGCTCTCCGGCTTCACGCCCGAGCAACTCGAAACCGCTCGAGGCCTGGTCGACGCCGGAGCGATTCACGTCGAGCAGAAGGCCACGTCCGAGGTCCTCTACATCGAGGCCGTTGTCACCGACGGCACCGATTCTGCGCGTGTCATCATCTGTCGCGACCACACCAACGTCGTGCGCGTCGAGCGCAATCACGAGATTCTGCTCGATCAGAAGATACCCGTGGGTGAGGGCGACGCTGACGAGGGCACCGGCCTCACGCTCGAGAACATTTTCGAATTCGCCACTACCGCGCCCTTCGAGGATATCGCGTTCATCCTGGACTGCGTCCCGATGAACACCCGTGTGAGTGAGGAGGGCCTCAAGGGCGGTTACGGCCTCGAAGTTGGTCGCCGCGTGGGTGCGGGCTCCAGCTGCCGCGGTGCATTGCTCAACAACGCGACCCTGCGCATCATGTCCGCCACTTCCGCTGCGAGCGATGCTCGCATGGGCGGCTGTCCGCTGTCGATCATGACGTGCGCGGGCAGCGGCAACCAGGGCATTGCGAGCTCCATGCCTATCATCGAGCTCGGCAAGCTTCTGGGCGCTAGCGAGGAGGAGATTGCCCGCGCGATTGTCATCTCCGACCTCACCGTTATTCACATCAAGGAGTACATGGGCCGTCTGTCGCCGCTGTGCGGTGCTGGTATCGCAGGTGGCACGGGCGCATGCTGTGGCATGACCTATCTGCAGGGCGGTGGCCTGCAGCAGATCAAGTTTGCGGTCAACAACATGCTGGCTACGCTTTCGGGCATGATTTGCGACGGCGCCAAGGCCACCTGCGCGCTCAAGATCTGTGCCGGTACCTCCGCCGCTATCCAGAGCTCCACGCTCGCCCTTGCCGATATCTCGCCCACCAGTAAGGACGGCATTATCTTTGACGACGCGGAGGAGACCATCAAGAACATCGGTCGTCTCATGCGCGAGGGCTTTGCCCAGACCGATGAGGCCATCCTCTCCATCATGCTCGCCAAGCAGCTCAAGGCCTAGCCGCGATATCTTCCGTTCCGCGGTTGCCCTCATGGAGGAGGGTCGAAGACCCCGGTTCCTCTGTGCTACTCAGCTTTGACTCAGAAAGGTTCTGTCATGTTATTTTCTCCCATCCGCATTGACGACGACGGTACGTTTTACGTTTCCGGTCAGCTGCCCAGCGATATGACCGTGGGTCTGAAGGAGCAGACCGCGTCTTCGCTCGCGAACATGGACGCCATCCTCTCCGAGGCCGGCATCACTCGCGACCAGATTCGCAAGATGAGCGTCTTCACCACCCAGATCGAAAACATCACCGAGGTCAACGAGGCGTATGCCGTGTACTTCGAGGGTGTCGAGCAGCTGCCGGTCCGTAGCGCCTTCGGTGTGACGGGTCTGGTCGGCGGTGCCCTAGTCGAGGTCGACTGCATGGGCAAGACCATCCGTTAGCCCCCTGTCAGGGCGGCCCGGCGCTTTGAGGGGCGCCGGGCTGTTTTTGTATGGGCTCGTATTATCGCCCCAACCTCGTGAGGCCGTGCCGCCGGATTCGCCTTGGGGCATGTCGCCTTTGAAACCACAAGCGACCTGATGGGAGAAACATGATCAAAGCAGTGCTATTCGATAAAGACGGCGTGCTGATGGACAGCGAGGCCGAGTATGAGCGTCGTCGCCAGATCTTCTTCAGCGAGCGGGGAATCGACGCGTCCGGGTTCCCGGATTTTTACGGCTCGAACAACGATGTGATTTGGCGCACGGTGGAGCCGAATGACGCAGAGCGCCGCGCGCGACTCGCGGTCGAATTTGTCGAGCGATTCAAAGATGAGCCCATGATTTACGCGGACTACGTCTATCCCGCAGTACGATCCACCCTCGAGGCGCTTCGGGCTCGGGGCATCCTCACCGCGCTGGCCTCCTCGTCGCCGCGCAAGTTCATCGACCGCTTCCTGGATGAGACGGGCCTCACGGAGCTGTTCGACTACACCGTGAGCGGTGAGGAGTGCGAGAACCATAAGCCCGCGCCCGATGTGTACTTGCGTGCCATGGAGGCGCTCGGGGTTCATCCTGACGAGGTGCTTGTGGTGGAGGACTCTCCTCTGGGCATTGCCGCCGGTCGGGCTGCGGGGGCGTTCGTCCTTGCCCCGTCTGTGCCGAGCGCGCCGAATGTCGACCAATCCGAAGCCGACGCGTGCATCGAGGGCCTCGACCAGGTGCTGGAGTATCTCGAGCGTTAAGCCCTCTTGGCCTCGGCGATGTGATAACGCGTCGCCCTGGCCTTGCCCTCCTTGGTTAGCATCCCGCGTTCCACCATTCCGTTGAGGACTTTGAGCGCAGTATCGCGCCCGCAGGAAAGGGTCCGCTCCGCTTCCTGGCGGGAGAGGGTGCCGCCTGCCTCGCGAGTGTACTCGATGATCAAGCGCTCGGCCGCGTTGCCATTCGCCCATTCGGCATCGAGGCGGTCGTTGCAGGTTCCAGGGTTCTGTGTCTTTGCGGGTGAGGAAGCCTCTCGGGCCACGGCGCATTTTCGGCTCGTTGCGTCTTCCCGGTCCTGGGCGTCTTCCTGGGCTGCGGGCGTGCATCGCTCCGTCTCGCGCAGTCGTCCCTCGGTCTGACCGCGCAGCGGGTGGAACGCCCGGGCGACATCTGGTGGGAGCGCCCTTTCGTCGTCGAGCTGCCTGAACGCGTCATACCCTCCGCGAAGCTCTGGGCCCTCGTTGCTCCTGAGATTGAGATGCGGGTTGCGCGTCGTGTTGCAGTTGGGCAGTGTGAGATAGAAGAAGCCGTTGGCCTCTACCCCTGGCTGGAGCTCCTCGCGTTCGTAGAGCCTGAAGATCTTCCTCAGGCCCGAACCGTACGCCTCCGCGATTCCCAGGCGGTGGAAGACTTGCACAAGGGCTCCGTTCCTGCTGTTCGAGGAGCCCATGAGCGCCTGTTCAAGGCTGATGTCGAACAAGTCTCCGCGCGAGATGAAGCGCAGTTGCGTTCTGTTCATTTTCACCAAGGTGGGGGTGTCTTCATCGTAGTCGCGGTGAAGCAGGCAGTTGAGCAGTCCTTCTCGCACGGCTTCGAGAGGGTAGTCGTACTTGTCGATACGCTGTGCCGTTGGGAAATAGGAGCGCAGGTTATTGTTGAATGTGAGGAACTGCATAGCGTCATCGAACTGCTTGAGGATCGAGCCGGTGCATTCCAGGCGGTTGAGGAACTCAGTCTCCGCATCGTCGTTGAAGATGGCGAGCTTGAGTTCATGGGGATTTTGGTCGGAGATGAGTAGCGCGAGGTTGGAGAAGACTCCTTCTCGGGAGTAAAGACCGAGGGCCTGAAAGCGGGTTTCGTCGAAGGGGATGCCGCGGTAATCGAATGCGCGCCTCGCTTCATGGAAGGTCAGGTCCTGCATGCGAGACTGACGCGTCTCGTATGAATCTCCGTCTACCAGGCGGATCATACGTCGGATGTCCCGTCGAGACATGGGGATATTCGCGGGCCCCACACGGGTGAATGTCCCGGCGGGTACGGGTCCCTTGTTCGCAAGATAGTAGGGCCGTTCGTCTCCGACGTCGACGCCGATCTTGATGAGCGTCTTTCCGTTGAGATCATATGGTTCTATCGATACGAACTGCATGATCTCGGGACAGACGAGATCATGGATGAGGTTGCTAAGCTTGAGCATCTCACCGTCGAGCTCTTCGGAGGGGACGCCGATTGGATTGCCGAAATCGTCGATGCCGACGTAGATGGTGCCGCCGAGCGTGTTGGCAAATGCCACGACCGTCTTGCAGATGCGCTCGTTTACCTCGAGCTTGAATTCGATGCGGTCGGATTCCCTCAGCTCCATGACGACCCCCGGTTCTATCGGTATCGACGATATGATGAGTCTATCATTGCTAAATCGACGATTCAATCTACGATACACTGTCTGCAAGAACGGCTATCATCGTGTGCGGTATCGAAAGCGAAAGGTGCGGCGCGTGATGGACGGGGCAAAGCAGACACTCAAGCAGTACTTTGGCTACGACTCCTTCCGTCCGGGTCAGGAGCGGATGGTTTCTGCCATCCTCTCCGGTGAGGACGCGTTGGGCGTTATGCCCACGGGCGCGGGCAAATCCATTTGCTATCAGGTCCCGGCCCTCATGCTGCAGGGGCTCACCCTGGTCATCTCGCCCCTCGTATCGCTCATGGGCGACCAGGTCCGCGCACTCAAGGAAGTCGGCGCCCGACCGAGCTATCTCAATTCCTCGCTCACGCCCGCCCAGCAGAACACGGTGCTCAAGCGCGCCTCAGAGGGTTGGTATCAGATCATGTACGTGGCTCCCGAGCGCCTGTCCGATCCTCGATTCGTCGAATTCGCCCAGCGCCTGGCCCAGCCCGGTGGGTTGGGCCTGCCCCTGATCGCGGTCGATGAGGCGCATTGCGTATCCCAATGGGGCCAAGATTTCCGGCCCTCCTATCTCGCGATCGCCGATTTCATCGACGCGCTGCCCCAGCGCCCCGTGGTGGCGGCTTTTACGGCCACGGCGACGAACCGTGTGCGTGATGACATCTCCGAGATGCTCGGACTCCATTCGCCGCAGTCGGTGGTGACTGGCTTCGACCGTGCGAACCTCTCCTTCAACGTGGAGGAGATGGGCGACAAGGCCAAGGCGACCTGGATCCGCGATTACGCGCTTGCCCATAAGGACGAGAGCGGCATCGTGTACTGCGCGACGCGCAAGGCGGTGGACGAGCTCTCCGACGAGCTCGGCCGTGTCCTGGGACCGCACGGCATCCGGGTCGCGCGGTACCACGCGGGTATGGGGCAGCAGGACCGCGCTTCCGAGCAGGCGGCCTTCATCGCCGACGCCGCGCCGCTCATGGTCGCTACGAACGCCTTTGGCATGGGTATCGACAAGCCGAACGTGCGCTACGTGATCCATCACAACGTGCCGGAGAGCATCGAGGCGTATTACCAGGAGGCGGGCCGCGCGGGGCGCGACGGTGACCCGGCGGCGTGCTATCTGCTTTGGAATGGGCACGATTTCAGCCTGCGTCGCTTTTTCATCGAGAAGGATGTGCCGGACGATGCGTTGAGTCCGGAGGAGCGCGAGTTCGCGCGTCAGAACCGTTATCGCCTGCTCGCCCAGATGGAGGGCTATTGCCAAACGACCGGCTGCTTGCGCGCCTACATCCTGCGGTATTTCGGCGACGAGGGGGCTCTTGGCATCGAGACCGGCGGGGCCTCGTCATCTGAGGGGTGCGGAAACTGCTCCAACTGTTTGACGCGCTACGAGGTCGAGGATGTGACGGACGTCGCGCTCGCCGCCCTGCGGATGGTCGCCGCGACAGGTGGGCGCTTTGGCAAGGCGCTCGTTGCCGATGTGCTGCACGGTGCGAATACCGAGAAGATCCGGCAGTTCAACTTGTTCGACGCTCCCGGGTACGGCGCTGTGGGCGAGGTCCCTCTCAAGCGCATCAAGGAGGTCGTGGACCAGTTGGTGGGCTGCGGGTACCTGGTGCAGTCGCAGGGGCGCTTCCCGGTGGTGGGCCTCGGCCCTCGCGCCGATGAGGCCCTGGCGCCGCAGCATGCGGGCGAGTTTGCCTTCACCGTGAAGAAACGCGCCTCGAAGACCAAGTCGGCCGGCCGTGCGCGGCGCGCCGTCGATTTGGTGCGTGAGGAGGCAGCGCTGGATGCCCGCTCGCGCGTGGGCGATGATGCCGAGCTGTTCGAGGAGCTGCGCGATCTGCGTCGAGAGCTCGCCGACGAGCATCAGGTTCCCGCCTACATCATCTGCTCGGATGCCACGTTGCGTGGCATGTGTCGCAAGAGGCCGGCCACGCGAGGGGAGCTGCTCGACGTTCCCGGCATCGGCGAGAAGAAGGCCGACGCATACGGGGCTGCCTTCCTTACCGCGATCGCCGATTACGAGGCGAGCGTGCGGTAGGGCGTCCGATATCGAGCTCTTTAATCGGACTCGGTGCAACGCGGGCATGGGAAGACCGACTACTGTCCAGTGACGTCCGGATAGACGCCGCATAGTAGATGGCCTGCTCTTCCGGAGTCTTGCCGGCAAGCAGATGCGCGTCGTCGCGGTAGCCCAACGGCTTGAGTCTGATCTGGATGGTTCGACGTCCATATAGGGGGCTCTTATATCCGAGAACCTCGCTCTCCATGAAGCCTTCGTTGCTGCCGCAAAGGGTGAGCATAAGGTTGGCGGATTTGAAGGCGTGGTCGATGGCGATTTGGAGTGTTGAGGGCAGCGAGGGGTTGGCAATGGCGGCGTAGGGGAATTCGTCGAAGACGAACACCGTTCGTTTGTCTCTCGGACAGCGATCAGCGATGTGGCCTAGTGCACTGCCCCATGTCTCGAACGCGGGGTTGTCCTTGTGTCCGACAAACATGGCGGCCTCCTTAAGCATGTTGCGATTAGGGCAATCATGACATGCTTACTAATTCAGGATGGCGTATCACTGCCGTAAGCGTCCAAGCGTGTTCGAAGCGGTCCATCATGACCCGTGCTCGTTGGGGCGAGATGGACTAGTCTCCGACGTGTTCGAGCTTCTCAGTTGACTCAACGGTGTATGCGTAAAGGTCGCCGTTGTAGTAGGTGTCAGTGTATTCGAAGGGGATGAGTTCCCCCTCTTTTTGCGTGTAGGTGACGTGCGAAGAACAGAGAAGCGCAATATCGGTTGCCCCGAGGAGCTCTTGTTGCCGCGCCGTGGGCAGTGCGGCGCTAAAACGTTTGCTGGGCGCAAGAATCGTCAGACCGAGTGTTTTCACATAGGCGTAGAACGAGTTGTCGAGACACTCGATGCTGATGGCGGGTATCACGATGCCTGAAACGTAGGTGTCGCCAATCGCGATGGGGCGGCCGTCGCCCATGCGAAGGCGAACGAAATGGTGCACGAGATCGTCATCGTGCAGTTTGAGCTTTGCGGCGATTTCGGGAACCTCATGGGCCCGGTGGACCTCGTATGAGATCAGTTTGGCCGAGGCGGTCATTCCAATCGCCTCCATGTCTTCGGAAAAGCTGCGCCCGCTGCTCGCGCTTTTTTCAACGCGCGACGCTCTCACGAACGTGCCTTTGCCGGGAATTCGTTCGATGTAGCCGCTGGTACGCAGATTGTCGAGGGCTTTTCCGATTGTGGTTCTGGAGAAGCCGTATTTGCGACAAAGGTCTTCTTCCGTCATGAGCTGGTCTCCGGCGGATAGCTCACCGCTGTTAATGGAATCGCGAATAGCCCGTTCGACAATCTGATACTTGGCAATCTTTGACATGACAAATCCTTTCAGCAAATTAATGGTACTCGAGAAAATGTCTTATTACCAGAGCAATTGCAAACTCAATTTAGCAGCAGGCAGATTCAGGATGCCTACAGGTTGGATGGGCGCTCATCACTCCCAACGTCGGTTGCAGTACTGTGTGAAGAAGGCAAGAGCCGGCAAATGTTCTAACGAAAAATACCGTTCACGGTAAAAATCATGTCATTTAGAGTTTACAAATTAGAATTATCATTGCAATAGAGTGGAAAATGACTTATTAGATAATATCAATGCAATGACAAATGATCATCTGGTCGATGGGAGAAAGTAGTATGTCTTCAGATTTGATGCAGGAATCTCCGAGCATGATGGGCTATATGCGCGATCAAGGCCGTGCGCTGCGCGATACGTTTGCCCGTCGTGAAGAGTTCTGTGCTCCCATGCGCGACCTGTTCGCCTCGCACGAGATCGAGCAGGTATATTTCATCGGTTCCGGCACCAGCTACAATGCCGCGCTTTATATCGCGTCGTGTTTCGAGCGTCTGGCGAAGGTGTTTGCCGTTGCCGAAGTTCCCACGCGCTTCATCGACATGCGCCTTGCGACGCTCACGCCTGAGCGCGCCCGCAAGACGCTCGTCGTGGGCATCTCCCAATCGGGCACGAGCGTGTCTACGGTTGCGGGCGTGCGCGCCGCGCGCGAGGCGGGTTGTCTCGCTGTGGCGGTGACCGATGCCATGGAGAGCCTGATCACGCGCGAGGTCGACGTCGCGGTCAAGCTCACCTGCGGGGTGGAGCTGATTCCGGTTGAGACGCGCGGGTATGTGGTGACGCTGCTCGAAGGGCTGCTCATGGCGCTCGACGCCGGCTTGACTTCCGGGGCGCTGCCTTGTGAGGATCATGGGCGCATCATGGGTCAGATCCGTGAGCTCATTGAGCGCTACGACGACGTTTTCGACGAGGTGGAGGCTTGGTACGACGCGAACGCCGCCGATTTCGTCAACATGGAGCGCGGCGCGATCGCCGCATACGGCCTCAATTACGCGACGGCGGTGGAAGGCGAACTCAAGCTAGGTGAGACCTTCAAGCGCCCGGTCAACTCTTACGAGATGGAAGAGATGATTCACGGTCCGCAAATGGCGTTCGATGGCGGCACGTTTGTGTTCCTCATCGCGTCGAACGAACACGGCATCGATCGTGTGCCGCTGTTCTCGTCGTTCTTCTTGGATAACAAAATCACGAGCAATGTTTACGTGATCGGCGATACATCCGCAGCGGCAGCCATCGAGTTGCGCGAGTGCGACCTGTGCATTTCCAAGGAGATTCCCGCGCTGCTCAGTCCGCTCGTCTATACCCTTCCGTTTCAGATGATCGCCGCCAAGAACTGCATTGCGGTCGGTATCGACACGGCCAGACGTCCCGAGGGCAAGAGGTCGTTTGCACACGTTTACAGTGAGGAGTGATCATGAATCAAATAATTGTCGCAACCCACACTACCCTGGCGACGGGGTTCGAGGCGTTCGTGAAGTTTTTCATGCCCGATGTGGCGAATCTGCACATCATCAACGCCTATGTCGACACACCTGAATTTGAGAATCAATTGCGCGGTGTTCTCGACACCCTCCCCGCCGAAGACGGGGTAATCGTACTGACCGACATCGCCGGTGGAAGCGTGAACCAAAAGGCGGCGCTGTTGATGGGAGAGTACGGTTTCAAGCTCGTCGCCGGCATCAACGCCTCGTTGTTGTTGGAGCTCGTGTGCCGGACGGACCCCATCTCCGATAAGGATCTCGCCGCGGCGGTCGAGCAGGCGCGCGGTCAAATGGTGTTTATGAATGCGCTCGCCCTAGACGATATCGACGATTCAGATGAGCTGTAAGCCGCGCAAGCGGTGGCAATCATGAAGGGAGAACAACGATGATTGCACTTGTACGAGCTGATGACCGACTACTGCATGGTCTGGTGGCTGTCTCGTGGACGTCTGACGTGGCGCCCGAGACGATTCTCATCGCAAATGACGCCGCAGCCAAGGACACCTTCTTGTCAAACACGATGAAAATGGCGAAGCCCGCCGGTGTGAAGATGGGCATCAAATCCATCGAAGGCGCCGTGAAAGCTCTGAACAACCCGATCAACGATGGAAAGAAGATCTTCCTGGTGGTCGAGAGTGTCATTGACGCGGAGAGCATCTTCAACCAGCTCAACAACAAATTCAATCGCTTGAACATCGGTACCGCCGGCGTCAAGAAGCAGCCTGGTCAGGAGTACCGTCCCACGTTGCCTCAGGTGCATGTCAGTCGAGCGGACTATGAGGCAGCCGAGCGCCTCGATGCCCAGGGTGTCAAGGTGTTCGCGCAGGTAACCCCCACGCGCGAAAAGATGGATTTCGCTGAGATCAAGAAGGTGTTCGCCTAGGTGCAGGAAGCCTAGACAAATAGGGAAGGGGAGCAGCTATGCTTCAAGGTGTTCTGGTGGCACTTGCCGCCACGCTGATTTACCTGGAATCTCGCATCGGCGGTCAGCACATGATCGACCGTCCGATCATCATCGGTCCGGTGGTCGGTCTCATCATGGGCGACCCGGTGACCGGTCTCGTAGTCGGCGGCCAGCTCGAGCTGGTTTGGATGGGTCTGGCCGGTATCGGCACAACGACCCCGCCCGATGTCGTGACGGGCTCGGCGCTCGGTACCGCGCTTGCGATCCAGACGGGCGCCTCGTACGAGACCACGCTCGCTCTGGCCATTCCGATCTCCCTGTTGGCCCAGTTCGGCGCCATCGCCGTGCCGACCGTCAACGCGATCTTCGCGCATCGCGCCGACGCTTGCGCCGCCAACCGCGATTACAGGGGCGTCGAGCGCTGCCTGTGGATGGGCACGTGCGTCTATTTTGTCATGTACTTCTGCATGACCCTCGCTGGTTTTCTGGTTGGATCTGAGGTCATCACCCGCCTTGTCGAGATGATTCCGGATGTCATCCAGGATGGCCTCGCCCAGTCCGGCAACTTGCTGCCCGCCATGGGTATTGCGATGCTTATCCAAATGACCTGGGATAAGAAATTCGGCGTTTTCCTCTTTCTTGGTTTCGCCCTTGCAGCCTTCCTCGGGGTCAGCACCATCGGCGCCGCCGTGTTCGGCGCGATCTGCGCGGTCATCTACTTTCTGTTCATCGGCGGCAACGCAGCGTCCCCCGAGCTTGCTAGTGCCACCTCGAGCGATTTCATCGACGAAGATTCTGAGGAGCTGTAATCATGGCAGAAGAGAAAAAGCTGAGCACCGCCACGCTCAAGAAGGTATTCAACCGTCATTATCAGCTGCTGGGTTGCTTCAACTACGAGCGCCAGATGTCCACCGGTTTCGCTTGGACGATGATGCCGGCGTTGCGCAATCTGTACGGTGATGACCCGGATAAGATGCAAGAGGCCGTGAAGCGTCACCTCGAGTTCTTCAACTGCGCAACGACCGTGTCTCCGTTTATCATTGGCATCACCTGTGCCATGGAGGAGCAGTACGCCAACTCCGCCGAGGGGGAATACGATCCCGCCTCCATCACATCGGTGAAGACCGCTCTGATGGGTCCGCTTGCCGGTATCGGCGATAGCTTCTTTTGGGGCACTTTTCGCGTTATCGGTGCAGGCATCGCCGCCCCGCTGGCGATCGCCGCGAACGTGCTGGGCCCCATCCTGTATCTGGTCATCAATGTGATCCCCTCCGAGATCGTTCGTCGCTTGGGATTCAAGATCGGTTATGAGGGCGGTTCGAAGTTCCTCGACCGTATCCAGGCCGACGGTACCTTGCAGAAGATGACGGAAGCGGCTCGCATCATGGGCTTAGTGGTCATCGGCGCGATGATTCCCTCGATGGTCACCATCGCGCTCACTGCCACGGCGAGCATCAATGGCGCCGAGATCGTTGTCCAGGACATCTTCGACCAGATCTGCCCGCAGATTCTGCCACTGGGCCTTGTGTTTGCCTGCTGCGCGCTGCTCAAGAAGCGCGTTTCCGGCACCGTCATCCTTTTCGGCCTGTTGGCACTCGGAATCGTGATGACCGCGTTTGGCTTGGTGTAGGCGGTACTGCCCCGCGGTGTCGCAAAAAGACGCGGGGCATGGCCCCCATTTCCGGGCGCCGTTCGGCTGGACCGGATGATGTCGCCCATCTACGAACAGAAAGGAAGCTCCATCATGTCGGAGAGGAAATCCAAGGAAGAGGTGTACGCGAGCCTCGAGGATGGCTTGATCGTCTCGTGTCAGGCGACGCCCGCCGAGCCCCACTACATGCCGGGGATCACGACGATGTTCGCCGAGTGCGCACAGTGGGCGGGTGCCAAGGGCCTGCGCGTCGATTCACCCGAGAATATCCGCGCCATCAAGGAGAAGGTCGACCTGCCGGTCGTGGGCATCTGGAAGATCGATCGAAACGTGAAAGATGTCTATCTCACGCCCACGCTTGAGGCGGCTCAGGCAGTGTGGGACGCCGGCGCCGAGATCATCGCGCTTCAGGCGACAAATCATAAGCGCGACGACGGCCTGCTCTCCTACAAGACCATCGAGGAGGTCAAGGCGGCCATTCCCGAGGCGCTCATCTTCGCCGATGTCGCAACCGCCGAGGATGCCCGCATTGCCGCGGAGTGCGGTGCGGATTTCGTCGCCCCGACGCTGTACGGATACACGAAGGCCGGCTGCTTCGACAAGCTCGACATCAAGGACTCCCCTGATTTCTATCTGCTTCGCGACATCGTCGATGCCATCAAAGGCACGGATGCCCGCGTGATTATGGAGGGCAAGGTCTCCACTCCCGAGATCGCCGTCCAATGTCTGTATATGGGTGCCTATGCCGTGGTCGTCGGAAACGCCATTACGCGCCCGCACATTACCGCCAAGCGCTTCGCGCGCATGCTCAACCGCTATCACGAGGAGTAGGTTCTGCGAGCCGCCGGCTTGCCCGGTTTCGCGAACAGGAACACGCAGAGAGGATCAATCCATTATGGCAACGAACGATTGGGATATGTACGACTACATTCTCGAGTCGAAGGACGCTGTCCGAAACATCGTCGAGCATCAAGATGAGATCTTCGGCGAGGCGCTCGACTATCTTGAGGGCAAGAATATCGACCGAATCTATATCGCTGGCTCCGGTACGAGCTATCATTCGGCATTCGCCGCGCGCAAATTGATCGAGGACAAGCTCGGCATCGAGGTCACGGCCGTTTACCCTATGGAGTTCGTCGACAACACCCGCGTTTTCACCAAGAACGTCCTGGTCATCGGCATCAGTCACGCCGGCCGCTCCACTTCCACCATCAAGGCGCTCGATCGCGCCCGTGAGCTCGGCCTCGCCACCATCGCCATGACCGCCGAGCGCGACCGCCCGCTGAACGACCATGCCGACGTAACCACCTACATCGAAATCGGTGACGAGTTCGCCGGTCCCAAGACCAAGGGCTTCATCGGCTCCATCGCCACTCTCGACGTCCTGGGTCTTATGCTCGCCGTCCGTCGCGGTGCCATCACCGAGGAGGAGAAGGGCGAGCTTGAGCGCAAGATGCTGGCCACCACCGACAATATCCCGGCGATTGCGGACGCGGCGTGGGCCTGGTACCGAGAGAACGCGGAGGACCTGAAGCGGTCGCGCCGTCTTGTGGTGCTCGGCTGCGAGGGGAACATGGGCGCCATGCTCGAGGGCACCCTCAAGATCTGGGAGGCGGTCCGTTACGCCGTCGCCGGCTATGAGCTCGAGGAGTTCATGCACGGTGGGTACCATTCCATCGACGATAAGACCTATATGCTCAACTTGGGCAACCCCGGCAAGCACTTTGAACGCATGCTGCGCATGCGCGATTACTTCGTCAAGGAGCGTGGTGCCCACTGCTTCGTGATCACCTCCGAGGACAAGGGCCATCGCGACGTCGACTTCGTCTTCCCGTTCCAGAACGAGCCGTACTTCTCCAGCATGGAGTACGTCGTCCCGCTCCAGGTCATCGCCCGCAAGCTTTCTCTTGATCTCGGGATCGACTGCAACATCGCGAGCGACCCCGATTTCCACAAGAAGATGGGCAGCTACACCTACTAGCGCATCGACTCAGTTGGGAACAAGGCCGTCTGGAGATGAATGAACTGCTCTCCAGGCGGCCTTTTCCGCACTAACATGAAGATGAGGAGTTCGACTGTGGACAAAAAGGGGATGTTCCTTGTTTCCGCCGCCGGCATCATGTGGGGGTTTGTCGGTATTTTCGTGACTCATTTGGCGAGCATGGGTGTGTCGACGTTTGGGATCGTGACCTTGCGCATGGGCGGATCGGCTCTGTGCGTGGCGATGTTCATCGTGCTTTCGGAATTGGCGTGCGGGCGGTCTTGGGATGAGATTGCCGGCCTTTTCAGATGCAGCCCCCGCGATCTCGCGCTGATCGCAGCAATGGGCTTTTTGGGCTTGGGGGTCAGCAATCTTTGCAGTTATCAGGCGATGCAACTGGTTGGCGTGGCAACCTCGACGGTGCTGTTGTATACAGGGCCGGTGTTTGTGGGCATTGCCTCGGCGTTGCTGTACGGCGAGCCGCTCGATGGACAGAGATGCGTCGCCTTTGCATTAAATCTGTTCGGCTCTTTTCTCGTGGTGACGAACGGCGATGTGTCAGGGATGTCCTTTGATATGTTCGGTGTCGCATTGGGCGTCTTCGCTGCGCTAATCAATGTGGTGTATGTGCTGGGTGGAAAACACCTTGCGGGCGCCCATGATCCGCGAGTGTTGGTATGCTATGCGTTTCTGTTCGCGTTCATCGGTCTTTTGCCCATCGGTTTCCCGTTCCGAGATGTGACGCGCGTTGCGGGCCTCGAGCTCGCGTCGTGGTCGTTTGCATTTTGCCTGCTTCCTTCTGCTGCGGCATACCTGCTTTATATGGCGGGTATCGCCACGGGGCTCGAGGCGGGCAAGGTGTCCGTGCTCGCATCTCTCGAGGTGGTTTCCGCGTCGTTGGTCGGTGTGTTGCTGCTGGGCGATCCGCTGGGGGCGGAGAGCGCGGCGGGAATCGTTGTGGTCTTTTTGTCCGTGGCGGCCATGAACCTCAACATCGCTGGTAAGCGCGCGTCGTATACCCTTGGCTTGCTGGCGTTCATACGTGAAGAATGGGTCCAGGCGAACTTCAAGGCAAAGACCGCAAGGCTGTATTGGTGACAGTGCGGCGCAGCCTATTTCACCCGTACGCTCTCGGCACGGATATTAGGCCGCCCGACTTGAACCAAACGTTCGGGTCTGGCGGTTTTGTCCTATGTGGACGCAGAGAAATGTCGGTAAGAGATGATCTGATGTAGTGAAGAGTGCGAACTTTGGCGCCCTGCGAAGCCAGACGTTATGACATGATGGATGTGACCTGACGATTTTAGTGGTTGGGATAAGAGAGGTGGAAGATGATGGCACGGTCGGAAAAGCACGAGGCGCACACCGGGTCGTATCACATGAACCTGCGCGGTGTGGCCTGCGCCCTGGCGGGCGGCGCGCTGTGGGGCTTTTCCGGTACGGCCGTGAGCTATCTGTTCCGCTCGAGCGGAATCGACCCCATGTGGGTGATGAGCGTGCGTATGGTCCTCGCGGGCATCCTGTTTCTGCTGTTTTCCGTTGCGCGCGGCGATCGCCGTCCCTTTGAGCTGCTGCGCGACAAGTCCGCTGTGCGGGATTTGCTGCTTTTCGCGGGCGCGGGGCTGTTTCTCAACCAGTTCTCTTACCTCATGGCCATCCAGGCGACGAATTCCGCCACGGCAACGGTCCTGCAGAGCCTGCAGCTTCTGCCCGTTGCGGCGGTTGCGTGTGTGATCGGCCGACGAGCGCCCAAGCGTCGCGAGGTCATCGGCATGATCCTCGCGCTTGCCGGCACCTTCCTCATCACCACCGGCGGGGACCCCTCGCAGATGGCGCTGCCGCCCGCGGGTCTCGCGTTCGGCCTGCTCGCCGCTTTGGGCGGCGCTGGCCTTGCGGTGTTTCCCGGCAAGATCCTCTCCGCCTACGGTGTTTCGGCGGTGAATGGCTGGGCCATGCTGCTGGTCGGTCTCATCGCCGCTCCGTTCGTGCCCGATTGGGGGCAGGCCGTCGCCTCGTTCGACATCTCGTGCTGGGTGGTCTTCGGCGCGCTTGTGGTCTTGGGCACTTGGTGCTCGTACCTTTTCTATATGCAGGGTGTGCACGAGATCGGATCGCTCAAGACTGCGATGCTCTCCACGGTCGAACCCATTTCCGCCACGGTGTTGAGCGCACTGTGGATCGGCGTCGTGTTCTCACCGACCGACCTGTTGGGCTTCGCGATGATCATCATCATGATGCCGCTCGTCGCGTGAGGCGCGTCTCGCGGCTACTTGGCGTTCCAGGCTGCCTCGTCCCACCAATCAAGCTGGGCGATGTTGTCGCGGATGTGCTGACAGCTCTTGTGGAAGCCTTCGAGCTCGCGCTCGGAAAGATCGAGTGTGTAGACCTCCTCGACGCCCTCAGCGCCGATCACGCACGGCAGTGAGGTGAAGATGCCCTCCTCGCCGTATTGGCCGGTCATGAGCGTGGAGGCGGAGAGCACGGCGTGCTCGTTGTGCAGCACGGCGGCGCAGACACGCGCGGCGGAGTTGGCAACGGCGTACTCGGTGCACTGCTTGCCGGCGTATGTCACATAGCCGCCCTTGCGTGCGAGTTCCTCGATCTGCATGTGATCGAACGCGTACTTCTCGGGGTTCTCGGCCTCGAGCTCGCTGAGCTTTTTGCCGGCGATGGTCGCCGCCTTGAACGCGCCGATCTGGCTGAAGCCGTGCTCGCCGATCATGTACGCGTCGATGGACTTGGGCGAGATGCCGATCTGCTTGGAGATCCCGGTGCGCAGGCGCGCTGAATCCAAGCCGCAGCCCGAGCCGATGATTTTCTTGGGATCATAGCCGGTCAGGTGCCAGAGTTCGGTGCACACGACGTCGCAGGGGTTGGAGATGCTCACGAAGATGCCGTCGAACCCGGCGTCGACGACGCGATTGGCGAAGGTACGCGCGGCGTCGGTGGTGTAGAACAGCTCGCCGTCGCGGTTGGTCGCGGCGAGTGCGACCTTGCCTGCGGCGTTGACAACGATGTCGCAGCAGGAGAGTTCTTCGTAGCGGTCGCCGCAGTTCACGATCTTGGTGTTGTACGGCACGAAGCTGAGTGAGTCGCGCAGGTCCTGGACCTCGGAGGTCACCTTCGTCTCATTGATGTCGCACAGGTAGAGCTCGTCGGTGATACCCTGCATCAGCAGGCTGTTGGCGACATGCGCGCCCACGTGGCCCTGGCCGATCACGCCGATCTTTCGAGTCTGGTACATATTCGAGTCCTTTCGGCCGAAGTTTGCGTAAGGGAAATTGTAATTCGCGCCGAGCACTGTGCCGAGATAAAGTGACACGACTTCGTTCTGACACATTGCGGTGGCGGCATGTGGGGGGCGGACGTTCCGGGCATGATGGGCTCTGCGGACGAAGCGGGTTGCGGGCGCGGGGCGGGGCTGCGGGGCGGCGCGGGCACGTACGTACGGCGTCCGTGGCACGGGCACTGGTTCGCATCGAGCCAACCTCCCAGCGCGCATGTTTGTGTCGTACTATAGGGGGATATGAACCAAGGAGGCCCCATGCCCATTCGCATCCCCGACGCCCTGCCCGCTACCGCGGCGCTCGAGAGCGAGAACATCTTCGTCATGACCGAGTATCGCGCGCTGCATCAGGACATTCGTCCGCTGCGCGTGCTGATCTTGAACCTCATGCCCACCAAGATCGCCACCGAGACGCAGATCATGCGGAAGCTCTCCAATACGCCCCTGCAGATCGAGGTCGAGCTGCTGCGCACCCGCAGCCACGAGGCCAAGAACGTCTCGCCCGAGCATCTCGAGACGTTCTACCGCACGTTCGACGAGGTGCGCGACGAGCGCTTCGACGGGCTGATCATCACCGGCGCCCCGGTGGAGAAGCTCGATTTCGCGGACGTCGACTATTGGGACGAGCTCGTGGACATCATGGATTGGTCCACCACCAACGTGCACTCCACGCTGCATATCTGCTGGGGCGCGCAGGCGGGGCTCTTCCATCATTACGGCATCGACAAGCATGCGCTGCCCGCCAAGCTTTCCGGCGTGTACGAGCATCGTTTGGAAAAGCCGAGCTCGCCGCTCGTCCGCGGCCTGGACGATCGCTTCTTTGCCGTTCACTCGCGCTATACCGGCGTGGATGAGGACGCCGTGCGCGAGCATCCCGAGCTCGAGGTCATCGCGAGCTCCGATGAGGCGGGCCTCTATCTGGTGAAGAGCGTGGACAGTCGCCGGTTCTTCGTATTCGGCCATCCCGAGTACGACGCCGACACGCTGCGCCTTGAGTACGAGCGCGACGTCCGCGCTGGGATAGATCCCGATGTGCCGGTGAACTATTTCCCCGACGACGATCCCGCGCGCGAGCCTCTGTGCTTGTGGCGCGCTCAGGCCCAGTTGCTCTACACCAACTGGCTCAACTACTACGTGTACCAGACCACGCCCTACGACGTGGCCCGCGTCGGCGCGTAGGCGCGCTGCGGTGGCAGGGGGCTGCGGCCTGTGACGGGAGCGCGACCGCGACGGGGCGGGCGTGCGGCCTGCGGCCTGCGGCGGACGCGAAGGGCCCTTGGAGCTTATGCGCGATTTCGCTGGCATTTTTTGCAGCTTATGAACGATTCGTGCATAAGCTGCGATTTTACACGCTTCCTACCTGGGCTTTTGATGGGCCGCACCGTGAGGCAAAATCAAAATCGTTCATAGGCTCCAATCGTTCATAAGCTGCATTTTTGCACGGGCTGCAAATCGCCCGCGTGTGGTCCCTCTTGCGGAGAAGGGGTTCATCCGCGCGCCCGGGGCGTTTCTATCCGCACGCCTCGGTATACTGAATGAGATCAAATTGAAGGCCGGCCTTGTGTCGGCCCTCGTGTGTTTTGGAGAGAGTGTATGTCGAATCAGCCTGGCCTCTGGGACGCCCCCGCTCCCGTTCCGACCCCCGAGCCCGATCTCGTGCCGCTCGACGCATATGGCGCAACGCCCGACCATGTCGAGGTTCCCGCCGACTACATCCCCGTGGACTATGAGCCCGCGGCCCCCGCCGCCCCGGCCCCAGCCCCGTCGTACGCCCCCGCTGCCGCCCCGGCGTACGCTGCGGTCCCGAACGCCGCCGCCCCGGCGCGCGCCCTCGTCGACATCGACACGCTCAACCCCGCCCAGCGCGAGGCGGTCCTCACCACCGAGGGCCCGCTGCTCGTGCTCGCCGGCGCTGGATCGGGCAAGACGCGCGTGCTTACGTTCCGCATCGCCCGCATGATCGGCGACCTGGGCATTCGCCCCTGGCAGATTCTCGCCATCACGTTCACCAACAAGGCTGCCGCTGAGATGCGCGAGCGTCTCTCCGCCATGCTGCCCGACGGCGGTATGCGCGGCATGTGGGTGTGCACCTTCCATGCCATGTGCGTGCGTATGCTGCGCGAGGATGCCGATCTGCTCGGCTACACCGGCCAGTTCACCATTTACGACGATGACGATTCCCGCCGCATGGTGCGCGAGATCATGACCCACCTGGGCATCGAGCAAAAGCAGTACCCCATCAACATGATTCGCTCCAAGATCTCCACGGCCAAAAACGCCATGATCGGCCCGGAGGAGCTCATCGAGAAGGCGAGCTCGCCGCAGGAGCAGAAGGCTGCCCAGGTGTACCTGGAGCTGGAGCGCCGCCTGCGCGCCGCGAACGCCATGGATTTCGACGACCTGCTCGTGCGCACGCTCGAGCTGCTGCGCACCCGCCCCGAGGTGCTCGAGAAGTACCAGGAGCGCTTCCGCTACATCAGCGTCGACGAGTACCAGGACACCAACCATGTCCAGTACGAGATCGCCAACCTGCTCGCCGCCAAGTACCAGAACCTCATGGTCGTGGGCGACGACGATCAGTCGATTTACTCTTGGCGCGGCGCCGACATCTCGAACATCCTCGACTTCGAGAAGGACTTCAAGCAGGCCAAGGTGGTCAAGCTCGAGCAGAATTACCGTTCGACCGGCCATATTCTGGCCGCCGCCAACGCCGTGGTGCGCAACAACTCGCGGCGCAAGGAGAAGCGCCTGTTCACCGATTTGGGCGACGGCGAGAAGATCCAGGCCTATCAGGCGAGCGATGAACGCGACGAGGGGCGCTGGATCGCCTCCGAGATCGAGAAGCTGCGCGCCGCCGGCACCAGCTATGACGACATGGCCGTCTTCTACCGTACGAACGCGCAGTCACGTATCTTGGAAGATATGTTCCTGCGCGCCGGTGTGCCCTACAAGATCGTGGGCGGCACGCGATTCTTCGACCGCGCCGAGATTCGCGATGTCATGGCGTATCTCAAGATGATCGTGAACCCCGCGGACGAGATGAGCGTCAAACGCGCCATCAACACCCCGCGTCGCGGCATCGGCTCAACCTCCATCGGCAAGATCGAGGACCTGGCCCGCATGAATGCCTGCCCGTTCTTCCAGGCGTGTGAGCTCGCCATCGCCGAGACGGGCATGTTCTCCGCCAAGGTGCGCCATGCCCTCGGCGACTTTGTGAACATCGTGCGCGAGGGACGTCGTATGGACGGCGAGCTCGAGGACGTCGTCGAGATGATCGTGGACAAGAGCGGCCTGGTGCAGGCGTTCCGCGCCGAGGGCACCATGGAGGCCGAGTCCCGAGCCGAGAACATCCAGGAGTTCTTGGGCGTCGCCGCTGAATTCGAGGAGACGCACGAGGACATCGAGGGCACGCTCGAGAGCCTCGAGGAGCTGCGTGCCGCCGGTGTGGCGGACGTGCCGGAGGTCGCCCCCATGCCTGCCGGCACCGCGATGCCGATGGGCACCGCGATGACCGCTTCCACGAGCGCGCTGTCCGATGCATTGGCGAACCCTTCCATGGCGCCCGCTCCCACTCCGAACGCCGCTGCTCTCGCCGCAGTCGAGGTCGAGCGCATGTACGGCCCGCTCGCCTGCAAGGCCCTGCCGGCCCTGCTCGAGTGGCTGGCCCTGCGCAGCGACCTGGACGCCCTGGCGGGGGAGAGCCACGCCATCACCATGATGACGGTCCACTCCGCCAAGGGCCTGGAGTTCCCCGCGGTGTTCGTGGCAGGCATGGAGGAGGGCATCTTCCCGCACGTTGCCGGCTGGTCCGACGACGATCCGGCAAAGCTGGAGGAGGAGCGCCGCCTGGCCTACGTCGCCATCACGCGCGCACGTAAGCGCCTGTTCCTCACCTACGCCGCCACGCGCCGCACCTACGGTTCCACGCAGGCAAACCCGCGTTCGCGCTTTGTGAACGAGATTCCCGCCGAGAACATCGAGTTCTCCGGGATCGGTTCTTCCGGGTTCGAGGGTACCGGTTGGGAGAAGCGCGGCGATCGCCGTGGAACCTTTGGCTCGGGTCAGGGCTCGGACATGTACGGTGGCCGCGTGTTCGGTTCCTACACGCGGTCCACGCCGGGTACGCAGCGGCGCACGGCAATCAGCCCGGATGCCGGCCGTGTGGGCACGGCGGGTTCCGATAGGGGGGCGGCATCGCGCAAGCCGGCAACGTTTGGCTCCGGCGCCCCGCGCCCCAAGAAGAGCACCGTCTCGGCAACGGTCGAGCGCAAGGTGGATGTCGAGGCGGCGGCAACGACGTTCGTCGCCGGCGATCGCGTGAGTCACAAGACGTTCGGCCCCGGTACGGTCATCTCCGCCGCCGGAGATATGATCGAGGTCCAGTTCGAGCGTTCCGGCCAGACGAAGAAGCTCATGAAGGGATTTGCGCCCATCGTCAAACTCGTCTAGCGGATAGGCACTCCACTCTGATACAGTTTCTCCCATTACGGAAATGACGATCCGGAGGGAGGCGCACATGACGAGCGCAAAACTCACGTCCCGACAGTCCCTGTTCGTGGGCGTCACCTTGTTCTCTATGTTCTTCGGGGCGGGCAACCTCATTATCCCGCCCCTTCTCGGCCTGCAGGCGGGCGGCGCCGTCGTACCCGCCATGATCGGTTTTCTCATCACCGGAATCGGCCTGCCCATGCTCGGCATCATCGCCGTCGGCCTTGCCGGTACGATTCGCGACCTCGCCTCGCGTGTGCACCCGGTGTTCTCGAGCGTGTTCGTCGCCGCCATCTACCTCGCGATCGGACCGTGCTTGGCCATCCCGCGTACCTCGTCGACCTCTTTTGAGATGTTGCAGCCGCTGCTTCCCGTCGGTATCTCGCTCGAAGTGGCGCGCCTCGTGTTCTCGGTGGCGTTCTTTGTCGTGGCCTACCTGCTGGCCATGCATCCCAATGCGCTCACCAAGCTGCTGGGGCGCATCACCGGTCCCGCGCTTATCGTGCTGATCGTGGCCGTGGTGGGCGCTGCGCTGTTCAATCCCGTGGACGCCGTCCGTGCGACGCACGGCACGTATGAGGGCAATGCGGTCATGGCGGGTTTTCAGACGGGCTATCAGACCATGGACCTGCTTGCGTCGCTCACCTTCGGCATCATCATCGCGACGAATATCCGCGAGCTCGGCGTGACCGATGATGCGGGCCTCACGCGCGAGGTCTCGCGTGCGGGCGTGTTCGCCGGCTTGCTCATGGGTCTCATCTACTGCGGTCTGGCCGTGGTGGGCCTGAATATGGCCCCCGCCATGCCGGATGCAACGAACGGCGCCGCGATCCTGACGGCTTCGGCCACCTTGCACTTCGGCTCCATGGGAACGGTGGTTGTCGCTGCGATTTTCCTGCTCGCTTGTCTGAACGTGTGCATTGGACTCATCAGCTGCTGCGGCACGTATTTCGCCGAGGCGTTTCCGCGTGTTCCCTATCGCATGTGGGCCTTGGGTTTCGCCGTGTTCTCCTGTGCCGTTTCCAATGTGGGCCTCGATGCGATTCTGGCGTTCTCGGTCCCGTTGTTGAACGCGCTGTATCCGGTGGCGATCGTGATCGTGCTCATGGGGATGATGCACAAAGGGTGCGACCTCGTTCCTCGCGTGTGGCCGTGGGTTGTGGGCTTCACGGGCGTGGCGAGCGTTGCCACTGCTCTGCGCGATGCGTTCTTCGCGGGCGCGTGCTTGCCCTTCGATGCGATGCCCTTCGCCGACCTTGGCATGAATTGGGTCTTTCCGGCGCTGGTGGGTATGGTCATCGGCGTTGCGGTGTCGGGCATCCGCTCCTCTGCCGTCGAATAGGCGTTGGGACCGTCTGCCGGGTTGTGGCGCGCACGCCGCGCGATGCTAGGTATAGTCGAGAGCGGAAGCAATACAGTCGCCTCAGTTCGGTTTGGGTGGCGTGAAAGGAGACCTTATGGCGGAGAGCAAACAGTACTACATCGGTGTCGACGTCGGAGGCACCTCCGTCAAGCTCGGCTTGTTTGACGAGGAGGGCGACCTGCTCGGCAAGACGAGCGTTCCCACGCCCTCGCTGGCATGCGGTGAGGGCCACGCCGCCGTGGTTGGCGGCATCGAGCAGCTCATGGCTGGCGTGCAGCAGCCCATGCTGTTCGTGCGTGGTATCGGTTTGGCAGTGCCTTGTCCGGTGCCCGCAAGCGGTGTGATCACCATGGCGGCCAACATCGAGATCGACGCCCCGGCACTCAAAGAGGCGCTCGAGGTACGTTGCCCGCATGCGTTGGTTCGCTATGTGAACGACGCGAATGCGGCGGCGATGGGCGAGGTCTGGCGCGGCAGTGCGCAGGGGCACCGCAGCATGGTTATGGTGACCATCGGAACGGGCCTCGGCGGTGGCGTGGTGGTGAACGGCGATGTCATCGACGGCGCGTTCGGTGCCGGCGGCGAGATCGGGCACATCTGCGTGAATCCGGCCGAGGAGCGCGCGTGCGGCTGCGGTCTGCACGGATGCCTGGAGCAGTACGCCTCGGCTTCCGGCGTGGTCAACAACTACCTGCGCGTGTGCGAGGAGCGCGGTGTCGAGCCTGTCGAGCTGGTGGGTCCGAGCGATTCGCGTTCGGTGTTCGACGCGGCTCGTGCGGGCGACGAGACGGCGCTTGCCGCGATCGATGTCGCCATGGATTATCTCTCGCTCGGTTTGCAGATTATCTCCGCCGTTGTGGACCCCGAGGTTTACGTGCTTGGCGGCGGTGCGTCCGCTTCGGCCGATATGTTCCTGGATTCCCTGCGCGCGAAGTACGAGGCCCGCGCGTTCCCCGCGAGTCGCGCCACGGCGATCGAAGTCGCCTCGCTCGGCAACGACGCCGGCATCTTCGGAGCGGCATACGTGGCGCTGCGCGCCGCCGCTCGCGAGGTGTAGGCTTTCGGCTGCAGTCGTGTTGCCATTACGGTTGCGAGCAGCTGGAGGTTATGAACGGTTTTCTTGCCACGTTTGGAGCTTATGAGCAATTCGTTCATAAGCTCCATTTTTGTACATGCCCTGAGCTGCAGTTTTGGCTGCCCTTAATAATCGACGTGCAGCAAATCGTTCATAAGCTCCAATCGTGCACGGCTTCCAAGCACGCACGGTCCCCAGGCGCGTACGGTTCCCAATCGAGCGCGGCTTCCAATCGCATGCGGCCCTCAGCCTCTCGCAGCGCGTTCGGCGAAAAAAGCGCTCGCCGCCAGGAGCGCGAGCGCCATGAGTGAGATGAATGTGAGGTAGATGACGGGAAGCAAAAGGGGTGCCGTGAGAGCTTCGGAGCACGATCGGACGGGGTCAGCGTGGCGACGCATCGACTGTCTACAGCTTGTGGAACATTGGCTCCATGCCCTGGAAGGTGCAGAACTCGGTGAATCCGATATCCTTCAGGCGCTCGCGCATCATGGGGATGTGCGCGCCGAGGTGTTCGGGCTTGTGCGAGTCGCTGCCAATCGTGAGGATGCGCCCGCCCAAGTCGCGGTACAGGCGCAGCAGTTCGGTGCTCGGGGTGAGGTCGGCGAGTCCGTAGCGGATGGACGACGTGTTGAGCTCGATGCCCTTGCCGCGGCGGATCACGTGCGTGAGAATCTCCGCCACGATGTCGCGTGCATTCTCGTCCGGCCAGGGGCCGGCCTGGTCATAGCGCTTGATGAGGTCGAGGTGCCCGAGCACCGACCAATGGTCGAAGCGCTGCGCCACGCGCAGCATCTCCTCGTAATACCCCATGTTGTACTCGTCCTGCGTGCGGCCCTGCTGGAACGTGCCGTTCCAGAACTCCTGGTTGCCCACCTGGTGAATGGACAGGATGGTAAAGTCCCATTCGCCGGCAAAGCGCTCGAACAGCTCGTCGAAGCGCCCGATCGTGTGCGATTGCACGCCGAACTCCATGCCCGTCTTCACGGTGAGCTCGCCCGCAAAACGGTCGCGAGCCTCGGCGATCGTGGGGAAATAGCGTTCGTAATCTACGTTGATGGACGGCTGCCCCTCGATGATAGGTGCGCAGCTGGGGTCGGCGCGGTACTCGTCCCAGTCGGGACGGATCTCAAAGTCCACATGGTCGGTGAAGCAGATCTCGTCGATGCCGCGCTCGATGGCGAGGGCGCAGACGTCGTTCACGGGAAAGACGGAGTCGTCGGAGAATTCGGAGTGCACGTGGTAGTCGGCGAGCATGGGGGTCCAATCTTTAGGGTGAAGTCCGCATCACGAGCGGCGGGATTCGGGAGAATCGGCCGACAAGATGCCGCTCGTGATGCGGACTTGCGAGCGGGCATGCCCCCGATGGCGGTTTCACGTCCGCGGCAAGCTCTCGAGGCGGGGGCGGGGTGTCCGTATTCCGCACGTATGATACCGCGCTTGCAACGACATCACGGCGCCGTTCGCGCGCTACAATAGCTGTATCTATGTATTCGCAACAAGGGAGGAACCCCATGGCCAACGTCCTCGTGTTCGGTCACCAGAACCCCGACAACGACGCCATCATGTCCACCGTCGTCCTGTCTCAGCTGCTCAACCAGCTCGAGTACCAGGGCAACACCTATACCGCCTGCTGCTTGGGGCCGCTGCCCGCCGAGTCCGCCAAGCTCCTCGAGGATGCCGGCGTGCCCGCTCCGACGCTGATCGACGCCATTGAGCCCGCCGCCGAGGGCGCCGAGCCCCAGCTCGTCATCCTCACCGACCACAACGAGCCCGGCCAGTCCGTCGCCGGCCTCGAGAACGCCACCATCTTCGGTGTGGTCGACCACCATCGCTTCGGCGACTTCACCACCGCCGCCCCGCTGCACATCGTGGCGCTGCCCTGGGGCTCCTCTTGCTCCATCGTGGCCAAGCTGTTCGAGGTCATGGGCGTCGAGCCCACGGACACGCAGGCCAAGCTGCTGCTCTCGGCCATGATGACCGACACCCTCATGCTCAAGAGCCCCACCGCCACCGCTGTGGACGCTGCCATCGCCGCCAAGCTCGGCGAGCAGCTCGGCGTCGATCCGGTCAAGTTCGGCATGGAGGTCTTCCTCACCCGTCCGTCCGGTTCTTTCACCGCCGAGCAGATGGTCGGCAACGACATCAAGATGTTCGAGGTTGCCGGCACCAAACTCCTCATCGGCCAGTACGAGACGGTCGATAAGTCCCGCGCGCTCGGCATGATTCCCGAGATTCGTGAGGCTATGCGCGCCTACCAGGCCGAGAAGGCCGCCGATGGCATCGTGCTGTGCATCACTGACATCATGGAGGAGGGCTCCCAGGTCCTGCTCGAGGGTGATACCGCCACTGCGCAGAAGGGCCTTCAGATCGAGGATGTGGCCGAGGGCGTGTGGATGCCCGGCGTGCTCTCCCGCAAGAAGCAGGTCGCCGCTCCGATTCTCGCCGCCAACTAACAGCTCGGTAAACAAAACGCTTACATTTGTCGCCGAGTTTTGGATTCGGTCTGTAGCCGACCCTCTGCTCTTTTTAGGCGCATGTAACCGTTGGGTACCATAGGACCATACGTGTTTGATAGAAAAGCGGTTCGTATCACGCATGTGGTGCGGCCGCTTTTTTCGTACCCATACGCGCATGGGGCCGTCTCGCGAGGGGCGCGCCTTGGCATACGCGTAGTGAAGAGACAAGGAGCGCCATGGACGCACGCGAGCAGCTGTTTACCGAGAAGCAGAGGAAGCGCATCGAGCGCCGCGACACGTGGGGGCGCATTTTCGAGAACGGCACCGTTGCCGCCGCCGTGATGGTGCTTGCCGCCTTCGCTGCGGTGATCTGTGCCAATACGGATGCTTATGAGGTGATCCATCATTTCTTGATGGAGCCGATCCATGTGGGCATCGGTGAGCTCACCGTGGCGGTCTCGGTCGAGGTCTTCGTCAACGACTTTCTCATGGCGATCTTCTTCCTGCTCGTGGGCATCGAGCTCAAGTACGAGATGACCGTCGGCGAGTTGCGTCGTCCGCGTCAGGCCCTGCTCCCCATGCTTGCCGCGGTGGGCGGCGTGGTTATGCCTGCCATCATCTACGCGCTGTTCAACAAGGGCGGCGCGATGCATGGCTGGGCCATCCCCATGGCGACCGACATCGCCTTCGCACTGGGCGTGCTCTCGTTGCTTGGCGATCGCGTCCCGGCCGGTGTCCGCGTCTTCTTCTCCACGCTCGCCATTGCCGACGACTTGATTTCCATCGCGGCGATCGCGATCTTCTACGGCCACGCGCCCAATCTGTTCTGGCTTGGGTGCGCCGTCGTGGTGACGGCCGTGCTGTTCTGGCTCAACAAGACGCAGCATTTCCGCCTTGCTCCGTATATGGTCGGAGGCCTGGTTCTGTGGTTTAGCCTGTTCCAGTCCGGCGTGCATGCCACGCTGGCCGGCGTGATCCTTGCCTTTACCATCCCCGCGCGTTCTGGGATGCGCCTGAACAACCTGACCGATTGGCTGCGCGGCTACATGCCCGACATGGTCGACAGCTACGATGACGATGCCCACATCCTCAACCAGCACGACTTCACCAGCGCCACCTTTGGCGCCGAGCGCGTGATGCACCGCGTGTCCCCGCCGCTGGTCCGCCTGGAGCGCATGATCCACACGCCCGTGAACTTTATCATCCTGCCGATCTTCGCTTTCGTGAACGCGCAGGTGCGTCTCGTCGGCGTCGATTTGGTCCAGCTCGCGTTCGACCCCGTTGCCATGGGTACGTACTTCGGCATGCTGCTGGGCAAGCCGTTGGGCATTGTGGGTGTGACGTTCCTGCTGGTGCGCAGCGGTATCGCCGACATGCCCAAGAACGTGACGGGCGCTCATATCCTGGGTGTGGGCATTCTGGGAGGTATCGGATTCACGATGTCCATCCTCATCGCCGGCCTGGCCTTCCCGACTGAGCCGTACGAGGTCCTGGCTGCGAAAGCCGCCATTTTGGCTGGGTCGGTGAGTGCGGCCGTCCTTGGCATGATGTTCATGAGCGCGGTGTGCAAAAAGAAAGCGGACCCCGAAACCTCAATTTAGGGACAGTCCCTAAATTGAGGTCCCGCATTGAGGCCTCATGCTTTGTTCGGGGCGCCTATTCCACTGTGCCGTACGTGGCGCCCCAGCCGTGGGCGGCGAGTGCGGAGTTGATCTGGTCGCACAGGCGGGTGCGATTGTAGGTCCCCGGGGGGACGAGGTTCACGATCTCGAGCAGGTCGGGTGCAAGGTCCAAGATCTCGGCCTGGACGATGAGATCGAGGCGATCGATCGTCTCGCGCCCCGTGAACAGGCCGTCCACCAGGCGCTGCAGGTCGCCGAATTCCTCTGCTTGAAACATTCCAATATGCATGGGGCTCCTTACTCGGTGGGGGCTTGAATCGCGTCGTCGGGCGCGTTAAACCTCAAATTAGGGACTGTCCCTAATTTGAGGTTTTGTGTATCGCTTCGATCACGCGCTCCATGGTCTCGTCGATACGGTCGCGCTTGAGCTCGCATTCCCATATGGTGATGGCACACCACCCCAGCTCTTCGAGCTCGGCGAGGGCGCGCTTGTCCCGCTCGACGTTGCGACGGAACTTCGCCTCCCAAAACTCGACGTTTTTGCTCGGCATGCTGGGGTCGCAGTGTGGGCAACGGTGCCAGTAGCACCCGTTGACGAAGATGGCGATCTTGCGCCCGGGGAAGGCGATGTCGGGCCGGCCGGGTGCTTTGGCCCAGTCGAGCCGATAGCCGGTGAGGCCGGCCGCCCTCAGACGATGCCGTACGAGGAGCTCCGGTTTGGTGTCGCGGCGCTTGTTGCCCTGCATGGACTTGCGCACGGCTGCACGACGCTTCACCAGCGCCTGCTCCTCTTCCTCGCCCATGCGCACGAGCATGTTGACGAGCTCGATGTCGGCGGGCATCCATTCGAGGGTCGCCAGCGAGCTCTTGTGCACCCAGCGCATATCGCGCTGGCGATCGTTGCGCGCGGGTTCGCCGCTCTCCTCGTCCAAGTGGCACAGGAAGCAGTTCATGGAGAGATGGAAGTCGGGGTAATCGTATTCGAGCGTGTAGAAGTCCTGCAAGCTCGTGATGTGCACGTCCAGCTCTTCTCGCAGCTCGCGCAGGCAGGCCTCCTCGGGGGTCTCGCTTGCGTCGATCTTGCCTCCGGGGAATTCCCACAGCCCGTCCATCTCGCCGTAGCCGCGCTGCACGGCCAGGACCTCGTTGTCGCGCTGGATGATTCCGGCTGCCACACGGACGGTCTTCATGCTGCCACCTCGCCTTCTCATAATCGTCGCGCCGTACGGGCAACCTTACAACAATGCAACCGGCTCGTAAGCCAAATCGATGGTTGCCAATAGGGCGCCCTGCCAGTATAGGGGTCGAAGAAGCGAGGCGCCGCGTGGCGCAGCGAGAAAAGGAGATTACGATGAAATCCATGAACACGCAGTTCGCTCCCGAGCTCGTTCAGGGTGACGCGGCGATGGTCAACGCGAGCATGTCCCAGGTCGAGATGACCGTATGGTTGTGCGTGATGGCGGTGCTCGCGGGCGTTATGCTCGCACTGCTCGCCATGGTTGGCCAATAAGTTCGCCTCGCATCGAGAGCTTGTGAAAGGAATGATTGAGATGGCATTTGGTAAGAACGGCGCCCATATGGCGGAACCCCAGGTCCCGGGCGTGAGCGTCGCCGGCGGTGCCGCCGTGCGAACGGGCGTGCCCGTGCTCGAGGTCAATCACGTCGAGAAGGTGTACGGCAGCCGCAACAACGTGACGCGAGCGTTGGCCGATGTGTCCTTCGCGGTGGACAAGGGTGAGTTTGTGGGCATCATGGGCGCCTCGGGATCCGGTAAATCCACCCTGCTCAACTGCGTGTCCACCATCGATACCGTGACGAGCGGCAACGTGGTCATCAACGGCGCCGACGTCACGCGCATGAAGCACGCCAAGCTCACGCGTTTCCGTCGCGAGCAGCTGGGCTTCATTTTTCAGGACTCCAACTTGCTCGATACGCTGACGGCCCGCGAGAACATCGCTCTGCCGCTCACTATCGCCCGCGTCCCCGCCAAGGAGACGCTTGCCCGGGTGGAGCAGGTCGCGCAGCGTTTGGATATCGCCGGGGTGCTCGACAAGTATCCGTATCAGATGTCCGGCGGCCAGCAGCAGCGCGTGGCCGCGGCCCGCGCCCTGGTGACCGACCCGGCTATCATCTTGGCCGATGAGCCCACCGGTGCGCTCGATTCCAAGAACGCCCGCCTGCTGCTCGAGAGCATCGAGACCATGAACCGCCAGTACCAGGCGACCGTTCTCATGGTCACGCACGACAGCTTCGCCGCGAGCTATACCAACCGCGTCCTGTTCATCCGCGACGGCCGCATTTTCACCGAGCTTCGCCGCGGAGACAGTCCGAGGCGCGAGTTCTTCGACCGCATCATGGAGGTCGTCGCCATGATGGGAGGGGAGGGCTCCGATGCTCTGTAAGCTCGCTTGGGGCAATGTGCGCCGTGCGGGCAAGGACTACCTGGTCTATCTCCTCACGCTCACACTTGCCGTATCGGTGTTCTATGCGTTCAATACCATATCCATTCAGGTCGATTTTGTTTCCATGGAAGAGGCGCTGTCGCAGCTACTCGGCGGCATCTTCTCGGGACTGACGCTCTTCCTCGCCGCCGTCATGGGCTTTTTGATGGTGTATGCGAACGGCTTCATCATGAAGCGCCGCAAGAAGGAGTTCGGTCTCTACCAGGTGCTCGGCATGAGCCGTGGACAGGTGGCCCGCGTCATGGCCCTCGAGACGGCCATCGTTTCCGGCGCAGCGCTCGTGCTGGGCATTTTGTTCGGCGTCGGGGTCTCCCAGCTCATGACGTTCTTCACGGCGTCAATCTTCAAGACGCAAATCGCGAACTTCCATTTCTTCTTCTCCATGCAGGCGTTCACGCTCACAGTGGGGTGTCTGCTCGTCATCTTCCTGGTGACGCTTGCCTTCAACCTACTCGTGGTGGGTCGGACGAGCATCATCGACCTCATGAGCGCCGGCCGTAAGAACGAGGCCATCAAGACCCGCAACCCGATGCTGTCTGCCGTGATATTCGTGCTGGGCGCGGTCTTGATCGGTGTTGCGTACTACCGCCTGCTGCGCGACGGTCTTCCGGTTGACGCGCCGGCCAATGAGATGGACGCGGCTATGGCCCAGTTCTCCCTTACCACGGGTATCGTGGTGGCGGGAACGATCCTGTTCTTCTTTGGCCTCTCGGGTTTTCTGCTCAGGGTGCTGCAGAGCGCGAAGGGCCTGTATTGGCGCGGACTCAACATGTTCACGCTGCGTCAGCTCTCTGCCAAGGTGAACACGGTCAGCTTCTCTATGGCCATGATCTCGATGATTCTGTTCCTCGCGATCACGAGCGTCACGGGCGGCATGTCTATCGCGAACGTGATGAACACGAGCGTGGAACGCAACAACCCCGCGGATTACTCGCGCATCGTGATTTACTACGGCGAGAGGACGCTGGAGAACAGTTACGACTCCGATCGCCCCATGGGGATCGCGGAGGAGCCGTTCGACATCGTGGAACTGAGCAAGGGCGACCGCGTGAACCCCGGCCTTGCCAACGAGGAGGCGTTCGACCTCGATAGCATCCTCGGTAAGCGAGTGCAGGTGGAAGGCTACGATTCCACGCCTCGCGGGGGAAGCGAGCCCATTGTCACGCTCAACCAGCTGTGCGATGCGGTCGACATGCCGCTGCCGGTCGGTACCGGGAGCGCGAATTCAAACGTCATGGGTCTGCAGGTCATGAAAGAGAGCGACTACAACCGTTATCGTGCGTTCCGCGGGCTGGGCGAGGTCGATTTGGGCTCGGATGGGTACCTGCTCACGTCCGACATGGGCGAGACGGTGAACAAGGTGTATGACACGGCCATGCGCGAGGACGTTGCCATTCCGTTTGGCGATGTGACGCTGCACCCGAAGGCCAAAGAGGTCGATGAGGATGCCAGCACGTTTGCCGATTCGAGCATGGGCAGCAATTCCGGAACGATCATTGTTCCCGATGCGGTTGCTGAGCGCGCGAACCTGCCGCTGTATTCGAGCTACCTTCTGGGCGACTATCGCGAGGGCCTCACATACGAGGAGACCGAGGGTTACGTGCGCACCGATCGCGGGTGGGCGCCGGACCTGTGCGACGCGAACGGCCGCGAGGTCGGTTTGTGGGGCATGGAGACGACGCGCATCCAGAATTACGAGGGCACGAACACGATGAACGGTTTGATCAGCTATCTGGCGATCTATATCGGATTTGTCCTGGTCATTGCTTGCGCCGCCATCCTCACCATCCAGCAGCTTTCGAGCGTCGCCGATTCCGGTAAGAACTGCCGCATCCTCTCCGAACTGGGTACTTCTCGTCATGAAATCGTGCGTTCGATGTTGGCGCAGCAGACGGTGTTCTTCGTGTTCCCGTTGATTATGGGCGTCGCACATTCGATGGTGGCGCTGCACGTTGTCATCGAGATTGTGGCGCTGTTCGGCGGTATTTCGATTGGCATGACGGTAGCTGCGACCTGTGCGATCTTCCTGCTGTGTTATGGCGGCTACTTTATGGTCACGTATTTCATGAGCAAGGGGATCGTGTCCGACGCGATACGCGTGAGGCATGCTCATTAACGGCATCGCACAAGCTGGCCGAGCGATGCGTGCGTGTGCAAAGTGCAGGTGTTGACCGTTCGCCGTGCGTATTCGCCGTGAGACGGCAACGGCGACATTCACGTTGACTGTGCCATCGAGACGGGAAAGGACGTGACAGCGTCCTTTCCCGTCGTTTTTGCCGGTCGGGAGATGCCGTAAGGGCAAATGGAAGCGGTCGTTGGAATATCGACAGCAGGTGTTTACGCAGTTGAATAGGGAGGTGCAAGCTGTGATTGTGGATTCTCTGGAAGTGTTTGGGGGGATATTGGATATCGCCATGTTGACCACGGGGGCTGTGGCGGCGATCAGCATGTGGGCCGCCGGCCCCCGCGCCCCTCGATTCGATGCAAAATAGGGCGTCAAAAAATATAAGTGTACGTTTTGGGGAAGGTTTTTGTTCTCTGAGGCTCTTTGCTTCGAGACTGGCTTTTCGCGACCTGCGGTTTTGTTGGCTCTTGCGCGTCAGCTTGATGAAAAGAGCGCAAAACGTTCCCCAAAACGTACACTTATGATTTTCGCGACTTCCGGATTCGCCCAGGGGCTTCCTGCGCGCTACCTCGATGCGGGGAACAGCTTTCCGTGGAGCGTATTTCGTCGATCGAGGAAGCTCGCGGTTCGATTTGCGAGTTTTAACCCGAGCGTCTCCGCGCGCTGCGCGATAAGCGAGTCGTACTTTTCCAAATCCGAGACTTGATCATAGGTGAAAGAGACAGCGCTATAGCCCATGCTCTCGAGCGCCGCGGTGCGGCCCGTCTCCTTTTTGAACGTCAGGTCGTCCGAATGAAAGCCCTCGCCGTTTACCTCGACAACGCCCATGGTGCTTGGATACAGCTGGTCAACAACGCAATGGCCTTGATAGGCCAGCTTGAGCGCCGCGGTATCGAAGTTGATATGTTGGTTGAGCCGCGGTTTGGGCCAGCCTTCACCGCCAAAACGCATATCAGCGGTAAGAAACAGGGCGATTTTTGATTCGAGTGGCGAGGCAGACCCATCCAAGGCGAGACTCAGCGCCCGTGATACCGTGCGATTGTTTGTTCTTCCCTGAAGGGTGGCTGAAAACTCGGTAAGTTGCTCGAGAGATGTGAGCGGCGGGCGCTTCCATAGGTTTGACGTCGTTTTACCTGAAGGGAGGCAGACGCTCCAGGGGAGCTGCTCGCCTTCGCTATCGAGGAAAGAGGTGCGCTTGCCGTCGGCGCCGTAGTATTCGCAGATTTTGACATTGGGGTTGAGTAACCCATTCTCTTTAAGTCCGCCCTCCCGTCTGAGCAGGTCAAAAGCAAAGGCCATGCGCTCGTTCGTTGGAGAGACAGCGTATATGCCGCATGCTTCGAACATGGTGAGCGCGAGGGCGATCGGGTCGGTTTTGCGAGGGGCTTTGACGAGCAGGTACGAGGGAGAAAGAACGCCTAGATTGTTGCCAAGATCAACGACGCATGACGAGGGCAGGTCCCGAGGAACGCGGTGTGCGACTATGAAATCGGACGAGTACCGCGTGGATTCGGGAAGCATGATGTGCACGGGCTTCGTCACGCCCTTGAGGTCGGTGAGAAGTCTTTCGCGAATGCTAGCGTCTAAAGGGCGAATGTTCAGGCGCGGTATTTCTGAGAGCCATTCCAATCCGAGCCCGTCGGTCTTTTTAGTGCGGGCGATGTCGATTGGTATTTCGACGTCACGCAGGGCTGGCGGCGTGCGCCAGTATTCCCAGGCCGATATGTCGCAAATGATCGCGTCCATGGGTTAACAATAGCAGCGTCACTCTTGAATGCAATAGAAAAATAGCTATCTACCTGCGGAAATGTGGTTAGAAGCGGGACAGGGAAACCCGAATTCCAGTCAGATGACGGCATGTATGGAAGCGCGCGATACAAGCAGGCGGCCGGTGTGAGGGCTATGAGGCTGTCGCGCCGGCCGCCTGCTGCAAGCAAGATGCTCTTATGCGGTGATGAACCGCGCAATTGAGCAATCGTGTTCGTCGCGGGGGACCTGCTCGACTTCCTGCTCGGCAAACGCGACGCCGAGTACCTGGCAGTCCTCGCGCAGCTGAGGCAGGTAACGGTCATAGGTGCCACGGCCGTAGCCCAGGCGATTGCCCTGCGCATCGAAGGCGACGGCGGGGACGATCGCGAAGTCGATCTCCGACGGCGGCACGACGGGGAAGCGCGTGTCATCCTTGGGCGGAACGCTGCCCTTTACGCGTGAGGGAATGAAGCGTCGCGTGGCGCCGGCTCGCGTGCTGGTGAGGGCCTGATGCTCCTCGGTGACGGCCGGGCCCCAGGGCTTGCGCGGGTCGACGATGAACGGCACGTTGCCGCCAAGGTAGTTATTGCAGGAGACGGAGCGCATGCACATGGCGCCGGACGCTGCGTTGGGGATCATGCACGGAAATACGATGCGGTATCCGTAGGCATAGGCGCCGCGGATGAAGCGGTCGAGGTCGACCTCGTAACGCAAGGCGGCGTAGACGGCCAGGGTTGGCGGCTGCCCGTTCTTTCCCTTGATGCCGCTGGAACGAAGCTCCTCGATGAGGCTGTTGCAGATCTCGCGCGATTTGTTGGAGCGGGCGGCGGGGCGCAATTCCTGGCGCGTCGTGAGTGCGGCGCGGCGCACGTCGGCCTTGCGGTCGAGAATCTCCCGCGCAGTGTCATCCTGCGATTTTGCCGTCGTGGGCGCAACGGTGGTTTTTTTCGTTTGCTTTGCAGTCGCCATGGTGCGGCTCCTCTCGACGTCTCATTGCTTCATTCTACCGCGTGGGCGGCCGACGTTGGGTGCCGCCGCGTCATGCGATTCGGGTGGACGGAATCACGCCGTCTCGCCGAAAACCCCGCTCGCGCGATACGCGGCGACGAGGTCGTCCAGGCGCATGCGGGCGTTGGCGGGGCTGGTGGAGGGGAGCTCGACAAGTTCGATCCCGCGTTGGGTGAGCACAGGTCCGTCAAATCGGCGGCAGAGTTGGGCGGCTTTGCCGCCGGTGGTGCAAACCGTCTCGATGGGGGCGGCATCGAGGATTCGCGCGAGGTCGTTGGGTTCTGGGTTGGCGATGCTTGCGTCGCTCGCCCCAGCGATGTTGCATGCCGCCAAGACGTCCCACAGCGCGATGCGGTGCGCCAACAGGAACGCGTGCCGCGCGTCGTTATCGATGAGCTCGTGATCGCGAAGGCCGTGCAGGCGCTCCATCACGCGCCAGAAGCGGTTTTGAGGGTGGCCGTAGTAGAAACCGACCTCGCGCGAGCGGGGCGAGGGCATGGTCCCGAGCACGAGCACGCGCGACCGCTCATCGAATATCGGGCCGAGTGTATGGGCGACGCGCGCGGCCGCCGCCCCGTCCTGGAGGCCCCCCTCTTTTGCGGCCTCACTCATCGGCTTCGTCAGCCCCCATGAGCTCGACGACGTTCCAGTCCACCTCGCTCGCCTCAATCGCCTCGCGTCCGGCAAACACGCAAGCGGGCGCATCTCGTGCGATGCGCGAGATGTCCGCTGCCAGCGCGCGCAGGGCGTCGGGCGTGGATTCGAGCATCTGCTGGCGGCGCTCGGCGCGCCTGCCGCTCGGCGTCTTGCAGAAGTATTCGGCGTTGCGGCGCTTGGTGAGCGTGTACGGCTTGAGCGGGGCGTCCATCCCCGAGACGCAGCTCACGATGAAGCCCTCGAAGGTGTCGGCGTCCGGGTCGAACGAGGCGAGCCAATCACCTGCGGCCTCGATGCGGGCGAGGGACGGGTCGATGGCGGGGTCGCGATAGGTGTAGAAGCTCGCATGGCGCGGGCTGGGGGAGCGGAAGCCGCAGCCGTAGGCCCCGCCCTTCACGCGGATCTCGTTCCACAGGTAGTCGTACGAAAGCGCGTTGGATGCGACGCTCCAGGTGCCGTCGGTCTCGATTTCGAGCGTGCGCGGGTCGCAGGCGCGTGCGAGGTAGGTGACGTCGCTCGGGATGATGAAGGCCTCGCGCTTGTCCTCGGGCCAGGGTACATAGAGCTCTTTGGTGGCCGCGGTGCGGGGGCTGAGGCCCAGATTGCCGGCGGCGTTCCAGTAGCGTCGATAATCCTCGTCGCTGCCGGTAAAGCTCGCAACGGTACCGGTCGAGGTGAAGATGCGGGCTTGCAGCTCGCGCAGGGTCTCGCACAGACCCTCCTTGCGGTCGTCGAAGTTGTCGAGCAAATCGCGCAGGAACAGGTAGAAGTCGACGCCAGAGAGCTGCTGGGTGAGCACGGCGGCCGGCGAACCGTAAGACATGGCGCGGGCGAGTGCGGCGCTGTGACCGTTCATGAGGAAGCTCTGCTCCATGCCGATGCGCGTCTGCGTGAGGACATCGCGCATCCGCTCGGTGTCCTCAAAGACCGTTTCGGACCAGACCTCGCGCGGGATGCGCGCGAGCGCGTCCATCTTCTCGGATAGCGCGCCGGCCGACACGAGCAGGCGTGGATTCGCGAGCTTCCAGTTGGGCTGCGTGGCGACTTCGGTTGTGAAGGAGAGGAAGCCGAGGTTGGCGCACACGTAGCTGTCGAGTTCGCCGGCGGTCATGCGCTCGGTGGCGAGTTGGTTCATGAGGCGCGTGAGCACGGTCACATACGGCAGCTCGGCAAAGGAGAGGTGGGAGAGGTCAAAGTAAGTGAGCGCGTAGGCGAGCTGGTGGGTGGGCAAGTCGTGGCGCAGGCAGGGGATGGGCGTCTGCTTGTCAATGACGAGCTGCGGCTCCGGACGGGCGGGGCCGATGTCGCTTACGTGCAGGCGCGGCAAGGTGGCGCGGGCCTCGGGTGCGTCCTCGGCCTCCTGGCGCTCACGCAGGGCGGCGACGTCTTCGACGATGCGCTGGAGCTCGGCATCGCCCATGGCCGCCTTGGCAGCGGCGAGCTCGGCCTCCTCCTCGCGCGAGGCCGCGGCGTCATCGGCCACGGGGACGAGCTCGACGAGCGCGCGATGCTTGCTCTCGAGGACGAGCTCACGCAGCAGGTCCTCGAAGTAGGTCCCGTCGAGCTCGCGATTGAGCTCCTCGTAGATGGGGCCGTACTCGATGCCACGCGTGGCGGCCTCGTCGGCGTCGTCGTAGAGCCAGGTGCCGAGCGCGTCGCAGGCGAGCGCGACGCCATCGGCGTAGCCGTAGTCGCGCTGGCGCAGGTCGAACTCCTCGTTGGCGAGGATGGCCGCGAGGCGCTCGCGCGGGATGCCCTCCTTCACCAGGCGGAGGCATTCGTCCTCGATGACGCGGCGGAACTCGCGCGCGACTTCGGGTTTTGCATTCTGCAGGATGATGAGCGTGTGCGGCTGCAAAAGATCGCCGGAGGTGTAGCTCACCACGTTGCCGCCCAGGCCGGCTGCGAGGATGGCCTTCTTCACGGGGGCCTCGTTGGTGCCCATGAGTGCGTCGATGAGAACGTCGGCGGCCACAAGGCGCTTGCGGTCGGCCACATCACCGATCACGTAAGCCATGCCCACCAGCGCGTTGTCCGGTGTGGTGGCCATTTCGACGCGTTCGTAATCGCAGACGAGGGGGTCTTGGCGCACGAGCGGGTTGGGCTTGCCTATCGTTGCGGCGCCATCGGCCGAATGGGAGTCGGACGTCGCATCGGCCTCGGCATCGCGGGCGGCCTGCAGCGCACGGGCACGCTCGGCCTCGTCGCGCAGGCGGGGCCCGTCGCCCAGATAGCGCTCATCCAGGAATGCGAGCTCGCGTTCGACCTCCATGTCGCCGTAGAGCACGATATAGCTGTTCGCGAGGTTGTAATGGCGTGCGTGCGTGTCGAGGAACTGCTCGTAGGTGAGCTGCGGGATGGCGCGCGGGTCGCCGCCCGATTCACAGGCGTAGGCGGTGTCGGGGAACAGCGCGCGGTTGACCGCGTCGTCGAGGACGCTCATCGGATCGGAGAGCGCGCCTTTCATCTCGTTGAAAACTACGCCGTTGTAGCGCAGGGTGCCCGCCGCGAGCGGCGCGCCCTCGGGGACGTCGAGCTCGTAGTGCCAGCCCTCCTGCTCGAAAATCGCCCGCTTGGTATAGATGGCGGGATTGAGCACCGCGTCCATGTAGACGTCCATGAGGTTGAGCAGGTCCTGCTCGTTGGTGGACGCGACGGGATAGACGGTTTTGTCGGGGTAGGTCATGGCGTTCAGGAACGTTTGCATGGAGCTCTTGATGAGGTCCACGAACGGCTCCTTCACCGGGAATTTTGTAGAGCCGCACAGCACCGAGTGCTCGAGGATGTGAAAGACGCCCGTGTCGTCGGTGGGCGGCGTTTTGAATGCGATGGAGAACGCCTTGTTCTCGTCCTCGCATGCGAGATAGAGCAGTCGGGCGCCGGAGGCGCGGTGGTGCAGCACGTAGGCGTCGGCATCGAGCTCGGCCAGAGTCTTTTTACTGGTGACGGTGAAGTCGGAGACGGTCGATCCGAGCGGCAGGGTGGTGGCGGCGCGCTCGCGCGCGGGAGTGGGTTGGTTCATGGGGGCTCCTTTATGGAGGTTGATTGCTGCGCCCAGTATACCCACTCGGCGCACGCTCACGTTTTCCGGTCGCTTACGGTATCGTTGTCGGGGAATCAAATTCGATGGGGGATGTGCATGACAGAGGAGCAGTTGGAATCTCGCGAGAACGAGCGTGAGCGCATGGGCCTCGCTTCGTCCATCAGGCCTGGCGCCGATGCCGACGCCGCTTCGCGCGCTCGTCGCCGAACGGTTCGCGAACGCTTGAACGATCGCGAGGCGCGTCGCCTGATCGTCGGCGTGGTGGCCACACTTTTGGGCGGTATTTTCTGGGGCTTCTCGGGAACGTCGGCGAGCTACCTATTCGCCCATTACCAAATCGACACCATCTGGTTGCTGAGCGTCCGCCAGCTGCTTGCCGGCGCGATGTTCATGGTGGTGATCGTCCTGTTCGATCGCGCCCGATTCGTCCAGTTGCTCAAGAACCCGCGCCATCTCGCTGTCATGGCGGTGTTCACCGCGTTCGGCGTGTTCGGCAACTCGTTCTCCTACCTCCTTGCGGTCCGCCTGACCAACGCTGGCACTGCGACCGTCATGCAGTGCCTGCAGCTCGTGATCATCATGGTGTACACCTGCATCGTCACGCACCGGCTTCCGCGTCGTCGCGAACTTGCCGGCGTGATCCTGGCGTTCGCTGGCGCGTTCCTCATTGCCACGGGCGGTGATCCGAGCACCCTCGTGATCCCTCCCGAGGGTCTTGCCGTCGGCCTCATTTCGGCGATCGGCGCCGCCTGCATGTCGATCGTGCCCACTAAGATTCTGCCGATTTACGGCTCATCCATCGTGACCGGATCCGCGATGTTCGCATCTGGCGTCGTGATCTCGGTGTTCGTGCGTCCGTGGGAGAGCGTCCCGGCGTTCGACGCGTCCGGCTTGATCGCGCTCGCCATCCTCATCGTGGTCGGGTCCTTCCTGGCGTACAACCTGTACATGCAGGGCGTCAAGGACATCGGCAGCGTGCGCGCGAGCCTCATCGGCACGGTCGAGCCCGTTTCTGCCACCGTCACGAGCGCGCTTGTGCTGGGCACCGTGTTCGCCCCGACCGACCTGATCGGCTTCGCGCTGATCATCGCCATGGTGTTCCTCACGGTGTAGGTTGACCGACGGCTGCATATCGCTTGATCGAATGAAAAAGAGGCGTCCGGCTCGATATCGATTCGAGCCGGGCGCCTTTGCCTTTGCAGGCTTGTCGCCGCGGGCGGGCCTGCCGCAGCGGGCGGGCTTGTCGCCGCGGGCGGGACGGCATGTCCTACCTGTGGCTTACATGCGGGTTACAGCTGGTACAGGTCGCCGAATTTCTTGGCGAGGTAGTCGCAGAAGAACGTGGTGTCGAAGGGTGCCCCGCAGGCGGCCTCGATGATCTCGGGGGCGTCCTTGCCGCGGCCCCATCGCCAGACCTTGTCGCCCAGCCAGGCGCGCACCGGGGCGAGGTCGCCGCTTGCGCACGCCGCCTCAAGGTCGATGCCGTCGCGCTCCATGGCCGGCACGTACTGTGCATCGTAGGCGGAGCCGAGTGCGTACGTGGGGAAGTAGCCAAAGCTGCCGCCGCTCCAGTGCGTGTCCTGAAGTGCGCCCATGGCGCTGTTGGGAACTTCGAGGCCGAGGTACTTGCGGGTGAGGTCGGCCCACAGGCCGGGCACGTCCTTGGCGGTCGCCTCGCCGGAGAACAGCAGGCGCTCGATCTCGTAGCGGATCATGATGTGCAGCGGGTAGGTGAGCTCGTCGGCCTCGGTGCGGATGAGGGACGGGGTCGCGATGTTGACCGCGCGGTACAGTTCGTCCTCGGTCACGCCGTTATAGACCTCGGGGACATGGCGGCGGAGCAGCCCGAGCAGCGGGGTCATGAACGCGCGGCTGCGGCCGACGGTGTTCTCGAAGAAGCGGCTCTGGCTCTCGTGGATGCCCATGGAGGTGCCGCCCTCGAGGCACGTGCGCGCGTAGGCCGGATCGACACCCAGCTCGTAGGCGGCGTGACCCGCCTCGTGGATGATCGAGTAAACGTTGGACATCAGGTTGTCCTCGTAGATGTGGGTCGCCACGCGGGCGTCGCCCACCGAGAAGCCCTCGGAGAAGGGATGCTCCGTAAAGGCGAGGCAGGTGTCGGCGTCGTTCAGGCCGACGAGGCGCATCAGGTCGAAGGACAGCGCGCGCTGGGTGGCGTCGTTCACGTGCGCGGTGAGGAAGGGCGCCTCGGGCTGCTCGCCGCGCTCGCCGATTGCCTGGACGAGCGGCACGACCGTCTCGCGCACTTGGCCGAAGAAGCGGTCGAATGCGGCGGAGTCCATGCCGCGCTCGTATTGGTCGAGCCAGACGTCATAAGGGTCGCGCGTGTCGTCGAGATAAGCGGCCTGGCGCTTGAGCGAGGCGACGATGCGGTCGATATAAGGCTCGAAGCTCGCCCAGTCGTCGGCGACCTTCGCTTTGTGCCACACGGCGTCGGCCTCGCAGGTGAGGCGGCTCCACGCTTCGACTTCCTCGGTGGGGAAGGCGAGGGCCTCGCGCTGATCGCGCGCGAGCGTGCGGATCTGGGCGACGAGTTTGGGGTCGCCGATCTCGCCCGCGGCGACGCCCTGCTCGAGCTCGCCCACGAGGGCGACGGCGTCATCGCTGGTGAGGAATTCGTGATGCTCGCCGGCGAGGGCCGCCATGGCCTCGCCGCGCGCGGCTGCGCCGTTCTCGGGGGCGATGGTGGCGCCGTCGAACTCGGCGATCTTCATGAGGTAGGAGCGGGTCCAGAGCTTGTTCTCGAGCGCATCGAGGCGCGCGGTGAGCTCGGCGGAGTTGGTCTCGGGCATGAGGCCTCCTTTTCGTGCTTCGCGGTCATTGCCCATGAGTGTACCCACCCGTCCCCGATTGCACACGTTCTCGGGCGGTCAATGGTGCGCAAACGGCCTGGCGGTGTTGGAAAAAAGCTGGACGAGTGCGTGTGGTCGCGGCTGGTAAGGTGCACAGTGCCGAATCAGCGCGAAAACGAGGGAGGGCATATGGGCGACTTCAAGCCATCGGCGGCCAACGGCGCCGAGAAGATCGCGAGCGAGGCGGGGGCGGCCCCCATTGCCGACTGCCCGTTCCCCGTTCCCGTCGCCCCCGCTCCCAGGGGCGGTGCCCCCGTCCCGTCTGCCGAGGCCGCCCGCGCGGCGAGCTTGCTATACGGGTTTGAGGAGCGCGAGATGGGCGCGCGAGCCCGGGCGGAGCGCCGTGAGGCGAACAACAGGACCGCCTCGCGCCAGATCGTGCTCGGGGTGCTGGCTGCGTTGTTCGGCGGGACGTTCTGGGGCTTTTCGGGTACGGCCGCGAGTTTCCTGTTCACCAACTACCACGTCGAGACTACCTGGCTCATGAGCATGCGCCTGCTCGGCTCCGGCGGTCTGTTCATGGTCTATATCCTGCTTTTTGCCCGCGACGGGCTCAAAAAGTTGCTGCGTCGTCCGCGTCACCTGCTCACTTTGGCGGGGTTCGCCTTGTTCGGCATGATCACCAACCAGCTGTTTTACCTGCTTGCCGTGCGCATGACCAATCCGGGCACCGCGACGGTCATGCAGTGCCTGCAGATCGTGATCATCATGGTCTACTCGTGCGTCACGAGCCGCCGCATGCCTCGTCGCCGGGAGATCATCGGCACGGGCCTGGCGTTTTTGGGAACGTTGCTGATCGCCACGGGCGGGGATCCCACCACGCTGTCGATTCCCCCGATGGGCCTTGCCATGGGCCTGCTCTGCGCTATCGGCGGGGCGTGCATTTGCATCATTCCCGCCAAGATCTTGCCCGAATACGGATCGATGACCGTCACGGGCCTCGCCATGTTCGGGGCGGGGATCGGCATGAGCGCAGTGGTGAGGCCTTGGCAGAACATGCCCATGATGGACGGCACCGGATGGTTCGCCCTCGCCCTGCTCACCGTCGTTGGATCGTTCCTCGCTTATTCGCTCTACATGCAGGGCGTCAAGGAGATCGGTTCAGTTCGAGCGAGCCTCATCGGCACGATCGAGCCGCTTTCCGCCACGGTTTCGAGCGTCATCGTTTTGGGTACCGTGTTTATGCCTACCGATCTAATAGGATTCGCTTTGATCATCGCCATGGTCTTCCTTACGGTCTGATGTGGCGATTTACCTGCGATTCAGATGAACTCGTTCAGCTTCTTGCCAATTTGGTTGGCAAGAGCCGCGCTTGAGTCGCCCCTTGTTGCGCGGCATGATTGATGTCGTCGGGAATCCGCGAGATCGCCTCGCTCAGATTCTCAAAGGCGTCCGGTCGAGCGATAAGAAGGAGGGGCCATGAACGCACGCGACATCCGTTTGGTCGAAGTCGTTTCCGCGAACCCGCACATCTCCTCCGCCGACCTGTCCTCAGCGTTCGACATCAGCGAGCGCACGCTGCGCACCTATGTGCGCCGGATCAACGAGGAGCTCGACGGAATCGCCCGTGTCCATCGTCATCGTGGAGGCGGTTATAGCCTGCTCGTCGATGATGTCGAGGCCTGGGAGTCCTGGCTCGAGGCGAACCGCCGCGACGGTGTGCGCGCCACGCCGTCCACTCCCGCTGAGCGCGTCTCTTATCTTGTGAACGACCTGGTGATGCGTCGGTCCTGGATCACCCTGGACGACCTCTCCGAGATGCTGTACGTCTCCAAGAGCGCGCTTTCAAATGACCTGCACGAGGTCGAGCGCAAGCTTGCCCAGTTCAATCTGGTGCTCGAAAAGCGCCCGCGGTACGGCCTGCGCGTGTCGGGAACCGAGATGTCTCGCCGACTGTGCCTCGCAGCTGGGGCCATGGAGGCGAACGAGGGCGTCAACCGCAAGGTGGGCGATGCCGATGCCTTCCCCCTCGCGGACGCGGACGGATCCAAGGACTTCAACCAGATCGCCGCATGCGTGGACGCGGTCCTCGTTGAGAGCGATTTCCATATCAACCCCGTCGCGCATCAGAACCTGCTGGTCCACATCTCGATCGCGCTCCTGCGCATCGAGGAGGGCTGCTACGTTCCCATGCCCGAGGACCGACTCGAGGCCATCGGCCAGACGCACGAGTTCGAGGTCGCGCACAGCATCGCCTGCAAGATCGGCGAGCGCCTGGGCATCGAACTCCCCGGCGAGGAGGTCGCCTATATCGCCATTCACCTGGCGGGCAAGCAGACCCTCTACGACGAGGGCGAGGACAGCCGCAACATCGTGATCTCCGATGAGGTGTGGTCCGTCGTGACCGAAATGCTGGAGAGCGTGTGGGCGGCGTTTCGCTTCGACTTCCGAAACGATCTCGAATTGCGCATGAACCTGGCTCGTCATATCGTCCCGCTTTCGGTTCGCCTGCGCTACAACATGAGCCTCAAGAATCCGCTCCTCTCCGATATCCGCTCTCGGTATCCGCTTGCCTGGTCCATGGCCACGTGCAGCTGCGAGGAGATCGAGGACCATTGGGGAGGACCGCTTTCCGACGATGAAATCGCCTATATCGCGCTCGCGTTCGCGCTCGCACTCGAGCGCACCCGCGGCGAGACCCCGCGCAAGAACGTGCTCGTGGTGTGCGCTTCGGGAGCCGGCAGCGCCCGTCTGCTCGAGTACCGCTGCCGCAAGGAGTTCGGCGAGTACATCGACACCATTTCGACGTGCGATGTCCTGCACTTGGATGAAGCCGATTTCTCCCATGTCGATTACGTCTTCACCACCGTGCCCATCAACCGGACTCTGCCGGTGCCGGTGCGCGAGGTGAGTCATTTCTTCGATGCGAGCGAGGTGGAGGGCGTCCGTCAGCTTTTGCGCTCGGGCGACAAGACCGATCTGATCGGTCGCTACTTCGATCGCGATCTTTTCTTCACGCACCTGGACTGCTCCACCAAGGAGGAGGTCCTGAACGTGCTGTGCGATGCCGCATCCGCGCGCGGCGTCGACGCGTCCTTCAAGGAGCTCGTCTTCAAGCGCGAGGAGGCGGCCGCCACATCGTTTGGCAACAGCGTGGCCATGCCCCATCCGCTCGAGGTCGCGAGCGCGCAGACCTTCGTGACGGTCGGCCTGCTCGACCGCCCGGTCGCCTGGGATGGCGCGCAGTGCCCAGTCAGCGCGGTATTTCTCATTGCGTTTTCACGTGGCCGCGGTCGGGACGCCGATCGCGAGCTCGACAACTTCTTCGGGATCCTCGCAGACCTGTTCTTGGACGAGGGTGCGATTCAGAGGTTGGTTCGCGAGCAGACGTGGGACACCTTAATCGATGTGTTGGGCACGGTCGCCTAGCACGGAAACGACGGACATAGCTCCGCATATCAGGAAGGAACACTCAATGGCAGATCAGGATCAGAGCGTCGAGATGATCTCGTTCGCGCTCATCGCCGCCGCCGGCACCGCCCGCAGCCTCGCCTTCGAGGCTCTCGCCGCCGCCCGCGAGCACGATTTCGCCAAGGCCGATGAGCTGATCGCCCAGTCGAAGGAGGCTGCGCTCGAGGCGCACCACCAGCAGACGCAGCTTCTCGTCAAGGAGGCCAACGGCGAGCATACCGAGGTCAACGTCATGCTCGTCCACGCTCAGGACCATCTGATGACCTCCATGCTCGCGCAGGAGCTCATCGCCGAGATGATCGAGCTTCACCGCGCCAACGCGGCCAAATAGGGAACGCGCGCCCAAGGGGCGCCGAGAATATGGGTTCGTCCCAAGAAATGGAGTAACCAATGAAGATCCTGCTCGTTTGCGGTGCCGGCATGTCCACCAGCATCCTCATGAACAAGATGAAGAAGCACGCCGAGGACAACGGCATCGAGCTCGAGATCTCGGCCACCAGCGTCGAGTCCGCCGCCGAGGTGAGCGCCAACTACGACGTCATCCTCATGGGGCCGCAGGTGTCCTACCGCAAGGCCGCCGTCGAGGAGGCCACGGGCAAGCCCGTCGCCGTCATCCCGCCCGCGGATTACGGCATGGCCAACTGCGCCAACGTCTTCAAGCTCGCCAACGACCTGCTCGGCTAGTAGCCAGGTCCCCAAGGAAGGTAACGAACCAATGTCCAAACTCGAGAAGATGTTCGAGAGCCCGATCTTCGCCAAGCTGCAGGAGTGGGGCGGCAAGGTCCAGTCCAACAAGGTGATCGCCTCGATCTCCAACGGCATGATGGCCATCATGTCCCTCGTCCTCGCGGGCGCCGCGTTCATGATCATCGCCACCCTGCTCAACGTCGCCGGCGTCCTGGAGACCACCGACCAGGTGTATCAGTGGCTCTGCGTGCCCTATAACATGACCATGGGCCTCATCTCCCTGCCCATCGCCTTCGCGGTCGGCTACTCCTACTCCAACGCCCTCGGCATGAAGGGCGCCATGGCCAACGGCCTGGTCACCATGATCCTCTTCCTCATGGTCGCCGCCCCGTCCCAGAGCGTGACCCTCGGCGAGTCCACCGCCACCATGATCCCCACCCAGTTCCTGGGCGGCCCCGGCATCTTCGTGGCCATGTTCCTGCCGATCATCTCGGTGCGCATCATCAAGTTCTGCAAGGACAAGAACGCCACCATCAAGATGCCCGATTCCATCCCGCCCTACCTTGTGGATTCCTTCGCCAACATTGTCCCGCTGGTCATCAACCTCGTGGTGTGGGAGGGCCTGTCCGTCCTCTGCCAGGTCCTCATGAACGGCGCCACCCTGCCCGCGCTCATCATGGGCATCATCTCCATCCCGCTGTCCGGTCTGACCTCCACCCCCGGCATGTTCGTCCTGCTGGCGATCTCCATGCTGGCCTGGACCCTCGGCCTGCACGGCCAGGGTATCGTCTCCGTCGTCACCCTGCCGGCCATGATGACCGCCTTCGGCACCAACGCCGAGCTCGTCGCCGCCGGCCAGCCCACCGTGTTCGCCCCGATCTTCACCTTCATGCTGGCCACCTCCGCCGGCGGTGCCGGTAACATGCTGTCCCTCGCCGTGTGCTGCCTGCGCTCCAAGTCCGAGCGTCTGCGCGCCGTGGGCAAGGCCGGTCTCGTTCCCGCAATCTTCAACATCTCCGAGCCGATGATCTTCGGCACCCCGGTCATGTACAACCCGCTGATCGCCATCCCGATGATCATCAACTCCCTGATCTGCATGGCCTTCGTCTTCCTGGGCTTCTCCGTGGGCTTCTTCCAGAACCCCTACATCCTGATGCTCACCCCGCTGCCGGTTGGTCTTGCCACTTTCCTCGCCTCCATGGCCTGGCAGAACGTGCTGATCCCGGTCGTGTGCTTCGTGATCGCCTTCATCGTGTACACCCCGTTCGTCAAGATGTACGACAAGCAGTGCCTCGCCGACGAGGAGGCTGCCAACGAGCAGGCCGCCGCGTAAGTTCGCGTGAGCGCTCGTGCCGCCCGGCAGCCACATCGGTTGCCGGGCGGTTTTCTAGCGAGGGGCGCTGATTGCGCGCGGGCGCCCCTTTCGCATTCGACGCGTTGTGGCCTTCCAACGGCCGATTGCGTCCACAGCGCGCGCAGCCGAAATGGGCCCGCATCGGCCCATCGATTGAGAGGAAGTAGCCATGTCTGTGTTCCCGAAGGACTTTCTGTGGGGCGGCGCGACCGCCGCTAACCAGTACGAGGGCGGTTGGAATGAGGGCGGCCGCGGCATGACCGAGAGCGATTGCTCTTCGAGCGGCAGCATCAAGTCGCTGCGTTCCGTGACCTATCGCATGCCCGACGGCACCGCCGGCAGTGTGCCCATGTTTGCCCCGCTGCCCGAGGGCGCCAAGCTCGACGTGGTCGAGGGCGAGTACTACCCCTATCACGATGCCGTCGACTTCTACCACCGCCACTCCGAGGACATCGCGCTTCTGGGCGAGATGGGCATCAAGCTGTTCCGCATGTCCATCGCCTGGAGCCGCATCTTCCCCACGGGCGTGGAGACCGAGCCCAACCAGGAGGGCTTGGACTTTTACCACACCGTCTTTGCCGAGCTGCGCGAGCAGGGCATTGAGCCTTTGGTGACGCTGTGCCACTACGACACGCCGCTTTACATCGAGCAGGAGCTTGGCGGCTGGGAGAACCGCGAGACCATCGACCTGTTCGATCGCTTTGCCCGCTGTGTCATGAGCGAGTACAAGGACGAGGTCCGTTACTGGCTGACCTTCAACGAGATCAACAGCCCCCTCATGATGCCCTCCTTCCTGCCGAACTACCCGGCGGCCAAGATGCGCTCCAACTTCCAGGTGCTGCACAACCAGTTCGTGGCGAGCGCCCGCGCCGTCAAGTTCGCCCATGAGGTGCGCGAGGACGCCATGGTGGGCTGCATGCTCGCCGGCCGCTGCAGCTACCCCTTCACCTGCGATCCCGCCGATATCATCAACAATCTACAGGGCAAGCAGGAGGCGCTCTTCTACGCCGGCGACACCATGGTCCGTGGCGCCTATCCCTCCTATGCCCGTCGTCTGTGGCAGGCCTGGGATGTCGAGCTCAATACCGAGCCGTCCGATTTCGAGGACCTCGCCGCCGGCTGCGTGGACATGGTGACCTTCTCCTACTATTCTTCCTCCACCTCCACCACTCATGCCGACGCGGAGCGTGCAAGCGGCAATTTCAGCTCCGGCGCCAAGAACCCCTACCTGCAGTACAGCCAGTGGGGCTGGTCCATCGACCCGACGGGCCTGCGCTATTTCCTGAACGAGCTGTACGACCGCTATCAGAAGCCGCTCATGGTCGTGGAGAACGGCCTGGGTGCCAAGGACGTCCTCGAGGAGGACGGCTCCGTGCACGATCCGTATCGCATCGAATACATGCGCGAACACGTGCGTTCCATGGGGGAGGCCCTTGCCGACGGCGTCGATCTGATCGGCTACACCCCCTGGGGCATCATCGATCTCGTGTCCGCCTCCACCGGCCAGATGGCCAAGCGTTACGGTTTTGTGTATGTCGACCGTGACGACGAGGGCAACGGCACGTTCGACCGCTATCGCAAGGACAGCTTCTTCTGGTATCAGAAGGCCATCGCGAGCTGCGGTGAGGATCTTGACTAGCGAACGCTCCGGCGTGTGCCGCCTGGGCATTTCGCTGTACCCGGAGTTCGCGTCCCAGGAGGACAACTTCGCCTATCTGCGCCGGGCGGCCGGGCACGGCTTTGACGTGCTGTTCTTGGCGCTGCTGGGCGCGAAGGGCACGTATGAGGAGGTTGTCGAGCGCTACCTGCCCTACACCCGCCTTGCGCACGAGCTGGGCTTCGAGATCTTCTGCGACGTCAACCCCATGGTGCTCAAGCGCCTGGGCGTGGGCATCAGCATGTTCCAAGGCGGCATCGATCTGACGTTCTTCAAGGAGCTCGGTATCGACGCCATGCGCCTGGACCTTGGGATGAGTGACCTTGAAGAGGCCGCGCTCGCCAAGAACGCCGACGGCATCAAGATCTGCATCAACGGCGCCGCCGTGACCGATCACGTGGGTGCGCTGCTCTCCTGTGGCGCCCCGCGCGAGGCGCTCGTGGGTTGTCACAACTACTATCCGCATCGCTACACCGGCGTGTCGCTCGACTACTTCATGCGTGGTACCGAGCATTGGGCCAAGCGCGGCATGCGCCTGCAGGCGTTCGTCTCGTCCAACGCACCCGAGGCGTTCGGTCCCTGGCCGGTCACCGAGGGCCTGCCCACACTCGAGATGCATCGAGATCTCCCCATCGAGGTGCAGCTCAAGCATTTCGTGATGATGGGCTGCGTGAGCGACGTGCTCATCGGCAACTGTTTTGCCACCGATGAAGAGCTCACTGCCATGGAGCGCGCCAACTCCGATCGCGTGCGCTTCACCACGCGTTTGGTGGACGGCCTGCCCCAGGACATGGCGCGACGTTTGGGCATGAACCTTTCCGTGCGCGGTGACTGCACGAGTGGCTACATGATTCGAACACTCGAGAGCCGCATGGACCCCGCGCCCGTGGAGCCGTTCAACACGGTCGACATCGAGCGCGGCGACTTGATCATCGACAACCGTCTGTACGGCCAGTACGCCGGCGAAGTCCAGATTGCGCTCGCGCCGATGAAGAACAGCGGTAAGACGAATGTCGTCGGCCATATCGATGACTGCGAGCATGTGCTGCTCGATTACCTTACCGCAGGGACTCGTTTCGCTTTCGACATCGTTGGCTAGCGAGGGTCAATTGGGGACAGGTACAAATTGATCGCTTCTTGGGGTCGCAGTTCGATTACGGGCTGCGACCTCTTTGTATCGGCTGGGTCGCGTCGAATAGCGGCGGGGATTACGACGGACCCGTAGCACTGTCGGCCGCAAAACGCGCCGCCCCTCGCCGATTAGCTCAAAACGTACAGTATTATGAAGTGAGTAAGATAAGAGACAAAAACTTAGTCAATGTAAGATATATGAGTTAGAATCCCTTGCTCGTTGGAACAACCTGTCTGAGGGGGACCTATGAGCAATTCTAACGATGGCACGGGGCGCGCGCTGAATATTGTGAAGCGCATCGCCCTTGGTGTGGCGGGCTTCATTGCCGTTGCGTGTCTGGTGGGTGGAGTCGTCGTTTTCACGCTGTTCGGAAACGAGCTCAAGACGCTCGACAGCATCAAGAAGATCGATGAGTACCCGCTGTATACCATGGACTACGCCGGCGATTACGGCGTCGACGAGTTTTTGGAGCAAGGGGGCGCCTCCAATGACGCCGAGCTTATCGACTTTGTGGTAGACCGTCTGCTCAAGGGCCTGCCGATTGAGATCGAGTTGCCCAATCTCGCCTGTTCGACGTTCAACGCTGAAACACCCTCGGGCGATGCGATCTTCGGCCGCAATTTCGACCTGGAGTTCTCGCCCGGCATGATGGTCCGTACGAATCCCGAGGACGGCTATGCGTCGCTATCAATGGTGAATCTCGCGTTCATCGGATACGGTGAGGACAAGTTGCCCGATGATCTCGCGTCGAGCATTGTGTCGTTGGCGGCGCCCTTCGCGCCGCTCGACGGTGTGAACGAGAGGGGCCTGGCCGTGGGCGTTTTGCTCATCGACACCGAGGCGACCGACCAGCGGACCGACCGCGTGGACATTACTACCACGACGGCCATTCGCATGATGCTTGATCGCTGCGCCACGGTGGACGAGGCGGTTGCACTGTTGGGAAAGTACGACATGCACGCGAGCGGCGGGCGCAGCTATCACTTCCAGATCGCGGATGCGAGTGGCAAGACCGTTGTGGTCGAGTACATCGGCGACGAGATGAACGTGCTGGAGCCCGGCGACCCCACGACGGCCGGTGTGCCCGCCGAGGGCAAGACGTACATGGCGGCAACGAACTTCCTGCTCACGCCCGGTGAATATGACTTCGGAGGCGGCGAGGACCGCTACGCCACCGTGATGGGCGCGCTCGAGGCGGCAGATGGCGTCATGGATGCACAGCAGGCCATGGACACGCTTCAGAGCGTGAGCCGCGAGGTGAAGATCAAGGACAACGGCGGGGTCTTCCAGACGCAGTGGTCTGTGGTGTACAACCTCGATCGCGGCACGGCGAAGATCTGCATGGGTGGCAAGTACGACGAGGTTCATGAGCTGTCGATCGCGTAAGGAAGCGCAGGTATGCTATCATCTTGACCACTGCGTTGACGGAGAGGTCGGGCCTCACCGCATCGCCGCAAAGAGAGGGAGGGCCACCGGCTGCGAGCCCACCCGCGGCGAGGAGCCCCGAGTTCACTCCCGAGCTGCGACCTGAACGGCGGGCGCCGGGGCGCGATGTGCGATTTGCACCCGTCCCCGATTGCACATGCTGAGTAGGGAAGCCGCGCGCCCGCGCGACATCGGGCAAAAGAGGGTTCGCCGGGCAGACAGCCGGCGGCCAATCAAGGTGGTACCGCGGAATCTCATCCGTCCTTGGGAGTGCGAGCGATCGCACGATCCCAAGGGCGGATTTTTCTATGGAACAACGTGGCGCTTATATGGCGCCGATGGACGAGAGGGGAACAGATGAGCCTGATCGACGAGCTTGAGGAGCTCGAGCAGCGAGCCCGCGAGATGATCGAAGGCGCCGAGACGACCGAGAAGCTCGAGGCCGCCCGCGTCGCGCTCATGGGCCGCAAGGGCGAGATCACCGGCCTCATGCGCATGATGGGCAAGATCGAGCCCGAGGAGCGCCCGGTGCTCGGCAAGCGCGCAAACGAGATGCGCCGTATGGCCGAGACGCTGCTCGACGGCCGCATGAAGGACCTCAAGCGCGCCGCCGTGCGCGAGCTCATGGCCACGGAGGCCGTGGACATCACGCTGCCCGGCGCCCGTCCGCAGATCGGCCATGCGCACCTCATCAACCAGATCATCGAGGAGATCGAGGACGTCTTCTGCGGTATCGGTTATACGGTCGAGGCCGGCCCGCAGGTCGAATCCAGCTGGTACAACTTCACCGCGCTGAACGCCCCGCTCGATCACCCGAGCCGTTCCGCACGCGACACCTTCTACGTGAAGGACAACGCCCCCGGTACCGCGGCGCACCCCGAGGAGCATGCCCACGGCGAGTCCGACGTGCTGCTGCGCACCCAGACCTCCGGCGTGCAGGTGCACACCATGGAGACCCAGGAGCCGCCCATCTACATGATCGCCCCGGGCCGCGTGTATCGCCCCGATACGGCCGATGCCTGCCACCTGCCCCAGTTCCATCAGATCGAGGGCCTCGTCGTGGATAAGGGCATCACCTTCGGCGACCTCAAGGGCACGCTCGATTACTTCGTGAAGTGCATGTTCGGCGAGGATCGCGCCACGCGCTACCGCCCGCATTTCTTCCCGTTCACCGAGCCCTCCTGCGAGGTCGACGTGAGCTGCGGCGTCTGTGGCGGCGAGGGTTGCCCCTTCTGCAAGCACTCCGGTTGGATCGAGATCTTGGGCTGCGGCATGGTTGACCCCAACGTCCTGCGCAACTGCGGCATCGATCCCGAGGTCTACTCCGGCTTCGCCTTCGGCGCCGGCGTCGAGCGCATCGCGGCGCTCCGCTACGACCTGCCCGACCTGCGCACGCTCGTCACCGGTGACATGCGTTTCCTGAATCAGTTCTAAGAAGAGGTTTCACCTCAATTTGGGGACAGTCCCTAAATTGAGGTGCATATAGAAGAGGTTTGAGATGAAAGTTTCTTACGACTGGCTGTCTAGCATGGTCGAGCTGCCGGAGGACCCCTCCGAGCTTTCCCGTGAGTTCATCCGCACCGGCACCGAGGTCGAGGCCATCGAGACGGTGGGCGAGTCCTTCGACCACATCGTGACGGCCAAGGTCCTTTCCAAGGAGGCCCATCCCGATTCCGATCACCTGTGGGTCACCATGGTCGACGTGGGCGCCAACAACGTGGACGCCGAGGGCAACCCGGAGCCCCTGCAGATCGTGTGCGGCGCACAGAACTTCAACGAGGGCGACCACATCGTGACCGCGATGATCGGCGCGGAGCTGCCCGGCGACATCAAGATCAAGAAGGGCAAGCTTCGTGGCGTTGTGTCCTGCGGCATGAATTGCTCCGCGCGCGAGCTCGGCCTCTCCGCCGATCACGAGGGCATCATGATCCTTCCCGAGGATGCCCCCATCGGCATGCCGTTTGCCCAGTACCTGGGCACGTCCGACACCGTGCTCGACTGTGAGATCACCCCGAACCGCGCCGACTGCCTCTCCATGATCGGCATCGCGCGCGAGGTCGGCGCCATCTACGACCGCGACTTCCACGTCGACCTGCCCGCCATCGCCGCCGAGTCCGGCACCCCGACCGCCGAGACCGTCTCGGTCGAGCTCATCGACGAGGGCCTGTGCGATCGCTACGTCGCCCGCGTGGTGCGCGATGTGAAGGTCGGCTCCTCGCCCGAGTGGCTCGTCCAGCGCCTCAATTCCTGCGGCATCCGCACGCACAACAACGTTGTGGACATCACCAACTACGTGATGATGCTCACCGGCCAGCCGCTGCACGCCTTCGACCTCAACGCGTTCGAGGAGAAGGGCGGCAAGCGCACCGTGGCCGTGCGTGCGGCGCGTGAGGGCGAGGTCTTCCGCACCCTCGACGACGTGGAGCGCACGCTCTCCGCGGGCATGGGCCTCATCGCCACCGGCGAGGCCGGCGCCACCCCGGTCGCGCTCGCGGGTGTCATGGGCGGCATGGAGTCCGAGGTTACCGACGCCACCGTCGACGTGCTGGTGGAGAGCGCCTGCTTCAACGCCGGCCGCACCTCCCACACCAGCCGCGACCTCGCGCTGATCTCCGACGCCTCAATCCGCTTCGAGCGCCAGGTCGACGAGACCGGATGCGTGGATGTTGCCAACATCGCCTGCGCCCTCATCGAGCAGCTTGCCGGCGGCAAGGTTGCCCCGGGTTGCGTGGACGTCTATCCCGCGCCCAAGCAGCTCGCTCCCATCAGCCTGCGCCTTTCCCGCGTGCACGAGCTGTGCGGCGCCGCGATCGAGCCCTCTTTCATCGAGACGGCGCTTACGCGTCTCGGCTGTTCCGTCGAGGCCGAGGGGGAGGGGGATGCGCGCGCGTTCGCGGTCATGCCCGCCACGTTCCGCCCCGACCTCACCCGTGAGATCGACCTGATCGAGGAGGTCCTGCGTCTGTGGGGCATGGATCGCGTCGAGGCCACCATCCCCGCCGCCAAAAACCACATCGGCGGCCTCACCCGCGAGCAGCAGCTCACTCGCAAGGTCGGTCAGATCCTGCGCGCCTGCGGCCTCAACGAGACCATGAACTTCTCCTTCGCCGCTCCCGGCGACCTCGAGCGCATCGGCATGACGGACGAGGGCCGTGGATGCCCGGTCGAGATCATGAACCCGCTCGTGGCCGAGCAGACCGAGATGCGCCGCTCGCTTATCCCGGGCTTGCTGCAGTCCGTCGAGTACAACATCAAGCACAGCACCGCAAACGTGCAGCTGTATGAGATCGGCACGCTGTTCTTCGGCCGCGAGAACGCCAGCGCGCCGAAGGAGCGCGAGTCCGTGGCGGGCGTGCTTTCCGGCTCCATGGGCGATGTGACCTGGAATCACAAGCCCATGCCGCTTCGTTTCTTCGACGGCAAGGGCGTTGTTGAGGAGCTGCTCTCCCAGCTGCGCACGCCTAAGGTCCGCTTCCGTCCCGCCGACGGCGACGACTACGCCTTCCTGCAGCCCGGCCGCGGCGCCGAGGTGCTCTCCGGCGGTACGGTTCTCGGCTGGGTCGGCGAGATCCATCCCGATGCGCGCGATGTCTACGGCATCGATATCCCCGTGGTGGCCTTTGAGTTGAATCTCGAGGCGCTGATCAAGGGCGCTGGTGCCCAGGAGGCCTATCGCGAGTTCTCCCAGTTCCCGAGCGTCGAGCACGACCTTGCCATTGTTGTTGACGACGACGTGACCTGCGAGGACCTGGAGCGCCGTCTGCGCTCCGCCGGCGGCAAGCTGCTCGTGGGCGTGCGCCTGTTCGACGTGTACCGCGACCCGGTGCGCGTTGGCGTGGGCAAGAAATCCATGGCCTTCGCGCTCACCTATCGCGCCGACGACCACACCCTCACGAGCGAGGAGGTCGAGCGCGCTCACTCCAAGCTGGTGACGAAGGTGTGCAAGGCCACCGGCGGCGAGGTCCGCAGCTAGTGCCCAGCTGGAACATACATATCGCGCATGCGGAGCGGCTGCTCAAGGGCGGCGGCTCCGTTGCGCGCGCCGTGCGCGACGGCAATGCGTTTCTCTTTGGAAACTTGATTCCCGATATCTACGTGGGTTACATGGTGCCCGGCGTGGTGCGGCCCGTTCCGTATCGCGTGACGCATTTCGCCAAGCCTGAGCACATCCCAAAGCCGCGCGCGGGCGAGTTCTTCGATGCGTACGTGCTGCCGCTTGCGCGTGAGTGTGGGCTGTTGGATGCGCTCGGTGACGATTGCGCAACGGGGGGAGGTGTCGGGGCGCCCGGTTTTGCCTCCGGTGCCTCCGGTTTCGTGGGTGCCGATTTTGATCGTGCGCCCGTTGGTCCTACCGGCTCTGCGGCGGCCGGGGACCCTGTCCTGGAGCGGTCCTGGCGGGCGCCCGCCTCCCTCGCAGCCGAGGTTGCCCACGTGTCTCCCGCGCACACGCCGACGTTCGAGTGGGATTTCGATGTGGTCGAAACCGCCGCGTGCCAGCGCGATGCGTTTGCGACCTCCCGACGCGCGCTGAGCCGCGATGAGCTGCGACGCTCCTTGTTCGACATGGTGCTCGGCACATGGGTTCACCTGCTTGCCGACTGCACATGGAACCAGGCCGTGAGCGATTTGATTGATGCGCGTGGCGAGCAGCCCAGTCGGGATTTCCGTATCAAGAAACAGGGCGATTTCGACCTGTTCGGCAAGTCTCTCGAACTCGACCTCGTGCCGCGTCTTACGCCACAGCTCATCGAGGTCGCGGCGGCGTTTCCTCAGTATGAGATCGATGCGGCGTCGGTATCTGCGACCTGCGCCATCGCCCATGAGACCGTGCGCACCAACCACCCGGTCACCGGCGCTGTGTACCGCCTGCTCGATGAGGAATTTTTCAACCGTGTCTTCGCCGAGGTCAACGCCCGAGCAGAGCGCGAGATGGAGTACGCGGGATCCCGTTGAGAACTCAGCGAACCAGCTGTTCCCAGTTCGAAAGGACCTCGCACCTTAGGTCGCGCTCGGCGGCTTCCATGCCCGCCGATTTCGCCTTCCGCCGTTTTCCGAGCAACGACGACAAGTGGGCCGACAGACGATGGAACCTCCCGGGGTTATAGAGTTGCTCGGCTGTCACCATGATGACCTCGATACCCATGCGCTTGAGGCCGAGCATGCGGTTGGAGTCTATTCCGCCCGCTCGGCCCCCATCGTGAACCATATGGCTCTGAAGCTCGATATCGATTGTCGGATGGATGTCGTTTTCGGGGAAAAGGATGTCGGCGTAGCAGGTTGATTGGCCGGCTAGAATGCGGGCGTCGCGGTTCAGCGTGATGGGGTGGTTGTTGACGATGGGCCCCAGCCCTTCGCCGCCGCGTCGTCGCGTAAGGTTCAGCAGCATGGATGCTTGCACTTCGAGGGGAGACGCCGTAACGCCCGTGACCGCGCGTGCGGCCTGGCAAAACTGGCGATGGCCGTGCATGCCCTTGCTTTCCTCGCAGAGCCCGCGAAGCTCATGAAGCGTCACGAGCGGGTCGCGGTGCCAAAGAGACGTCGGTTTGCCCGCGTGGTCATACACTTGTCGCCATCCTCCCGGCCATACGAGGCGCTGATTGCGCAAGCGGTCGAGCTCGTGCTGCATTTCTTTGGTGGGCGCGTAGACGGCGAATGTCCCGCAGAGTTCGTAAGCGGCCATGGTGAGACGGTGCACCGAGACGAGCGGCGCCAAGGTGAGCAATGTCATGAGCGGCGAGGTGTACTGAATACCGACTTCGTTGTTTTCCCAGATAGCTGAACTTGGGAGGTCCCCGCTCCAGACGTGGTCCTTGATTGCCGAAGACCGTGTTCTGGCTGACGGACTGTCGCACAGGGTGTGTATTGGAAGATTTAGCCAAGGACCCAGGTCGTTCGACCGGGAGATGGCGCTGCGTTGCCGGCGCGTCGAAAAGCGGGGAAACTCTGGGAGCAGCAGTGTGACCTGGGGTGGGATTCGATAAAGCTCAAAGGCGCTGGCGCCGCAAATCACCTGTTCCATTAAATACCCCCTCTCTCGGTGAATGAGCTTGTACCCAAATGGGGAATCGGGCCGCGCGAAGGCATTTGAAGTCAATTCATCGACTTTTGGTAATTAGTTTTCCAGACTGGCCGGTAGCAACGCATTCTGGCGCGTAAAACACCTGGTCGCGTGCATCCAAATGGGCCTTATATCTCGAGGAAGCGATAAGTAATTACCAAAAGTCGACGAATTGAAAACGGCGTGCTGAAGAAGTGCATCAATTGGGCTATTTTTGCCTAGCGGATGCATAGCGGCCAGAAGACGTGGCCCGAGGGGCTCTGCGCCATCTTTTCAGACGGACGATTATGCTGTTTTGGATCTTTCGAAAGCGCGGGATTTCGTTTGGAGGGATTGAGGCGGTGGTTTTACCTGCAAGAGGCTTTGCTTTCAGAAGGGCTATTGGGGTCGGGCAACGGGCGCGCTGTCGAGATGGCCGATGTTGCAAAAGGAAGGAGCACCGAAGGTGATCGGCGCCCCTTAAGCGGATATATGTTGTTCCGAGCAACGGGTTAGCAGGCGTCCTGTTCGGCCACAGCTTGCATGGCCACGGCACCGATGAAGTTCACCGGCTGGCAGAAGTTAGGCTGGAAGAACAGGTCGACGTTGGCGAGCTGATCGATGGTGAAACGCGCTTGGATGGCGATGGAGATAGCATTTGCGGCCTCGGCTACGTCGTGGCGGCACAGGAATTGGGCGCCCAGCACGCGACGGGTCTCGGGATCCCAGGTGAGGGTCGCGGTAACCGGCGTGGTGGTGAGCATGAAATCGGGACGGTAGTCCTGGACGATGGTAGTGGAGCGGGCATTCACGCCGCGGGCCTCGGCACCTGCCTGGGTGAGACCGCTCGCCGCAAGGGACAGGTCGTAGAGCTGTACGGCGCTGGTTGCCTGCGTGCCCATGTACTTCTGCACGGGCTCCTCGATATTGGCGGCCACGAGCAGGGCCTGGCGCACGGCGTTGGTGGCCAGCGGGATGTAGTCATAGGTGCCGGTGGGGTTGTAGAGCACGGTGCAGGAGTCGCCGGCGGCGAGGATGTCGGAGCTGGCCTCGGTGCTGCCGGTCGGGAATGCGCGCATGTGCTCGTCGGTCTTGATGGCGCCGTTGGGAAGGGTTTCGAGCTGGCCCTCGAACAGATCGGTGCGGGGAAGGAAACCGGCGCCCATGATGGCGTAGTCGACATCGTATTCACCGGCGGTGGTCACGACGGTGACACCGGCACCGCTCTCGTTCAGGCGGAACTCGGTGACCATCTGGCCCAGTGCGAGCTCCACGCCGTGCTTGGCGTACACGGCTTCGACCTGCTCGGTGATGGGCGCATCGAAGTTTTTGGCGAGCGCGCGATCGAGGCCGTCGATGAGGGTGGCGCGCACCCCGGCCTCACTGAACTGCTCGACAAGCTCAGCGCCGATGTATCCTGCGCCGATCACGGCGACAGAATCCGCCTGCATGGCGTTCTCCTTGATGGCCTTGCCGTGGTCCCAGTTCTTGCACAGCATCACACGGCCATCTTCAAGTCCCTCGGCCAGACCGGGGATGGGCGGGGTGACGGGCTTGGAGCCGGTCGTGACGACGAGCTTGTCAAAAACGTAGGTCGACTCCTCGCCGCTGGTGAGGTCGCGCGCCACGAGAGACCTGCCGGCGACATCAACGGAAAGCACGTCGTGCTGCATGTGCATCTGCGCGCCGAGCTCGGCGAGAGCTGCGGGGGAGGAGTAGAACATGCGGTTGGGGTCGCTCACATGACCGCCGACCCACAGCGCGATGCCGCAGGAGAGAAACGACAGGGTGTCGTTGCGCTCGAAGACGTGCACGGTCCAGTCCGGGTGCGCGGTGAGGATTGACTGAGCGGCGAACGTGCCGGCGTGCGTGCAGCCAACAACGGCGACGGTCTTAGGGGTGGAGGCGGTGGTCATGGTGACTCCTTTGAGGAAAAACGTGTCAGCACTAGAAATGATACAAAAAAGCAAACAGTTAGCAAGGGCAAACTGGTAAACGGGGCGGAGCGGCCGGGCGGTGTGCGGCGCCGCGCTTGCATGCGGTAAGATTTTGTCGAATAAGCCAAGCGAAACCATGTGACACGAACAGGAGCGCATATGTCTTTTGTCACAAAAGCCGCAGTCTCGGCCACAACGGCAGCCGAGGACCTGCTCGACTTCATCGCCGAGAGCCCCACGATGTTTCACAGCGCCGCGGCTATTCGCGCGCGCTTGGATGCGGCTGGTTTCACGTATCTGAGCGAGGGCGCCGCATGGGAGGTGCGCCCGGGAGGCGCGTACTACACGCAGCGCAACGGATCGAGCGTTGTGGCCTGGCGTGTGGGCGAGCGTGTGGCCGCTCCGGGTTTTGCTTCCGATGTTGCCAAAGCCGCCGACCGTGTCGCCGGATCCGTCGATGTCGCCGCTGGATCGGCCGGTGACAGCGCCCCGTACCACTTCCAGCTCACAGCCTCGCATTCCGACTCCCCCTGCTTCAAGGTAAAGACGAATGGCGAGCTCGAAGGTCCCGCCGGTTATGTGCGTCTGGACACCGAGGCTTACGGCGGCATGATGGACTACACCTGGTTCGACCGCCCGCTTTCGCTCGCCGGACGCGTGTTGGTGCGAGAGGGCGCGCGTATCGAGAGCCGTCTCGTGGCCCTCAACCGAGATGTCGCGCTTATCCCGAGCCTTGCAATCCACATGGACGGCGGCGTGAACAAGGGCTTCGCCCCCAATCGCGCAAGCGATTTGTTCCCGCTGCTCTCCGCGGGCGACTTGGCGAACGGCTCGCTCGACATGATCGTGGCCGATGCCCTCGAGATCGATCCCGCCCAAATCGTGTCGCGCGACCTGTTCCTGGTCAACCGTGAGCGCGGCCGCGTGTGGGGTGTCACCGGCGAGTTCATTTCCTCGCCCCGCCTCGACGACCTCATGTGCGCCTACACTTCGCTCGTCGCCTTTATGAACGGCGGGAACGAGCATACCGTCTCGGTCTATGCGTGTTTCGACAACGAGGAGGTCGGCTCGGAAACCAAGCAGGGTGCTGCCTCGACGCTTTTGGCCGACACCCTTTCCCGCGTGAACGCCGCTTTGGGCTTCGGCCCCGAGGAGTACGTCCGCGCGCTCTCTGCCTCCATGCTCGTGAGCTGCGACAACGCGCATGCGCAGCATCCCGCGCACCCCGAGCTTGCCGATAGCCTCCATGCCCCGCAGATGAACGGCGGCATCGTGGTGAAGGAGGCGGCCAACCAGCACTATTGCACCGACGCTTTCAGCCGTGCCGCGTTCACCGCCGTGCTCGACGACGTAGAGATCCCGCATCAGGCGTTTGCGAACCGCAGCGACAAAGCTGGTGGCTCCACGCTCGGCAATATTTCGAACATGCAGGTGAGCGTGCACGGAGTCGATGTCGGGTGTGCCCAGCTCTCGATGCATTCGTGCATGGAGACGGCCGGGGCCCGCGATGTTGACCTTGCCATCGAGGCGCTCACGGCGTTTTACGATACGAACGTCCGCATCGACGGTGCCGATTCGATTGAGCTCGGCTAGACGAGTATCACCCCAACAGATACGAACCTCGATAAAGGGGCGGCGCACCACATTGGATGCGCCGCCCCTCATCTCTTGGACTTGAAAGTAGGGTCTTCGAGATGGGAGGCGGTTCATCGTTGGATTCGCTGTCCCGCTCCTGATCGGTTTATCGGATGAAGCTCGTGAAGGACCCGGCCTCCCGGTCGGGTAGGCCGATTCCGGCCTCGCGCCCCGCCTCGAGCGATTTGAGCAGCCAGGCCATGTTGCGCCCGAGTTGCCTCATCGTCCACAGCCCTTCCTGGTCCTGTTCGACCTCTTCGGGCGTGCATCCATGGACCATGTTCCAGTAGCGAGAGCTCACAATGGGCATGTTCGAGATGGTGAAGAACTTCTGCATGTCGTCGAGGGCAGCTGTGGTGCCGGCGCGGCGGGCGGACGCGATGGCCGCGGCGGGCTTGAAGCTCAGTACGTCGGGCGCGCCCGCTTTGCCGTTGGAGTAGAACAGGCGGTCCATGAAGCCCATGAGGGAGCTGGCAGCATGGGCATAGTGGACGGGCGCGCCGAAGACGAATCCGTCCGCCTGCTCGGCACGGGCGCGAAACTCGTTGACGGCATCGTCGAAGATGCAAGCGCTGGTCTCGCGGCAACGCCCGCACGCCATGCAGCCGGCGGCGGGCTTGGTGCCGATCCAGAAGATCTCACTTTCGATTCCATGCGCATCAAGCGTCGTGGCGACTTCGGCAAGCGCGCGGTGGGTGCAGCCGTTCTTGTGCGGGCTTCCGTTGACGAGTATGACTTTCATGGCGCTTCCTCCCTCGTTGCTCCGCATATATATGCGGCCATTGTCTGCGTTCTCATCAGTTTAGTTCGTTCTACGGCGATACGGCGCGGGCCTTGATGGGCATCTGGTATAGTTCCGCAGGTGAAAGAAATGAATGGGCGAGGATTTGCTGCGCCCACATGAGAAAGGAGCGCCCATGATCAAGGAGCTCGTGAAGGATGAGGCCATCCTCTCCACCCCGTGTGAGCCCGCCACCGCCGACGACGCGGAGATCGCGCAGGACCTGGTGGATACCCTGCTGTCCATCGAGGACGCCGCCTGCCTGGCAGCCAACCAGATCGGCGTGACCAAGGCCATCTGTGCCCTGGCCGACGACGAGGGCAACACGCTCGTGATGTACAACCCCAAGGTCCTGTTCGGCATGGGTGCCTTCAAGGCCGAGGAGAGCTGCCTCACCCGCGAGGGCTCCGTCAGGGTGACTCGTTTCGTCAAGATCAAGGTCGCATACGACGAGCTGGTCGACGGCGAGCTCAAGCCGCGCAAGCGCGACTTTGTCGAGTGGCCCGCCGAGCTCATTCAGCACATGTGCGACCACTGCCAGGGCAAGCTGGTTTAAGTTGCCCAACAGGCAAATCGTTCCATATGGACATAACTGGACTTGGATGTTGCCCTGCTCTGCGTTTTGCCCTGTGCCCTGATTTGCCTTGCGCCGCGTTTTGCCCGTGCTCTGATTTGCTCTGTAGCTCTTACCTTAAAACCCGGACCATCCGACCGATAGCGGTTCTGGATGGTCCGGGTTTTTACGTGTGATGGAGATCGCGGCCGCTCTGCGTGCCCGTTTCGACGAGAACGGGCAGAGTGCGAGAGTGAGCGGGGCGATTATGACGTTCGACGCACGCGCACTGCGGTGCCGCAAGCGGTGGTCATGATCATCTCGGCAAAGGTCTCGTATCCCACGTTCGCGCCAATGACTGCGTTGGCCCCGAGCGCCTCGGCGCGCTGCGACATCTCGCGCAGGACCTCCTCGCGCGCCTGGGCCATTTCGTCTTCATATCCTGCAGATCGCCCGCCGAACACGTTGCGCAGCCCGGCGCCGATATCGCGGAACATGTTGATGCCGCTCACGGCCTCGCCAGTGACGATTCCGAGGTATTCGACCACCTCGTAGCCGTCGAGGTTGTTGGTGGTAGTGATGGTTAGCATGGTTCCTCCTTTTGACGGTACTTTCTTATACCCAGCCGTGCGTTTTGGAAGAAGTGGTCAAAAAGGGTTGATAGTGCGCCGAACGGCGACGTGATCGAAAACATGTATAGTCGTTGGTTTGATGAATCCGCAGGTCGCGCAAGGGCATGCTGCGGGCACGCGGCCCGCGTGGGGGCAACCATCGAGTACGTCCCGCAATCGTTTAAACGAATCCAGGGGTTTTGTTGGGGGCAGACTGCATGGTCGGCGCACAATTAGGGTATTTTGACCAGAAATTGGAAAACGTACGAAAAGGAGGCGAAATCGTATGCAAATCGATGCCAATCTTATGCAATCTCTCATATGGGCCGCGATGGGCTGCGGCTTCACCTGGTTCATGACCACAGTCGGCTCGGCCGTGGTGTTCTTCTTCCGCAAGGACCGCGCCATCACCCACCGCATCTTCCTCGGGTTCGCCGCGGGCGTCATGATCGCCGCGAGCGTCTGGTCATTGCTCAACCCTGCCATCGAGCAGGCCGAAGAGCTCGGCCAGGTCGGCTGGATCCCGGCGGCGGGTGGTTTCTTGCTTGGGGTGGCGTTCCTCATGGCACTCGACACCTTCCTGCCCCATCTTCATATGGAGGGCGATGAGCCCGAGGGCGTCAAGACGAGTTGGAAACGCACCACGTTGCTCGTTTCTGCTGTGACTTTGCACAACATTCCGGAGGGAATGAGCGTTGGCCTGTTGTTCGCGATGGCGGGCCAGAGTTCGGGCCCTGAGCGGACGGCGTATCTCGGCATGGCCGTGGCGCTTGCTGTCGGCATGGGCTTGCAGAACTTTCCCGAGGGCGCGGCGATTTCCCTGCCGTTGCGACGCGAGGGGATGAGTCGAGGCAAGGCGTTTGTGATGGGCAGCCTGTCCGGTATCGTCGAACCGATCTTCGGCATTCTCGTGGTGCTGGTGAGCACGCAGATCGCGCCGTTCATGCCTTGGATGCTCGCCTTTGCCGCTGGCGCGATGATCTACGTCGTCGTTGAAGAGCTGATTCCTGAGGCGCATCTGGGGGAGCATTCGAACATCGGCACGTTGGGGGTCATCGCGGGCTTCGTGGTCATGATGGTGCTCGACGTCGCATTGGGTTAGTCAGTCTGCAAGCGACGGTGTATCGATCATCGAAAAAGGCCCTCGGGAGTCCCGAGGGCCTTTCCTTGATATGTGCGATGCCGCTACTTGCCGCTGCTGCCACCTGCCGCTGCTGCCACCTGCCACTACTTGCCGTTGCGCGTGTCAGACCCGTGGCGCGCCTCGCGGATCTCGCGTGCGGCGGCGACTCGGGCCTCGCGTGCGTCCCGCAGGGCGTTGTGCGCGCCGACCGTCTTGCTGCGCGCGCCGCGCAGCGTCTCGGCGAGCTGCGGGTTTGTTTCGGCCACACGCGTTACGAGCGGTCCGTCCAGCTCTTCTTGCGTGGGCTCGGACAGGAAGTCGATGGCGTATTGGGCAGCGACCATGGAGCCCTTGACGAGAACCGACTCGTCTACCTTGAAGAAGCACGAATGTTGGGCGAACGTCGCCCCGATCTGCGGATTGCGGCAGCCCACGAACGCCAGCACGCCCGGAACTCGGCGCAGGTATTCGGAGAAGTCCTCTCCCGACATGGTGCCGCGGTAACTGCCAACGCCCTCGGACCCGAGCGTTTTGAGGACCGCCTGGCGGCAACGCTCGCTTGCGACGGGTTCGTTTTCGACCTTGTAGTTGGCGATGGTGTAGTCGGAGAGCTCGGCTTCGGCGCCATGAGCCTGCGCGATATGCACCGCGATGCGTTCGATGAGCGCGGGCATGAGCTCATGGGTCGCCGTGGAATAGGTGCGCACGGTGCCCTCCATGTGGGCCTCGCCCGCGATGACGTTGCGCGCGCTGCCGGCGTGAAGCTTGCCCACGGTGACCACGGCGGGTTCGTAGGGGGAGAGCTCGCGGCTCACGATGGTCTGCAGCGCATTTACGATTTCGGCGGCGACCATCACGGCGTCGCTGCCACGCTGCGGCATGGCGCCGTGACAGGACGTGCCGTGCACGTCCACGCGGAACCAATCGGTGTTGGCCATGCGCGGACCGGGTTCGCAGCTGATGGTGCCCGCGTCGACCTCGCTCCAGATGTGCATGGCAAACGCGCCGTCGACACCCTCGCATACGCCGGCCTCGCACATCATGCGTCCGCCGGAGCCGTTCTCCTCGGAGGGCTGGAACACCACACGGATCTCGCCGTGGATGTCGTCGGTCATGTGGCGCAGAACCTGCAGGGCACCGAGCATCATTGCGATATGGCAATCGTGGCCGCAGGCGTGCATGCAACCTTCGTTGACGCTCGCGAATTCGTCGTCGGTGCGCTCGGTGACGGGCAGCGCGTCGATGTCGGCGCGCATGAGCAGGCGCCGGCGCGGTTCCGCGCAGAGTCGCAACGAGGCCGGTCTCGAGCGGCTGCTCGTAGGGGATGTTCATGGCGTCGAGTTGGCCGGCGATATCGGAAGTGGTTCGCACCTCCTGAAGGCTCAGCTCGGGGTGTTTATGGAAGTGGCGGCGCTGCTTGATGATGTAGGGCTCGAACTCGGCGGCGATGTCTTGAATCGCCGCGGTGATCTGACCGGCATCGCGGTGCTCTTTGTGGGCCATGATTTGCTGTGCTCTGGTCTTGGGCATGGTATCCACCTTGCTTTTCGAGGGGCGCTTCGGCGCCCGCGCCAATCTACTGCCTTCTACCATACTCCTTGAAATGCGAAACGGGCTGCCGATATCGCTGGGGCCCGGAAGACGAACCGCCTCCCATCTCGTGAGCATGAGAGATGGGAGGCGGTTCAAGTTCGTGCCCCTGACGGGGTACTGCTTATTTTTAAGCGCTTACTGGTTTTCGGAAGTAGTGGGCTCGCCAGTTGCGCTCGGCGCATCCGTCGCGAGGGGCACGGTGGTCTTCTCATCGGTGGCCTTACTGTTGTCGCCCTTAACGCGTTTGGCGATCTTCTTAGCGCTGCGCTTGAGATTGGTGAAGAGGCCGCCGGCGGGATGTGCGGCGTTGAAGGCGTCGCGCTTGTCGCGCTTCAGGCGCTCTTCGACCAAAATCTCGCCGTAATCGGCGAGGAACTTGTCGTAGAACTCGACGGCCCCATCGATGTCCTCCTGGTTGGGGCGCCCCTTGTTCATGCCGCCCACGAACTTGTAAGGACCGAAGGTGTCAAAGCCGGGGCAGCCGTAGGTGCACATGAGGGTCGCCATCTTCATGCGGCACACGCCGTCGAGGTCGCCGCCATTGAACTTGGCAGCGCCGCCGTAGGTCATGAGGCCGATCACGTTGTCGCCGTCGCGCAGGCAGTGGTCGCATACGCGCAGGACATCCTTGTCGAACTTGGTGTAATAAATACCGGAGCCGACGATGATGATGTGATAGGGGGAGAGGTCGGGATACTCCTCCTTGCCGAGCGTCGCAACATCGATGGTGTCGATCTCGGGGTGGGCGGCGACCAGGGCGTCGACGAGCTTCTTGGTGTTGCCGTGGTGCTTGGACCTGTAGAGGATGACCGTTCTTGGATCCATGGTCGGGCCTTTCGTGATAAGCGGGTTGGCGTGGTCGGGCGAGCGGGCCCGTGCCCACGGCGGTTGCGAGTGCATGGGCGCGCGAACCGCAAGTGGATGAATCAATTGAGGCAGCTGGCAGTAAAACGAGTCAAACCAACTACTTGGAAAAAAGATACCAATCAATTCAAATCTTCATAATTGTATAACCAGTGGCACATTTAGCCAGCAGGTTTACGGGCGAACATGCTGGAAGCAGGGAACCTGCGCAAACGCTTACAGGGCGTTAAACGGTAGCGAATATGCAGTTGAGCACAACCAGAAGGGGTGAACGGTCGATTTTAACCGATGAACGGTTCGAAACCGGAAAAGCCCGAAATGTCGGAAACAGAACATTCACAACTGGTATAGTGAATAGCGACTTGTTACGTGGTTACTACCAGTGCCGCACCAAATAACGCGGCGGGAACAGGAAAGAGGGATTAATGGTCGGTTTTATTTTGACTGGTCATGGCAACTTCGCCAATGGCATCAAGAGCGCGCTCGATATGGTCGCTGGTGATCAGGAGGCGTTCGAGATCGTTCCCTTCGAGGGTTCCCAGGCTGCCACCTATGGTGACGACCTCCGTGCCGCCATCACCAAGATGCGCGGTGAGTGCGAGGAGGGCGTTATCGTCTTCGTCGACCTGCTCGGCGGCACTCCCTTCAACCAGTCCATGATGATCGCCAACGATGTCGACAAGCTCGAGATCGTGACCGGCTCCAATCTTCCCATGATCATCGAGCTGCTCT
>ERZ834859.179-NODE-179-length-85963-cov-6.282209_pt1 | contig 85963 bp, 96 predicted proteins | sample MGYA00519947_ERZ834859 | MGnify/ENA primary metagenome ERZ834859 (study PRJEB31850, sample SAMEA3708763) | human gut metagenome | biome: human gut; feature: human-associated habitat; material: faeces | place: China | collected 2014 ...
GACATGATATACTGTTTTTCATCCTCACTGATGGTTCCAGCAGTGACCATCTGGGTAAGCTGCTCCTCTGTGATTTCGCCCTTTGCAAATCTCCCTTTATAGTAGTCCAGAAAATATTCCGCCCCTGATTTCATACGATCAGTCCCCTTTTCAAAAGTTCCTCCATGACCATGTCTGCCCCTTCCTGCCGGATTTCGTCCTGGCTTTTACTTATGGCTTCATAGATTTTTTCGTCGATGGTTGGCTCTGATTCTGAAATTGGTTCATAGTCTAATTCAATTTTTCCATTTCTAAAGTAGAATACCTTGTTATACCCTTCTTTTTCCTCCCCCTGCTCAAAAGAAAACGAACCCTCGTATGTAATAGAGTCTTTATTTTCTGGATCAGAATTGATAAATTCATTGTAGCCATAAATTTTTTTATTCATATCTACATATAAAACCATATATATTCCTCCTATTTACTTAATGTCATAGCACAATCTTGCATTTGTTACAGTACAACCGCTTGAAAACCAAAAAGCAAGTAAATAAATATATTCACCCTTATTTACATACATATCAATGTTGATATTTGATAGCGTTGTAGTTATCTTCATATTTGTTAAACCACTAATATCATCTGCTGCCATATACGATAAAGATAACGTCGTTCCTTCACTTGAACTTAATGTATCTAATATGTTTTGTATAAGAGATGTTGAAGATGCACCATATAAAATACCTATATTACTAGACGTTCCTGCAACCAATTGGAATGGAGGCTCATTATTTCCTTTTACAGCTTCAATCTTTATTCTTACTACCCCTGAATATTCTGCTTTTCTTTTGATTATAACCTTTGCACCTTTTGAACCACTAATTGTAGAATTTAATGTAGCCACAACGGTATCTGATGCCACATACTCCTTCTCGTTAACAGAATCAAGTATCTTTTTTATCCTTCCAAAAAGCGTATCTGTACTTTCGGAATCCCCGATTGTCCCAATCTTTGTATCAATCCCTGTTACCTTCGTCAGCATCTCTGCCAGCTTTTCCAGCAGCACTTTTTTCAGCTGTGCCAGCCGTCCAAACAACGTAGGCTGTGTGTCGGCGTCACTTTCTGTGCCGATTTTGTTTTTGATGTCCACCACATTTGCTGCCAGCTCCGGGTCTGTTTCCAGTGATTTCATTTTTGTATCAATGGTTTGGAAATTCTCATTCAGCTTTTCTACATCCGCTATATCGTCCAGATCCGGCAGATTCAAATTAAAATTTTCTGTAAACTTCACCCCAGTTTCCCTCCTTTATCTCCGCCCATGTTTTCGTCTGCGCCCATTCCCATGTATAGGCTTTCAGGTCACGCCAGCTATGGGTGCGGTATACAAATTCAAAACCAATATGTGCAGGTTTGATTTTTTCAATGGTGGCAGTGATACTTTCGATGTATTTTGGCACCCCGAAGATCTGTGTGAATGAAATGATGATTTTCCCGCCGATAAACTGCACATCTACGGCTCCATTGTCCCAGGCTTCCGCCACATCCTGAATCATTTCAATGGTGAATTTCTTTCCTTTTGCTGCCAGCCAGTTTGACTGTACGTTCTGTCGTCTTTCCGCAATATCCGCATCTTTCGGCGGTATGATACCAAGATAGCCTTCGATGAGCTGCACGCCCGTTTCTGTCATGGTGTCAAAGAACTCCTGCTTTTCCGCTTCGTCCAGCCGTTCCAGCACGCCTTCCACTGTCATCCCTGCCGCATTGTATAATGCTTTTACAAAATCGTCTTTCTGGTACAGCTTATTATTATGCTGCACCATTCTTTCTCCCGCTTCATTCACTGAACATCACCGTCCCTAATGTTGCCACTTCTCTTTCCCCAACTGGGATATTTGCTGTACCGCCATTGATGGTCAAATTCTGATAATCAATGACGCCCGGTGTGGTAAAAATGATGTTCGCCAATGCCGCATAGCTGATATATGCTACCTGAAAGGCTTTCTCTTTCAGTTCTTCTGTGATTGCCTGTTTGATGGCTTCCTGCACATCCGCCAGTTCATACCCTTCCAGCAGAACCAATGTGGCTGTCAAGTTCAATTCTTTTTTTGTGGCAGTGGTAACAGTACAGTATGCCCCTGCTGGGGCCTGCCCTTCTCCTCTGCCGTTACTGTCTGGGTCAATGTATTTCTGCACTGCCTGTATCAGTTCGGCAGACGCTGGCTGCCCGTCATTGCCAATGATGCAGACTTCCACGGTATTTTCTCCAAACGCCAGCGCAAAACATTTTGCTTCCCCTACGCCTGCCACTTCCTTTGCCCACAGTTCATAGTGGGCTTTGTTGCCGCTCACAATGGGCTTTTGCAGTTCGTCATAAAATCTTTTTTTCAGTTCCTCATCGCTTTCTTCCCGATACCCGTTTCTGGTAGGTGCTTCATTTTTCACCGCCGTGATGCCTGCGATTGTGACAGGAATCTTTGTGATGCTTCCTGCGCCCACGTTTCCGCTTTCTCCTGCGATGACTGCCTGAATGGGTATCTTTCCACTGTCTACCACATTTGCTTCCTGCGTTGTCTTGTATTGGATATTATCCGGCGTGGAAAATAGGCTGCCCAGCGGCACCAGCCCTTTTCCTGTTACAGTAACTTCCCCAACAGCAAACACAGCCGGACGCCGTTTGATGCCTGTCAGCTGATACACACGCCTTGTCAGTTCATCACCGGACAGGTTTTCGATATCCAGCTTTGCTTCGATCTCATCTGCTCTCTGGTATAAATCAGCCACTTCAATGGCAAATGCCGCTGTCAGGTCGTATATGGGAAATCCCACTGTTTTTGCATAGGAATCAGGGATATTCCCCAGCATTTTTTCCAGAATGACTTGTGGATCATACGTTGACATCTACTGTCACCCCCTCCCCGGTATAAAGAATTGCTGTAAAATAGATGTTCAGCCTGCCGTTTTCCGCTACCGCCGAAAAATTGATGATATTTGAAATACATCTGGAAAGCACCACATTTTCTCTGATCTGTCGCTGGATTTCGCTATATATGAAACCTTTTGGCAGTGCCTTATACCCGATGATTTTATCTGTTTCGATGCCAAAACCTGTGTCAAAATACACCCGGTGCCGCTCCGGCAGTGTGCGACACATCAATTCCAGCCACTGTTTGACTGCTTCTTCCTGGGTTACTTCCTCGGCTTTCCCGTTCGTAAACACAAAGGCCCTTTTTCCATAATCAAACTTGATACTTCTCCCAACTTCCTGCACAGGTACCATTTTTGACGCCGCCTGCTGCGCCTGTTCAATGGTTCTTTCATCAATGGGAAACATGGCGCTTCCCCCTTTCATACCATCAAAAGACGGAATGTTTCTCTCCCTTTTGGTGTGATCAATGTCTGTGTGCTGGAAAATCCTGTTTTTTCGTTTACAAACTCTTTGATTTCAAACAAGCCTTTGTTCTTTTCTGCATAGGGCTGCAATTTTCCACGTTTATCCCGATACACATATCTTTTTTCCAGCAGGAATGAGATAAATTCCTTTTCTTTGATATTGAGTTGTTTTGCTGTTTCCCTGAAATTGGTCAGCAGGTTTCTGTCTACCAGTTCATCAAAATAATCTGCCTTTGGCTGCATGATCTGCACTTCTACGGTCAGTTCGGAATTGGCAGCCTGTAATGCTTTGTTTTTCTGCTGTTCGTCTTTCAAAGCCATGCACAGCTGAATCATGGTGTCAGGGTTTAAAATTGCCGCTTCCAGTGTTTCCGGCGTCATGTATGCGCCATGTCTGCGGATGCTTGGAATGATTTCATCAGCCACCAACGCTTGAAATTTTTCCGCTGTTTCATTTTTGGCTTTCATGGCTAGGCGGTAGAAAATATTTTCGGGGATGAAAGTGCCTTTCCCCAACTTGTTGGGGAAACCTATTTCATCTAAATATCTATTTACAGTTTCCCAACGAATCGACGTATATTCCACACCATTTTTATTTTGCGTTTGAGTAAACCCCAGTCCTCTTGCCACTGTTTCCAGTTTCAGGTAAGCTGTGCCGTTCTGTTCATAACATTCCATCCCGTTGATATTCAAAATTTCACTCATATTCTCACCATTCCCTTTTATTCCAAAATCGCCACGGTCAAAAACTCCTGCACACCTAATACAGCTATGGTCCTTCCTATGTACTCCCGTCTGTCCTCATCCTGCTGCATCTTCCGCTTGATATCGTCAGATACCCGCAGATCCTCTCCTTCCTTTAAGATGATCTGCCCATCACTGGCATTGCAGATCAGCGGCTCCTGCTGTTGAATGGTGGCATAGTACATGGTCAGACCGTTCTTTGCTTTTTTGTTTCCTGCTTTCAGTGTCTTTGCAAGCTGCATAAATTCATCATCCATCAAACCACCTCTGTTTTCATAATATCCATGCTCATGGTGTGACCTGCGCCGAATGTATGGGTGACATTTTTCACCAGATACACCCCCGATACCTCAAACTTATCTGAAGAAAACAGCAGCAGCACACCTGCTTCCACTGCTTCTGATCCCAGCATATTAGACACGTTCCTTGTTTTCTTGACTGTGTTGTTTTCTCTCAATTTGTTTTCCGCAACCGTTTTCGGATTTTGCTCATCACCCGACTGTTTCACCACATCCAGCATCCGCCCGAATTTCGCTATGCTGGCGGTGTCTTCTGCCGTTGCAAGAATTTTAATGGTTTCGTTATCCTCCGATACCACCTGTACAGCGTTTCGCAGTTCTGTAATGCTGTCACTGCCGCCAACGCTGCCCAAAGCGTATGTGATGTCCAGCGTATTTCCTGTTTCAAATTTATGATAGGCGTATGTGATTTTGGTCGGATACTCATAAATATTTAGCTTTCCGCCTTTCACCCGCCAGAAATAGTTCTTTCCTTGTTCTGCCGTCACTTGTTCCAGGATATCTTCTAGGATTTCCGAACAGCTTTCCTCTGCGTAAATCTTCTTGATCTGTGTCGGCATTTTCGGCACAGCTCCCAGCGGAATACCAGCTTTTTCACATAACTTTAAAATGGCTGTGTTCGCATCTGTTTTTACCTGCAGAATGACATCATTGTTTTTGAGATAAAAACCATAATCATACGCTGTCATTTCTCCGGCAATGCCCCGCTCGACTATAATTCCAGAAAACAATGTTTTTGTTTCGCCGATCAGGTCGATTTTATCTCCGACGTCCAATTTCGGCAGACTGTTATACAGGTATCTGTCCTGCGGATTGACTGGCATATTCCACTTCAATTCCATAGTCACGCTGTCCATATTGTCCGATAGACTGATATCGCCGCAAAAATCCGTGATATCTGTTGTCCGGTTCCATACCATCCTAACCATTGATGCCACCTGCTCTCACGAATACATATTCCGTCATGTCCAACGTATAGTCCACATCACCGTTTTTCCGGTATTTGTATGTAAAACTGTCAACGCTCACCGCCATGTTCAGCACTTCCCTGTCGTTGTTGTCTGATATAACGATTCTTGCTGGAATACGCTGTGTTTTTATTGATTTGAAAAAATCAATATATGCTTGCGGATTGACGTCTGCGTATGGTGACATCCATGGATAGCGTTTGGAAGGGAAGAAAGAGGAAAGTGACATAGTACGCAGTTCTTTATTTCCGATCATGCGGATATTGACTGTCAATCCCTGAAATGTATCGTTTCCCTGGGTTTCCGCAATTTCAAATTCCGGTGCCGCAGGCATGACCATAATTTCTGCGTTATTATTGATACTGAAAACGATTTCCATATTCTTCCCCCTTTCTTACGCTACATCCAGCGCTTCTTTGATTCTCTTTGCAGTAATGCGTCCGGTTTCGTCCGGATCACTGCCGCCGTTTACACTGACATTGATGTTATATACTCTGTTTCCCATCATCTGCTTTGTTTTGGTGTGTGGGAAAACCTTTGTGCCGGATGGCAGTTGTACCAGTTCCCCTCTGCCGCCTTCGTTGATGCGGCTGATACCGCCACGGAAATAGGATGTGCCTGTTGCGTATGCAGGTGCTGGTGCACCCGGTGTATTCAATTTATCCCAGACCCAGCTGATAGCATTTTTTCCGGCTCCGATAACGTCCCCCAAAATCGGGACACTCATGATCTTCTGCCCTAACCACTCTATCTTTCCGCCGATCCAGTCAAAAAAACCTGTGGCTTTACCAATGATCCAATCGATAGCACCTACTACGGCATTTTGTATTGCACCTGCTACGCCTGCAACTTTTTCTCCCAGTAGATTTGCCGCTGCTTTTACTTCTTCCCAATGCATCGCCAGTGCTACACCTGCAGCTATCAACAGCCCTATCCCCACTATCAACAGCCCGAGTGGGTTCATTGTCATTGCTATGTTTAACGCCGTTTGTGCTGCCTTTACCGCCGTTGCTACGGTCTGATATGCTTTCCATAGTGCAATGACTTTTGTCAATACATTAAACGCTACCAGCGCCCCCACAAGCCCACTCATAACAGGTATAAGCCAGTTTGCATTGTCTTTTGCCCACTGGAAGGCATTACTTAGCTTATCTACTGCTGCCGCTGCTTTTTGTGCTACTTTTTCAACGGTTCCGTCATTTTGCCACCTTGTCAGTGTGTCAGCAAATTCAGACAATTTTGTTTTTACCTTGTCTAATGCGCTTCCTTGTCGCACGCTGCCATCGTCCATGATGCCGACTATTTTCCCCAGACTGTTTTTGACGACACCTGTTACCGTTGACCATATACCTCCAGTCGTTTTCGCCAATTTGTCCATGCCTCCGGCGAAACGCTTGTCCATGACCTTTACCAGCGTGTCCATATCTTTAACGCCTTTGATGCCGAACTCTTTCATGCGTTCCCATTCTCCGGATTGTGCATCTATGATGGCTTCTGTTGCCTGCATGATGTCTTTCCCTGTTGCGCCTGCCATATTGCCGGCATAGGTCAGCCACTTCTTACTATCCATGCCCATAGCTTCCAGCATGGCTGTTGCTTCTACCAGTTCACCGCCTTTAAAGGGTGTTTTATTCGCCATAGCAATGGCATTTTTCATCAACTCTGCGGCTTTTTCTGTGCTGCCTGTGGCTGTTTCCAGCTGTGCTTTGTATGTTTCCAGACTAAACGCTTCTTTGAATCCTAGCCCAGTTCCTACTGCAGCCATAGCCGCAGTAAATTTTGCAGCTTTTTTTACAGCGCCTGTAAATGCGTTATTGATGGAATTTCCCCATTTATTAATCTGGTTCTGTCCCAACTTCATTTCTTGCCTAGCTTTTCTGATTTCTTTTGTTGTTCCTGCCAGCGGTTTTGAAAATCTATCTTTCAGGCTTAACAGGATATTAACCTTTTTTGTTGATGCCATCTTTCAACCTCCCTTCTGCTTCTTCCCATGCTTCCGCTTCCACTTCCATGGATGCGATATAAAATAATTGTTCCAGAAAGGTCAGGCTTTCCAGCTCCCGCAGGCTGTGTCCCTTTTGGATGTAATAGTGAAACAGGGCGGCTTCTCCGCCGCCCCGTATCAGTTTTTTACAGCATCGACAGGATTTTCAGAATTTTCCTTTTCCGCCAGACCGTACATGTCCAGAATTTCCTCCGCCGCTTTCCCAATCAGCCCCATGTCGCTCTGAAAAATCTTCTCCACAATGTCCATAGGTTCTGCACATCCGTATACGGTCTGTAACTGCTTTTCATGCAGGATCGGACAATGGTCATAAATCAGTTTCATCTCCGCCTGAAATCTATCCTCTGTTGTTCCCGTTTCCATATCCAGCGTTTTGGAAACTGTTCGGATGTCCTTTTTCATTGCCTGAATGGTATTTCCCTCCCGGTCAATGGTCAGCATCTTTACTTTCAGCTTGTCCGCTTCGCTCTGGGTGGCTCTTGCCACCAATTCTTCCAGATTTAATTTTGCCATACCTTTTCCCTCCGTCAGATCATGTCGATATAGTTGAAATTAGCAAATTTGAATGGCACTTCCAGTTCCAAAATTGCCTTATTTTCAAATTTCAGCAGCATCAGTTCATCAATGGTCACTTCCAAGAATTCTACACGCTCTGCGCCCAATGCTGTTGGGTCTTCCAGTTTTCCCACAAATTTGATATCAGGTAAAATGCCTGTGCGGATGCCTTCTGCAGTCTTTTTTGCAATTTTGGAATCCACTTTATGAAATACGATTGTTCCTTCTCCGGTATATCCCATATACCGCTGATGGGTTCCCAGATCACCTGCGAAATTGACTTCCTCGTATGTCATTGATACTTTTGCTTCAAAACTTTTTGTTTCAGCCAAAAGTTCTCCATCCATCCATAGCCTGCCATAAGTCCCACGGATGATGTTATTTGTATTCACTTTGTCCATACGTCTTCCCCCTTATGCCAGTGTGATATTGAATGTCAGATTTTCCATGGCGTCCAGAATTTTCACATTTCCTGCCAAATTGACATTATCCCGAAAAGTCATGTTTTTCACTTTCTGTTCTGTCCAGTCTGCCGCTTCCGGTGCGCCAGTAGAAATCCACTGCTCTCTCTGGGCTTCAACGTCAACACCTGCTACGTTGTTAAAATTCGGATCAAGCACACTTTCCGCCGCAAGCTGTCGGAAATAACTGTTGACTGCGGAAATAAACAGCGCCTGATTGTCATAACTGTTCTTGTATTTCCCGCAGTAGTAGTCAGCGAAAGTCTGTCCGATGTCCTCCTGGATCATGTCCATTGCTTCCACCACTGTGATTTTCTGCATATCTTCTGTTGCGTCCTCTCCCAGTGTTGTCAAGCTGTTGACTGCTGCCCCTGCTCTTACATCTACTCCATCATTCCAGAGTACAAATTCCCCTTTGCCCACGGCTGCACTCAGATCTTCCGGTTCTGTTACGCTTTCCAGTTCCTGAAAAATACTATATGTTGCAGACCGTGTGAATGGCAAACCTGCCAGCAGTCCACAAATACGGGCTGTATAGCTTGCTACCGGATATGCTGCCGTTTCTTCCTTGAACTTGATTCCCTCATTGGAAAGGTTCACAACGTGCATGTCATCCGTAGTGGTTGCCTTATATACAACCGCTTTCCGCTTCTTCCGTTTATTCTTTGCATTGATTTCCTTGATGTACGCTGCCACCTTATCCTGTTCCCCGCTGGTTTCATTGAGATAGCAAAGCCAGTTGTAATCAATGCTTTTCAGCAAATCCGCCGCATTGTCAAAGGTGTTCTCTGCTGTCAGCTTCACTGTATATACGGTGTTTGGCAGTCCAATAAACGCACCCAGAATGGCGTTATAGTTTTCCGCTGTATATTCTTCTTTTTTCACTTCTGAAGAAAAACTGTATTTATTTACTGTTTTTTCCCCTTCTGTCGCATCGTTCATCACGATGCAAACAACACCTCTTTCACTTCTCTGAATAGCTGAAACAGCCATTTTTCGGAAAATGACTTCGATGTTGGGCATAGTCTGTGCCATTTATCATCCCTCCTTTTCATATCCTTTGATTCTGTTATTGAGTACTTCCATCAATTCCCTTTCCGGTTCGACATATGGATGCACCATATCCACATTGACAGTAACTTTCAGCGTCATGTCTTTTCTGTCCAGTTCATAGTCCTGTTCTTCTGTCGGTATCATATACCCATCCGGAAATGTCACTCTGTCCATACTCAACAGTTCCTGCATTTTCTGCATGATTCCGTACAAATCCGCATATCCGCTGTATCTGTTCGGCGAAAAATAGTAGATTTCCAAATCAAAATTATCATGTGGATATAGTCCAATCCGGTCATGCGTGATATTTTCTGTCTGGATGATAAACGCCGGACGTGGGAAATCTTCTTCAATATCCTTATCAATGACAGGAATGTCAAATTCTGATTCTAAAATAGCCGTGAAACCTGCCACGGCTGTTCCAATATCCGCCATTAACTCAACCCCTTATCCAGCAGATCATCAATAAAATCCAGCACATCTTCTTCAAATTCTTCTGAAAAAAAGGCTTCGACCTTCTCTTTGATCCGCTTCCCCTTTACTACTTTTCCACCGGGTGTGCGATGTCCATAGTCTACGACGTTTTCATGTGGCGCCATGTGTACTCTGATCTGATAGGCGTTTTCTGCTGGGTACAGGTAAGCCTTACCCCGCTTAACCATTTTTACCAGATTTCCTGTTCTGACTTTGTACCCTGTCCGCAGACCGCCTTTCACTTGCTTTGTTACCTTGCTGCCTTCTTTTCGCATAAATGATTTTGATTCCTGCGGCATGGTTTCATTGGCAAGTTTCAAAATATCTCTGTTCAGTTCGTCCAATTCGGTATAATCGAATCCATTCATCAAATCACCACCTCACAGAAGATTTCCAAAACCTCTCCTGTCAGATATGGGTCTAAAATATACAGAATCTCATATCGTTGACCGCCTGCCATGAACCACATCCCCGGTGTGATGCTGCTGTCATATCTGACTGTTATTTTATGTGTAGTGCGGGACAATGTGCTTTCTGCGGCTCTTCCGCTTAACAGGCTCCCTGTTTGTGGTTTCACTTCTGCCCACACATCTTTTACTTTTGTTTCTTCCCATTTTTTCTGCCCGAGTCTGTTTTTTTCTTCTGTCTGGACATGCTGCCACAGTTCGATTTTTCGGTTCAATCTTCCGGATATATTATTCATGGCGCCCTCCTTACAGAAAATTTTTGTCGTGCAATTTTAAAATGGTGGTTGCTGTTGGATTTTCCTTGCCATTTGTGACGGTCATGCTGCGGTTATCGTACATATCAGCGACCAGAATATATACGACAATGGACAAATCTTCGTGTTCGTCCATGTACGCATCGTCAATGGCATTCCTGCTCTTGATATAGCTTTTCGCTGCCGTCAAAGCATTCTGCAGAAACCTTTCGGTTTCTGCATCCGCTTCCGCCCTGCAATATTCCAGGCAATCTTTGACTGTGATTTCAGATACTTTCATAAGCTCTCATCCTTTACGCACCTGCACCCATTTCCAATACAGCGATGGCGTCTTCATGTGTAATCGCACCATCTACTTCTGCAAATGCAATGATGCCAATGGAATAGGATTTTGCAAACAGTTCAGACAGCACCTGTGTTTCAATACCAAATGGCATATTGATTGCATATCCTTTCAGATCACCGTATACCATGACTTTGTTATTCTGTGCAAATTCCGGCATGTTGTCGGAAAGATATACTCTTTTACCCAGCATCATATATCCTTCTCCTTTTACCATGTCAGGCACCAGCAGGAATCTTCCATTTTCGTCTTTGAGCAGTCTTGCTGCTTCAAATGCGCTGGTGTTCATGATCCATACGGCATTTTTCTGATATTTTGTTTTTACTTTCAGCTGGGTTTTAATGATCAGATCCGCAGTCAGTGTCGCATCAGCCGCAGTCACTTTGTTTGTTGCATTAGGCAGGATACCTTTAATTTTGCTTGCATTTCCTGTCAATGCTTCTTTTTCAATAAATTCTGCCATTTTAGTTGCAACTTCACTGATCACATGGGATACAATGTCAAAATCCTCATTGTTGATCAGTTTTCTGGAAATCTGTACCAGACTTCCTACAATCCATCCTTTCAGCGTGATTCCTTTGATTTCACCGGACTTTTCTGTCAATTCAGACAGTTCATCAATATACGCTACTTCGATGGCTTTGCTTTTTTCATCGTAATAAGGCAGCACCAGTTCACCTTTTACGTTATATACTGTTGCCAGTTCCATGATTGGGCACATTTCTGTTGCTTTTGTAATAATCTGCTGTGCAACTGTTCTAGGTAGAATTTCACCATTTGTACCCACTTTCAGCGCTCGTGTTTCACCTCTGCAGTACTGCTCAAATGCCCGGACTTCTTCCTCTTCGGTTTTTTCTTCCTGTGTTTTGGGGTTATTTCCTGCTTCCCTTTTGGCTCTTTCTTCCGCTGCTGCAATAGTAGCGTTCAGACCTTCCAGTTCTTTTTTGTATTTTTCGTAGTCCTGCTGTTCGGTTTCGGCCATTGCTCTGACTTCTTCTTCCGCCTTATCAATGATGGCTGTCATTTTTAACAGAACATCATTTCTCTTTTCCATCAACTCTTTCACTTTGCTCATGCTTATCTCTCCTTTTCTCTGCTCATCAGTTCTATTCTCTTTCTAGTATCTGCCTTTTTCTATGTCCAGCCATTTCCGCTTGTTTTCCAACCCCAAAAAGGCTGGCGGCTCTTTCTTCTCAACAGCTACTGCCATTCCATCAAAACTTCTGGTTTCTACCAGCTCTACTTTTTCTCCCCTCATTTCGTAGGACGTGCCTGCATACGCAGGTGTCAAACCTACCAGCAGAGATACTTCATTCAGCTGGATGTCCTTCAGAATACGGCGCTTGTAGTATTCGTCTGTGTATGTCCATTCATCATCGATGCAACGGAATCCAAATGACCATCCGGTAATTTTCCCTGCTTCTGCCGCCTGCAGGACTTCTTCGTCTTGGAACTTAGCCACTGCATACAGCCCGATGTTATCCTCTTTCAGCGTAAGCACTCCGTCTTTTGTGCTGCCCATCACCCTGTCATGGTTCAATTTCAGGAAAATTTCCGGATTGTTATTGATAGCCCGAGCAAACACACCTTCCGCTACCTGCTCCACATACTTTGTGCCATCCGGCAGTTCCAAAACCCTGCTATCACGGCAAATGGCATTGACATAGCCGGAAATGATGATTTCCTGCGCTCTCACTTCAACTTTCATCAATTTTCACACCCCCTTTCCCACTGGTTTTCATTGTGGCTGCCATGTTCGGGATAAAAATTTCTTTTGTATCTGGGTCATACAATACATCCTGCAAGCCAAGCGTGATATGATTCAGCCCCAGTTTCTTCATATTTTCCCTTTCTCTGATTTCATCAATTTGTAACCAGCCACCCTCTTTGCCTATCTTGTAGACATTGAACCTCTTTTCCATGGTTCCCATCAATGCGGTATCTACATCAAAATGAAAAAATCTGTCTTTCTTTTCCCGTTCCAGCAGCAAATATTTATTCAATCCCTTTTCCAACGCCGTCAGAATCGGAAGTACTGCTGTTTCAAATGTGTTTATCTCTTGCTCGTCTGTTGCGGTACCGTTCAGGATTGCTGGGGAAATCCCAAAAAGATTGTTGATCTTTTCAGAATCATACTTTTTGTTTTCTACCACCTGCATTTCCTGCACACTGCTGGACATTTCATTGAAATGCACACCTGCATTCAGTACCATGGTAGCTTCTTTTTGTCCACTATACACATCGGGCCATTTTGCTTTTAGTTCTTCAAAGGCTTCTTTGCTCAGTTTATCTTGGACTGTCAAAAATCCGGCTTTTCTGCCGTTTCTGTCCATTATTTTTTTCCCGAATAACACTTGTGTGTACGCAAGCAGTAATTCTGATTTATTGGTTTGCAAGATTCCTTCCGCATTGACGCCATCATCACTTTGGCGCATGATACGGACAAGCTGATACTCTGGTATTTCTTTCCCTTGAATCCAATATCGTACTGTCCTGTCCAGCACGTTGTCCGACCATGTTTTCTGTACCTGCTCCGGCGGCACATATACCAATTCCGTGATGGTATTCCCCACCATTTTCTTGTACGCATAGCAAACACCATGCAGCAGATAGTCTTTGACCATCATTTTTCGGAATAATACGCTGTCAAAAAGATTTGATGGTTCCTCATTCAGCAGGTGTACCCGCTTGTCATTTTCCACTTTTCTGATGCCGTCTTTTTCTTTGCTGTAAAGATACACAGGGGCAAGTGCTACTTTATTTCCGATATACTCCACAGACGCCGCCACTGCCGGAATTTCCATGGCTTTTGCTTCGGTCATTTCATTTCCTGTCAAAATGTCTGACAGATATTCCATAGTCAGCATCCGTGTTTCTCCCATTTCCGCATCATTTGCGGATTTGCTGTTTTTTTTGAAAATATCTAAAAATCCCATGCTTTTTCCTCACCCCCTTACAGCTCAATGGCACCCCATGTGATAGGTGCTTCTATAATTTCATTCTGCATCAATACAAAACAAGCATCTATCAGTGCTACCACCATATCTATTTTTCCGGCAGACCGCTTTTTGTTTGCGTACATGTTCAAATTTGTGTCCAGTGTCACTCTTGTGTTCTCAAAATTGATTTCCAGCAGTTCATTTTCCGTGTACTTGAATTTTCCTTCCAGGATATGTTCTTTTAACATCTTTGTCGCTGGATGCAGTACGGAAGAATGCTGTTTGATTTCCACCGCTGTCATTCCCGCTGTTTCCAGCTTCTGTGCCGTGGATATTGCGTTGTATCGGTCAAACCCCACGCCTACTACTTTCCCACCTGTGTTTTCCTCGATATCCATGATGTATTTTTCAATGACTCCATAGTCTACAATCTGATCGCCACAGGCTACCGCTTTTTCTTCTTCCACAAATTTTTGATAGTCTACTTTTTCAGCTCTGCTCTTTTCCTCTAGCTTGCCTTCTGGAAAAAACGCCATGACCTCCGCTTCTATGATATCATTTGGTTCATCATAGGCTGCAATCGCTACTGCGCAGTTATCGTTTGATACAGCCAAATCCAGACCTACATACAGCCGCTTTCCTGTCCAATCAATTTTTGGCACTCTTCCTTTCTGCACATCTGACACTGGTACATAGGTATCTGTTCCCATGCCCTGATAGATGATGTTGCAATGTTTCGTCAGAAAATTTTCTCTTGCAGACTTCATTTCGATTGCACGTTTTCTTTTTGCCTTCAAATCCTCCATGATTTTTGGCACTTCCAATGCCAGCGGGTTTGCGTGCTGTAAAATTTCATCGTTTTCCATCCAGTTGTCCTTGTCATCTGGTTCAAATAACAAAGCCAGAACGGTTTCATCCTCTACAACTCCATCCAATACCTTCTTTGCGTAGTCCACTTGTTCCTCAAATGGATTGAACATGGTCGGATATTTTGTAGAAATGATAAATCCTATTGGATTTTGGATGTTTGACTGACCGGAATACATCGCTTCCAGCGGATATGGTGACGGCAGCGCTCCCACTTCATCCGCAACAAACGCTGTCGGCTCCCTACTGTCCATACGGTTTCTGGATGTATTCAGCGGTGTGTATTTGATTTCTGTCAGATTGCACAGGATGTAGTTCAGCAGTATTTTGAATTTTGCTTTTCCTTTACTTTCCCCACACAAAGCAGGGCTGCTTTTTATGATTTCTTCAATCTGGCTTTTGATTTCTCGGCTTATGGTGCCGTCTGGTGCTACGCTGTATAGTTTTGCAAACTTTTCTTCTGTCAGCATCAGCAGAATAAACATCAAACCCACCAGAAATGTTTTCCCATTTTTTCTGGCTATTTCCAGAATCACTGTCTGATACCGCCGCTTCTGCGGATTTTCCCGGTACACCGTACAAAGCGCCGCTATAATCAATACCCACTGGAAACCAGCTAAAGCAACATACGCTGTCTTTCCCTTTTGTGCCCCTTTTGGCATAACAATCAACTTTAGAATTTTGGATATTAGCGTATATTTCTTTTCGCTGATGATGTACTTATCATTTTTCCCTTCTGCAATCTCGACAAATTCTTTCAGCTGCTTTTTTACATACATTGGCGCTGGTATTTTTCCTTCCAGCACTTCTACTGCGTATCTGTACCCTTTGTTTTTTTCAATCAATCCCCATCACCCGCTAACAGCTTTGTCAGGGGATCTTCCTCCTGTTTGCTCAAACTAATTGCCATCTTTGCTCGTGCTTGTGGTGATAAGCCCAACTCGTTACAACCCCGGTAGAAGTCCTGTGTATATTTTGCTCTGGCATTCATAACATCTGTGTCATACTTCTTTTCAGGCTTTGCTTCGATGTCTGCATCTATCTCCCGCAGTTTATCAATGGCAACCGCCGTCTTTGCTAGGATGTAATCGTCCAGTGCACAAAGGATGTCTGCATCCTGCAACCGCTTCACGATTTCGCGGAATATTTTTTTCTGTTCCTTGTTCAAATTTTTCGGCGGTCTTGGTGGTGCATGTCCCTTCAATTTTTCTTCGGCGGCTGCCCGTCCTTCAATCTCATCTTTCGTCCTTGCACCCACCGCTACGCCGATCGGTTTCGCGGGGCGTCCCATATTCCCACCTCATTTCTAAAAAATTTTTTACGTTTGCATGCGACAGTTCCGTGGACAAAGCACAACTGATTTTTCGTTTTTTTACCCCCGGGGGATATCTTTTGTCAGCTTTCTTAGTTCCTCTCTTGAAATCAAACCATCTTCAGCGTCTTCGTGATGTTTTCTGCAGAGCGTTATAAGGTTATCTTTTTTTAACCGCATATCCCAATCTTCTTTGACTGGCACAATGTGATGCACTTCTAACGGCTGCGGATCATATTTCCTTTTTCCATCATACCTCCCTTTAACCGAACATATCGAACATAAATATAAATCTCTGACTTTTGTATCTTCCCTAGCTTTTTTCCATGCGAAACTGGATAAAAAACTATTATATTTTGATTCAAAACTATTCGTATTTCTTTTCTTTTTGTATTTTTTTGCTGGCTTTTTTGGGCAGACCTCAGACCTCTGGTGCATCCTGCCGCAATATGGACATGCTTTCATCATTTTTTCATTTCCCCTTTCGTAAAAATCGCTCAACTGCAATCCGAATACTGTCTTCCGTGTCACCCATTCCAATTTTCTGGGCGATTGCTTTCCATGAGTACCTGTATTTGTATTTGAGGATCAATGCTGTTCTGATACGCATATTGGGTATTCGTTCCAGCTCTCTTTCCACTCCCCTTTTTTCTTCCATCAACTGGTCTATCTGTTTTTGGGTTTCCATAGCTTCTTTGCACCGCTTCCTGCCGCTGCTCTGGATTTCAAAATTCTTACGATCAATCAAAATAATTATGTATGATTCCATAGCCCCATATCGTTCCATTTGCTCTTTGGTCAGCAATTATCCTCACTCCCTTCTTCATACGATCCATAGTCCATGCCACCTCTTTTAACTGCCTTCATATATCTCACCCATCCGATTTCTTCAAAGAAATCTTCATGTGCTGCCACAATTTCAAAATTTTTCGGTGCCCGAAGTTTCACCTTTCTTTTTGTTTCCTTCACAATTTCGATTGTTACTTTTGGCTTCTTCAGGTTTCTACTTCCGCTCCACCGCTTTCCTTTTTTCTTATAGTTCTCTTTTGTGAGATAACTTGCCAGCCTGTTGTCCTTTTGATTTTTGTATAAGTGCTTGATCAGCACCAGCCCTTTTCCCCAAATTTCCTGCAGAATCTGCTGCATCTCTTTCATGCTCAAACCTTCAAACTGATTCATGACTATGTGATGATGTATTCTACCTTGCATCTCAATCACATATATATATTTCAGTGGGTCGAATCCATTTCTGTTCCTGTATCGATTCAGCCGCCGAAAGAAGTTTGACTGCTCCCTTCTGGCTTCTTCCAGATCTACCACACCATCATGTGTTAACAGAACGAATAAATCTTCTCCCGAAAAATTAGCATTGACCATTCTTGTCAGTTCTCTTCTGGTTCTATTCAGATTTCTTTTCTGCTGTTCTTCTGATGTCAGATTTTCATTTCTTCCCCTTTCGTATTTTTTCCCTATCGATCTTGGACAGAAAAACTCTACCACTTCATAAACATTTCCTGCTCTTATTTTTTTTCTGTATTTAGGCATTTTCTTTTCCCCCTATATATGTACGGATTGTTAATTGCTTTATGGACAGTCTAAAGGGATTTTACCCCCTTGAAAAAACGAGTTTCTTCCTATATAATAGTGTTAGGCATTTTCAATTCCCATGTTTTCAGATATGGGAATAGCGGTCATTTCTGACCGCTTTTTTTATTTTGTGTCTGTTGTTTTATTTTCCGCTACACAACCACAGATCTCTGGTCTATTCTGGCAGCTATTCTTGCATCCTTTCTTGAAACCACAATCAGCACAGCACACATTGCCCCGTCTGCGGTCGCAATTAAAAATCTTGCATTTTCTGGCTTTTGATTTTTCCATATTTTTCCACCTTTTATTTCTTCTGTTTCTTTTTGTGTTTTTCACCCAGCCACTGTTTCATAAACTCCACAAGCCCCACTGTACGCTTTGCTTTTTTCACCTGTTCTCTGTCCCATTCAGCGATTCTTGCTAGTTCCTCTGCCAATTCTTCAGTTGATAATGATTTCAACCATTCTTCATTTGTCTGGTTGCAAAACTTTTGAATTGGTTTTAATACGATAACATCCTTATCTCCCTCAAAATGTGTTTTCATATTTTTCCTTCCTCTTTTAACATAACAAATGCCTTGTCTATGATATTGTTCAGAATTTTTTTACACTCTCCTATTGGCAGTTGATGATTCTGGCTTTGCGATAAAGTGAAACAAGCGTTATAAATTAACGCAGATATAACATCTAAATAGGTTCCTTCAAATTCAGAAACCATATCTCTATTTCTTTTTTCTATCAGTATTCTTAGTTTCTTTTCCATGGCTTTTCTTTTTTCCTTCCCTTTTGTTTCTTCCTTTCCACCTCAAACGCACACTCTGTGCATAGGGCTTTTTCAAATGCCAATCCTTCATATCCCTTTGGGATCGGTCGTTCATAGCACTCACGCCCACATTTTGGACACTTTGTTTCACGCCAATCTGATGGCGCACCCTTTTTGTTTTTCTTCAGCGGCATACAGATAATTCCTGGAATCCCTACTTTCCCCATATCTCAAAACCTCTTTTCTCTATTCCAATATTATCTCTGGCATATAAAGCCTGTTTTTCTGCTTCTTCTGTGGTCTGGATGGTTTCCCAGTTCGGTTTGGTATGTATACATTCTTCTACCTCCCCGAACTGACTTTCATATTCACATAAGTAACACCCATTCAGCGGCTTTTTATATCCCCGTTTATGCTTCTTGTTCCAATATTCATCTGCTGTATATATTTCCTCGCTTTTTCCTTTAACGTCACGCACCCAATTACATAATGCGATACCTTCCCACATGTCTTTTTGCAGGTCTACTGCTGCGTATTCCTTAAATGGAATAAAATCTTCATGGAAAATCTCAAAAAACGCTTCTGCACCATATACCTTTTCATATTCTCTCTGGCACAGCCGCTTCAACCGCAAATCCAGTCCGCTGTTCGGGTGTGCGTGCAGCCCTCCCAGAGCCGCACTATGATATTTTGCCTGAAGATATACCCAGAACCCATGCCGATCTGACACTTCCCGCCTTCCATTCCCATGGAATACATGGTGTTTCTGCAGGTCTGTTTTTTGTCCGCTCACATAGCAGACTTTCCGCTTTCCCTGGAGCACGCTGACTGAGTGACTGCCGATTCTTTTTTCATCGTCTTTGATCACCATCTGCACCGCCTTTTCCTGTTTACGCTTCATCCTCTTTTCTTTGGCACACTTTGCAGTCCTTCTTCTCTCTGCATGTTTTGCAGCAACCATCGCATTCTTCCTTTGAAAAATCGAATTCTTTTCTTGTTCCGTCAAACAATTCTTCTGCAAGCTGTACCGCTTCATTTTCATCCACTCCATTTTCTCTGGCCAAGTTAATAACACTGATCAATGCTCTGTGCATTATTCTGGTAATAGCCTCACATATTTCATCGGTTCTATCATTTTCTATCATCCATTTACTGACGATCTTATTTTTCACATATACCATAACCACACCCCTATTCCGTAGATAATGCCAAACCAGATCAAAAACGCCGCAATGATAGCACTTGCCATGACCGCCAACATCAGCGCCGCTTCCCTAGCATGTTTTCTTTCATTCCTCACTGCTTGTCCTCCAAAATTTTTATATGCGCTTGTCCATTTTTCTTATAAATTTAATCTTATCTGCAAATCCTCCATCTGAAATATTTCCTCCCAGTCTTGAATTTTTTGTTTTTTCAAAATATTCCACATGTCTCCTATTATTTCCGGATCCTTTTCAAGCTCTAGGAGATTTTTCCATAAATGATTATGGTTCTTTCTTAAATGTCTAAGTTCTTTTTCTTTTGCGTTTGGACAGAACCAGCAACCGCCACGTTTTGAAAATTGGTATGTTGGCGAAAGTAAATCATACTTTTTGCACAACTCAAACGCCATTTCTTCCGTATATCCGTACTTTTCCAAAAGACTTACTGTGTTTTTTGTTTTAACTAGGCGGTCAAGACGTTTCTTTTCTTCCACTGCTATACCAACATACTGTGTATATTCACCTTCAACTGATTTCCAAAACCTCCGTATCTGACGCATTTTGCAATCGCGATTAATAATGCACTTTCCTGTCATCGGAAAGCCTTGTTTTCTACCTATTCTTTCCTGGATTCTGCTTCTTGTTATTCTGTGATTAAAGCAATACATATACGTTCTATCTGACCGCAGTATATGCACGGGATAGCCCCAGCTTTCAAACACTTTCGCCGCTCTATGCACAAAGTCAATATGCTCAGGTAACTCGCCGCTTATATTTTCATCAAACATCACTTCGGCAAAAATAATCATGTCCAGTGGCTCCCCATTTTCATGTGCTAAAATAATGCTGGCTGTGGAATCCTTCCCACCAGACCAGCTAGATATGTATTTCATCATTTTTCTACCTTTCCCATGGTATTCTCTCCTTTTTAGTCCTTAAATTCTACCTCGTAACCTCTCCTGCGCATGACTGCCGCACAGGCTCTCTGGTTCAACCGTTTTCCCAGAGCTGTTTTTTCTTCCTGTGTCAGCGAATCATACGGAATCACAGTACCATCACTTTTACTGACATATACCTCAACTGTTAAAGGTGGCTGTTTACTCATCTAATCTCACTCCTTTTCTTCTGTATCATACGTTTTGCACAGAATGTCCTATTCCATTCTCTATTCGCTTATTCAGCTCCCCCCGCTGTCCCAGCAGGTGCATATACTCTGGAATCCTGTATGGTCTGATGGGGCGTCTGATGGGGTCTTTCTTGAATAACAGCACCATCGCCTTCCCGATCTTTGGATAGTTGTCGGTCATGTAATATCCCAGCAGCTCTCCACACTGGATTCTCTTTTTGATCATGTTGTGATATGGATACATTTTGTTTCCTTTCCGCTTCGGTCATGTGTCGGACGCACGGCTTGACCATGCGTCCCTTTGAGTATGTTAATAAATAAGAGGAGTGATTCGGGCATACGCCCGACACATGACCGAAATCATTTTTTCACCTTTCCCTATTCAATGGCAGGTCTTTAATTTCGTTTTCCATTCGCATCTTCAAATGTTTTTTTATGAATTTTGCACGGTCCATATCCCAGTTTTCTTCCAAAAGAAAAACTCTCTGTATTTGAATGATTTTATTTTCCAAATCATTGAAAGTAGTTACTTCTTCCTTCGCATATTGGTATAACTCATCAATTGCATCATCAATTATTTTCTTTATTGTTTTACACATACATACATCTTCTGATGTATACATCATTCTTTTGTTGTCCACCTATATCTCCCCTCCCTATGCAATCTTATCTCGTGCTTCTGACAGTTCTTTCTGGGCTGCCATGCCTTTGATGAAACCCAGAATAAATTCCTTTTCGCTGGTCTGGAGCAAAATAACTTCCTTTGCCGTTCCCACTGCATCGTCTACAATGACCTTTGTTCTTTCATCCATTTTCTGATTATTCATATTGACACCCCTTTCTTGATTGTTTCTTTGTGTCTATATTAAGACTCATTGACTCTTTTGTCAATATATTTTTGTGTCATTGTGTCATTTTCTATTGATTTTTTATTTTTCTCGTGATATTCTTTTCTTAGTGAAATGTCTAGGAGGTGATATTTTGAACGAAATTTATACCAGATTTATAGAATTGCGAAAAGATCAGAATTTGACTCAAACTGAATTTGCATCAAAACTGAATTTAACACGTTCCGCTATCGCAAACTATGAACAGGGACGCAGACCGTTGTCTGATCGTACCGTTGCTGATATTTGCCGTGTCTTTAATGTGAATGAAGAGTGGCTTCGGACTGGTGTCGGTGATATGTATCGTCCTCCTATTGAACAGGGGAATGAATTGGTGGAACTAATCGCCGATCTAGTGCAGACGGACGATGATTTTTCAAAGCAGTTTATCATCGAATACTTGAAATTAAGTGAGGAAGAAAAAGAACTTATTAAAAAAGTAATAAGAAATGTGAAAGATTATTTATAAGTAATAGGGGGTTATAGTATGGAATTCAATGAACAGATCAAACAATTTGCAGAACGTGTCACACAAATGAAGCCGAACATTGCAACGGAAGAAGCCACTAAAATGTCTATGGTGGTTCCATTTTTTCAGATTCTAGGTTATGACGTTTTCAATCCTGCAGAATTCTGTCCTGAATTCACTGCTGACGTAGGTATCAAAAAGGGCGAAAAAGTTGACTATGCTATTATGGATGAAAGCGGCGCACCTTTGATTTTAATTGAATGTAAATGGTGCGGAAATGCACTGGACAAGCACGGCTCCCAGCTCTTCCGCTACTTCGGTACATCCCCCGCAAAATTTGGTATCCTGACAAATGGTATTGTTTATCGTTTTTACACCGATCTGGAAGAAACCAACAAAATGGATTTGACACCATTCTTGGAAATCAACCTTTCCGATCTGAAGGACTACCAGCTGAATGAACTGAAAAAATTCTGCAAAAGCAATTTTGACAGTGATAAAATCTTCAGCACTGCTTCCGAATTGAAATATACCAGCCTGATCAAAGGCGCACTTGCAAAAGAATTTGATTCACCCTCTGATGAATTTATCCGCTTTATCCTGTCCGATATCTATGAAGGGCCTAAGACACAAAAAGTCATTGAAAAATTCCAGCCTATCGTGAAAAAATCATTTACTGGCTTTATCAATGACATTGTCAATCAAAAGATTTCTTCCGCTTTATCTGAAAATACACCGGAAGAACCCGCACAGGCAGCGGAACCCGCAGAAATTGCGGATTTAGATGAACCCAAAAGCAAAATCATCACCACTGAAGAAGAAATCGAAGCATTTTATGTAGTTCGTGGTATTCTTGCTGGTACCGTTGATATCAAAGATGTGGTTCATCGTGACACCGAAAGCTATTTTGGTATCCTTTATCAGGATAACAACCGGAAACCCATCTGCCGTTTTAACTTCGATAAAAAACGCAGTCAGATTATGATTCCAGATGAAAATAAGGTGTTTACCCGCTATTATATTGAATCTTTGGACGATATTTATATGTATAAAGATCAACTCATTGAAGCAGTAAAACGATATTTTGAATAAAAAAAAGCGGTCTTTTGACCGCTTTCTTTTTAGAATCGTTTTATAAAATCATAAATCATCCACAGGATCTGTGTGTTTTGTATGTCATTCAGTTTTTTTACGATTTGTTTTCTGATATCCTCATTCATATTACATACTTCCTTCCTGTGGTTTTTATCTTACCACCATTATAGAACATACGTTCTTATTTTGCAATATATTTCTCCTTCCCCGAAAAAAAATCCCTCCCTGACGAATCAGGAAGGGATACGAAAAAACAATATTCATTGCTGATTTGAATATTATATCATACTATCTTTCAAATAGCAATCAAAACAGGTGATAATTATGAAAATAGCAGCAGCATACATCCGTGTATCTACGGATGACCAAACCGAATACTCTCCCGCTGTACAGTTGGATGATATTATGGAATTTGCCAAAAAGAATGATTACCATATCCCTAAAGAATTTATTTTCACAGATGAAGGTATCTCTGGACGTACTGCCGAAAAGCGTCCTGCTTTCCAGTCTATGATCCGAGCGGCCAGAAAGAAAACAAACCACATTGACGCCATTTTGGTTCATAAATACGACCGCTTTTCCCGTAATAAGGATGATGCAGTCCTTTATAAAGCCCTTTTGAAAAAAGATGGTGTGAAGGTCATATCCATCAAAGAACCCATTCCACAGGATGATAAATTTGCTGTCATCTATGAATCTATGCTGGAAGCTATGGCCGAATACTATTCTTTGAACTTATCCGAAGAAGTCAAAAAGACTATGCGGAAAAAGGCTGAAAATGGTGACTATCAATCCCGTGCCCCTTTTGGTTATCGTAACGACAAAAAAAGTCTTGTCATCCATCCCGAAGAGGCTGAAATGGTACGGTATGTATTTGAATCCTATGCAAATGGCACTAGTATATTTGCATTGACCCGTGAACTGAATCAGCGTGGATTTCGCACCATTCGCGGAAATCAGTGGGAATTCCGTACTGTACGTTATATGCTGAATAATGTAACTTATCACGGATATGCCAGATGGACACCCAGCGGAAAGACTGACTGGGGATATGATATCCCGGCCGCCATTGTAGCAAAAGGCAGCTGGGAACCGATTATTGATGATGAACTTTGGGAACGTGTCCAGGAACGATATGCACAGCAGCAGCGCCGCCACTATCCGCACAAACGCCCTGATACAGATGGTATACATTGGCTCTCTGGCAAAGTGAAGTGTTCCTCCTGCGGCCGTAGTCTGGTTATCAGCCGTCAGTATGTTCGTGGTGGCTTCGAGATGCAGTGCGGCGGCTATAACCACGGGCAGTGCCATGTTTCCCATTCTGTTTCTTCTAATCGCCTGATACCTGCTATTTTAGACACCCTACGGCTGATTGCAGAATCTCCTGATACACAGGCGGTCAATTTCTCTATCCGCACAAATAACACCAATAGCGGCGAAATAGACGCCATATCAGGTATGATCCACCGTACACAGCAAAAAATCATCAAAGCCAAAGAAGCATATCTTGCTGGGATTGATACCATTGATGAGTATCGGGAAACAAAACTGAATGCAGAAAAGGAAATTACAGAACTGCAGCAAAGGCTATCTGCATTAAATGAAGAGCATTCCTTTGATGCCGATGCTTTTTCTGAAAAAGTGCGCAATGTGCTTCGGACTATTTCTGGTGATTCTTCTATTGATGATAAGAAAAGTGCCTTTTCCGAAATTGTTGAAAAGGTCGTATATGATAAGGCAGCTAATAACATTCGGCTGTTTTTAATTGACTAATTTAGGTATACCCTAATACAATATGGTGGCTGTGACGGTGAATGGGGCGCTGCCCATCGGTACCTGAGCCAGCGTTACTCCATGGTAACGCCGGAAGCCAAAGCCACCCTTAATGATATTGCCACAGAAGAATTGGGCCATGCGGAAATTATGGGCACCATCGTTCGCCAGCTCATGCAGGGTCTGACCAAAGACCAGATCATCGAAGGTGGTCTGGAAGCCTACTATGTAAATCATGGCTTTGGGGTATATCCTTGCTCTGCCGCTGGTGTGCCCTTCTCCGCTGCTGCTTTCCAGTCTAAAGGCGACCCCATCACAGATCTGTATGAAGATATGGCAGCAGAGCAGAAAGCCCGCAGCACCTATGAATACCTCATCGATCTGGCAGAAGACCCGGATGTTCTGGCACCTCTGCGGTTCCTGCGGGAACGGGAAGTGGTACACTTCCAGCGGTTCGGTGAAGCACTGGAAATCGCCAGAGATCATCTGAATCAGAAACACTGGTTCTTCAAATAAGCAAATGCACAAAACAGGAAGCCCTGTCATTCTCAACAGGCTTCCTGTTTTTTTTGATGCGTTTTTGTTTTCATGAAAATCACAGAAAAAAACGTGGTCTTTCTGTGAAAAAGTCTTATAATAAGAAGTAAGATTCATATGCTTGTGTATGACGCACAGTATTGGGAGGTGACCGCCGTATGCGCGATTTTTATTTGAAAAACAGACAGGCTCTCCAGGATTTTCTTATTCTGGGCGCTACCATATTGTTTTGTTTTCTCTTTTTCCGCTATTTGTTCCCGATTTTTCTGCCTTTTCTAGTGGGCTGGCTGCTGAGCCTTATGTTCCGCCCACTGGCAACTTATCTGGAAAAGCGGCACATTCCCCGCTGGATTGCGTCTTTGTTCTGCATCTTGTTGTTTCTGGGGCTCATTTCCCTTTTTGTTGCCCTCATCGGCAATCGCATTGCCGCACAGGCACAGTCTTTCCTGCGGCTTATGCCCCAATACATGCTCTTGATTCAAAATGCGCTGGAGCGCTTTTGGACACAGCTGGACAGCCTGCTGGTGGTACTGCCTGATCCGATGCAAAATCTCATTCAAAACTCCACAGAGCAGTTCCGAGGCAACCTGTCCTCCATACTGCTTTCGCTGGTACAGAGCACAGGTTCTTCTTCCCTGACTTCCGTACCGAATTTTCTGCTGGGTGTGCTCATTGCGCTGCTGTCCTCTTATTTCTTCACAAAGGATGCGGCACTGATTCGCAAACTCTATGAAAAACATGTGCTTTCTCTATTCCGTACTTCCATCCATAATACAAAACGGAATCTAAAAACATCCGTATGGGGCTATATCAAAACACAGCTGATTCTGATGATCTATACTTTTGCCATCACATTCATTGGCTTGCTGGTGCTGCGTTCTCCTTTTGCGCTGCTGCTCAGCGTCATTATCGCCATCATTGACGCTCTGCCATTCTTTGGCAGCGGATTCATTCTTTGGCCGGGAGCGGTGATCCATTTGATTCTTGGCTCTCCCAAACTTGCCATTGGCTATATGGTCATCTATGCCGCCGTACAGATCATGCGACAGATTATGCAGCCAAAAATTCTTGGCACACAGATTGGTCTGCATCCGCTGCTGACGCTGTTTTCCATGTACTTCGGCTATAAATGCATCGGTTTCTGGGGTCTGCTTCTGGGGCCTGTCATTGCCGTGATGCTTCAGGCATATTTCCAGACCCGGGAAAAAGAAACACCGCCAACCACATAAAAAAAGCGTTTTCGCTTTAGGAGCATCTTCATAAGAAAACAAAGAAAGCCAAAACCCTTATCTTTACAAAGGATTTTGGCTTTCTTATTTTATTAAGATTCTATTTGTTATGTTTTCTTATGAAGACAGCCGCTGCAATTCCCCTTAAGAAATCAAGGAAACGGAAAATCAATGTTTTCTTAATGGGAATTTGCTTTTACCGAAAACGCTTTTTTCTTATGCTTTATGCCTGAAACATCGGTGTAGACAGGTATCTGTCGCCAGTATCGGGCAGCAGAACCACAATGTTCTTACCCTTATTTTCGGGACGTTTCGCCACTTCCAGTGCCGCATGGATGGCTGCACCAGAGGAAATGCCCACCAGCAGACCTTCCTTCTGCGCCACTGCTCTGCCAGCCGCATAAGCTTCTTCTTCTTTTACAGGAATGATTTCATTATACAGCTTTGTATCCAGAATGGAGGGTACAAAGTTTGCACCGATGCCCTGAAGACCATGGCTGCCAGCTCTGCCTTCTGTCAGCAGAGGAGAGGAAGCAGGTTCCACGCCGATGATCTGCACATCGGGATTCTTTTCTCTCAGATAACGGCCCACACCCGTGATGGTGCCGCCAGTACCGATACCTGCTACGAAAATATCCACTTTGCCGTCGGTATCTTCATAGATTTCGGGGCCTGTGCTTTCATAATGTGCCTGAGGGTTTGCAGGGTTATCAAACTGTCCGGGAATAAACGCGCCGGGAATTTCTTTTGCCAGTTCTTCCGCCTTGGCAATGGCACCAGCCATACCTTTTGCCCCTTCTGTCAGCACCAGTTCCGCGCCAAAAGCAGACATCAGCAGACGGCGTTCCATGCTCATGCTGTCAGGCATAACGATGATAGCTCTATAACCTCTTGCCGCTGCCATAACTGCCAGACCAATGCCAGTATTACCGCTGGTAGGTTCAATGATGGTAGCGCCCGCTTTCAAAATGCCTTTTGCTTCCGCATCTTCCACCATTTTCTTTGCCACACGGTCTTTGGCACTGCCGCCGGGGTTCAAAAACTCCACTTTTGCCAAAACTCTTGCATCCAGATTATGGATTTCTTCCAAGTGTGTCAGTTCCAGTAACGGCGTTTTGCCGATCAATTCTTCTATATTTTTGTAAATCTTTGCCATGAGAATCATCCTTTCCGTGATTTTTAATCATAGTATCACCATAGGTTTTGTATGTCAAGCTATTTTTTCAGCTTGCACCTGTTTTCATATTACCACATTCTGCCACCGCCTTCAAATAAACTTTGTCCTCATGGGTATCTTCATAAGAACCAATGTTTTCTTAAGGGGAAGTTACTTTCTTTCTCTTTCTTTTCCTTGTATACGCTCTTTTTTTGTGCTAGTATTTTAATGGAAATATTCATTAATTGAGATATAGAAAGGAACGATTCAAATGAAAATCGGACGCAACGATCCCTGCTGGTGCGGCAGCGGAAAAAAATATAAAGTCTGCCACGCAGATTTTGATGAAAAACTGGCAGAACTGAAAGCAAAAGGGGAAAAAGTACCTCCCCACTCCCTCATCAAGACAAAAGAACAGCTGGAAGGCATTCGCAAAGCCGGCAAACTGAACACAGAAATTCTGGACATGGTAGCGGAAAACATCCACGCAGGCATGTCCACAGAAGACATCAACAAACTGGTGCATGAATACACCATCGCTCACGGAGGTATTCCCGCACCTTTGAACTACTGCGGATTCCCTAAGAGTGTCTGCACATCTGTAAACGATGTCATCTGCCATGGTATCCCTTCTCCCGACGAAATCCTTCAGGATGGGGACATCATCAACGTAGACGTTACTACCATTCTGGATGGTTATTACGCAGACGCATCCCGTATGTTCTGCATTGGTCAGGTCAGCGACGAAGCCAAAAAACTGGTGGAAGTCACAAAAGAATCTGTTGACCTTGCTCTGGCAGAAGTAAAACCCTGGGGTCATCTGGGTGACATCGGCGAAGTCATCAGCAAACATGTTTATGCCCACGGCTATACCGTCCTCCATGACATCGGTGGTCACGGCGTCGGCAACGACTTCCACGAAGAACCCTATGTATGCCACATCGGCAAAAAAGGCACCGGCATGCTGCTGGTTCCCGGCATGGTATTCACCATCGAACCTATGGTAAACGAAGGGGAAGAAGATTTCTTCCAGGATGAAGAAAACGGCTGGACTATCTACACAGAAGACGGTTCCCTTTCCGCTCAGTGGGAATATACTGTTGCCATCACCGAAGACGGCGTAGAAGTCATTACCCACTAATCCATTACAAGCTACACGAAAAAATGTGAGGTGTTGCATTTATGAACGGTTCCAAACACATTTCCAACTGTTACAGCGCCTTACAGGGACTCTACTGGATGAGTTACGGCGCCATCTATACCTTTGCCGCCGTATTCCTTCTGGACAGAAAATTCACGGATTCACAGGTCGGCACACTCATTGCGCTGGCCTGTGTTTTTTCCGCTATATTTCAGCCCTTTGCGGCAGCGGCAGCTGACCGGGGAAAGCGGTTTTCTCTGCGGTCTTTGATGACGCTGATCTGTCTTTTGACCATCGCCCCTATGGTTCTGCTATTTTTCTTTCCCCAGCAAGCCCTTTCCGGCGTCTGTTATGTGATCCTGATGCTGCTGCATCTTGCCTTTCAGCCCCTTTTGAGCGCATTAGGCATGCAACTGCTCAATAACGGATATTATCTGAATTTCGGCGCTGCCAGAGGCATCGGCTCCATGTCCTATGCTGTCCTTGCCTTTTTCCTTGGCTCTTTGACGCTGATCTTCGGTCTGCGCTGTCTGCCTGTTATCGGCAGTTTGCTTTATCTGCTTATGGCGGTATTATTGCAGGCATTTCCAGAAACCAAACGGAGCGGTTCTTCCATTGTGTCCTCTCGAGGCACCGTTTCCATACTGCGGGAAAATCATCGGTTTGCTGTCCTCTGTCTGGGCATCATTCTCATTTTCATTTCCCACAGCGCCATCAACACCTATATGATCCAGATTCTGCAGAAAATCGGCAAAGGCAATCAAGAACTGGGGCAGGTCATGGCATACACAGCCATTCTGGAATTTTTTGTAATGGTCGGTTTTTCCAGATTCGTCAAAGGACGGGACTGCGGCAATATCATGCGATTCACAGCCATTTTCTTTGTGCTGAAAGCCGTTTTTGTTCCTTTAGCTCCCAATCTGCCCATGATTTACGCAGCTTTTCTGACACAGATTTTTTCCTTTGCCCTGTTCACACCGGCTTCTGTTTACTATGCCAATGCCATTCTGCCTGCCGGGGACAAAGTAAAAGGACAGGCAATGATTACCATTGCCATCACCATCGGCAATATCGCCGGCAGTTTTCTCTGCGGCCATTTCATCACCCTTTGGGGCATCACATCGGCTATCCTGGTGACAGCTGCCATTGCCGTCATTGGTCTGATCTGCTTCTTCCTTGGCGCGGAAAAAACAGGGCCCATTATCTTTTCTGAAACGCAAAAAAGCGTCGAATCATAAGAAAATAAAAAAGCTGAAATCCATACAAAGGATTTCAGCTTTCTTATTTTCATTGAGATTTTATTACCCATCGCAATTCGGACGCTTTTCTTATGCCCATAAAATAGCGATTTCCGTCAACACGGTTTCTTCTTCATCAAAAATGAATGTGATGGTTTCCCACTCGCCGTCTTTTTCTTCCACAAAAGTTTTGGTATGCACCACATCACCTCTGCGGCATTCCTTCCGATATACCACACGGATGTCCTTCAGTGTCATGCCGTCATAAATTTCATCAGGCACATCATCCAATGCCCATTCCAGATATTTCACGTTATTGGCATGGCCATTGGTGTCCGTATCCCTGCGGGTCACTGTAAATCTCTGCTGTGCCGTCGGTTCCCCTTCGGGCATAGGCGGCATACGGAATTTTTCCCCTTCAATGGCAGGGGGCTGGTTAGTGCCGTATTTCTCAATCATATCATCAGGCACATTGGTAGGTTTGCGCTTTGCAAAATCCATGTAAATCCAGCGGGACATACCGTCTGCAATCTTTTCTCCCTTTTCGTCAAAGAGGTAATATCCTCTTTCCGCCTGCATTTTCCGGCATTTGTTGCTCCATGTTTCCAGCCGGATGGTTTCCCGATGGGCAGGCATACGATATACCATAATATGCCAGTTGATGACCGCCCAGCCGCACTGAAGCTCTGCCAGATAGTCCAGAGTGTAGCCCAGTGTATCTGAGTGGTCAATGGCCGCGTTTTGCAGGGCAGACAACAATGCCGCCGGAGAAAGTGTTCCTTTCTGATCCACCTGATAATAATTGATGGTCTGTTCTTCCGCGTATCCTTTGCGTTCCATAAAAAACCTTCCTTTCCGGCAGTTCTTACAGCATAGGAGAAATGAGCCTTGCCACGGCTTCTTTCACCTTGAACCACCATCTTCTTCTATTGTACCATTCTCTGGTGATTTCCACAGAGCTTTTCAGGTCGTTCAAAAAGTCCTGTTCCAGTTCTCTGGTAAACGCTGCGTCGTACAAAAAGGCATTGACTTCAAAGTTCAGGTCAAAACTACGGATGTCCATGTTGGCTGTCCCCACAGAAGACATTTTCCCGTCGATACACAGGCTCTTGGAATGGATGAAGCCTTTTTCGTACTGATAGCATCTGACGCCCGCTTCCAGCAGCTGTCCCAGATAGGACATACTTGCCCAGTATACAAAGAAATGATCCGGATTGCCGGGAATCAGTATCCGCACATCCAGCCCAGAAAGGGCAGCCACCCGCAGAGCTTCGAAAATACCGTCATCCGGCACAAAGTAAGGCGTTGTCAAATAAATATGATGCTCCGCTTCATTAATCATTTTAAAATAGCCGTTGTGTACGTTATGCCATTTGGTATCGGGGCCGCTGGAAACAATCTGCATACGGATGCCTTCCGACTGTTCCCTGAGCGGGAAATACCGCTGTTCCAGTTTCACGGCGCCATAACGTGTAGTAAAATTCCAGTCTTTGATAAAGCGCATCTGCATCTGGTCAATGGCGTCTCCTACCACCCGCAGGTGGGTATCCCGCCAAGGGCCATAGCGTTTGACAATGCCAAGATATTCGTCACCGACGTTAAAGCCGCCAATATAGCCCACTTTCCCGTCAATGATGCAAAGCTTTCTGTGGTTGCGGTAGTTGATGCGCACGATGAAGGGCGGCAAAAACGCCGCTGTGTATCCACCGGCTGCGTGGAGTTTGTCAAAAAAGTCTTTTGGCAGTCTGGAATTACCCATGCCGTCATAAAGCAGACGCACTTCCACGCCTTCTTCCGCTTTCTTTGTCAATTCCTCCACCAGACGGGTTCCCAGCTTGTCCCCTCGCCAGATATAGTATTCCAGATGGATATATTCCTTGGCCTGACGAATGTCACGCACCAGTGCCTCAAATTTATCAGCCCCGGTGATGAACCGTGTCACCTTATTGTTGAATGTCATCCAGTTGCCGGAGTTCAAATGCAGATAAGCAAGGTCTGTCAGATATTCCGCATCCACCAGTCTGCCGCCTTTTTCGATGATTTCTTTCTGGGCTTTTACCCTGCCCACACATCTCTCATCCTGGAGCAGATATTTGTAATAAACCTCACGGTCATACTCCTCTTTCACCTGGAACATTTTCTCTCGTTTGCTGTTTCTGCCAAATATCATATAAATAACGAACCCGAACACTGGAATAAACAGCAGTACCAGAAGCCACGCCCAGCTGCTGGCAGGATTTCTTCGTTCAAAAAACACCACGAAGCCAGCCAAAATTACGTTGATAACCAAAATCCCTATGGCGATATACGCCAGAATGGAAACAATCTCCATAGACCTCCCCCCTTCTTTAGAAATATGAGAAATTCAAATAAAATTCCATAATATAGTATACGCAAAATACGTCTGAACCGCAAGCATGGGGCATAGCAAAAATTTTGAAAATTTTCACTTTTCCACTTCCCTATTTCTCTAATCTCTGATACAATAGAGTGACGTGAGAAATACAAAGGAAAAGCCCCTATGGCTTTTTACTGCAAGGAGGAACATTTTGTGAACATTAACGCATCCGATATCATCATCATTGCACTGATTGTTGTGGCTGCTTTGCTGGCAGGCGCTTATTATCTGAATAAAAAGACCATGCGCCGCATGATCCAGGCACAGGATTTCATCGATCAGAACCGTATGACTGTACAGGCGTTCATCATCGACAAAAAACAGGAAAAACCTTCCGCTACCAACCTGCCCAAAGCTGTTTTCGATCAGCTGCCCAAGATGGCAAAAATGCGTAAGGCAAACCTGGTAAAAGCAAAAATCGGCCCTCAGATCGTAACACTTATGTGTGATAAGCCCGTTTACGAAGTACTGCCCGTGAAAAAATCCCTGAAAGTGGACATTGCAGGTATGTATATCGTCAGTGTAACCGGCATGAATCTGGCGGACAAGAAGAAAAAATCCTTCACTGAAAAGATGACCACTCGCATGAACAGCATGGTTTCCGATCAGTCCGAAAAAGCAAAAAACAAAAAATAAGACAAAAAGTAAGCGTACCGTAAAAACGGTACGCTTTTTTTATACTTCTTTTATTCCTCCATAGGACGGATTTCCGCGCCAAAAGGCATCAATGCCAGGGCGGCAAATTTGAAATGCTGCAAACCAAAGGGAATTCCGATGATGGTCAGACAGCTGCCCACGCCCATGGCGATGGAGCTGATGCAAAGTCCCAGTCCGCCCAGCAAAATCCAAATGACATTCAAAAGGACAGAGCCGGAGGACATGTTCCCGAAATATACTTTCTTACCAAAGGGCATGAGAATCAGCTTCGCAAACTTGAAGCACTGCAAACCCACAGGAATGCCCACCACAGTGATGCAGCACAATACACCAGCCAACATCCAGCATAATGCAGAGAGCAGACCGCCAAATATGATCCACAAGACATTCAGTAATACATTGAGAATAGACATTGTGTTCCTCCTTTCCATTACTTTTTCCGATAATATTCTATGACTTTTTCATAATCCGGTTCTTCCAGAGCCTTCTGTCCTTCTTCCGACAGACGGTACACGCCTTTTTCCACTCGTTCAAACCAGTGATATACATTGCTGCGCAGTATGGACATGTACTTTTCTTCCAGTCCCATTTCCCGCAGTTCTCCATATGTAACGGCTTCTCTGTTTTCCAGAATACAGCACAGATACAGTGCTTTTTCCCGATAAGCCGTCACAATCTTCCTGCGGTTCATGCCGCCGGTATTGGCGGAAACCTGTCTGTTTTCCAATTCCGCTTGCAGCCGCTCCCGCTTCTTTCTGTTTTTCCATGCCAAGCTGTCCGAAGGCGTCAGCACCACATCCACTGTCTTGAGGGGACTGTCTAGAGCCACTGTCAGCAGACCGATTTCCAGTCGTTTCAGCAATTTCAGCATGTTTTTCCAGCTTTTCTCCCGCTGACCTTTCTGGGGACGGGGAATGGCAACAAATACCTGTTCCGTCAGACTCTGTCGATCCAATGCCTGATAAACCAGCTTTAGCTGAAAGGATTTTTTCAGCTCCACAATGACCAGTTCCCCATCTTTTTCTGCCGCAATGTCACAGTCTTTCACTTCCGCCTGCACCCGGTACCCTTCTTCTTCCAGAAAGCGGCAGACAGGCTCGTATAAATCTGTTTCCGCAAATGTCATGCCTGTTTTCCTTTCGCCATAAAGGCTTCAATTTCTTCTACGGTCTTAATCATGTCTTTTGTCATAATTTCGCAGCCGTCTTCTGTTACCAGCGCATCATCCTCAATACGGATGCCGATGCCCCATTCTTCAATATACAGCCCCGGTTCCACTGTCAGCACCATACCCGGCTGAAGTACCCGTTCTGTATATCGTCCAATGTCGTGGGTTTCCGCACCCAGATAATGGCTCACACCATGGTAATAGTATTTCGCCACATCCGCCATGGTTTTCACCAGACCGATTTCTTTCAGGGCTTCCAGATAATGTTCTTTCAAAATTTCATTCAAACGGGAGAATGGCTGACCGGGACGAATGGCATCAATGACTTTCTGCTGTCCTTCCAACACGATGTTATAAACCAGTTTCTGACGTTCTGTGAATTTGCCGTTCACAGGGAAGGTGCGGGAAATATCCCCATTATACCAATCTACCTGTGCGCCGCAGTCCACCAGCAGCAGATCGCCGTCTTTGGTCTTGCCATTGTTTTTGGTGTAGTGGAGGATGGTACCTCTTTCCCCAGCGGCAGCAATGGTCTGGAATGCCTTTTCCCTTGCGCCGTGCTGCATGAGGGTGAAATCAAAATGGGCTTCGATTTCATATTCCATCATACCGGGACGGGCATTTGCCATCATGGCTTCCACACCTATACGGGTAATATCCATGGCTTTCCGCATTTTTTCCAGTTCGTAAGGCTCTTTGATGAGACGCAGGTCACCAAAAATGGGGTACAAATCCCCCACAGCCATGGCAGGGTATTTTTCCCGCAGTTCTTTGGCAAAACGCAGTGCAGGTGTCAGCACATCATCCCATTCCCGATGTTCCAAATCCAGATAGATTTTTGTGATGTTGTTGCGGAACACCATCTGTGCAAAATCATCGGCGAATGCGTCAATGGGGCGAATATCTGTCATGCCGCTGATTTCCTCCGCTTCTTCCACGGTCATATTTGCCCCTACCCATTTGGCAAGAATGCCGTTATCTCTGGGAATGAACAGGGTTTCCTGCAAACCGCCGGCTACCTTTGCCATGAGGAATACGCAGTTTTCCCGTTCCACCCCTGTCACATAGTAAAAGTTGCGGTCAGGAGAAAAAGGATAATACTCATCTCCTCGTTTCAAGGGTGCTTTGCCCGCAAAAAGTACGGCGGCGCTGCCTTCTTCCAATCTGGCTGCCAATTTTCTTCTGTTATCTATAAAAAATCGTTCTGTCATGTCATTTGCCTCCTTTAATATCCTATCAAAAAATATTTACGTTTTTCCGCTGAAATTCTTACAAATTCCTTTGTACGAAAAAACGCACATTTCCTTGAAAATGTCTTTTCTCTATATTAGAATTGTAGCAAGGAACGAAAAAAATGCAAGTCTGAACAAAAGAGAAAGAAAAGAGGGATACGATTGAAAAAAGAATGGAAATTTGCCTTTGAAAAAACCATCCCTGTTCTGGCAGGATATCTTTCCATCGGCATTGCCTTTGGTCTTTTGATGCAGAACATGGGATACAACGTCTTTTGGGCGCTGCTCATTTCCCTGATTTTGTACGCAGGCTCCATGCAGTTTGTACTGCTGCAATTCCTCACGGGCGGCACATCGCTCATTACCGTTGCCATTATGACTTTGCTGGTAAACAGCCGTCACCTGTTCTACGGTCTGTCTTTCATCGACACCTTCCGCAGCATGGGCAAGAAATATCTGTATATGGTACATTCCCTCACAGATGAAACCTATTCCCTGCTCTGCTCCTATGAGCCACAGGAAGGCATGGACACCAAAAAAGTCATGTTCCTTATGAGCATTTTCGACCACTGTTACTGGCTCATTGGTACTGCCCTTGGCTCCCTTGCCGGCAGCCTCATCACCTTTGACACCACAGGTATCGACTTTGCCATGACTGCCCTGTTTACTGTCATTTTCATCGAACAGTGGAAAGGGGCAAAAAGCCATATCCCCGCTTTGACAGGACTCATTACTGGCGTTGGCTGTCTGCTGGTATTCGGCCCCAATAACTTTATCCTGCCTACACTGCTCATCAGCGTTGCCGTTCTTATGGCACTGAAAAGCCGCGTTTTGGCAAAAGAACAGGAGGAATGATTATGCTGACATCTACACAAACTCTCGCCATCATCCTGACGGCTTCCATATGTACCTTTCTGCTACGTGTGGCACCCTTTGCCATATTCGCGGGCAGAGAAATTCCCGCCCCTGTCCAGTATCTGGGCAAAGTGCTTCCAGCTACGGTTATGGCATTGCTGGTGGTATACTGCTTGAAAAGTACTACCTTTTCCGCTCCTTCTGGCTTCCTGCCCCAGTTCCTTGCGGTGGCAGTGGTGGCGGTGCTCCATCTTTGGAAAGGCAAAACACTGCTGAGTATTGTCGGCGGTACGGTCTGTTATATGATATTGGTGCAGGTGGTTTTTCCTGCGTAAAAGAAAAAGGACAAATCCCAAAAGCAACTTTCCCTTAAGAAAACATTGATTTTCCTTTTCCTTCATTTCTTAAAGGGAATTGCGACGGCTGTCTTCAGAAGAAAACATAACAAATAAAATCTTAATAAAAAATAAGAAAGCCAAAATCCTATGTAACGATAAGGATTTTGGCTTTCTTTGTTTTCTTATGAAGATGCCCCTAAGGATCTGTCCTTTTTTATTTTTCCTCAATGAGGTGTTCCAAACAGATTCATCAGCACACAGCCTGTCAGCACCAGCACAATGCCCAGCACCGTCGGCAGATTCACCCGCTGATGAAAGAGAAAAACAGAAACGAGTGTGGTCACCACAATACCCACACCGCTCCATGTGGCATAGGCAATTCCTAAATGGATATGCTCAATGGCTCTGGAAAGCAGAAAAAAGCATAGTCCATACAAAATCAGACAGCCCACCGTAGGCAGAGGCTTCGTAAAGCCTTCCGCGTATTTCAGTACGTTGTTGCGATCAATTCCAAAGTGATTGCTCCCGCCAGCATGATATATGACATCCGCAAAACCTCCTGTCTTTATCTGTTCTTCCATCAAAAACAGGAGACCTCACTCATATTCGCCCCATAACCCAATGAAATGCTTCATAGTCATGGCATCACGTCCCATCTCTCAAAACATCACATAACCTTTTTCTGCAAAAAATCCTTTCAGTTCTTTTTCTTTGGCTTCTGTTCTGCCCTGCACCGCTTCAGGCTTGCCGCCGCCTTTGCTGCCAAAAGCTTCTTTCATTTCCGCTGCCATTGGACGCATATCCTCTGTACGGCTCATGAGCACAAAGGCATAACCTGTGCCCGCAGGAGCAAAGACTGCTGCTGTGCCGCCGGTTTTGTCCAGAATGGTATCTGCCAGATGCACCATATCCTTGGAATCAAAATCCACCGCAAATACACAGGCTTTGGGTGTTTCCCCTACTTTTTCCGCAATGTTGTTGATTTTTTCCCATTTCATGCGGCTGATGATCTGTTTCAGTTCATCCCGTTCTTTCAAAAGGGCTTCTGTTGCCTTGGCAATTTTTCCAGTTGATACGGAAAGCATTTCGGAAATAGCCGCTGCGTTTTCTGTTTTTTCATCATAATCCGCCAATGCACGCATACCGCAGACGATTTCCAGTCTAGTGCCGCCTTTGTAATTCTGGGCGGAAAGAATCTTCACCATGCCAATTTCTCCGGCTTTCTGCACATGGGTGCCGCAGCATGCACAGCAGTCATATTCCCCAATTGCCATGATGCGCACTTTCCCTTCCAGTGCCTTTTTGCTGCGGTATTCCAGCTTTTCCAGTTCTTCTTTGGAAGGATAAGTAACCTGAGAAGCCACATTCCGCCAGATGGCTTCGTTGGCAGTTCGCTCCAGCACAGGCAGGTCTTCCGCAGGAATTTTTGTGTTAAAGTCAATCAAAATGGCATCTTTGCCCATGTGGAAACCCACGTTGTCACAGCCGTATTTGCCGCAAATGATACCGGAAAGGATATGTTCGCCGGAATGGTTCTGCATCAGGTCAAAACGATGGTTCCAGTCAATATGACCTTCCACTTCCGCGCCCACTTCCAGAGGCTTATCGGTGATATGAGAAATGACGCCGTCTTTTTCCCGAACGTCTGTCACCTTTGCGCCGCCCAGCGTGCCGATATCCGCAGGCTGTCCGCCACCTTCGGGGTAAAAGTAAGTGCCTTCCAGTACCACAGCAAAGTTTTTGCCCTTCGGCTCGCAGGATACAACCTTGCCCACAAAATCCATGGTATAAGCATTGTCATAATATAATTTCACGGTTTCCATGTTTTCCTCCTTACTCTCCCGTACAACGGGGGCTTGTCATTTCAAAGCGTTCGTCAATATTTTCTTCTCCCCATTGGCACATGAGCTCCAATATGGGAAAAAGGGATTTCCCCTTTTCCGTCAGGGAATATTCCACCCTAGGCGGTACCTCCGCATAGGCTTTCCGCAGGATGAGCCTGTCGGCTTCCAGCTCCCGGAGCTGATTTGTCAGGGTTTTCTGAGAAACGGTACGGATATTCGTCATCAATTCCCCAAAGCGCAGGGTGCCTTCCTCCGCCAATATGTAGAGAATCAGTGGCTTGCACTTGCCGCCAATCATTTTGAGGGTGACTTCCATTTCACAGCCCACCTGAATTTTCTTTGTCATAGTTACCTTCCTTTCCCTAAGGGCAAAAAAAGTGCCTGATTGACAGGGATTTTTCTCTTTGTTACAGTTTCTATACAGTAATTTATACACTTAGGATACATTTGTCAAGTAAAGGAGATTTTCATATGAAAACAAGACGTTTCGGCAAAACAAATGCCATGATTTCTGAAATTGGGCTGGGCACCTGGCAGTTAGGTACCAAATGGGGCGAGCCTTTCTGCGCAGAAGAAGCCCAGAAAATTCTGGACGCAGCCTATGATAGCGGCATCACATTTCTGGATACGGCAGACATCTACAACAACGGCAACAGCGAGCTTGCCATTTCCAAAATCCTGAAAGCCCACCCCGATCACTTTTTCGTAACAACCAAAATCGGCAGAGGGCTGAACCCTCACACAGCGGAGGGCTACAACAAAGAATCCGTTGTCCGCTTCACTGACGGCTGCCTGTCCCGTCTGGGTGTGGAAAAACTGGATTTGGTGCTGCTCCACTGCCCGCCCACTTCCGTTTACCAGAAAGACGAAGTTTTTGACGCACTGGAAAATCTGAAAACCGCCGGCAAAATCGCCCACTACGGCGTCAGCATCGAAAAAGTATCTGAAGGCATTGCCGCCATGGAATATGATATTTCCGCTATGGAAGTGATCTTCAATATGTTCCGCCAGAAACCCATTGAAGAACTGTTCCCCATTGCCCAGAAAAAAGACGTTGGCATCATTGCCCGTGTACCTCTGGCAAGTGGTCTTTTGACAGGGAAATTCACCAAGGACACCGTCTTTGGCAAAAACGACCATCGTTTCTACAACCGCAACGGGGAAGCCTTTGACAAAGGCGAAACCTTCTCCGGCGTGGATTATGAACTGGGGCTTACAGCTGTGGCAGAACTGAAAGCTCTGCTGGGTACGGAAAACCTCATCCCCTATGCCCTGCGGTGGATTCTCATGCATGACGCTGTCAGTGTGGTCATTCCCGGCGCCAGCAAAACCGCACAGGTGCTCCAGAATGTCAAAGCGGCAGAACTGCCCGACCTGACACCGGAACAAATGGCAGGCGTCAAAGCTATTTACGATAAATATATCCGCCCTACCGTACACCATCTGTGGTAAAAAAACATTCCCTTTTGGGTGCTTCTTCATAAGAAAACAAAGAAAGCTGAAATCATTGTCAGTACAAAAGATTTCAGCTTTCTTATTTTGATAGGATTTTATTCGGTATGTTTTCTTCTAAAGATAGCCGTCGCAGTTTCCCTTAAGAAATGGGACAAAAGTCAAACAGTGTTTTCTGAAGAGAAACTGCTGTGGGGAATGGCTTTTGTTTTATGATTTCCGTCTTTTCCGCCACACATGAGTGAGTATCACAACAACCACCACAAGGATGATGATAGGCGCAAAGAACCGAAGTGTCATTTGAAAATAAGGACTTTTCAGGGTACTGATAAAATTCTGCCAACCATTTTCGTCAATGGAAATCTGGAGATTTCCCTCGGGCAATGTATCGGATGTGTAGACATATTCCCGTTCTGCCACTTTCTCAAAAGGCAGACTGCTCTCCACCAGCACAGGCATATCCTTATCCAGATAAAGCCGGATAGTCAGGTTAGAAAAATCCTTCCACATAGCGGCTGGTGCCAGATAGTACTCCAGTTCGCCACGCTTGGCATTGAAATCCAATTCCGGATACCCACCCAGATTGTAGTCATAAGAAACCACAACGGGATAGGTTTCCTGAGGCTGGAAATCCATTTGGAATGTGACCGTATCCACTGTACGGTCAGGGTCTAAACTGGCAATTTCTTCTGTGGTCAACACCGCGTATCGCCAGTCATCGGTGATAATTTGGGTACTGCCGTTCATGCCATAACGCTGGACAGACACATCCGCCTGTTTTCCATTGACCGTCACCGTCACGCCTTTTTCTTCCATATTGGGTGAAAGGAACATGGAAGATACGGAAAGAGCTTCATCAGTGGTGTTTTTCATTTCATAAGTGGCTGTGATATGGGCATCCGGCCCCTTCACCACAATTTCCAAATCTTCTGACAATACAGCAATTTTATCATTTTTCTCAAAGGTGATGGCAGAACCCACATCGGCATTCTCTGGCGCTGCCATATTGGCAAAAGCCCTTTGGGGAACCATCCAAACCAATGCCAGCAAAACAACAAAAATAAGACTTTTCTTTCTCATGTCTTTTCCCCCTTTCCTGCTCTCCTATATTTTCATGGTATCACAGAAAAATGCCCATAGGCAATAGGGCTTTTTGCACAGAAAAAGCACCTGTATAAGTGATACAGATGCTTTTCCATATATCTAATTTTGTTATTCTGTTGTATCCGTTTTTTCTTCCTGCTTCGGTATGGATAATCTCCGCCGCCGTCTAAAATACAGCAGATACCCAAAGCTCAAAAGGAAGATCCCACCGCAGACAGCCAAAGCCGGTGCCGCATTCTGCCATGTGACACGAGACACGGCTCCCATAGGGCCGCCGCCACGCTGTCCCTGTTCCCCACGCTGTGGCATATCCCCCATCTGTTCGGGTACTTTCTGGGTTTGTTCACTCACTTCTGCTGTATCAGCAGTCTGTTCGGTTTCTTCCGTCATTTCCGGCGGCTGACCTGCCATATCTCCCATTTGTCCCGGAACTCTTTGGGTTTGTTCTTCTGTCACATCATCTTCGGTCTGTTCTGTGTCCTGCATTTCTCCAAAATCCTCACCTGGGCGTTTTCCTCCGCCGTCTGCTGCTGCCGCTACAAAGGAACTGGTATGGAATGTAGGTTCGCCTCCTGCCAGCTGAGTTTCAATGCTTTCTGCCATGAAAACGGCAAAGTAAACCAGAGAATTAGGGTCTGTGGCATCAGCGGAAGACGCTTCCAGAAATTCGTCATAAGTAAAGAATGCGGTAGCGTCTTTTTCCACATAAGGCGCGATCATTTCCGCTGTTTCACTGACGATTTGGCTCATATAAGCTTCTGTGAAATAAGTTTCTGCGATTTCCGCCAAATAGCTTTCATACTGAGCAAGAAGGGCGTCCTGAGAAAGCAGTGTATCCACCAGCGGTTTTTCATTGCTGCCGCCCATATCTTCCGGACGTTCCATGCCTTCCGGCATCTGCATTTCCATATTCTCAGGTCGTTCCGCATTCATGCTTTCCGGCATCTGCGCTGCTTGTTCTTCCGCAGCGTTTTCTCCTTCCGCTGTCTTGGTTTCTCCATTTTCCATGTCTGGATGCCTTCCGCCACCCATACCCATAGACTGATTAGTAGGCTCATAGATATCCACTTCACCGCCGCCAAAACCACCGAAGGAATAGTTATAATCCCAAGGTACAATGGTGAAGCGTCCATCCTGTTCATAGAGATAGTAATTATGGGTAGTATTGCCCAGATAACTGTCGTAATTTGCCAATGCTACATTTGCCGCCAGATACCGGGGCACTTCATCCACATCCAGCACATCTTCCAGACCTTCTCCCGACTCCAATGCCTTCATCAAGTCCAGAATAGCAGAGCCGTCAGAGGTTTCCTCATTTGTTTTCAGCACCAGACCGGGATATTCTGACATGTCATCCCCACGATAAACCAAATCCGCGCCAGTGCCGTCCGGTTTATACAAATCTCCTGTGCTGTCCCCAAAGGTACGCTCCAGAAAGACTTCGTCAATGGGTTCCACTGCCAGATACAAGCCCCATTCTTCTCCGTTGATGGTGATATGGGTATAGCTGGTAGCGGGGACGGGAATGCCCATTTCACCCATGATGCGATAGGAAATATATTCCCGCATGTAACTGGCATCCCCATAGTTGTTATTCAGATTCAGCTTTTTCAAGCCGTAGTAATTTTCACCGTCATTGAAATAATCAAAATCAATCTTGAAACTATATCGGTCAGAATCGGAAGACGCCACAGAAGTCAGGGTGTTATTGCCCTTTGTCCGCAGTGCCACATTGGACAGGGTTTCCCCGTTGATGGTCACATCCACGGCGTAATAAGTTTCCTCCAGCGGATTTTCCACCAGATCCGCCCAATCTTCCTCGCTGATTTCAATATTGATCTCATTGACGACACCTTCCGCGAAAAGATTGTCCAGATAGGGATATTCCTTCGCTTCCGCATCTTCCCCAGATGCTACGCCAAAGACCAGAAAGGCAAAAACCACCAAAGCAAGTCCAGACAGCAAGAGAAATTTATATTCCCGCAGTCCTTTCATTGGCTTCGCCTCCTTTTACGCCGCGTAGTTGCCGTCATAGCTTACCATAACCGCTGACTGCACCCCTGCCATACGGCTGATTTCGTTGACAAAAGCACTTTCGCCATTTTTGGGGCAAATTTCAAAAATCAATTCTGTCCCCTGTCCGCCAGTAATGGTCTTGGACTTCAGAGTCATCCGTTTCACTACCTGCTGTACAAAGGTTGTCACTGTCTTTTCCCCTTCCACGCTGTCCATGCGGATGATGAGCAGGTAAGGGCTGTCTGCCTGCTGACGGTTGGAGAATACCAGCAGGAAAATACCGATGATAGGGCATCCCAGAATTGCCAGAGGCAGCAAAGAAGCGCCGCAGAGGATACCTTCGCCAATTGCCCAGAAAAAAACACCAAATCCATAGGGTCTTTCACTGCCGTACGGAAACGCACAATAGACAGGGCACCTACCATACCCAAAGACAATACCACGTTGCTGGTTACGCCCTGGATCACCAGACAGGTCACCAGCAGTATGGCAATGAGGGATACGTTGAAACTGCGGCTGTAAAGGACACCGCTGTATGTTTTCCGATATACAAAGTAAATAAATAAACCAATGAGGAATGCCGCCGCCAAAGAAAGCAGGGTATCCGTCAGGGAAAAGCTGCTGAAGCTCTCCAAAAAGCTGCTCTTAAAAATATCTTGAAATGTCATCTTCTGTTCTCTCCTATCTTGTTTTCATCGCTTGTATTTATGCTGCATATTTCTGTTTCATGTCTTTTTTTCCTCACTGCCCATCAACACATGATGCGGCAGGCTGCATACTTGGAAAAAGCCTGTTCTTTTGTTTTCACCGTCAGTAAGGTACGGTTCACAATATCTGGCAAATAATCGTCGTATTTCACTTCCATGACCACCCGATCCGGGAAAATGGCTGGAATGGACGGCAGATTTTCCGAGAAAAATAACTGGGGCTGATGGCAGCCACGAATCCGTCGGTCAAATGTCACACGGACATTCCCCGGTGCGTAAGTCAATGCCTCTCGGTCATAATCCACAATGACCGTAGGGCGGTAAATCCCCATCTGCATCCGCAGATATAATTCCCGCACCAGTGCCCGTTCGTCTTCTGCCATCCACCCAATGTCACCATCCAAAATCCGCTTGGTTTCCTCTGCTGTCACACGGCACTGGGTCTTGTTGCCTGCATTGTAGCGCTTGCTCTTTTTTTCCAGCCGGATAAAGCCGAAATTCCCGTCATAACAGCGGATACGAAATTTTTCTCGTACGCCCACACCATCCAGTTTTTCCCGCAAGGCTTTGTTATAGAAATTATCGAAATACAGGGAACGCACCAGATATCCCGTCTTGCCTCCATGGATATCCCGCTCCATAAACGCCGCCATACGAGCTGCCAGCATCCTGCTTTCCGCCGTCCCAACGGTATACTTCAGTTCCGCACGCCATTGTTCTTTCATCGCTCTCACATCACATTCTGTATGTTTTAAAATCAATACAGCGTTTAGTATACGAGAAGATACTTAAATGGGTACTTAGGGAAAAATTAGAAAATCATGAGAACTGTAAACAATATGTGAACAAAACATCCTTTTTTCCAGGAAAACGCCTCTGATTTCTAAAAAATATATTAGAAAACACAAAAAACGCGAAAGCCTCTGTCATACAGAAGCTCCCGCGTTTTTTCTCAGGAAGCTATTTTCTTATACAAAATATTCGGGCAAAGATCTGCCTTCATACAATTCTTCCAGTTCTTCTTTGTGGTAGATGTAGCCGGGGTCGTCAAAATATTTCGCGCCGGAAGGACATTTCTTGATGCATGCGCAGCATTTGATGCAGATGCCTGTGCAGGAGAAGTCCACTTTATCAATGGAGCCCATGGGACAAACTTCCGCGCAGATGCCGCAGCCACAGCAAGCGTCGCCTGTTTTGGGTTTTACTTTACGGATGTCGATGGCATTGCCATAACGATCTCTGGGTGTGAAGTAAGGACGGATGGGATCTTCCCCTTTCACATAAGCAGGGCCGTCGTATTCCCAGCCGCTGTTGATTTTTTCCACAATTTTTTCTGCAAATTCATGCATGACTTTGTAGTCTTCTTCGTCGGGTCTGCCTGCGGACAGTTTTCTGGAGAAAGAATGTTCGCTGACAAAAGCACCGCCGGCAATGGTACGGAAGCCATCGTCTTCCAGAATGTTCCGCAGTTCGATGAGCGCATCGTCGAAGTTGCGGTTGCCGAAAGATACCATAGGCACTGCATAAGCTTTGCCGCCCACAACGGTTTTCAGATAAGGCAGCAATACGTTGGGTACACGGCCTGCAATAACGGGAGTGCCAAAGAACACCAGATCTGTTTCGGTGAAGGCGATTTCTTTTTTCCGTACATCAGGCAGTGTAAAATCATATATTTCCACAGGAACGCCAAGGCTTTCTGCCACATGAGCGGATACAGTTCTCACAGCTTTTTCAGTACCGCCGGTGGGGCTGAAATACATGGCCCATACTTTTTTGATTTCCATTGTAAACAAAACTCCTTTCTCTCTCCCATATGAAATGTTCTTCTTTCATGATACTCTATCCCATGCCCTTTTTCAACCCACAGACAAAAAACCATGTTGTCCAGGCATCTTTCTTTTCCACACAAAAAAGCCGGAAATCTTCGACCACAATCGAATATTTCCGGCTTGCATCAATCTTGGAATGTTTCCATATTCTCCCACGCTTCGGGAATTTTTTCCACTTCCTGTGCCGCGATCATTTCTGACAGACGGCTTTCCACATAAGCGGACTGTACCTGCTGGCGGTAAGCGTCTTCTGCCAGCTGTTTCACCTGCTCATCCGTAGGCGGGGTGATGGATTCCACTTTCAGTATGAAATAACTGCCTCGTACCTCAATGGGGTCTGTGATCTCACCCAATGTGAGATTTTCCGATAACCCAAAGGTATTGTTCAGATAATTCTGATACAGTGTCATCTGTCCATTGCCGCCGTTTTCCTTAGCGGAAGTGTCTGTGTCATAGGTTTCAAACAATGCAGCAAAATCCTCTCCGGCTTTTGCCTTTTCGCTGACTTCTTTTGCCGTTGCCTCATCGTTCACCATGATGGTATCAATGGTGATCTGGGTATATTCCTCCCGCAAAGCGTCGGCGTTTTCCTGATAATACTGTTCCATTTCATCAGCATTGACTTCACATTCTTTCGCCAATGTGTCATAGACCACAGAATACAGATAAGATTCTTCCATGAGGGTTTCCATCTGTTCTTCATCCACGCCCATTTTCGCCAAATCTTCCTCTGTCAGCTGACTGAGGAATTCCTCTGCCATAGTATGGGCTTCCGTTTTCTGGGCTTCTGTCAGAGAAATACCGTTTTCCTCCGCATACTGTTCTGCGGCAACCACACTCTGTATGGTGCTGAATGCCCGCTCCTGCACCAGCTCCGCCCCGGTCATGCCGTCAAAATCCATGCTCCAGACATCACTGCCTGCGGCGGAAACAAAGCTTTCGGTGCTGGTATAAAGATATACCATATATTCGGACTTCATGATTTCTCTGCCATCTATACGCGCTATGACTTCATCGGAAAAAGAACCGCCGCAGCCTGCGAGCCATAAAAGCCCCGACAGCAGCAGGCACAATGCCCCCTTTGCTTTCTTTTTCATAAAAAATCACACTCTCTTTTTTCGGTTTCATGTCTTTTATCCCTTCTTTTTTTGTCCAAAAAGAAGGTTAGCTTTTATTATACACATTTTTTTCCGAAAAAACTATGCTTTCAGCCCTTGTAATAAACTTTTAATATAGGGCACACCTTTGTTTTCCTCGCCCTTTTTCAGTCTGACGGTCACATAAGGCATAGCGCCAGCCGTAAAGAGATACCGTCCACGGCTTTCCGCAATGCACTTTGTGAGCTTTTCGGGGTCTAAAGGCGCATCGGGGCGGAATTCCACCAGAATGTTGCTGCCCTTCTGGTTGATGGCTGTGATGCCCAGCCGATGGGCTTCCGCTTTCAGCAGCACCATTTCCAGCAGGTTCTGGACGCTCTTTGGCAGATCACCATAGCGGTCTTCCAGTTCCTCCTGCATGTCGTAATATTCTTCCAAAGTCTGGATAGCGGCAATCTTCTTATACAAATCCATGCGCTGTTCCTGATTTTTGATATAGAAATCAGGCAGATAAGCGTTGATATTCAAATCCACTGTGGTTTCAAATGTTTCTGCCACAGGTTCGCCTTTCAGGTTCTGAACTTCTTCTTCCAACAGACGGCAGTACATGTCATAACCGACGGATTCCATATGTCCATGCTGTTCCGCCCCCAAAAGGTTTCCGGCACCGCGGATTTCCAGGTCACGCATGGCAACTTTGAAACCGGAGCCGAACTCCGTAAATTCCCGAATGGTCTGGAGGCGTTTTTCTGCCGCTTCTTTCAGCATCTTATCCCGTTTGTACATGAGATAAGCATAGGCGGTGCGGTTGCTTCTGCCCACACGTCCACGAAGCTGATACAGCTGGGACAACCCCATACGGTCGGCATCCTGAATGATGATGGTATTCACGTTGGAAATATCCATGCCTGTTTCAATAATGGTGGTACATACCAGCACATCAATTTCACCGCTGATGAAGTCCTGCATGATATTTTCCAATTCTCGCTCTGACATCTGCCCATGGGCAAAGGCAACATTGGCTTCCGGTGCCAGATTCTGTACCCGGAAGGCTTCTTCTCCAATGGTTTCTACCCGATTGTAAAGATAAAAGACCTGCCCGCCCCGGCTCAATTCCCGGTGAATGGCTTCTCGAATGAATTCCGGGTTGTTTTCCATAACATAAGTCTGGATGGGACGACGTTCCTGCGGAGGTTCCTCCAGAATACTCATATCCCGGATGCCTGCTAAACTCATGTGCAGTGTTCTGGGAATGGGTGTTGCCGTCAATGTAAGCACGTCTACATTTTCCCGCAGACGTTTCAGTTTTTCCTTATGAGCCACACCGAAACGCTGCTCCTCATCCACAATGACCAGACCCAAATCCTTGAATTTCACATCTTTGGACAGGATGCGATGGGTACCGATGACAATATCGGAAAAGCCTTTTTCCAGTCCATTCAGACTTTCTTTCTGCTGTTTGGGTGTACGGAAACGGGACAGCAGTTCGATCTTCACAGGGTAACCGGACATACGCTGTACAAAGGTATTATAATGCTGTTGTGCCAGAATGGTGGTAGGCACCAGATATGCCACCTGTTTTCCATCCTGCACGGCTTTGAAAGCGGCACGGATGGCAACTTCTGTTTTGCCATAGCCAACGTCGCCGCAGACCAGTCTGTCCATGACTTTGCCGCTTTCCATATCTTTTTTCACATCTTCAATGGCGTTGAGCTGGTCATCTGTTTCATCAAAGGGAAAAGCTTCCTCAAACTCCCGCTGCCACAGGGTATCTGCCCCGTACACATGACCTTTTGCCGCCGCACGTTTGGCATAGAGGGCCACCAAGTCCTCCGCCAGTATCTTCACAGCAGTTCTAGCTTTCGCCTTTGCTTTCAGCCAATCCTGTCCACCCAGTTTATTCAGTCTGGGTGCAGCACCGCCGGAACCGATATATTTCTGAATCATATCCATCTGGCTGACAGGCACAAAGAGATTGCCCCCATCCCGATAGGAAATTTTCATATAATCCTTCTGAACACCTTCCACGGAGATTTTCTCCAATCCTCGGAACACGCCGATACCGTGGTTATCGTGAACCACATAATCCCCAATGTGCAGGTCGGAAAAACTCTGGATGGCAACGCCGTTTTTCTTCTTTTTCTTCTTCCGTTTTTCTCCGCTCTTGCCGAAAATCTCGCTGTCGGAAAAAACAGCCAGACGGATATAGTCATACTGGAAGCCTTTGGACAGGGAACCTTTGGACACCAACACACTGCCGGGCACCATTTCTTTTTCCAAATCGTCCACATAAACGGCAGGCACATCCATTTCCGTCAATTCCGTTGCCATTCTCTGGGCACGGGTACCTGTCCCTGCCAGCACCAGAATCCGGTAATTCTGTTTTTTCAGATACTGCAATTCCTCACAGAACAGGTCTGCCCGTTTCTGGAAAGAAGGAATGGAGCGTACCGCAAAATCCGCCTGTGCTTTTGGCTGGAAGTGGGGTGTCCGCTGGGAAATCCCTGCCAAAAGGATGCGATCAAAGTCCTCTGCCTGCCGCAGAATATCTAGATAATCGAAAAGGAGTTTGCTCTGGGCAGGAAGCAAAAAGCCCTGGGCAATTCTGCCTTTCATGCTTTCCTCATATTCCTGCCGCAGGGTGTCCATGTGTTCTGCCAATCTCTGAGGTTCATCAAAACAAAGGATGGTGTCCTCTGGTAAATAGGACAGCAGACTTACCGTATCATCATAGAAATAGTTGATGAAACTGCCCACAGAAGCAAAACTGAGTTCCGAACGGAGCAGGTCAATATTTTCGCCAATATGCTCCTTCATTCGTTCCACACCGTCCTCCACGGTGCTTTTTTCCATTTTCTTCAGTGCTTTTTTGTAATCGGCTTCCATTTTATCCGCCGCTGCTTTTGCTGTTTCTTCGTCGTAGACCAGTTCCCGCATGGGGAAAATGGTCACAGTGTTCAATTTATCCACAGAACGCTGGCTCTGGGCATCCATGGTACGGATGCTGTCGATTTCATCATCCCAAAACTCAATACGCACTGCATCATCTGCCGTCAGAGGGTATACGTCCAAAATCCCCCCACGGACAGCAAACTGACCGGGACTTTCCACCAGCTCCGCCCGTTCATAGCCCATGAATACCAGCTGTTTTGTCAAGTCAGATAATTCCCGCACTTCCCCCACATGCAAAGTCAGGAGGAACGAAGCGAATACGTCTTTTTTGGGGTATCTGTCCAGAAGGGCTTCCACTGATGCCACAATGAGGGGGCATTTCCCCTCCAGCAATTTTTCCACCACCAGAAAACGCTGGCGGTTCATTTCCATGCTATGGACATCGGCGCTATAAAAGAGAATGTCCTTGGCAGGATAATACATGCCTGTCTTTGTAAAGAACTGCATATCCTCCAGAATCTCTTTTGCTCGCACTTCGCTGTGAGTCAGAATCACCATGGGACGCTGCAAATGTTCCTGTACGCCATAAAGCAGATGATTTTTTTCCACGTCAATGACCCCTGTGGCAAACACAGGGGTATGTCCTTTGCGGATTTCATCCAGTAATGATTGATAGCTTTCCAGCTCCAACAGGGGCTCTGTCAGGCTTTTCATGCTTCCACCTCTTTTTTGGTTTCCTCAGGCTTTTCCTGGGGTTCTTTTTTGGGCTTAGGCGCTTTGGGACGCTGGTTCATGCGGTTCATGGCATCTGCCATACCACGGGAAAGAATCAGTTCCACTGCTTCCACTGCCTTATCCATACCGCTTTCCATAAGGGGCATAGCGTCTTTGTCGAATTTTGCCAGCACATAATCCGCCAGATCCCAACCATTGGGTTTTTCGCCGATACCTACTTTGATGCGATAAAATACGTCTGTACCCATCTGCTGAATGATGTTGCGGATGCCGTTATGTCCGCCGTGGCTGCCTTTTTCTCTCAGACGAATCTGTCCAGCAGGCATAGAAGTATCGTCGTAAATCACCACAAAACGATCCTGAGGGATTTTATAGAAATTGACGATTTCCCGGATGCTTTCACCGCTGAGGTTCATAAAGGTCTGGGGTTTCACCAGCAGCACCCGCTTTCCATTGATGGTGCCATCCCCAATGAGCGCCTTCTGTTTAAACTTGGTCACATCAATATGATATTTCTCCGCCAGTCGGTCAATGACACAAAAACCAACATTATGTTTTGTTTCTGCGTATTCCCGTCCGGGATTGCCCAGACCTGCGATGACGAAAAATTCCTGTCCCTTATCCTGATTTTTAAAACGGTCAAAAAGTCCCATAGTTCCTCTCCTCTTATTTCTTTTCCACACGACACAAAGCCCTAATTTCAACGCATATGGGGGTGAGATTAGAGCTGTGCTTACTGATTTATAACTGCGGAAAGTATACCATACTTTTGGCTTGCCGTCAAAAGGCTAAGGAGAAAAAATGCCGCTCTTTTCCACAAAAAACGCAAAAAAACGGGTAAGACCCATTTGGATCTTACCCGTATATCTTCCTTTAACACGAAGGAAGTATTTTAGTCGGAATTATTTTACTTCGTTTACCAGTTCTTCGCCAGCCAGGAAAGCTTTTGCGTTGTCCAGAGTAACTTTAGCCATCTGTTCCAGAGCTTCTTCTGTCAGGAATGCCTGGTGACCGGAAATCAGGATGTTTTCGTTAGCCAGCAGTCTTGCCAGTGTAGGATCGTGTTTTTCCAGGTTGCTTCTGTCTTCGAAGAAGTATTCATGTTCAACTTCGCAAACGTCCATACCTACGCCACGAACTTTACCGGATTCTACTGCATCAGCCAGAGCTTCGGAGTCAACCAGACCGCCACGAGCTACGTTGATGAAGATTACGCCGTCTTTCATCTTAGCGAAAGCGTCTTTGTCAACCATATGTCTTGTAGCAGGCATCAGAGGGCAATGGATGGAAATAACATCGGAACGAGCGTACAGTTCATCCAAGCTTACATATTCCAGACCCAGGTTAGGGTTGGGGAATGCATCATAAGCGATGATGTTCATGCCGAAACCTTTCAGGATGTCGATCATGCACTGACCGATTTTACCTGTACCGATGATACCAGCTGTTTTGCCGTACAGAGCGATACCTGTCAGGCCAGCGATATCGAAGTTGAATTTTGTTGTTCTCTGATAGGACAGGTGGCATTTTCTGTTGATAGCCATCAGCAGAGCTGCGCCCTGTTCTGCTACGGACTGAGGAGAGTAAGCGGGTACTCTCAGAACGGGCAGACCGCATTCTTTCGCAACTGCCAGATCAACGCTGTCGAAACCTGCGCAACGCAGCAGCAGAACTTTGATACCCAGATCTTTCAGTTCACGGATAACTTCTGCGGGAACTTCGTCGTTAACGAAAGAGCATGTAGCGTCATGACCAGCTGCCAGATGAGCAGTAGCGGGTGTCAGTCTTTCGTTGAAGAATGTGATTTCATAACCGTATTTTTCAGCCATGGGACCGAAAGAATCTTTCCAGTAGGATTTTGTGTCAAAAAATGCGATTTTCATTTCTAAATTCCTCCTAAAATTTTGATGTAATAGTAGAAAATGGATAGCTAACAGGATGTATGAATCTGTTAGGATATCAATATTTGCCACACCTGTTTGTCTTGTTTTTAACAATATAATCTATTTTACTTATTTTGTCAACCGACTTTCCGAAAAATTGTAAGTTTTGCCAGTGCCTTTTTCTTTGTGTATACAAAAAAACATATAGTTTCCATCAGAGCCTTTTTCCGTTTTTTGGACATAATTCCCCTCTTATTTCTTCGGCTCAAAAAGACCTGCTTTTTTGTGAAAAAGCAGAAGTTTTTCCAGATTTTTCTACCACTTTTTCCAATAGTTGGTTTTTAGAAAAATATTTCGATTCTGTCGTTTTTTATAAAAAAAACCACCTTTGCGGTATAACCGCAAAAGTGGTTTTGTAAGCTGATTTTACAGATTTTGACAAAAAACTGTTTTTTAGTCGAACAGCTGAGAAATGGAAACGCCTTCGTGGATGCATTTGATAGCGTTTGCAAACAGATCGTCAACAGATACGGATGTGATCTTGTCGATCTTCTTGTCTTCAGGCAGTTCGATGGTATCCAGAACCAGCAGTTCTGTGATAGCGGAATCCTGAATTCTCTGGATAGCAGGGCCGCTCAGTACAGCATGTGTACAGCAAGCGTCTACTTCCACAGCGCCTCTTTCTTTCAGAGCGTTTGCTGCGTTTGTGATAGTACCAGCTGTGTCGATCATGTCGTCAACCAGAATAACCTTTTTGCCTTTGACATCACCGATGATGTTCATGATTTCGCTGACATTTGCTTTAGGTCTGCGTTTGTCGATGATTGCCAGAGGAATGTTCAGTCTTTCTGCGAATGTTCTTGTTCTGGTAACGCTGCCCAGGTCGGGAGAAACTGCAACAAAGTTTTTCAGATCTTCGCCGTATTTCTTTTCATAGAAACCAGTCAGCAGAGGGCTGCCTACCAGGTTGTCTACGGGAATATCGAAGAAGCCCTGAATCTGTGCACAGTGCAGGTCCATTGTCAGCACACGGTTTGCGCCAGCGCTTGTCAGGATGTTTGCAACCAGTTTTGCACTGATGGGATCTCTTGCTCTTGCTTTTCTATCCTGTCTAGCGTAGCCGTAATAAGGCATAACAGCTGTGATTCTGCCTGCGGATGCACGTTTCATAGCATCGATCATGATCAGCAGTTCCATCAGGTTGTCGTTTACAGGATAAGAAGTGGACTGGATGATGAATACGTCAGCGCCACGGATGGTTTCGTTGATTTTAACGGAAATTTCGCCGTCGCTGAATTTTTCCACTTCTGCATCGCCCAACTTCAGACCCAGCTTCTTAGCGATGGATTCTGCCAGATCACGGTTGGAATTACAGGCAAATACTTTGATATTACTGCCGGTTGAATAAATCATGTTTGGTATCCCCCTACTTTTACTCTTGAACGTTTTTCTCGCCTTTGCAATAGCATACGTCGCTATATTATAATGTTACACCTATCTTCTGCCAATTTCAACACAAATCGACAGATTTTATGATTTCTTTTGCACCCGTTTTGCCTTCCATCCCTTGATGATGGTCTGTCTTGCTCTGGCAACTGCCAGGACGTCTTCAGGCACATCTCTGGTGATGGTGGAGCCAGCAGCAATGTAAGAATCTTTTTCAATGGTAACAGGTGCCACCAGGTTTACATTGCAGCCAACGAATACATGGTCGTGGATGGTAGTTCTGTGTTTCTTTTCCCCATCGTAGTTAACCATGATGCTGCCGCAGCCGAAGTTGATCTTTTCGCCTGCGTCTGTATCGCCCACATAGGACAGGTGCGGAATCTTGGTGCCATTGCCGATATTGGAATTTTTCACTTCTACGAAGTCGCCCACTTTTACATTGTCGCCAATGTGGCAGTTGGGACGGATATATGCAAACGGCCCAACTGTGGTGCCGCTGCCGATGGAAGATTCCAGGCCTGTGGAAGTCTGGAATTTCACGCCGTCTGCCAGTTCCATGTCAGTCAGACGGGAATTAGGCCCGATTTCACAGTCTTCGCCAATGATGGTTTTGCCTTCGATGACACATCCGGGCAGAATCACAGTATCTCTGCCAATCTGCACATCGCTGCCGATATATGTCTGTTCAGGATCAACGATGGTAACACCGTTTTCCATATGTTTACGGTTGATGCGGCGTTTCAGGATAGCAGCCGCTTCTGCCAGCTGCACACGGGAGTTTACGCCGAAAAATTCGCTTTCGTCTGCTGCTGTGTATGCGCCAACGTTTTTGCCGTCGCCCAGCAGGATTTCCAGACAGTCAGGCAGATAATATTCTCCCTGGGCGTTGTTGTTGTTCAGTCTGCCCAAAGCGTTTTTCAGATCTGCGCCGCGGAATACATAAATACCTGTATTGATTTCTTTGACTGCCCGTTCCGCTTCGGAAGCGTCCTTGTGTTCCACGCTCTTTACAAAATTGCCTGCTTCATCACGGATGATACGGCCATAGCCTGTGGGATCGTCTACCATAGCAGATACAACAGTTACAGCGTTTTCTTTTGCGCGATGCTCCGCAATAACGCCTTTCAGTGTTTCCCCTGTAATCAGCGGTGTATCCCCGTACAGGATCAGCATATCCTTATCGTCTTCGATGAAATCGCCAGCCATTTTTACCGCATGGCCAGTGCCTTTGCGTTCTGTCTGAAGGGCAAAAGACACATCTTCCCGCTGGATGGCTGCCTGCACCTGTTCTGCCAGATGACCAACCACAACGCATACGGCTTCCGCGCCGCTGTCTTTTGCTGTGTCAATGACATACTCCACCATGGATTTGTTCATGATTTCATGGAGTACTTTTGGTTTCTTGGATTTCATACGGGTACCTTCGCCCGCTGCCAAAATGATTGCTTTCAGATTTTCCATAATCTTCTCCTCTCGCAACATGCCCCATTTTCGCATCTTATAAATTCCCATTGAAAAAGGGGGTACTCCCCCTTTTTATTACTATTCATTATTTTCTCATTTTTCGCCACAAAAAGCAATATACCTTTTTCACAAAAAAACGTATACAAAATACATTTGTATTTCCGTGAAGGGTCACTTTGTGGTTTTTCCGAAAAAAACGGCAGCCGCCCTCAGCCTGTGCCGGAATTTTTTCCGCGCACTTCTGAAAGCGACCGCCTTTTTTATTTTATGTCAGGATCAAAGTTTCGTTCCTTTTTTCAGAATGATGGGTTCTTCAGAAGATTTGCCAATGACTTGCTGGCCTTCGGAAATGGAAACTTCTTTATCCAAGATGGCATTTTCCACCACGCAGTTTTTGCCGATGCGAACGCCTTCCATCAAAATGGAATTGCGTACCACTGCCCCTTCGTCAATATAAACCTTACGGAATACCACACAGTGTTCCACGGTACCATTGAAAATAGCGCCGCTGCCTACGATACTGTCGGTAACGTCTGCCCCTGCGTTATATTTTGCGGGAGGTTCATCCTTAGGTTTTGTTTCAATATAAGGATACTGATTTACGAAAACATCACGCACTTCTTTTTTCAGGAAGTCCATGTTGGTTTCAAAGTAACCATGGATGCCTGTACCGATGCTGCTCCAGTAACCTTTGAATTCATAACCAAAGATGTTGAGTTTCTTGCTGTAAGGAATGATGATGTCTTTTACCAGACCGTAGCCGCCCTGAGGCACTACTTCCTGAAGCAGAGAAATCAGCAGTTTCCTGGAGATAACATAGATCCCCAGAGATGCGGATGTGGTCTGTGCCTGTTCGGGTTTTTCTTCAAAGCCCAGCAGACGTTTGTTTTCATCCATCTGCATGATGCCGAAATGGGTCAGGTCTTTGCCTTCCATGTTCTGGTAAACCACTGTAATGTCCGCGCCTTTATCAATATGATACTGCAGAACATCACGATAATCCATTTTATATACAGAATCGCCGGAAGCGATGATGACATATTCTTCATTGCTGCGGTGCAGATATGTCATATTCTGATAAATGGAGTCCGCTGTGCCGCGGAACCAGTCATTGCCTGTGCTGCTGGTATAGGGTGTAAATACGAACAAGCCCCCCTGTTTTCTGCCGAAATCCCACCATTTGGAAGATGTCAGGTGGTCACGGAGAGAACGGGAGTTGTACTGTGTCAGTACGGCTACTTTCCCGATACCGCTGTTAGACATGTTGCTCAGTGTAAAGTCGATGGCACGATAGCAGCTGCCGATGGGCAGAGCCGCAGAAGCACGCTGTTCTGTCAGTACGCCCAGACGGCCGTCGTTGTTACCGCCTGCCAGAATAATCCCAATTGCTTTCATTTAGATCCCCTCCCGAATAACAGATTTGCCGCTTTCCAGGGCACCGCCGGGATAGTCCTCCGCTGCGGTTTTGCCGTAAAGCACGCAGTTTTTCCCAATCACAACACCTTCCGGTACGCTGGTGTTTGCGCCCAGAACAGTGATACCTGTGTTGTAGATATTGGGTTTTATTTCGTTGGGGATGTTTTCGCCCATACCCATCTGTACGTTCTTCGCAACCTTGCAGTTTTCGTCAATGATGCAGCGGTCGATGACACAGCCTTCTTCAATGACTGTGCCGCCCATGATAATGGAATCTTTTACCACAGCGCCGGCTTTGACAACTACTTCAGGCCCCAGAACGGAATGGTTTACTTCACCGTAAATTTCACTGCCGTCAGAAATCAGAGATTCTTTTACCTTTGCGCCGGGAGCCGTATACTGAGGCGGCTGGTGGTCGCTGTTGGTATAGATCTTCCAGAAATCTTCATACAGATTGAATTCAGGCAGTGCTTTGATCAGTTCCATATTGGATTCCCAATAAGATTCGATGGTGCCTACATCCTTCCAGTATCCACGGAAGCGATAAGCGTAGAGGGTCTGGCCTTCTTCCAGCATTTTGGGAATGATATGTTTCCCGAAATCGCTGTCGGCATGGATGGCATTGTCCTCAATGAGCGCTTCACGCAGTCTGCTCCATGTGAAGATATAAATCCCCATGGATGCCAGATTGCTCTTTGGATTTTTGGGTTTTTCTTCGAATTCATAGATCTTGTCGTCTTCTTCTGTGTTCATGATACCGAAGCGGCTCGCTTCTTCCATGGGCACTTCCAGAACGGCAATGGTTGCTGCCGCGCCTTTTTCCTTATGGAAGCGCAGCATCTGGGAATAGTCCATTTTATAGATGTGGTCCCCAGAAAGGATGAGTACATATTCCGGATTGTTGCTGTCGATGAAATCAATATTCTGATAGATAGCATTGGCAGTCCCCATGAACCATTCCCCGGAATCTCCACCTTTGACATGAGGCGCCAGAATGGTTACACCGCCGTTTTTCTTGTCCAGATCCCAGGGAATACCGATGCCGATGTGCTGATTCAGACGCAGCGGCTGATACTGGGTCAAAACGCCCACGGTATCCACGCCGGAATTGATACAGTTACTGAGAGGAAAGTCGATGATACGGAATCTACCGCCGTAAGTCACAGCAGGTTTCGCAACTTTCCGTGTGAGAATCCCCAGGCGGCTGCCTTGTCCGCCCGCTAAAAGCATTGCGATCATCTCTTTTTTACGCATATTACCAACCCCTTGCTTATTATGTACATCCTTGTACACATGTATATACAAGGATACAAGCCCATTATAACATAGTATCTGTCCAAAAGAAACACACACAATATATGAATTTTCATTATTTTTCGCTAAAAAAAAATGAACATTTATGCTATTGCAATTTCAAAAGGTTGTAAAATTTATAATATTTACAAAAAAAACTGTATAAAATATAGAAAAGCAAATCAAAAGAATTGCCATTCCCTCGCTGGTATACTATAATGGAATCCAATATAAAATCGAAATTCTGTGTAATTTGACAAATCCATAAAATTCGATAGAGGCGGTAGATTATGACACAAACAAAAGAACATATTTATTTTATCGGCATCGGCGGCATCAGCATGTCCGGTCTGGCGGAGATCCTTGCCAGCCGCGGTCATCAGGTATCCGGCACCGATGTAAAAGAAACAGCTGTCACCAAACATCTGCAGAGCCTGGGCATCCACATCAACTTCGGACATCGTGCGGAAAACATCACTGATGACATTACCCTGGTGGTATACACCGCGGCCATCCATGACGACAACCCGGAACTGCGTGCAGCCCATGAAAAAGGCATCCGTGTAACTGACCGTGCCCATCTGCTGGGACAGATCATGGACGAATACCATGACTCCGTAGCCGTATCCGGCACCCATGGCAAAACCACAACCACATCCATGGTTTCCGAGATCCTGCTGGCAGCGGAAAAAGACCCTACCATCACCGTAGGCGGCATCCTGCCCACCATCGGCAGCAATCTGCGCATCGGCAATTCCCCCTATTTTGTGGCGGAAGCCTGTGAGTACTTTGACAGCTTCCTGCAGTTCAATCCTTTTATTGCCATTATCCTGAACGTAGAAAGCGACCATCTGGATTATTTCAAAACACTGGAAAACATCCGCCGTTCTTTCCACGCCTTCGCCCAGCGGGTACCTGATAACGGTCTGCTGGTAATTTCCGAAAAGATCGACAATGTGGAAGAACTGACAGACGGTTTGACCTGTCATGTGGAAACATTTGGTCTCAGCGAAAAAGCCAACTGGCGTGCGGAAAACATCGTTCATGAAGCTGACGGCAGAAACAGCTTTGATGTATACCACAACGGCGAATTCTTCACCACCATACATCTGCATATTCCTGGGGAACACAACATCACCAACGCACTGGCTGCCATTGGTGCATCCGCTTTCCTTGGGGCAGCGCCTGAGGACTGCGTGAAAGGTCTGCACCACTACACCGGCACCGAACGCCGTTTCCAGCTGAAAGGGAAAAAAGACGGCATCACCGTCATCGACGACTATGCCCATCATCCCACAGAAATCAAAGCGGCTTTGGCGGCAGCACAGAATGTGCAGCACAACACTACATGGTGTGTGTTCCAGCCTCATACTTTCTCCCGTACCCGTTTCCTCTTTGATGAATTTGGGGAATCTTTCGGTGATGCGGACGAAGTCATCATTGCGGATATTTTCGCTGCCAGAGAAACAGACGACGGCACTGTCAGTGCGGCACAGCTGGCAGAACGCATTGCCCAGACTGGCAAATCTGCCCGTTATGTAGGCGATTTTGCAGCCATTGAAGCATATCTCCGTGAACACTGCAAGAGCGGTGACCTGCTCATGACCGTAGGTGCAGGGGATGTATACAAAATCGGAGAAAACTTCCTGAAATAAATCTGACATTATAAGAAAATAAAGAAAGCTGAAATCTTTGCTATATAAAAGATTTCAGCTTTTTTGTTTCGCAAAGTTTTGATTGGAACTGTTTTCTTCTGAAGACAGCCATCGCAGTTCCCTCTAAGAAATCAAGAAAGAGAAAAAATAATGTTGAAGCTGCTTAGCCGGAATCTTTAAACAGAAAGGGTTCCGGCTATTCTATTTTTGATGTGGATTGTTTTCCACAAAATCAGGCAGTATCCCAGAAAATAACTGCCTTTCCACAGGTATCCGGCAGCAAAATCAGACAAAACGTACCTTTTTTCTACTCTCACGAAAAAGTTATCCACATTTCCACATTTGTTTCTGTGGAAAACTTGTTTTTTTGTGTGGATAATGTCAACAGTTTTGTTTATAACTCTGTGGAAATCTGGGGAGGAAACTTCTATTTTGCAGGCGGAGAAAGGACTTCCATCATGATGCCTGCCCCCAGACGAAACCCCTTAATGAAACTTTCCGCCTGTTCTAAAGGGAACAATGCTAACTGCTCATCCATGACTTCCTCCAGTTCTTTCCGCTGCTCTTCCGTCAGGGTGCGCCGTAGAGATTCGTAATGACGCAAATGCTCCTGCCTCTTGGCACGACAGTCTGTCAATGTGGGTGTAAACTGCTCCCATGGGGCAATTTCCCCGTCGTAGAGTTGATGTAAAATAGATTTCATGACATTCCCTCCCTATAATCCGAATATAATATATTAATTAGTATATTTTATATTATATTTATTATTATATTAAAGTCAATCTGCACTGCGTATAATAAAGAAAAACCAACGGGAGATTTTATCATGGGAAATAAATTTGTTGTACGTTCCAAAAAATCAGATAATTATGTCATTACTTCTTTACGCATAGAAAAAGGACTGCTGGATGCTTTTGACGAACTTGCAGGAAAGAGCGATTATTCTCGCAATGAATTAATGTGTATGGCATTGCGTTTTGCTTTGGAAAATCTGGAATTTATTCCTGATACAAATGAAAAAAATGAAACTTGAGAGCGGAAAAACCGCTCTTTTTTATTGACGATTTCCTTTTGCCAACAAAAAAAGAACGCTTTCGCGTTCTCTTAGTCTGCCAAAAAACATAATTTTATACTTTTTGCAAGAATACGGAAGGGCTTGGGGAACAAAGAGTTCCCCAACTGGAATCCGCAGTCGGAATTTACTTCCGACGAGGAAGAAACTAAAGTTTCGAGGCTTTTAGCCGATGGAACTTTTGTTTTATACCTCTGTCCCCTCGTCAAAGGCTTGAATGAAATGAGCCTTTGACGAAATTATTTATGATAAGGTTCTTTCCGGTTGATCCGTTCTGCCCGATAAATCTGTTCCAGCAAAATCACCCGCATCATCTGATGGGGGAATGTCATAGCAGAAAAACTCAAAGCAAAATCTGCCCGTTTCATGACTTCCGCAGACAATCCCAGAGAACCGCCAATGACAAAAGCCATATGGCTGACGCCGCCAACAGCTTTTTTTGCCATGAAGTCTGCCAGACCTTCGGATGTGAGCCCTTTTCCCTCAATGGCAAGAGCTACCACAAAGGCATCGTCTTTGATGACTTTCAGAATGCGTTCCCCTTCTTTTTTCTTCACTTCTTCTTCCTGCGCTGGACTCATGGTTTCCGGCGCTTTCTCGTCGGGCAGTTCCACGATTTCCAATTTATGATACCGACTCAAACGCTTGCTGTATTCCGCAATGGCATCCTGCCAGTATTTTTCTTTCAGCTTGCCTACGCAAACAATGGTAATTCGCATGGCTTCTCCCTCCTCAAATGGTGACCTTCGCCCCATTGGAATTTCTGGCAGCCATATCCATTTTCAATGCGCCGCCCAGTTTGATGCGGTTTCGTTCCAGAATCTCCGCCACCGTTTCATAAGCAAGGTAGGGGCTGTTGTTTTCTTCGCTCAAATGTCCCAGGAAAATATGTTTCATTTTTCCGCTCATAACCTCCGCAAGCAATGCGCCGGCGGTGCGGTTGGACAGATGCCCTCTTTCCCCCAGAATACGCTGTTTCAGATTCCAAGGATACCGCCCTTTTTTCACCATATCCTCGTCATGGTTGGATTCCAGAAGCAAAATATCGCTGTCGGTGATATTCTCCCGGATAATATCTGTCACATGGCCGATGTCTGTGGCCACAGTGATTTTCTTTTCTCCCGCAAAAACGCTGTAACCCACAGGTGCCGCCGCGTCATGGGGAATAGCAAAAGGTTTCACACACAGGTCATTGATGACACATGGCTCCCCTTCATATACAAAACGTTTGTTGCGTGGGGCAATTTTGCCCAGGATACCTTCCATAGCGTCCCACGTTTCCATGGTGGCATAGATCGGCACGTCAAACTTTCGGGAAAATACCCCTGCCCCCTTCACATGGTCAATATGCTCATGGGTGATAAACAAAGCGTCGATCTGGTCACCAGTGAGAGACAGTTTTTCCAGTCCTTCCAGTATCCGCTTACCGCTGACGCCTGCATCGATGAGAATTTTCGTATGTTCTGTGCCCATAAACAGGCTGTTGCCGCTACTGCCGCTGGCAATGGTACAAAAATCCAAGGGATCCCCCTCCTTTCCAAAATATTCCATAAAAACAGCCGCAAAAGTTCCGCCTTCCGCTCCCTCTTACGGCTGTTAAAAAATTTCTCTCTTATTCGCTCACACGGGTGATATCCGCACCCAGTGCATTGAATTTATGTTCGACTTCTTCATAACCTCTGTCGATGTACTTCACTCCATCAATGACGCTTTCGCCTTCTGCTGCCAGTGCCGCCAGAATCATGGCTGCCCCTGCACGCAAGTCTGTGGCGGAAACATTTGCCCCAGTCAAACGGGGAATGCCGTCAATGCGGGCGATTCTGCCGTCGATCTGCACCTGTGCGCCCATCTTCCGCAGTTCGTCAATGTACTGATAACGGTTGTCCCATACGTTTTCTGTGATAACGCTCTGTCCCTGACAAACGCTCAGCAGCGCCGCGATCTGGGGCTGCAAGTCTGTGGGGAAACCGGGATAACTCATGGTCTTGACGTTTGCACAGTGCAAAGGTCTGTTTGCTGTGACACGGATGGAGTCATCATGCTCCTCAATAGTCACGTTCATTTCATCCAGCTTTGCTGTCAGAGAATCCATGTGCTTGGGAATGATGTTCTTCACCAGCACATCGCCGCCGGTAATGGCTGCGGCGATCATGTATGTTCCTGCCTCAATCTGGTCAGGAATAATGGTATACTGTGCGCCGTGGAGTTTTTCCACACCTTTGATACGGATCACATCTGTACCAGCGCCTTTGATATTGGCACCCATCATGTTCAGATAGTTTGCGGTATCTACAACATGGGGTTCTTTTGCCGCATTTTCAATGGTTGTCACGCCTTCTGCCATAGATGCAGCCAGCATGATATTGATGGTAGCGCCTACACTTACCTGGTCCATATAAATGGAAGTGCCCACCAGTCTGTCTGCGTAAGCACGAACCATGCCGTTGCCTTCTTCCACTGTTGCACCCAGGGCACGGAAGCCTTTCAGATGCAGGTCAATGGGTCTGACACCAAAGTTGCAGCCCCCGGGCAATGCAACTTCCGCTTTTTTGTATCTGGCAAGCATCGCTCCCAGGAAATAATAAGAAGCTCTGATCTTCTGTACTTCTTCAAAAGTGGCACAATGGGCTGTTCCCTTATCGCAGTCGATCTTCAATGTATGCCCATTATCCAAATAGGTGCATGTGCCACCCAGTTTTTCGATGGTATGACAGAGATTGTTCACATCCTCAATGCGGGGCAGGTTTTCCAATACACTGACGCCCTCTGCCATGATAGCCGCGGGAATCACTGCAACAGCCGCGTTTTTCGCGCCACTGATGTTGACTTCCCCTACAAGACGTTTACGTCCCTGTACAATCAATTTATCCATAAACAACATTCATCCTTCCAAATCATTCGCCAAAGGACTTTCTAAATTTCGCCCTAACATTCAGATTATATCACGAAACACCCCCACTGCAAAGCCTTTTTTTGCTTTGTTTCGGGCTTTTGCGCCTTTAAAATCCTTTGTCCGCCCAAAAAGGACAAATTCATTCCACATAAATCATTCTCTTGGTCATACCGCCGTCTACCACCAGATTGATGCCGTTGATAAAATCGCTTTCCGCAGCTGCCAAAAACAGACATGCCCGCAGAATATCCGCAGGTTTCCCCACTCGTCCGGAAGGATGCTGTTTATGGTCTGCTTCCGTCAAAGCGTCATAATCTCCCGTTTCAATCCAGCCGGGGCTGATGGCGTTCACCGTCACCGCCGTATCCGTCAAAGATACGCACAGGCTGTTGGTAAGAGAAACCACGCCGCCTTTGGATGCGCCGTAAGCCTCCCAGCCCGCTTCGTTCTGATTCCATCTGGTAGAAGCAATGTTGATGATTCTGCCGTATTCCGCGCCTTCATTGGCACGAAGGAAATTTTGACAGCACAAAAAAGTCCCCCGCAGGTTTGTATGAATGACATCATCAAATTCCGCTGCTGTCAATTCCAACGGAGATTTCTGCATACGACTGATGGCACCGCAGTTCACCAGTACGTCAATGACGCCGTATTTCTGGCGCACGGTTTCAAAAAACTGTTTTATGTCTGCTTCCTGCCGTAAGTCCATGGGCAGGTATACCATATTTTCTCCTGCAAAATCTGCTGTTTCGGGCAAGTCCGTAGCAATGACAAAATACCCTGCCGCCGCAAAGCCTTCCGCCAGAGTATGTCCGATGCCGCCTGTGGCTCCCGTAATGACTGCATGTTTCATGGGAACCCCCTCCTCTCTATATAGTTTCATTATACAACAAAAGAAAGGCGGCAAAAAGGCAAAATTCTGCCAAAGTGTCTTGGCAAAAATTGACACCGCAAAGCAACCATAACAAATAAAATCTGAATAAAATAAGAAAGCCAAACTCCTTTGTCATCATAAGGATTTTGGCTTTCTTTGTTTTCTTATGAAGATGCCGTAAAAAACTCGACTTGGAAAAAGTCAGGTTTTAAAAATTTTATTTCTGTTTTGGATGCCAGATGGCTTTTTCCAGTTCCACCAAAGGCAAAGGCGCCAGCGCAAGAGCCGCTGTCAACAGCCACTGTTCTCCGTTCAAAGGTACCACCTGGAAAATACCTGCTAAAGGCGGCATCATGATCACAACACACTGGAGGACAACCCCCACCACAAATGCCATGAGAAGAAACTTATTAGAGCAGAAGGGCAATTTCCCCAGAGAGCCTTCTCCCCGCATATTGAAAGCATGCACCAGCTGAGAAAGAGAAAGCACCGCAAAAGCCATGGTACGCCCTACGGCATAGCCGTCTTCTTGGTCAAAATATACATGCCCAATGCCGAAAGCCAGCAACGCCAAAACCCCAATCATAACCCCTTCTAACAGGATTCTGCCGCCAAGTCCGTCCCCAAACAAACTTCCGGTATTTTTCCGGGGCGGTCGTTCCATGATGTTTTCCTCTGCCGGCTCCATACCAAGGGCAATGGCAGGCAGAGAGTCCGTCACCAGATTCACCCACAAAAGCTGAATGGGCAAAAGAGGCGCCGCCCAGCCCAGAAGCATTGCCACAAAAATGGTCAAAATCTCCCCGATATTGCTGGAAAGGAGGAAATGGACTGCTTTGCGGATATTGTCGTAAATGCCTCGTCCTTCCCGTACCGCTTCCACAATGGTGGCGAAGTTATCGTCCGTCAAAATCAGGTCTGACGCGCCTTTTGCCACTTCCGTGCCGCTTTTGCCCATGGCACAGCCGATGTCTGCCGTTTTCAAAGCCGGTGCATCGTTGACGCCGTCCCCTGTCATAGCAACCACATTACCCCTTTTCTGGAAGGCTTTCACAATACGGACTTTATGCTCCGGTGCCACTCTGGCAAAAACCGTGCAGGTTTCTGCCGCCGTTTCCAGTTCCTTGTCGCTCATTTTGTCCAGTTCTGCCCCTGTGACAGCACAGTCCCCTTTCTGGTAGATGCCCAATTCCCGACCGATGGCTTCTGCCGTCAGCACATGATCTCCCGTAATCATCACAGGGCGGATGCCTGCCTGTCTGCAAAGATGTACCGCCTCTTTCACTTCCGGTCTGGGTGGGTCTACCATGCCTGCCATGCCTGCGAAAACCAGATTCCGCTCCAAGGCTTCTTCTGTCAGAGGTGGTTTTTCCGACCACTGGCGAAACGCCACCGCTACTACTCGGAGCGCCTGTGCCGCCATTTCCCCATTGACCATTCTTGCCATGCTTTTTCGTCTGCTGTCAAAGGGAACCTGTCCACTGCCCTCCATACAGAAGGCGCATTTTTCCAGCAGAATATCCGGCGCGCCTTTTGTGACAGAAATCCAGCCATCCTCTGTTTTGTGGAGGGTGGTCATGCGCTTTCTTGCCGAAGAAAAAGGAATTTCTCCCACCCTCGGCATGTCCCGTCTAAGGGCAGCAAAGTCAATACCCATGTTCTGAGCGTATTCCCCCAATGCTTTTTCCGTAGGTTCTCCCCGCAAATTCCCATCGGATACATTGCAATCATTGCAGAGGGCAAAAAGATTTGCCACCGTTTCCCGCAAGTCCTCATTTTTCGGTTCCCTATGGCTGTAATCTGTCCATGTAGTGACCTGCATACGGTTCTGGGTCAATGTCCCTGTTTTGTCAGAACAAATAACCTGCGCGCCGCCCAATGTTTCCACTGCCGACAATCTTCTGACGATGGTATGTTTTTCCGACATACGAGAAGTACCCATAGCCAGCACAATGGTCACAATGGCAGGCAGTCCTTCGGGAATGGCTGCCACCGCTAGACTCACCGCCGTCATAAACATGGAAAAGGGCGGTTTCTCCTGCAAAATCCCCATGCAGAAAATGAGAGCACAGATTGCCAGTGCACCAATGCCCAGCTGTTTTCCTGTCTGTTCCAATTTCTTCTGCAAAGGCGTCATGCTGTCAGATGTATGGGAAAGCATAGCGGCAATACGCCCCATTTCTGTATCCATGCCCGTTGCTGTCACCAGCACTTTCCCTTTGCCGTAGACCACATATCCTCCCACAAGCACCATATTTTTCCGGTCACCTGTTGCCGTTTCTGCGGGCAAGCCCCCTGCCGCCGTTTTTTCCACCGGCAGCGCTTCTCCTGTCAGGGCGCTTTCTTCTGTTTTCAGACTGCAGCTTTCCACCACACGCCCGTCAGCACAAACAGCGTCCCCAGTTTCTAACAACAATAAATCCCCCGGCACCACTTCCGCCGCCGGAATTTCACGCACCACACCATCTCGAATGACACGAGCATGAGGCGCCGCCATTTTTTTCAGGGCTTCCAGCGCCTTTTCTGCTTTGCTTTCCTGAAAAAGCCCCAATGCCGCATTCAGTACCACAATGCCCAGAATCATCACCGCATCCAGCACATCATTTTCCCCGCTCAATCTGGAAATGACCACAGACACCACTGCCGCTCCCAGCAGCAGCAATATCATAAAGTCATCAAACTGTGCCAGGAACCGCCAGAACAGACTTTTTTTGCCGTCCGTTTCAGCCAGTTCATTCCTGCCTTTTTGCGCCAGCCGCTCCGCCGCCATTTGGGAAGTTAATCCCTGTTTTTCGTCTGTTTCCAGCCGGCGTGCCGCTTCTTTCGTTTCCATTTGCCACCAATTCATATCCTCACCCGTTTCTCTCATTGTCTTTGGTTGTCCTGCTTTTCCATTCTATGCGCCTATGACCAAAAACATGACTGGTGCATATGATGACCACAGGAGGTGTTTCCCATGATTCTTTCCTTTCTGCTGGCGCTTTCTCTCAGTCTGGACGCGCTGGGAGCCGGTATGGCATGCGGGCTTAGGCGTATCTCCCTGCCCATTTTTTCCCGTGTGGTTTTGGGATTGGAAACGGCTGCGCTGTTGTTTCTTTTTCTCAAAGCTGGTACCTTTCTAGCTGCCTGTCTGCCTCCCCACTGGGCGGAGCGAGGGGCGGCGTTGTTTCTGGTGGGCTTTGGTCTGTTCCTGCTGTTTCAAGGATGCCGCAAACAGACTGACAGCCCCTCTCCCCTGAAATTCCTGCGCAGTCCTTCCCAATGCGACACAGACGGTTCTGCCGTGCTGGAAGCAGGCGAAGCTTTGCTGTTGGGTCTGGTGCTTTCCGCCGATGCCTGCGGCGTTGGGCTCAGTGCTGCCGCGGCAGGGTTTTCCGTATACTGGCTGCCTTTTTTCGCTGCTCTTTTGCAGACATTTTTCCTTTCTGTTGGCGCAGGCGCAGGAAAACGGCTTATGGAAGCGGCACCCATGGCGGAAAACCGCTATACCCTTTTGTCCGGCGGCATTTTCCTTGCCATGGGGCTACTGCGACTGTTCTGGTAGTCAGACATTTATTCTTTTCATTTTGGAAGAAATATGCTATGATGAAAAAAAGCGTAAGGACGGCAAACAGGAGGCGATAACATGTTCACATCCTTTAACAGCGTAGAACTGATCACAGTATCTTCACTGGAAGAACAGACCAAGCTGCGGAATCTGCTGACCCACGGGGGCGTGGAACACATGGTGTCAGTGAAAGATCCCCATCAGACCAACGGCTTTTTTCCTGTGCCCGATCCCGAAACCATGATGACACAATCCATGGCGTATACCTTTTATGTCCATAAAAAGCAATTACAGCAGGCAGTTTCTCTGCTGGAACAGGAGGGGTTTATATGATTAACGTATTCAACAGAAAAGAAGTCTGCATCACTTACGACATGGCAGAACAGGCACGTGTAAGAGATATTCTGAAACAAAACAACATTGAGTATGATCTGGACACAAAGCGTATCGAGTCCCCTTTGGGCGGACAAAGCCTCATCAGCTCATCCACTTCCCCTCTGGGTGCTCAGGTCAGTGTCAACAGCGACATGAGCAATCGTTGCCTGGAACACAAAGTATATGTAAAGAAATCTGATTACGAACTGGCTAAAAAACTCATTGAAAAATAAGCATACAAATGCCGGATGTTCCTTTGGGAATATCCGGCTTATTTTTATAACAGAAAAGCCGAAAATCTCTGCATCAACAGAAATTTTCGGCTCTTTTTTATTTTTTGAAATGGACTGTGACAAATTAGCCGTGGAACAGCTTTTTGGTCTGATAAATGGGTTCACAAGTCAGGTTCACGCCCAGTTTCTGGAATACGTTTTCATCCACACCAGAAAGGATAACGGAAGAGTGTACTTCGCAGCATTTCAGTTTTTCCAGCTGCTGCATAGCCAGTTCCGCCTTTTCATCTGTTGCGGCACAAATGCACAGGGCGATGAGGATTTCATCTGTGTGCAGTCTGGGGTTATGGTTGCCCAGATGAGACACTTTCAAATGCTGGATAGGTTCGATGATGGTGGGAGAAATCAGCTTCACATCGTGATCCAGATTTGCCAGTTTCTTCAGTGCGTTCAGCAGCATGGCAGAAGACGCGCCCAGCAGAGAGCTTGTCTTGCCGGTAACGATGGTACCATCAGGCAGTTCGATGGCTGCCGCAGGTGCGCCGGTTTCTTCGGCTCTCTTCATAGCCGCTGCTGCTACGGGACGGTTATCCACGCCAGTGCCTGCCTGCTTCATCAACAGTTCCAGTTTATAGATGGATTCTTCGCCGCCGTTGCCTTTTCTCTGTTCGCACAGGGCTTTATAATACCGGCGGATGATTTCATTTCTGGAGGCGTCTTTCACCGCTTCGTCATCCACGATGCAGTTGCCTACCATGTTAACGCCCATATCTGTGGGGGATTTATAGGGAGATTCCCCGTAAATCTTTTCAAACATGGCGTTCAGTACCGGGAATACCTCTACGTCACGGTTATAGTTCACAGTGGTTTCGCCGTAAGCTTCCAGATGGAAGGGGTCAATCATGTTCATGTCGTTCAGGTCAACGGTAGCCGCTTCATAAGCCAGGTTGACGGGGTGCTGCAAAGGCACATTCCAGATGGGGAATGTTTCGAATTTCGCATAGCCAGCCTTGATGCCACGTTTGTTTTCATGGTACAGCTGAGAAAGACAGACTGCCATTTTACCGCTGCCGGGGCCAGGTGCTGTTACAACAACCAGAGAATGTTCTGTTTCGATATATTCGTTTTTTCCGAAGCCTTCTTCGCTGACGATGAGGGGCACATTGCTGGGGTAGCCAGGGATGGTGTAATGGCGATATACCTTTAGACCCAGATTTTCCAGTTTCCGCTGATAAGCCACCGCGCTTTCCTGACCGTTAAACTGTGTCAGTACGACGCTGCCCACATACAGGCCGTAGCCACGGAACGCGTCAATAAGGCGCAGAACGTCCATGTCGTAAGTGATGCCCAGATCGCCGCGAACTTTGTTCTTTTCAATATCGCCGGCATTGATGACCAGAACGATTTCTACGTCCTCTTTCACCTGCACCAGCATGTTGATTTTACTATCCGGCTTGAAGCCCGGCAGTACCCGGGAAGCATGATAGTCGTCGAAAAGCTTGCCCCCAAACTCCAGATAAAGTTTGCCCCCAAACTGTCCGATTCTTTCTTTGATGCGTGTTGACTGCATCTGCAAATATTTGTCGTTATCAAATCCAATCCGTACCATTTTTTAATCTCCCAAATCTATTGTCACATCCGTTAACTGTTTCATTTACGGTACAAAATTATACTATTTTTTCTCACGATTTACAAAGGAAACCTCGTTTTTTTTCGAAAATCTCCCACTTGCATGAAAACTTTTGTCATTTCTTAGGGTTTTTCTATGGAATTCTGTTCAAAATCCTCCTCTTTGCAGACCACCGATAAGCAGTATATACGAACCGCCGCCGCTCCTGCCCGCAAAAGGGTACGTGTACACTCTTGTAGTGTGGCGCCTGTGGTGAAGATATCATCCAGCAGCAATACGCGTTTTCCTTCAATGACTTCTTTCTTTGCCACACCAAATACGTTCTTCAGATTTTCCTTTCTCTGTGCCGCTTTCAGACTGCTTTGGGGCAGTGTATCCACACGACGCTCCAACACACCGGGCACATGATACATTCCCGTTTCTTTCGCCAATCCTTCGCAAAGAATTTCTGCCTGATTGAATCCGCGAAACCGCAGTTTATTGGCATGGAGTGGCACTTCCGTCAGCACATCTGCCCATGTTGTCCAGTCAGGATGCTCCTGCAAAAGATATTCTGCCATCAAGTGACTGAGCCGCTCACCTTCATGGCGATACCCATGAAACTTAAAAGCGGCAATCTCCTCCTGCATGGTTTCATAGGAAAATGCCGCTGTGCCTGCCTCAAACAGAAAATCCCCGTGGCGGCACCGATGACAAAGAACGTCATTGTCCACAGGTCTGCCGCAGATCTGACATTTCTCTCCTGTGAGAAAAGGCGGATGTGCCAGACAATCGGGACACAATAGCCGTTCCTCTTTCTCCAAAGGCAAAAGACTGCCGCAAATGGCGCATCTGGGCGGAAAAAGAAATTCCAGCATGGTTTCTTTCACACTTCTCATTCTTCCGCCTCCGCCATAAAGTCATAAAGATTCCGTATCCGCTGAGCAAGACCTGTATACCGTCCCACTTCCCTGTCGTTGCTGACCATGGCGGAAATGGTTTCCTGTATGCCTACCAGCACCACCAATGTTTTGGCACGGGTCACCGCTGTATAGAGCAAGTTTCTTGTCATAAGCATAGGCGGGCCACTGTGAACGGGAATGATAACAACAGGATATTCACTGCCCTGAGATTTATGGATGGTGATGGCATAAGCCAGTTCCAGTTCTTCCAGCTGGGAATAATCGTAATCCACCACTTTCCCATCATCGAAAACCACCTGCATGGTTTCGTTAGCGTCATCGATCTCTCTTATCATGCCCGCATCGCCGTTAAATATGCCTACGCCTTCATCACAGCGTTTTCCCATGGCATTATACATGCGCCACGCAATATTATAGTTATTTTTGATCTGCATGACCTTGTCCCCTTCCCGGAAGACAATCTGACGGAATTCTTTTTCCGCTCGTTCCTCAGAAGGAGGATTCAAAGCAGCCTGCAAAACGGTGTTGAGATTCTGCACACCTAAAACGCCTTTGCGCATAGGTGTCAGCACCTGCATATCCCGTAGGCCGTCACATCCCGTAAATTTCGGCAGACGGGTCAGCACCAAATCCCGAATAGTACGCACCACATCTTCCCCGAAAGCACGTTTCACAAAAAAGAAGTCCGTACCGTTTTCGTTGAGAACAGGGTCATCCCCTTTGTTGATGCGGTGGGCATTCATGATGATGGCGCTTTCCTGTGCCTGACGGAAAATATGCTCCAAACGCACGACTTTCAGCCGTTCACTGCGAATCATATCTTTCAGCACATTGCCGGGGCCAACGGAAGGCAGCTGATCCACGTCCCCTACAAAAATCAGACGAGTACCTGGCGCAACCGCCCGCAAAAGGGCGTGCATGAGCATAATATCCACCATAGAAGTTTCGTCGATGATGATCACATCTGCCTCAATGGGATTTTCTTCGTTCCGGTCAAAGGTCTGCCTGCGGACATCTTCCCCCAAAAAGGTACTTTCCAGCAGACGATGGATGGTCTGAGCTTCCACGCCGGTGGCTTCACTCATGCGTTTTGCCGCTCGTCCTGTGGGAGCCGCCAGCACCACCTCACATCCCTCATCCTGCAATAACTGCAAAATGGTATTGATGGTGGTGGTTTTCCCGGTACCGGGGCCGCCGGTGATAATGAGGACACCACTGCTCATGGCTTCCAGCACTGCCGCCCGCTGTTCTTCCGCCAGAATGACACTTGTTTTCTTTTCCATGCGGGCAATCTCATTGGCAACGCCCTCCATATTGGTACACATATACTCCTGAGAAAGTTCCAGCAGACGTTTTGCCACTGCCATTTCCGCGTAGAAATAAGAGTTCAGATATACGCTGTCCACACCGTTCATGGTTTCCTGCCAAATCTGGCTATCCACCTGCAATTCCCGAATGGCATTTTCCACATGATCTGGATGGAGCTGTAACAACTCTTTCGCCTGATCCATAAGACTTTCCTTAGGCAGATAACAATCCCCATTGGATGCCGCATTGGTGAGAATATATTTCACTGCCGCCTTTACCCGATTGGGGTCGTCAGGGGAAATCCCTGCCGATGCCGCCATTTTATCCGCCATACGGAAACCAATGCCCCAGATGTCGTCTGCCAGCCGATAAGGATTATGCTTCACCACTTCAAAAGTACGGGATTTATATTTCTTATAAATCCGCATGGCATAGGTAGGGGAAACATCAAATTCCTGCAAAAACAGCATAGCTTTTCTCAGTTCATGCTGTTCCCGGAAAACCTCGGAAATCCGCTGGGCTTTTTCATATGTGAGTCCTTTGATTTCCGCCAGCTGTTCCGGCTTTTCTTCAATAACATAAAAAGAGGCTTCTCCAAATCGGTCTACAATTTTCTTGGCAATCTTCGGGCCAATACCCTTGATGAGCCCCGAAGATAAATATTTCTCAATTCCGGCACAGGTGGTAGGCATGGATTTTTCATAGCTGGTCACTTGAATCTGTCTGCCATAGAGGGGATGGATAGACCAATGTCCGGTGATTTCCAGACTTTCCCCGGCGTGAATTTGTGGCACAATGCCCACGCAGGTCACCTCGTCGTCCTCTGTTTCCAGCGCAAAAACCGTATAGCCGTTGTCGGCATTTTGATAAATGATGCTTTCCACTTCGCCTGTAATGCGGATTTCGTCCATGTCCTTCCCTCCTTTGCCGCATAATATAAAAAGTATAGCACATTCTCCATGAAAAGAGAACAGCCGTTCCCAAAATTCCCCCAAATCCTTGACAAAATTCAAAAATGCTGTAAAATGAACATTGTTCAACTTGAAAGAAAAGGAGGGGTTTCATGCATCCCAATGTAACTTCCAAAGAAAAACTGCTCCTTGCCGCCAAAGAATTGGCGAAAACAGAGGGGCTTTCCGCTTTGCAGATGCGTTCAGTGGCTTCTGCCGCAGGCGTTGCCGTTGGTTCTGTTTACAATTATTTTCCCAACAAAAACGCTTTGCTGACGGCAGTGGTTGCCAGCATCTGGTTTGATATGTTCCATAATGACACAGAAGAAAACACCAGAAACATGGGCTTTTGTGATGCTGTTTCCCATTTGTTTTCTCAGATACAGAAAGGCATTGCCGCCTATCCGGACTTCTTTGCCGCTCATCGGGTGATTTTTGAGGAAAGCGAAAAAGAAAACGCTCTGAAACTGCGGGAAAGCACTTTTTCCCATATGGAGAAAAATCTGCTGGGCTGTCTGGAAGCCGACCCGCGCATTCACCCCGATGCCTTTAACGGCAGTCTGACACAAAAAGCGCTGGTATCCTTTACATTCACTCACCTGCTGGCATTGTGGAACAACGGCGCAAAAGACTGCGATACCCTCATCGCCATTCTTTCCAAAATACTGTATGGAGATCAGGAGGTGCGTCCATGATACCAAAAAAATACTTATTGCTGCTGGCAGGGCTTGTCTGGGGCGCGGCAGGGTTCAACATCCTGCGTCTGGGGCTGCTGGCTTATGCGGGGCTGGTAAAACCCTTGTATCTGCTTCTGTCTGCCGCCGTTTTCGTGATTTTTCGGAAAATGGTATTCGGCAAACTGGTACAAAAACACACTGCCCGCATCCTTGCCTATGAAGCGCCGAAAGTTTGGTTCTGGCACTTTTTCGATAGGAAATCTTTCCTCATCATGGCCTTTATGATGACCATGGGCATTTCTCTGCGGAAATTTTCACTGGTGCCCATTGATTTTATTGCCTTTTTCTACACAGGCCTGGGGGCATCCCTGCTGTTGGCTGGAATTCTGTTCCTGCGGCAGTTTTTCCTGACACTGACTGACAACACAAAGGAGGTTTTTCATATGGATTTTCAAAAACTCATTTCTTCCGCATTCCGCTACGCCATTGCGGGTCTGGCATGCGGCGTATTTTACCGTGAATTTACCAAGTTCACCGCTTTTACAGGCAAAACCACACTGGCATTCACCCATCTGCACCTATTGGTCATGGGTACGTTGCTGTTTCTGATTCTGGCAGCCATTGCCCTTCATACAGATCTGGCTGAACAGGCTCGTTTCCAGCAATTCCGCAAGGTCTATGCCGTTGCCCTGCCTTTTATGGTAATCATGTTCTTTGTCCGCGGCATCTTGCAGGCATTGCAGACACCCCTTTCCACGGGCGCAAACGCTGCCATTTCTGGCATTGCAGGTATTTCCCATATCCTCATGACCGTTGCGCTGGTGCTGCTGTTCCTGGCTCTGCACCGCTGCACACCGAAAAAAGCGTAAGCATGAAACCCACTTCTTTGAAGTGGGTTCCTTTTGAAAGTAACTTGAACAATGTTCATATTCATATATCAATCATAGGAGGTTTTTTATGCAAGCAATCATGGAAAATTTATTCGATATATTCTATCTCACCAGCGTCATCACACTGGGCATCATCATGGCAAGCAGAAAACAGGCTCAAAAGCAATATCAGCTCTTTGGCATCATGGCCATATTACTGGGCTTTGGTGACGCATTCCATCTGATTCCCAGAGCTTTTGCCCTTTGGACAACGGGACTGGAAAACCACGCCTTTTCTCTGGGCATGGGCAAACTGATTACATCCATCACCATGACAATTTTTTATGTGATTTTGTATCATGTTTGGCGGCTGAGATACCACATCACAGAGAAAAAAGGACTGACCGCAGTGATCTATCTTTTAGCGTTCCTTCGCATCATTCTCTGTCTTTGCCCCCAGAACGCATGGACAAGCCCCGCCGCGCCCTTATCATGGGGAATTTACCGAAACATCCCTTTCACCATCATGGGGATTCTCATCATCATTCTCTTCTATCAAAGCGCCCGTCAGCACCATGACAGTTCCTTCAAAAATATGTGGCTGACCATACTGCTCAGTTTCGGATTTTATATCCCTGTGGTATTGTTTGCCGATACCATCCCTTTGATGGGTATGCTGATGATTCCCAAGACACTGGCATACCTCTGGACTGTCTGGATCGGCTATCGAACCATGAAAGCAGACACATGATCTTTTCAACAGACCATATTCCTTGGTCTGTTTTTTTCTTCCTATTGTAAACCATCATTGTTTGATATTGTTGACAATAGATTTTTCCAGTGCTATATTGAAACACAAAATTTGCAAAGGCGGTGTTTCTTTGACTCTCACGAAAACAAAAACGCAAATCCTATGCGCCCTTTTTGCGGCGCTCATTGCCATTGGGGCATTCCTGCGGGTACCTGTACCCCTAGTACCTTTCACCCTGCAATTTCTTTTCACCACACTGGCAGGGCTTTTGCTAGGGAAAAAAGCCGGCAGTGCTGCCGTGTGGCTTTATGTACTGCTGGGACTTGTTGGACTACCCATATTTGCCGAAGGCGGCGGCATTTCCTACATCTTCAAGCCCACATTCGGCTATCTCATTGGCTTTGGACTAGGGGCTTATGTGACAGGCTTACTGACTGAACAAAATACCTCTTACAAACAGCTGCTTCTGGCAAACTTTGCCGGACTTTTGGTGGTATATCTCTGCGGCATGGCTTATTACGCTGCCATCAGCGCTTTTTACCTGCATAATCCCATTGGGCTGTGGCCTCTGTTCCTCTACTGCTTTTTACTGGCAGTGCCCGGGGACATTGTCCTCTGCGTGGTTGCGGCGGTACTGGCAAAACGGCTCATTCCCATTTTCAGATACGACAGGAGATGAATTTTATGGATACACCGGAAACATTGACACAACAGATCATGGACGGGCACCAAGTCACCCGAGAAGAAGCCCTTTGGCTCTCCAAACAACCTTTGGAACACCTGTGCAGACAGGCGGACAGGATACGCCGTCATTTCTGCAAAAATACCTTTGACCTGTGCACCATCATCAACGGCAAGAGCGGCAGATGCAGTGAAAACTGCAAATTCTGTGCTCAATCTGCCCACAATCACACAGACGCGGACACTTACCCCCTTCTTTCCAAAGAAGAAATCCTGGCAGACGCCAAAAAGCAGGCGGCACAAGGGGTTTTGCGGTACTCCATCGTCACTGCTGGAAAAGCCCTCTCTGACGCCGAAATCGACATCATGTGCGATACCATAAGGCAAATCCGGCAGGAAACCACCCTTTCCGTCTGCGTTTCCTTCGGACTTCTGACAGAATCACAGTTCCGCAGACTGAAAGATGCCGGCGTGAGCCGTGTCCATAACAATCTGGAAACATCAGAAAGACATTTCCCCAATATCTGCACCACCCATACCTTTGCCGACAAAGTATCTGCCATACAGGCAGCACAGCAAGCAGGGCTGACCGTATGCAGCGGCGGCATCATGGGTATGGGTGAAACCATGGCAGACCGCATCGACATGGCACTCGCCCTGCGGGGTTTGGGTATCACCAGCGTTCCCGTCAATGTGCTGAACCCCATCCCTGGCACGCCTTTTGGGGAATATCCCACTTTGTCAGAAGCAGAAGTCCTGGGGATTCTTGCTCTTTACCGCTTCCTTCTGCCTGCCGCTTCCATCCGCATGGCTGGGGGACGTGGGCTTTTGCCGGACGGCGGAAAAAGCTGTTTCCTCTCCGGCGCAAATGCCGCTATCACAGGGGATATGCTCACTACCGCAGGCATTACGGCACAAACAGATTTACAGATGCTCACAGAACTTGGATACGAGGTGAAACTGGATGAAACAACTGATGGTCATCGGCACTGACACAGACGTGGGTAAAACTTACGTCAGTGGGCTGATATTGAAAAAACTCCATGAAAACGGCAAAAAAGCCGCCTATTTTAAAGCCGCCATGAGCGGCAATGTCCGTCTAGCTGATGGTTTCCTTTTGCCCGGTGATGCGGACTTTGTGAAAACCATTTCCGGTATTTCCCAGCCCCTTGCTGACATGTGCCCCTACGTATACGAAACTGCTGTTTCTCCCCATTTAGCGGCGAAAATCGAAGGAAATCCCATCGAATGGGAGAAAATACAGGAAACATACGATACCCTTTGCGGCACATACGACTTTGTCACTGTGGAAGGCTCCGGCGGCATCCTCTGTCCCCTGCGCCATGACGAAACCGCCTCTTTTTCTCTGGCGGACTTTGTTAAGTCCCAGCATCTTTCCTGTCTTTTGGTGGCGGATGCAGGACTGGGCACACTGAACCATGTGGGCTTGACAGCAGCCTATCTGAAAAACCAGAACATCCCCTTGCAGGGCATCATTCTGAACCGCTTCCAGGCAGGAAATCTCTTACATGAAGATAACAAGGTCATGTGTGAGGTCATGTCAGGCGTTCCCGTCATTGCCTGCATTCCACAAGGTGCCGCAGACCTGCCCATTTCCATCGAAACCCTACTATCCCTTTATACAGAAAGGAAGGAAAGTCCATGCTCTGGTATCCCTACACACAAATGAAAACTATGGAGCCGCCCCTAGAGATTCTGGATGCCAAAGGCGTCTGGCTTTACACAAAAGAAGGAAAACTCATTGATTCCATTTCCTCTTGGTGGAGTGTAATCCATGGATACAGCCACCCAAAGCTGAACGAAGCCATCCTGTCACAGGTACCCCACTTTTCCCATGTGATGCTGGGCGGTCTGACCCACAAGCCTGTGCAAGAGCTTTCTGACAAACTGGCGGAATGGCTTCCCGGCAGTCTGAACCATTGCTTTTTCTCCGATTCCGGCAGTGTTGCCGTAGAAGTTGCTCTGAAAATGGCATTGCAATATTACATCAATCAAGGCGATACAGAACGCACCATGGTGCTGGCACTGGAACACGCCTACCATGGGGACACCTTCAAAACCATGGAAGTAGGCGATGACCCAGATTATCATTTTGTGTTGAACGCTTACGGCAAAAGCCCCCATGTAATACACATTCCAACCACCTTAGAAGCACTGGAACAGACTTTTGCCAAATATCATCAGAAACTGAACTGCATGATTGTGGAACCTCTTTTGCAGGGAGCCGGGGGCATGCGGATGTATGATATTTCTTTTCTGGAACGCGCCAGAGAACTTTGCGACCAGTACGGTGTCCTTTTGATTTTTGATGAAGTTGCCACAGGCTTTGGCAGGACAGGACACCGCTTTGTTGCCGACGTGGTAGAGCCGGACATTCTGGTACTGGGAAAAGCATTGACAGGCGGGTATCTGGGGCACGCTGTCACCGTTGCCAATGACAGAGTTTTTGCCGCTTTTTATGACGATGACCCTGACCACGCCCTCATGCATGGGCCAACATTCATGGGAAACGCATTGGCTTGTCGTGTGGCATTGGCTTCCATTACCCTTTTTGAAGAAGAACACACCATGGAAAAAATCCGGCGCAATGAAGAAATCACCCGTCGGGAAATGGTAGGCTTCACAGACCCTCGCATTCGGGAAATCCGCATCATGGGGAGCTGTGTTTGTATTGAAGTTTATGATCCTGCCGTTTTGGAAGGCTATGCCGCCTTTGCCCGTCAGCGCGGGGTTTTCAGCAGACCTTTTCTTTCTTATCTTTATGCCATGGTGCCTTACGTCATTTCCGAAGAAGAACTGGTACAGGTGCTGGACACCATGAAAGCATGGTTCCGTCAGAACTGACTCTACGCTGCGGCGGTTGACCTCTCCTGCCTTTCTGGTATCATATAGGACAGGAGGTGCATCCAATATGGATCGGGAAAAAATCGGCGCACTGCTGCGGCAGCTGCGTTTGGAGAAAGGCATGACACAAAAAGAAGCAGCCCATGCGCTGCAAATCAGCGACAAGACCATTTCCAAGTGGGAACGCGGAGTTTCCCAAACAAAAGGATATTAAGAAATAACCTGTGTTTTCCTGCTTGCAAATAGAAATACAGTAAAAAGATACTTCACATTAGAATAGAGGTATCTTTTTTTTGCTTTATAAAAAATAAAAAGAAATAAAAAATAAGATTTCATAAATATTTCATAAAAGCAATTTATACTATAGATGATAGGAGGTATGAAAAAGGATATGCTAAGAAATTCATTATTGTATATTAAAAGAAAGAAGAAAAAATCTATAATTGTATTATTTATACTAACAGCAATTTTAATAAGTCTTTATACATGTTTATCTATAAATAAGTTTAGTAATAATGTGGAGAGTATTATTTATAGAGCAGCCAATTCTTCATTTATTCTAAAGAGTAAAAACAGCCAAGAGTTGATTGATACAAAGGAAGTTGAAGGTATAAAGAACTTAGATAGAATTAATGAGTATAATCTTGAATATGAAACACTTGCACAATTAAAAGGTGATGATGTTTTTGGTGGCGAGCAAAAAGTTGAAATATCAAATTTAAATTCTGAATATGAAAATCTTTTAAAGATTTTTGGAGTAAGAGATTCTAGTTTAAGTAATGATTTTACAAGTGAAGTATTTAAAATAGTAGAAGGAAGACATATAGGAAAAGATGATAAAAATAAGATAATAGTTCATGAGGAGTTAGCTAAACAAAATCAATATGAATTAGGTGATAAAGTTTCAATAAAACAAATTAAACAATACGATCCTGATGATGAAGATATTAACTCTAATATTGGATTAGAAAATGAGTATGAAATAGTTGGTATTTTTTCTGGGAAGAAACAAGAAAGTTATACTGGATTTTCTTCCGATTACAGTGAAAATATGGCCTTTATTGACTATAGTTCAAGTCAAAAAATATCTGGTATAGATTCTAATTATGAAAAACTAAATCAAGCAACGTATTTTGTGAATAGTCCAGAAAATATGGGCAAGGTAATTTCGAGTATAAAAAATATGAATATTAATTGGTCCAATATTGATCTTGAAAAGAATACAAAGATCTTTGATGATATATCAACTACTGTAGGATCAATTAAAGGAATAATACAAATAATTACATATTCAATTATAGTAGGAGGTTGTATAGTGCTTTCTTTAATATTGATACTATGGCTAAGAGAGAGAATTTATGAAATAGGAATATTATTATCAATAGGAATAGGAAAGCGTGAAATTATAGGGCAATTTATATTGGAGTTAGTTTTTATATCTATCCCAAGTTTATTTATTTCAACTTTAATAGGAAATTTAGTAACAAGAAAAATATTAAGTGAAATTATATTAAAAGAAAAAATTATAAGTACTTTAAGTAATGCATCTAATAAGATATTTGGAAGTGAAAATATTTTTATTATTTGTCAAAGCTATGGGTTATTAATTTTAATAATATTATTATCAGTTTTAATCACTTCAGGAATAATATTGATGAAAAAGCCAAAAGAAATTTTATCAAAAATGAGTTAAGGAGTAAAAAAAATGAGTATATTAAATATGAAAAATGTTAGTTATAATTATAAAAATTCAAAAGAGAAAATCTTAAGAGATGTAAATGCAAATTTTGAATTAGGGAAATTTTATGCCATAGTAGGAAAATCTGGAGTAGGAAAATCCACTTTTTTATCACTATTAGCAGGGTTGGATGTTCCGGTAAAGGGGGAAATACAATTTGAAGGTGTCGATATATCTAAAAAGGGATATAGTCATCACAGAAGAAAACAGGTTTCTTTAGTATTTCAGAACTATAATTTAATTGACTATTTAACACCTATGGAAAATGTTAGGTTGGTAAATAAAAAAGCTAATAAAGAAATATTACTAGAATTAGGATTAGATGAAAGTCAAATTAATAGAAATGTAATGAAGTTGTCTGGAGGACAGCAACAAAGAGTTGCGATAGCAAGGGCGCTTGTATCTGAAGCACCTATAATTTTAGCAGATGAGCCAACAGGAAATCTTGATGAAAGTACAGCACTTGAAATAATTGAAATGCTTAATAAATTAGCAAAATCAAGAAATAAATGTGTAATAGTAGTAACTCATAGTAAAGAAGTAGCAAAGGCAGCAGATTATATTTTAGAAATAAAAAATAAAAATTTAAAAGAAGTTAATTTTAAGAAAAATAGTTAGTTTAATAAAGGAGATAATAATAAATGTTAAAAAATGCATTATCATATATAACAAGAAAAAAACTTAAGTCAATAATTATTTTTGCAATTATATTAATAATGGCAACACTTAGTTTAGTAAGTATATCTATAAAGAATGCAACTAATAACGCATCAAAAGAGACGTTTAAAAATATAACAAATAGTTTTTCAATGCAGATAAATAGAAGGGTTAACCCTGGAACAGCAAGAGGTGCAGGAAATGTAAAAGGGAAAGACATTAAAAAGATAGCTGATTCAAAAGAGATAGAAGGTTATATTAAAAGAATAAATGGTGTTGGAGATCTTGTAGATCATGATATAATTGAAACAGAAGAAACAAAGAGAAACCAAAGTGCTGAAAGAAAAAAAAGTTTTAAAAATGCAGTAATGGTTACAGGAGTTAATGATTCATCTAAAGAAGATAAATTTGTATCAGGTGCCTTTAAGCTTGTAGAAGGAAATCATTTAAAAACGGGTGATAAAGGAAAAATTTTAATACATAAAGATTTAGCTACGAAAAATAATCTAAAAGTTGGAGATAAGATGAAGATAAAATCAAATCTTTTTGACGCAGATAATGAAAAACAAGCTAATGAAACTATAGAAGTAGAAATAATTGGATTATTTGAAGGAAAGAATAAATCAGGTGTTTATTATTCACAAGAATTTTACGAAAATAATGTAGTTACAGATATTGATACTGCTGCTAGGTTATATGGGAATACTGAAGATACAGCTATTTATCAGGACGCAACTTTCTTTGTAAAAGGAGATATAGATCTAGATGCTGTAATAAAAAAGATGAAGAGTTTAGATATTGATTGGAAATCATACGATTTAATAAAGAGCTCAAGTAATTATCCAGCATTACAACAATCTATTTCTGGTATATATAAAGTAGCAGATAAATTATTTTTAGGTAGTTTAATTTTTGCAGGAGTAGTCTTAAGTTTACTATTATTATTGTGGATAAATGCAAGAAAAAAGGAAATAGGAATTATGTTAGCATTGGGAATAACAAAGGCTAAAATAATGGGACAATTCATTATGGAATTAATGATAATAGGATCCTTTGCATTTGCTGGATCATTCTTCTTGGCTAGCTATACAGGCAAAACAATTGCAAATAAAGTACTAAACAGTGTTACATCAGATATTGCAAAAAAAATGGCATCAGATGCATCTTCAGCAAATCTTGGAGCCGGAGTTGAAGTTGATGGATTTAATAAAACTCTAACAAGCCTTAATATAAATATAAATTCTTTAGATATGGTTTATGTAGTTATATTTGGTGTAGGAATAATGTTAATAGCACTTCTTATAGCATCTAATAAAATGCTAAGAAAACATCCAAAAGAATTATTAACAGATATTGAATAGAAATACAGATTTAGCTGTTTTATATTGTAGAAAGGAAAGTTAAAAGATGAATATACTAGTAGTAGAGGATGAGGATATGATTCTAGAAGGGATATGTGAATATTTAGGTGAACATGAATATTATTGTATTGCTGCATCAGATGGACAAGAAGCGATAGAAAAATTTAAAAACAATGAAATTCACTTGGTTTTATTAGATATTATGTTACCTAAATTAAATGGAATAGAAGTTTTACAATATATACGGAAAACTAGTAAAATTCCAGTTTTGATGTTAACAGCTTTTAATGATGATGATTATAAAATTAAAGCTTTTTCAGGACTTTGTGATGGATATATTGAAAAACCTTTTTCACTTTCTTTGCTTGAAACAAGAATTAATGCCTTGTTGAAAAGACATTATTCCAATTATTCAATTTTCAACTACAAAGATTGTCAAGTTAATTTTACAAGTTATAAGGCAACATATAAGGGAGAAGATGTATCTGTTAATGCAAAAGAACTTAAAATACTGGAGCTTCTTTTAAAGAATGAAAATATAGTGTTAACGAGAAATCAGATTATAGATGGCGTTTGGAAGGAAGATGAATCGATTCCATATGATAGAGTAGTAGATGTTTATATAAAAGAACTTAGAAAAAAATTAGGATTGGATTGTATAAAAACTATAAGAAATGTAGGGTATAAGATAACGATAAAATGAAAAAGATAAAATTATTTCCTAAGATATTTTTATATACATTTGCTATTATGTCATTTTTAATAATAATTAGTCACCTTCTAATTTATTTTATATTTCCAATTACATATTTGGAGAATAGAAAAGATAGTATAAAAAATACTGCAGATATTTTAGCGGAAAGTATAGATGGATTAGATAAGTCTTTTATTAATAAATATTTAGAACTGTTTTCTAAAAATAATGAAGTTAAAGTTTTTATTAAAAATGGAGCTATAGACAATGAAGTAAATTTAGAAAACAAAATAGATATAAATCTTGATAGTGAAAATAATTCAGTTATTATAGAAGAGAGAAGTGTAAAAACTAGAGAAGATGAAAATTTAGTTTTATATTTTGTATCTTCAAAGGATATGAAAAGGGAGGCTAAAAATATTAGCTTATCATTTTTACCATATACTTTAATTGTTAGTTTTATTTTTTCTATTGCTATTTCATATTTTTATACAAAAATAATAGTATCTCCAATAGTTGAAATAACAAAAGTAACAAATAATATGATGAAACTAGAAAAAGATGCATTACTAAAAGTAAAATCTTATGATGAAATAGGAAGTTTAAAAAATCAAATTAACACATTATATATTAGATTGCTAGGGGTTATAGATGATCTAGACAAAAAGAATAAAGAAATTATAGAACTTGAAAAAATGAAAGTTGAATTTCTAAGAAGTACATCACATGAACTTAAAACACCTCTTGCAAGTTTAAGAATTATTTTAGAGAATATGAAATATAATGTTGGTAAGTATAAAGATAGAGATAAATATCTTAGTGTATCTATTGAAACTATTGATAAATTGACAAAAATGACAGTTGAAATATTGAAAGTATCTTCTTTCCAAGAGTTAAAAGACGATAAAGAACTTTTAAATATCAATCAAGAGGTTAAAACTATTTTAGAAGATTATATGGTTTTATCAAACAATAAAAATATTGAAATAAATAACTTTTTAGATGAAGAAGAAATTTATATGTCTAAACTTGCACTAAGAAAGGTTTTAGCAAACTTAGTTAGTAATGCAGTAAAGTATTCGTATGCAAATGGTAAGATAAATATAGGAGTAAAAAATAATTATTTTTTTATAGAAAACTCATGTGAACCTTTAAATGAAAAACAGATAAAAGAATCATTTGATTTATTTTCTGGAGTTGAAGATAAGAGTAGTAATGGATTAGGCCTTTTTATTGTAAAAAATATATTACTTAACTATGGAATCAATTATAAATTCGAGAAAAGTGATATAGGCATGATTTTCTATTTTAAATTACCTAATATATATTCATAAAAATGAAATAGGCTTTTTAAAGATTTACTTAAAATTCAAAAAGTTGTATATATTTATTACTTTCGACTGGGATATAGAACTTCCAAATATATATTGAAAGGTATCAAGAAATCCGGAGTTTTGACGATAATGTATTGAATAACAATTACGATTCGTTTGCAGTAACAAAAGAAAGAAGTTGAAAATATGAAGACAGAATTTTTATCAAGCTATATTACATTATTCAGTAGTCTAAATTCCAGTTTATACGGAAGATAAACTTAAAATATCACAAATAGACGAAGTGATCCAGACACGGTGGCGGTCGAAGACATAGAGCCACGCCAGCTATGCTGGCGAGTGTATGGATTACTTCGGAGGTAGGCAAGCTTTAGCGAGCCGATATAAAAGCCCCCGTTATCTAACAGGGGGGTACTATTACAAAAGACAAGAGCAAAAACAAATACAAAACTGCTGATATGCAACGATTTACAAGGTTATAAGAACTTATTTCACTTCACATCCTATTTTTTCGATCCGACAGGTCTAAAACAGCATATCAATAGCAAATAATGATAAGATACAAGGCGTATGCTTCTATGAGTATATGCCTTTTTTGATTGGAGGAATAAAGCATGAATGATATGAAATTTATTGAAACATTAAAGCAAAAGAGAAAAGCCTGTGATTATTCGCAATCACGACTGGCACAGGAACTACAAATCAGCAGGCAGAACTTAAATGAAATTGAAAACGGAAAAACAAAAGCCAGTAAAGAAA
>ERZ834859.182-NODE-182-length-85732-cov-14.285234_pt1 | contig 85732 bp, 73 predicted proteins | sample MGYA00519947_ERZ834859 | MGnify/ENA primary metagenome ERZ834859 (study PRJEB31850, sample SAMEA3708763) | human gut metagenome | biome: human gut; feature: human-associated habitat; material: faeces | place: China | collected 2014 ...
TGCAAATATACAAGAAGGGCGTTCTCTTTTTTGTGGAGACTATGAATTATTCAGGCTAAGATCAATTTGTGATTAAAGGCTATTATTGGTACAACCTATCATATAATAAACAGATTTCATATTTTAGCTTTATTATATGATAGGTTAGATGTCTCAAAATATAGTTTATATCAGCAACCACTTCCGTCTATATTACATGACATTCCTTCTGTAATTGGTCTTGAAGCAAGTCCGGCTTCTTCTGGTATGAGTGTAACAGAACCATCCTCTAGAACAAAGCATGGAATACCTGCAGCTCCAACTTTTTTCGCTTCATTAAAAACAGGGCTGTTATCACGGATCCTTAGAAATTCCTTTAAATGTTTTACATGTGAACCTATGTCTATAATCTCATATCTGTCGTCTCCCTGTATCTGCTCTTCAACATAAATACAGTCCGGACAAGTATTCATACTATAAATTTTAATCATGACGTATATTGTTATAAATTATTACTATTGTGCTGGGCATTAATAGTGAAAAACAAAAGATGTATCTCAAAAGTATGAAATGTCGTTTAAATATAAAATTGCTTATCGCTTTTTTATACAATTCTACGTTATGTGATACAATTGTTTTTTGATGAATTGATTTTCACTTATGGAGATTGAGAAGAAATGGACACAGCCGATTCATAACTGGGGCTTGATTATGAATCAATTTATGCTTATTTTGAAAACAGAATCCAGATATAAGAACAAACTTACAACTGAATACTGTTTCCATTTACACAAAATTTTAGACAGTGTCTACTGTTTAGGTTTAGTTCTCTTTGTTTCTATATCTTATCAGGCTGTAAAATACCTATGAACTCTCCTACAATTCGGAACTCATCTGCATTTTCTTCTTCAATAATGATAGGGGAGTAATCGGTATTTTGGGGCTGGAGAACAATCTCTTCATGAGCCCAATTCCCTTCTGCATCAAATGATTTCTTACTGGTATATGTTTTGATAGAATAACTGCCAGTATAGTCAGGATCATAGTAATTATGGTGTTCTGCAAGTACAATTTTCCCTTGTCGGCTACCTGCTGGATTCGCTCTAAAGACACAATAATCTCCATCGTGAATGAGCGGTTCCATAGAATGTCCTACAGCCTGTACGATAAACATATTCCGGTTAAGTTTTCCCATTCCTTCAACTTTCATCCAACCGGTTTCATCAACTATTTCTCCTTCCCCAAAATATCCACATGCAGCCCGTATGGAATATAAAGGCAGAAAATCAATATATTTCACTTCGTCATTGACTTCTGGCTCTATTCTCAATTCAGGAACAGACTCATGTTGAGGTTCCAATTGGGCTGCAAGATATTCAGCCAATGCTTTATCACAACAATACACATAACAGCCTTTCATACCTCTTGTAAGTAAAGTACGGTATGTGTTTTTAATAATCTCATTGGCATCTTGCAGAGCTTTACTTTTATTGTGTGCAATGAGCGACTTGATCCCTTTAACAGACTGGTCGTTACCAGAACGTTGAGTGACATCAGTAATAATCTGTCCGTTTTCATAACGCATGTCTGGACCAATAATGACTCCTATGTAATCCAGTTCCAATCCTTGGCACGTATGTATGCAACCTATTTCCTCGATAGATTTATCACCTATAATCCATAAATTTTTATCTGTATTCAGATTCCATCGTTTCTTGAAATGAAATTCTGGCAGGACAATGTCATAGTCATTGGGATTTTTCTTACTGTTCCAATCCCAGCAGTATCCAGCTACAACACGTGCTTTGTTGTTGATTTTATTTTTTTCTTTGATAGTCTCAAATAATTGGTTTGGATCTGAGAAAATTTTGAAATCGTAATTTTCAGCAGACAACCGAATATTGGCTGTTTCCTTAATCTGCAAAGTGTTATCGAGCCAACTTAAGTAACCGTCTGAACCATTGCATCGGAATTGAGAACTTAATCTAGCAGTGTGTACAATGGCTCCGCACGATTCTGCAAATTTTTGTATGGCAGCTTTGGAGCCTATATCTTTGATATGTACTCTTTGACGGTCATCAACAAAAAATATGGAAAAACGAGCTGCTTGTATAATTTCAAGAATCTGATTTTCGCCTAAATTACTGTAGAGACCACTTTTCATATTCAGCCTGTGGGCTTCATCCACAATTAAAGCTCCAAAAGTTTTCTGTGGGGTATCTATAAAACTGCCGCTACCTACAAACAAGTTGTTAATGTAGCTTTTTTTAAAGCTCCCTGATAATTTAGCTGTATATACATCACGTGGTGCTGCGTTTTTAGATACATATTGAGCTACAACACCTTCTTTAGTCAATTCAACTAATAGATTTACAGCGACAACGCTTTTCCCTGTGCCAGGTCCACCCTCTACAATAAAAACATGTTTGGGCCCTTTTGCGGCTTCTCTTGCCAAATTTAACGCAGTTTCGTATACAACCTTTTGATCATCCAATAATACAAACTCTCTATTTCCATGTAACATGGAGTTTAGAGCGTCAGCCAGTTGCTTGGAAGGCCGTAATTTACCCTTATCGATGAGATATACAATATCCTCTTTAGACCCGTGCTTGATGTATTTCTTAATAAAATCTTGTAGTTTTCCTGCATCTGACTTTAAGAATAGAGGTGCTTTCGCTATGTATTCAGCATAGCATTCATTAGAGATGATATGATCTTCCTGATAGTTATGTAAGAAAGCGCAGGGCATGAGTTGTATACTTTGTTCGCGTATGGTTTCATTATAGTTTTGAAGCATATAAGCATACGACCAGGCCTGATAGGAAGGATGTGCTGTTTCACTTTCACCGTGTTGAAAATGAGTTTGTATGATACCAGATTTTTGGGACAGTTTTGCTTGTTCCTATTGTTTCAGCTCAATAATGACAATATTGGAACGCTGATTATTATCAACTCCAGAAATAATGAAATCAATACGCTTGGACGTAAGGGGTATTTGATACTCGATGGCTATTGTTGAAGCATCCGGAATATCTGGTGTATTGATTACTTTATACATGTGCATCATGGAATTTTTCCATGATAGCTTTTCATTGGGAGAAGTATGTCTTCCTAAATGAAGCAAGAAAGCGTGATCAATATCGTCCGCAATAGTTCCATTGAAAACGTCATTGATGAATCCTTTTTTACTGGCGTGATATACAATCATAATTCAGTGTATTTCTTAGCGTTACCTTTGGATTTGTCAACAGGATATTTTTCTGCGTTTTTAGCTAATTTTGACAAAATGATTTCTTTGATATCTAATTTGTATTTATCAGCAATAAGAAACGCATAATTCATAATATCGGCTAATTCTTCTTTAATTTTATCAACGTTTACCTCTTCTGGCTGTTTCCATAAAAACGCTTCGTTTAATTCTGAAGCTTCAATAGACAAAGCTAGTGCCAAATCTTTTCCGTTGTGGAACTGATCCCAGTCTCTATCTTTAGTAAACTGGACAATTTGTTCCATTATTTCTTTTATATCAGAACTTTGTGATGACATTACTCTTTCCTTTTTTGTATACTAAAAATACTAAGAGTAGTAGGAATTTGATATTCTAAATTCTACTACATTATCATTTCCCGATGCAGAAGTGTTTAAATATATTCCCCAACACCTCATCGTTAGTGATTTCTCCACCAACAATTTCAGCCAAATGGAAAAGACATTCACGTAAATCCTGACTTACCAAATCACCAGAAAGTTGCATGGTCAGTCCATCTTGTACGCGATGAATAGCTTCCAGTGCACGACTTAGTGCTTCATAGTGACGAATGTTGCTGACTACCACATCATTTTGTGAAAGGTCGGGTAGGGCGGCGAAGTCCACCAACTGCTTCTGAAGTAGAGAAAGGCCCTCTTTCTGCTTGGCTGAAAGGGAAATGACACAAGCATCTTCAGGCAAATCAGGAAGAATAGCTTTCAGATCATCTATTGGCTTATGCATCGATGCCGTAGTATCGGTTACTGAACAAGATAAACTTTTTTCTGTTAACGGAAGCAGATCCGTCTTGTTGAGTACAATTACCAGGTGCTTGCCTTGGCAGCGTGGTAGAATCTTTTCGGCCAATTGGTGGTATTGTTCTTCTGCACAGGTTGCATCGATAACCCATAGTACAATATTTGCCTGTTCCAATTTCTGGAAACTTCGTTCAATACCTAAACTTTCGATGGTATCAGTCGTTTCACGGATACCGGCTGTATCGATGAAGCGGAAAGTGATACCACCTAAATTCATAGTATCCTCGATAACATCACGTGTTGTACCGTGGATGTCGCTCACGATAGCACGTTCTTCATTCAGAAGAGCATTCAATAGGGTAGACTTTCCTGCATTGGTTTCTCCTACGATGGCAACCGGTACACCATTTTTCAGAGCATTACCGACACTAAATGTATCTACCAGATGGCTGATAACTTGTTCAATTTGTTGAGCTATCTCTTCCAGTTCCGAACGATCTGCAAATTCCAGTTCTTCGTGGTCGCTAAAGTCCAGCTCCAACTCCATGAGTGAAGTCAGATGGAGCAGTTTCTCTCTTAAAGCAGATAATTCACGACTGAATCCTCCACGCATCTGATTCATTGCCATACGATGTGTAGCTGCAGAAGTAGAGGCAATCAGGTCTGCAACTGCTTCAGCCTGACTCAAGTCCATTTTACCATTCAAAAAGGCACGTTGAGTATATTCACCTGGTCCCGCAGCACGACATCCATTCTTAATAAGGAGCTGCATTACTTGTTGCAGAATATATGATGATCCATGGCAAGATATTTCTACAGAATCTTCACCTGTATAAGAATGAGGAGCACGGAAAAGGCTTACCAATACTTCGTCTATTATCTCACCTGCAGGCGAAAGAATATGTCCGAATGTCAGGGTATATGGTTTACGTTCTGTCAGAGGTTTTCCTGATATTGGAGTAAAAATACGGTCGGTTATGGCTATAGCCTGGGCACCCGAAACACGGATCGTACCGATTGCTCCGCCTTGTGCGGTAGCAATGGCACAAATAGTATCTTCTGTTTGTTGTATATTCACGATGTCTTTTGCTTTTAAATCACACAAAGATACGGCTTTTCAGCTTATATCCGGAAAAGTTTGGGTGATAATTATTTTTGAGTGTAAAGTTCTCTGATAAGAAGGTCTACTACTTTTTCAAGATAAACCCGGTCAGTTTCATCGAATGTATCAAGCTGATCACTGTCGATATCCAATACTCCTTTTACTTCTCCATTCACTATTATCGGAACAACAATTTCCGAACGGGAAAGCGAACTGCAGGCGATATGTCCTGGGAATTGATCTACATCGGGTACAACTTGTGTACGGGCTTCCGACCATGCCGTGCCGCATACTCCACGTCCTTTTTTAATACGATAACAGGCTACACTGCCCTGAAAAGGTCCCAAATGAAGCTCACCGTCATGTACCAGATAGAAACCTACCCAGAAAAAGCCGAAAACTTCCTTTAAGGCCGCACTGGTATTCGCCAATACACTGACTTCGTTTCTTTCACCTTCTATAAGGGGTGTAAGTTGTGTAAGAAAAAATTGATATCGTTCTGCTTTGTTTAGTTTGCTATTTTGTTTAAAACTTGCTTCCATAAATATTCTAAATAGCTGTTGTTTTTTTGACAAAACAGGTTCCTCTGCAATAAACAGAGGAACCTGTATATATAAAAAAGAAGAATTATAAATATCAGATTCGCTCAAGCACTGTCTTTATCAGGTCGTCTATTTTGTTTTTATATCCTGTATTGGCTTCTTTGGCTACGCGATTGGCTATAACCATGCAGACAGTGGTAGCTTTATGTCCTTGCAGACGTGCAAGCCCTGCAAGTGCTGAACTTTCCATTTCGAAGTTGGTTATGCGATGACCCTGATATTCGAAACTTTCAATCTTTTCATTCTGGTGAGGGTCAGCAAGTGGAATGCGGAGCTGTCTGCCTTGTGGACCGAAGAAACCTCCACAAGCTACTGTAACGCCGCGTACCATATCTGTTCCGGCAATACGCTCAACCAGTTCCTTGTTGGCATGGATAACGTAAGGAGCCGGTGCACAGAGGTTTCCGCTCCATCCCAAGTGATTCAAAAGGGCACGTTCCATCGGAAGGTCGCAAACTGCATTCCTTCCTTCGTAGAAGTTTAGCAGTCCGTCGAATCCTACAGAGATTTCAGAGCATATATAAGTTCCCACGGGAGTATAAGGTTGCAATCCTCCACAAGTACCGATACGTACGATTTCCAGTTGCCGGAAGTTGTCATTTTCTTCACGAGTCTGAAAATTGATATTAGCCAATGCATCCAGTTCGTTCATAACAATATCTACGTTGTCGCATCCGATACCGGTAGAAGTGACTGTAATACGTTTCCCTTTATATGTTCCGGTTATGGTACGGAATTCACGGCTTTCTACCTCACATTCCTTTGTTTCGAAATGCGATGCTACAAGAGCTACTCGTCCGGGGTCTCCCACAAGGATAACTTTATCGGCCAGATGTTCCGGCTTTACGTGAAGATGAAATACCGAACCATCTTCATTTATAATCAGTTCTGAGGGTGGAAAGTACTTTTTCATAATATTCTTTTTTTATTTAGTTAGTTGAGTTTTTGCTATTATATGATAATGATTATTTACCTATCGGTTCATGTCCTGCAGGATTTGCGTCCGGGCGGGCGATACTGCTTCTCATATCTGTATCTGCCTGAATATTTTTCATCCGGTAATAATCCATGATTCCCAAATTGCCGGTACGGAAAGCTTCTGCCATAGCCTTTGGAACTTCGGCTTCAGCCTGTATTACATTGGCACGGGCTTCTTCTGCTTTTGCTTTCATTTCCTGTTCCAAGGCAACAGCCATTGCACGGCGTTCCTCAGCTTTGGCTTGTGCAATATTTTTATCAGCATTTGCCTGATCTATCTGTAAAGATGCTCCAATATTACGACCTATATCGATATCGGCGATATCAATAGATAAAATTTCGAATGCAGTCCCTGCATCCAGTCCTTTGCGTAGTACAAGTTTGGAAATGGAATCCGGATTCTCAAGTACTGATTTATGGTTTTCCGATGAACCGATAGATGAAACAATACCTTCGCCTACGCGTGCCAGGACTGTATCCTCGCCAGCTCCACCTACCAACTGGCGGATATTGGCACGTACAGTTACACGTGCTTTCGCAATAAGCTGGATACCATCTTTGGCAACGGCGGTGACAGGAGGAGTGTCAATAACTTTCGGATTAACAGACATCTGTACGGCTTCAAACACATCACGTCCTGCAAGGTCGATACCGGTAGCCATCTGGAACGACAAATCGATATTGGCTTTCGATGCTGAAACTAGTGCATGAACTACCTTTTCCACATGACCGCCTGCCATATAATGAGCTTCCAGTTCATCGCGTGTAATAGTACTTAAACCAGCCTTGTGGGCTTCAATCATTGCAGGTACAATGACATATGGCGGAACATTACGAATACGCATCAGAAAAAGCTGAACCAGCGAAATACGTACACCTGATACTTTGGCAGAAAGCCAAAGAAAGAATGGTACGTAATGGAAGAAGACTGCCAGTAAGACAACTCCTCCAGCCGCTAAAATGAACGGAAGATAGTTAGGGTCAATCATAGGTAATTGATATTTTAAGGTTTAAAAAAATTACTGTTGTATGTAGCGTGTCACATATACAGTACCATTATTTATACGAGTTACTTGTATGGGAGTACGCTCTTCGATAAATCCATCAGCTGATTGCACTTCGATGATATGGCCGTTTATCTCGGCATTTCCTATCAAGGTAAGGCGTGTCAATGACATGCCAGTATCTCCAGCCTGAATATTGATTCCTTTCAGCGGTTCTGGTTTATAGTCGAGTGTCTGTTTGAGGGAAAGACGGTCTACTGTCTTGGAGCGCATGAACCAAATGGTTATACCGATTATTCCAACGGCTTCAACGGCAAGCGTAATAAATCCGGCCTGTGTTCCTACGGAATGAAAAGCATAATAAATGGCATAAAGCAGACTGATTCCCGATGCTATTCCTGCAAGGGTAATGCCGGGGACTAGAAATACTTCCACAGCAAAAAGTAAAAGTCCCGCCAAAATAAGTGCAATAATAATCAGTGTTTCCATATCTGCTCGTATAAAAATGGTGTCTATTTTTTTACTGTTTCAATGCTTTAAGCTCTGCATTGCGCACAGATAAAGTCAGTTGTTCCAGCTCATGTCGTAACTCGTTGGTACGTTTTTCTTTATCTAATATACCGGGAGCCATTTTTTCTTTTCCTGCTTTGTTCGATTGCTGATAGGCAGCACGAAGATTTGTCAATGATTCTTCCAATGATGCAAGATCTTTCTCTTTCTGCAAGAATGAAGCATACATCTGCCGTGCTTCTTTAGAACGAAAATCTGACAATGTATGATAAACAGCATTATCGTCTACGACAAAACGGAAGTCACTCTTTTTCTTTTCTGTACTTCCGCCATACAATACCTGAGCCAGATGTTGTCTGGCAATACGTACTTTATCGGGATCACTCCATGTCTTCTTTATTTCTTTTAGTGTAGCAGCATCAATAATAGCTTGCGGGTCAGCTGTTTCGTAGTCGTATACCTGTTTTGTCGAGTTAGGAACGAAAACATATACACAAACTTTTCCTTCCGGCTGATAACGATCAGAAGCAAACCACCCTAAATTGTTCAAGTCATCCAATGCATACATATAATCATTGTATGGAGAGTTAAACGGCATACCGATGTTATCCGGACGGAGATACGTATTGTCATCCGAATCATAACGGGTTACGAAGATATCGTATCCTCCCATACTTTCATCTCCTTCGGCTCCAAAATAAAGTGTGATACCATCTGATGCCATAAACGGATAATTTTGGTTATGTCCTGATTCGTCCAGACCGCTTAATGGTTTGGCATCTTCCCACTTATCTATCAACTTGAAGCGTGAGTATAAACTCGTTTCCCCGTCTTCAGACGCCTGTGTAAAAATCATTTTATCACCCAGCTCATTTGTAAATGAAGTTCCTGAGCCATCTTCGGTAAGAGAAATGTTTCCCGACTCCTTACTTAATTTATAGGCCGAAAGAAAATTATTTTTATCTACTACAAAGCTGTCAATTACAGCTACATTCTCAGTTCCTCTTAACATGCGTGCAGCCTGACGGCAACGGTCTAATTCTTTCTCTGCTGCAGAAGTATCACGCTTCTTTTTTTCCAGCCATTGGATATGCTCTTCAATATTTTCGGTCGCTTCATCAAAGCGATACATTGCATAATATAGTTTTCCCAAATACAGATAAGCATTTATTACTTTGCGTGCAGCACTTTTTTCAAGGTAGGGTTGTGATTCCTGTAATTCACCGGTTTCATAGCAGCATGCTCCGTACCAGAAATTGTAATTTGCATTCGATGGAGCCTGTTTTACTAATTTCTGGAAAACGGGTTTGGCTTCGGCAAACTTGCCTTCTTCAAACCATTGTTTTGCCTGGGTGAGTGATTGGGCGAAAGTTCCTCCCATGCTGCATAAAGCGATAAGTGCTAGCGTATATTTCTTATTCATAATTTTTCGTGTTGTTTCGATGATGTTATTTTCAAAAATACAAAGTTTCTTTGAAATTTTGATTATTTCGGCATTCTAATTTTTCAAAATCTTTCGAGAATCGTTCTTTTGGTGTAATTTTACCCCGTTTTTAAGATTATCGGAAGAAATGGGAAAATTGACAGAAGAAGATAAATTGATGCGACGCATAGAAAAACGCTTTAACAAAGGTGTAGTGCAATATGGACTAATAGAAGATGGTGATAAGATACTGGTAGGGTTGTCGGGAGGAAAAGATTCACTTGCTTTACTGGAACTACTTGCCCGCCGTTCGCGTATTTACAAGCCTCGTTTTTCAGTCGTTGCTGCACATGTCGTGATGACGAATATAGCTTACGAATCGGACATGGATTACCTTCGTTCCTTTGCCGAAAATCTGGGAGTGCCGTTCGTACGCTACGAAACGTCTTTCGACCCTTCTACTGATACCCGCAAGTCGCCATGCTTCCTCTGTTCGTGGAATCGCCGTAAAGCTCTTTTTACAGTAGCAAAAGAACAGGGATGTAATAAGATAGCCTTGGGACACCACATGGATGATATACTGGAAACGTTGCTTATGAATATGGCATTTCAGGGAGCATTCAGTACGATGCCTCCGCGTCTGGTAATGCGAAAGTTTGATATGACCATTATCCGTCCGATGTGTCTGGTACATGAGGCCGATCTGATAGAAATGGCTCAGGCGAAAGGTTATCGTAAACAGATCAAAAATTGCCCGTACGAAAAAGATTCTCATCGCTCGGATATGAAAGAAGTGCTCCGTACGCTGGAACGCATGAATCCTGAAGCTCGATATAGTTTATGGGGAAGCATGAATAATATTCAGACTGATCTTCTTCCGGAAGAGGTTGATTTATAGTATCTTAATTGGATTTATCTTCCAAAGGCTAAATGATTATGATATGTCGTCAAAAAATTCAGCATATTTCTGAAAAAATATCATCATCTTTTTTAAAAAATTGTACAAAAAAACAAGTAAATATCTTGATGTTTTCTGAGAAGATTCTTTATGATTTATCAAGACCTGCTGATATCTACTTTTAAGGCGGAATTATACAGCTTTATAGAACATTTTATATTCGTTTTTTGTTTATTTTAGTATAACCATTTTTAATTGGAATATGGGGGATAATTCCCTATATCATGTGTTAGCTTTAATATCCAAGAACCATAAATATAATAAGATGAAAAGCAGCTTTATTTATTTACTATTCTTGTACATTATATTCATTCTTTGGGGGTGTGGTGAGAAAGAAAAGACAGGGAATCTGGGAGAAACAGAATTGTATTTCGACGAACGTCTTTCTTCTATATCAGCCGATGGTGACTCTGCTTTCTGGATAGGCAGCGAAGCCGGTGATATATGGTATATGAAGCAACGTCGGCTTCAGCCTTATAATATAGGGGCTGACCGTATATATAAGGTTGTAACAGATTCGGTTCTTTCTGATGTCCGTATTTGCTGGATAGGCATTCGGAATTCAGGTTTGCAGAAATGGGCGCTTGGTGAAGAAAATGTTCGCCTTGTTGAGAAATATCCTATATGTAACAAAGGATGTAATTATTCGGTATATGATATTCTCTTAACCGAAAAAAAGGTTTATGTAGCTACCAGTCAAGGCTTGTATGCTATGTCACATTCGGAGAAAGACAGTTTAATGTTGATTTATCCTTCAGATAACAGTGAAACTGCACGTTCCGGTAAGCCGTTTATCGTAAACAACATCCGTAAATACGAATCGGATTATTTGTTGTGTGCTACCCAGAATGGACTGATCCGAATAAACCTGGCCAATGGCAAAATGGAAGTTACCCATCAGGATGAGCATATTTACAGTGTTTCTGTATATGATAATAAGGTGTATTTGCTTGCCGACAAGAAGTTGTATGTAGAGGATATTTCAGGTAATCTACTGAACAATATAACACTAAAATTTTCTCCTCGCATTTATTATAAATTAGGCAATATTCGTTATTTTCTCGATGATAACCATTTATTGCTGAGTGATGATTTAGAGTCATTCTTATCAGTTCCGTTACGGAGAAAGGTTCCTCAGTTTTGTACTAATGTAGTGGCAACTGATAAAGTAAATGGATATACAGTCCTGATCACAGAAAATGCATTATGGAATATTCCATTGCATCTGGGTATTTTCAATGCAAAAGGAGAGATCGTGGCTTCGTGTTCCGATGGAGATGATATTTATTATGTGAATGCAGACAACGAATTGTATCACCAGCATACAGGAAGTCCGGAAGCTTTTAAAATAGCAGAAATACCTGATGACGAGGTGGTTTCGGGAATGATGGCGGACGATAAATTTCTGTATTATATCAGTAATAAGCAAGTTCTGAAACGGATAAAAGTCAGACAACGATATATAGGCAATGTCTTGTTTGCTTCTTCTCAAGTGCTTTATCAGTCGCCTACAAAGATTACGGCGTCATACCTGAAAAAAGAAGCTGAAGGAACCTGTATTTATCTCGGAATTCAGGATGATCTGGTACGGATTGATGCTGATGGAAAGGCTAGTTTGATTGACGACTTACACAATAAATACATTACTTCATTCTATTTATCTCCTAACTCCGACAATTTATATCTTTCTACGCTGAATCATGGAGTATATTATGGTAATAAAGATTCGTTTCAGTCTATCAAAGGAACGGAAAATAAAACCTTTATACGTGATATTTCCGTAACTGGTGGGCACGAACCTTTGTTAATGATGCTGACCAATCATCATCTGATATGCAGGGAGTATAATGATTCAGTCTCTTTAAAAGGTTACAATAAATTATTGAAAGTAAACGATACGTTGTTTTATGCTTTGCCGGAGTTTGGACTGGTAAAGTATGTTGTAAATAAGGACGGAATCAGAGAACGGGGAAGATTCTTTCATGATATACGTTTCAATCCGAAAGCATCTTTTGTCAAAGGGGACACCTTATATTTAGGCTCTAATATAGGAGTAATGAAAATGAGTGTATTTTCAAAGACTTCGGCCAAATGGGTCGATATGGAATCGACAGTTCCCAGTCTGAAAATCATATCAGTCGTGATAGCCTTTGCGATACTTATTTTTTTCATTATTATAATAGAGTATATAAAGAGGAAACGCAGCAAGAAGAAGGCCGTAAAAATGCATTTGGATGACATTCATCACAGACTGGAAAGTCTGTCATCGATGGCATGTTTTACCAATGACAATGACAGCAAGGAAGTGGAGAAATTAAAAAATATGTTTGCAGAGATAGATATAAATGCTTCTGACACTCCAGGTCGTATCAAATCATTGTCGGAACTGATCATGAAAAAGAATCGGGATATAGCTTTGGGGCTTTCCAAGACATTGGAGAAACAGGTGCTTCTTATCGGTGAATATGACGTATTCGACAAACCTTTGCTGATAGAACAGTCGAGTATAGCTCTGGCAACGGATAATCTGGAAAACATAGTAGTGCAAGTAGAAAAAAATGAAAAATGGATAAAAACTATCACAGCTCTTAAAGAAAGACTTGCCTTGTACAGACATAACATGGGCGGAACTGTTTGTATAGATGATGTGAATGGTATCTTTTTCCGCAAAATGCTGATGTTGACGGATAATATCAAGATGAAAGAATTGTCCAGTCTTAAAGAGGAAATAGAATACCTTGATGAAAGTTATAATTATATATTTACGGATGAAGCACTGAAAAAGATTGGTGAATATATTTTACATCGGAAAGAAAAACTTTGTGGCCTGGAAGCTGATAACGTTACGACTGCCCTTGTGACAGAACTTGAACATGTAAGGAAAGAAATGGGAAATCTGGACAGAATTAAATTGCTGAAAGTTTTATATCCGATAGATTGTCACATTGAGCAAGTTCTAACCAAGGAGAAAATGGCTGCGCTGATGTGCGAATACACTTCTGTAAGAAGCAGGATAGAAAGAGAAAACGAAGAGAGAATTACAAAGAAATTCGATGCCAGTCTGAGTATGGAGATAGCTGAAAGCACAAAACAGATAACAGAAAAGATTGAAAGACTAATAGCTGTTTTCTATGAAAATATGGCCAGAACGGATAAGGATATTTTAGATAATGTGCTGGAATTTTCTAATTGTAGCAATCAGGCAGCAAAAGTGTTGGCTTTACTGATTGCCAATCCCAAAGTAAAGCGTTTACATATCCCTGGTATGCTATGTATTTATGGGAATCTGAATCCGGTTATCAGCAGATTGGCAAATAACAAACTAAAAACGAATCATTCTTTCTTGATAGATTATGTGAAAGCGAATCCTACCAGTATAGTCTTTTATATATTACGTCTTATTGATTGATTTTTTAGCTGTCTTCAGCTATCATCGAAATAACCCTGTCGCTATTCGAAATGGAGTGTGATGGGGTTATTTCATGTTTATATTGTACAATCTGTAATCTTTTCTGAGTCCTCGGTCTTGTTCTAACTTCACTTTCTGATTTATCCGAGGAATTGATGTGCATGTTTGGTCTGCAACTGTTTGAATTCAGAGGGATTTTTAAGGCCGATTTTGAGTAAAAAGTTACATTGCTATTAATTTTTTATGTTGCTTTACGATTAGTGTATTTATCTGTTTCTCAGTAATTTGTATAAAGTTGCATTCCTGAAAAACATGAAATAACCTTTTGCAACTTTTTATCTGTACTTCTTCGCATACATTTGCGACATCAAAACAAAAAACTTATAAACATTTAAATCTAAAGAAGTATGATTAAAAGAAACATTTTTGTTGCATGTTTGTCTTTAGTAGCAATGGCAACTTTCGCTCAGGAGAAAATTAAAGATGTAAGAACCAATCCGGATCTTTATTTCCTACGCGCAGATGAAGTAGCAAGTAGTTTGAATCTCCTTCCAGCACCACCTCAACCGGGATCAATTCTTTTTATGAATGACGAAGCTCAGTATAAATGGGGAAAATTGCAGAGAAATACTCCTCGTGGTGATCAGGCTGCTGAAGATGCTCGTGTAAATGGTGACGGTGTTCCCAATGCTTTTTCTGAAGCTTTTGGTGTCCGTATCTCAGAAACCACTACACCGGAAATTTATAAACTGATTTTAGGTATGCGCGAAGATGCCGGCGACTTGGCTACACGTGAAGCTAAAGAGCATTACATGCGTACACGTCCGTTTGCTTTTTATAATGAAATGACATGCAACCCTGAACAGCAGCAGGAATTGTCGACAAATGGTTCTTATCCTTCCGGACATACGGCTATCGGATGGGCTACAGCTCTTGTACTTGCAGAAATCAATGTTGACAGACAGAACGAAATATTGAAACGGGGATATGAAATGGGGCAGAGCCGAGTAATTTGCGGATACCATTTCCAGAGTGATGTAGATGCTGCACGATTAGTTGCAAGTGCGGTTGTTGCACGCTTGCATGCTAATGAAAACTTTATGAAACAGCTGGAAAAAGCTAAAAAAGAATTTGCAGAACTTGTAAGTAAAGGACAAGTTGATAAGAGTGATTTCGCAAACTAATCTCTCCAATCTTGTTAATTACTTGAATCTTATCATCACAAAACTAGACTAGACTTTTTTTACCTTGTAAAACTAGACCTGTAAAAAACTAATAGAATAACTATAATTTAAGACTATGAAACGATTACTTTTATTGACTTTAGGCTTAACTATGATCGGTGCTGCCAAAGCACAGGAAGAAAAATTAGAAATAAAACCTTCAGGACGTATTTTGTTGGATGGGGGACTTTTTAAGGCTAATGAACAAGACGACAAGTTCAATGACGGTTTTGCTATTCCCGATATGCGAGTTGGATTTAGTGCATCGTATGGTGCATGGAAGGCAAAGGTAGATATGGGATATGCGTATGGAAAGGTGAACATGAAGGATGTATTCATTCAGTATAACTTTGATAAAGATGCGTCAGATTTCCTGCGTGCCGGATATTTTATCCATCAGTTTGGTTTGCAAAGTGCTACTAGCTCTTCTTTTAAGATCTCGATGGAAGAGCCTGCAAGTAACCAGGCTTTCAACAATTCACGTATGATTGGTTTGATGTATCAGCATACAAGAAGTAAATTCCTGGGAACTTTGAGTTTCTTTACAGAATCGGATGCTATGAAAATGACGTCCGATAAATTGGGAAATCAAGGTGTAGGAATGATGACCCGATTGGTATATAAGCCATTCTGTGAACCGGGAAAGATATTTCATGTCGGACTTTCTGGAGCGTTTGAAACACCTCGTTATGATTCGAATGCAGAATTGAGTCATCATGCGTATACTTTGTCGACTACCTTCCCGACACGAATTGCTAAGGTCGTTGCTCAGGAGGCGGTTATTGATGATGCCAAAATGTTATACAAATTTACTCCGGAACTCAATGCCGCAATAGGACGTATCGGACTGGAAACTCAGTATTTCTATGTAAATGTTAACAGAAAAGATAAGCCTAATTACAAGGCAAGTGGTGCTTATGGAACGATCCGTGCACTTGTAAAAGGTAAGAATTATAAGTACTCTGACTTGGATGGAGGTATTGCTACTCCTGATCCGGGAGCTATGGAGGTTGTTCTTTCGTATAACTATACAGATATGTCTGATCATAAAGCCGAAATTCTGGGAGGAAGACTGAATGACTGGTCGGCTACATTCAACTACTATATCAATAAGTATATGATATGGCGTGTTCGCGGCTCTTACACTACTACAACCGACAGAATCAATACTCCGAATACAAAACTGGCGCTTATTGAAACACGTTTGCAGATAAAATTCTGATAGAAATAGAGAATTTGTAATTATAGTTTGTAGTTTTGACAAATAATAACTGTATTATGAGAAATCTAAATAAGCTGTCGTTATTAATACTGGTATTTGCCTGCCCTGTGTTTGTGTGGGCTCAAACCAAACGTTCACCCGAATTTAAAGAAAAATATACCTTAAAAGAAGTAGTTGTTCTTAGTCGTCATAATATCCGCTCTCCGTTGTCTGACAACGGGAGCGCTTTAGGAAAATTAACTCCTCATCAATGGACAAAGTGGAGTTCAGCTTCTAGTGAACTCACTTTGAGAGGAGGAGTTTTGGAAACAATGATGGGACAATTTTTCCGTAAATGGCTGGTTGATGAAGGATTATTACTGAAAATTATGTACCGAGTGTGGATGAAGTAAACATCTACGCCAATAGTATGCAGCGCACAATTGCAACAGCGCAATACTTTTCTTCAGGATTTATGCCAGTAGCCAACCTGGCTATTCATCATCGATACACTCCGAGCAAGATGGATCCGGTATTTTTCCCTCGCCTGACAAAAGTAAGTGACTCCTTCTGTGCAGAAGCAATGTCTCAAATTGCAGCAATGGGAGGCAAAAACGGAATAAGAGGAATTAATGAGAAACTCGAAGACTCATACCAAATTCTGGCAGATGTTCTTGATCTGAAAGATTCACCTGCTTGTAAAGCCGGAGAAACTTGTGCCTTTGATGATTATGATACTCAAATTATATTGAAAAAAGGAGAGGAGCCTGCAATGAAAGGTTCTCTGAAGCTTGCCAATTCAGCATCTGACGCTTTTATCTTGCAATATTATGAAGAGACTGATGCAAGAAAAGCTTCATTCGGACATGAAATCTCTAATTCTGACTGGGAAAAGATTGCCCGAGTAAAGGATGTATATGGGGATGTACTTTTTACAGCACCTATTGTAGCTTATAATGTGGCACATCCATTACTTGTATACATAAATGATGAACTTAATTCAGAAGCTCGAAAATTTACTTTCTTATGTGGACATGATTCAAATATTGCAAGTGTGAATGCTGCTTTGGAAGTGGAAGATTATGAATTACCTAATTCCATCGAAAAAAAGACTCCAATTGGTTGTAAGTTGGTATTTGAAAAATGGCTGGACAAAGAAGGAAATGAGTTTATTTCGGTCAATTTGGGGTATCACCAACATTTTGTACAAAAGTAACTTTAAGGTAATACCCCCTACAAATAACTTCTTTTACGTAATCATTGTTTTTGTTTATTTTCTTCTTTTTCTATTATTTTGCATACTTTATCAACCTCTCTTAGTGAAGGCATAATTTCAGGGTCTATCCATGTAAGAAAATCACTGATTATCGCATACATGCTCTTCACATAAGAAAAATCGCATTTTCTGTTTACAAAGCATATCGGCTCATTGTGATTGATACGATTACGCAATTCGCGAACCTGCGCTATAATATCGTTAATCTCCTTGCGTCCGTACCCTGAAGGCAGCTTCTTGAAAATCCGGCATGGTACACCAGCCAAAAGCGCATAGTGGTGCGCTTCATAAAAACTGTTCCAGAAACCCAAAGTCTGTTCGGCTATTACTCTGCCACTCGTAACCCTGACACCCCGGTCAACAATTTTCTTTTCTGCCTTCAGAACTTCTTTTAATATATAGTCATTGGTGACTTTTTTCTTTGTCCGCTTGTTTGTATATGTCAGGGAAGGAGCAATCATGAATCCAGTCTTCTGGTTGATAATCCAGTTACCGTCGAAGAAATGGCGTGCCAGTGCATAATGCAACTGATTACGCAATATGACCTCAAAGGAAGACAGCAGCGGATGAAATGCCTGTGCAATCTTCATGTTTGCAAAATATAGCATGACAGCCTTGTTTTTGTTGCGATTGGTTGCTCTATAATATTTGGCGACCCTTGAATTGGAATATAATCTGACTACTTTTTTATATTTCATTTTGCATATTCAAATAAAAGTCGTACCTTTGTATCGTAATGCTTGGTAAAGCCTCTGTTGTCAAAACACGTAACCAAGTTAAGGATATACCCGTTCATCAAGAACGGGTTTTTTCGTTTGTAATATCATATCTGTTTTACCCTACAAAAATAGCGAAAAAAGAAAGTCACAAAAAGTACTTCAGACCATTTTTAATATTATAAGGGCATAAAGTCTCTTTTAGAGGTGCCACTAACATTTACTATAGACATTGCTTTTTAGTATTTGTTAATAATTATATAGAAGACTATACATTTCAGATGATTCCCGAAAACGATGGTTTAAGAGATTTCTTTATTTTTATTTTGAGGAGTCATATAAATATCCTATTTTCAATCCCAAAATTATTCCCTAAAACAAACTCTCATTACTGAATATAAAATAGGATTTTGAAACATAAAATGAATAGCAATGAAAATAGGTTATGCACGTGTTAGTACTAATGAACAAAATTTGGATAGGCAGTATGATCAACTTATCGCTCATGGATGTGAACGTATTTTTATGGAAAAAATTACTGGATCTAAAAAAGAAAGACCTGAACTGGAGCGAATGATTGACATTTTAAGGAATGGAGATACTGTATTAATAACTGAACTAACAAGATTAAGCCGTTCGGTTAAAGACTTGTTTGAGATAGTTGAAATTATTCGTTCTAAACATGCGGACATAAAATCTCTAAAAGAGCCATGGCTTGATACGACAACTCCACAAGGAAAGTTGTTATTTACAATTTTTGCAGGAATAAGCCAGTTTGATCGGGATATAATACGCCAAAGAACATTGGAAGGATTATCCAGTGCAAGGGCAAGAGGTCGAAAAGGTGGAAGGCCTAAGGCACCATCACAAAAAATGGAACTTGCATTAAAAATGTATGACAGCAAAGATTATTCTATATCAGAAATAGAACATGCTTCCGGCATAAGTAAAAGCACTCTTTATAGATATTTGAAAAAACGATAAAATAATAAATTGATTTAATACTTCTAATAACTATGGATTCTTCTATCATTATTCTTTCTCAAGAGCAACGTAAAGAACTGACAACTATTCCTGAAAATATAAGCGATTATGTCATGGCTAAATATTACACATTATCTGAAGAGGATATATATCATATTCAGACACATAGGCGTGATACAAACAAATTAGGATTTGCCATTCAGTTATGTTGTATTAAATATCCTGGATGGGGTTTTACATCTACAAAGGCTATTCCGGAGAAAGTTTTGAACTATGTTTCCAAGCAGTTAGGTATTTCGCCAATAAATATTCATTCTTATGGGGAAAGAAAAAATACAAGAACCAAACATATAGAAGAAATATGTACGTGGTATGGTTATAGACCGTTTACTAATACTGAAAGTCAAGCCCTTGAAGAATATATTGAACAAAAAGCTATAGTAAGTGATGAGCCTTTTTCTCTTGTAAAGTCAGGTATAGACTTCCTTAGAAACAATAAAATAATACTTCCGGGAATAACCACTATAGAAAGAATAGTAAGAAAAGTCTGTATAAGCATTGAATCATCATTATTTTCTGATATCTACTCCTGTCTTGTACCGGAACAGTATAAATTGTTAGACAAGATTATTGACTCTCAGAATGAGAAAGTTATGACTACATTGGGAATGCTGAGGAATGTTGCCGGGCAATGCTCCCCTCAAGCCTTTAATGATGTAGCGGACAAACTCAAGCAGGTACGTGAACTGAACTTAAATGTTGATTTGAGCTTTATTCACCCCAATAGAATTAAACAGATATATCGTGCTGCTTCCAGATATGAGCCACACATGTTCAGGCGTTTCCCTAATCAGAAAAAATACGCTCTTTTGGCAATATATCTGCAAATGTTGGAGCAAAAGCTTGTAGATATGGCAGTTGAAATTCATGACAAGCTGATTAATACCTATCTCTCAAAAGGACGTAAGTTGCAGGATAAAATGCAGCAGGAAAACGGAAAATCAATCAATGAGAAAGTACATCTGTTTATCAATATCGGTGCGGCATTGATAAGGTCAAGGGAAGAAGGAACAGATCCGTTCGCAGCAATAGAGAACATTATGCCATGGGAAAAGATGGTGGAATATATAGAGGATGCCAAGATTCTGGTAAGACCACAAGGATATGACTACCTCGATCTGATCGACAAATGGTATTCCCAGTTACGGAAGTATTCTCCAACATTGTTGGACACATTGACTTTTTCCTCAACAAACACCTCCATGTCTCCTTTAATTCACAGTCTGGATGTTTTGCGTGAGCTAAACAGGAGCAACAGACGTAATGTCCCGGAAGATACATCTGTTGAGTTTCTACCTGAAAGATGGAGAAAGCATATTTATGGAAATGGCAACAGTATTGACTGAACTGAAAAACAGGATACGTTCCGGTGATGTTGCAGTAGAAGGAAGTTGCAACTACAGGAATTTCAACGACTATATGCTTCCGGTATCACAATGGAAGAAGAAAACGGACATTTCAGAAAAACTTGCAGTAAGCAGTAATTTTAACGAGTATATAAAAGAAAGGTATTCCTCATTGGATTCAATGTATAAATCTCTTTCTGAAAACCTTACAAAACTAAAAGATCTGGAAATAGATGATGGTAAGATTCACATAGAAAAACTTGAAAAGGAAGTTCCGGAAGAAGTTAAGAGTTTAAACGACTCCTTATATGGGATGCTTCCGAATGTAAAACTGGCTGAAATACTTTTTGAAGTATCCAAGTGGACAGGATTTGATCGCTATTTTACACATGCCTCTTCCGGTAACACTCCAAAGGAAGATGAAATACCATCCATTATGGCAGCATTGATGGCAATAGGAACAAATATAGGGCTAAGTAAAATGGCAGACTGCACAAAAGAATTTGATTATCATAAACTTGCCAATATATCCCAGTGGAGATTACATGATGATGCAATGAAAAAGGCGCAGGCCTGTCTTGTAAATTATCAACACAGGCTGTCTCTTCCATCATATTGGGGCGACGGGACAACATCATCAAGTGATGGTATGCGTGTACAGGTCGGAGTATCTTCTTTGGTATCAGAGCATAATCCCCATTATGGTTCCGGTAAAGGAAGTACAATATACAGGTTTGTCAGTGACCAATACTCTACATTCTACACCAAAGTTATCAATACCAATGCAAGGGAAGCCGTTCACGTTATAGACGGATTGTTGGAACATGAAACAGACTTATGTATTAACGAACATTATACAGACACAGCGGGATATACAGATCAGGTGTTTGGACTAAGCCATTTGCTGGGATTCGTATTTGCTCCAAGAATCAGGGATATTTCTGATTCAAAACTTTATCAGCTGCCAGAAATGGAACTCAAAAAGAATATTAACAACCTTGCTTCTGCCAGGATAAATACGAATATCATTGAACAGAATTATGAGGATATACTTCGGCTTGCCTATTCTATCAAGGATGGATTGGTACCCAGTTCATTAATCCTGTCAAAGCTTGGGTCATATTCAAGGCAAAATTCATTGGCCAAGGCACTCCAGGAAATGGGACGAATAGAGAAAACCATATTTATACTGAGATATGCTACAGATAATGTATTGAGAAGGAGGATTCTTGTAGGACTGAATAAAGGGGAAGCAATGAATGGACTTGCACGAGCTGTATTTTTCGGGAAACAAGGAGAGCTGCGTGAACGGGATTTACAAGATCAGCTACAAAGAGCCAGCGCATTGAATATTTTGATTAATGCCATAAGTATATGGAATACCGTCTATCTGGAAAAGGCCGTAGAATACCAAAAGAAATATAAAGGTATAGATGAAAATTTATTAAAGCATATATCACCCTTAAATTGGTCACACATAAATTTTCTGGGAGAATATTCATTTCAGTCAAATATGGCTTTAGGTCTAAATGAATACAGACCTTTAAAGGTCTAATTCTATATACATAAATTAACTCTTTTAGGCTGTTTAAAAGCCTTAGAGGTTTAATTTATGTATATTTCTGTGAAAATATCACCTTAGAGTTACTTTTGTACAAAATGTTGGTGATACCCCCTATCTAAAAAATTAGGACCTTTGCGCAAAATGTTTCACTTTTGGAAGTATTTTCATTGGTATGACAATAGGATTATTGAAAAAGAACAAGATCAAATTACTTAGTTTTGAATATCTTTTATATCGATTCATGATATGGTATGAAGAAGATCAGCAGATAACTGATGCCTCACACCGTAAATTTTTGAGTGAATTTTCTCGTTTGAAGGTTCTTAAACTATTGTTTCTTGTTGCAGCAATTCAAGATGATTGCAAAAAAGACTTATTGACCATATTTGATAAGTTTTATGCCATGCAGCATGGTCCTGTAGAAAGTGACATTTATAATGCTATGGTAAAAGATGATTTTACATTCTTTAGATTTAAAGATAGACAAACTACGTTTAAAACAGATTTAGCTTTTAATTTTGATTCCATAGAGAAAGATAATCTTGATAGATCTATTAAGTTATTGAGAGATATTAATCCAAGAATTGTTTCATATTCTGCAATGGATTTAGTAGAGATAACTCATAAATGGATTTCTTGGAAAAGTTCTTATATGGTCGCTCAAATGCTAGGTAAGGGAAGTCAGTTAATGCCAACTGATTTGATAAAAAATGATAATAAATTCTTTGCATTATGAGCAGTATAGCGGATTGCATTAGTGAATATAGAAACACATTTGAGGAAGATTGGATATGTAATATATCTTGGTCAGAGGACCCTAATAGTGATTTACCTATTTATATTGCCAAGATTATGGGGTATTCTGCATTTTGCTTTCGTAAATTGTCTATATCAATGTTGTCTGGTGAGTATGTAAATGATAAGCTCTCTATTAGAAGAGAGCTTAATGAGTTTATAAGCTTAATAAATAATCATGAGTATATTTCTGAAGGTACAGATTATGAAATACTTTTATCTGGTAACTTTAGTAATCTCGATAGGAGTATAGTAAAATGTTTGGAACTATATAGCTACCTGATTTGTGTGTATGATAATAAATATGAAGGAGAAAGTATAAGCTCATTTTTTATTTCTCATGAGGATATTTATACATCTTCTATGATTGGGCAATTAAAATATTTTGCAGAATTTGTCCAACCAATTTGTAAGATTGAATATAACCTTTCATATCAAGATAGTCTCATATCAGATTTGTTTTATATGAGTAAGTTTTTATCTAGAGTAAATGATATTCCAGATGATATAAAGACTATTTTAATTGATAAAGTTTCTTTTCTATTATTTAAACTTCAGCATGTTAAAGATAATAAGACAATTGTTTATTATGATTCAATACGCATTGAAATAAAAAATGAAGATTTTAATTCTGAAAAATTAGATGAATTAAAAAAGAAATTTAATCACTTATTCAATGAGGATGAATTAAACAATTTTATTTCAAATAACTTTTCTTCTCTAGAATATAGATTAAACAATGCTCCTGAAAGTATCTCAATTTCCGATATGATAGCTTTAACAAAATGTTATCAAAAGCTTTCAGGAAGAAAAGATAAAATACAAAAGGTTATCGATTTATTTCAAACCATGCCAGTAGGTACATCTCGCTATGATACATACTCGTATAATGTATTGAAAAATTACTTATACAATAGTTTGTTCTCTGAAAAGTTAAAAGATGAGTCGATAGAGTTAGAAGATTTCTTTAGTGATTACCATTATCTCTTAAGCATTCAAAGAGAAACAGATATCAGAAACTTCCATCCTCATCTTAAAGCCTTAGAATATATTAAACGAAAAATTTCAGAAGTTATAGATAGTGAGAATTTCTCTTCTCTAGACAATCTTTTTGATCAATTTGCTCAAAGTCTAATAATTTTAAAAAAGAGTATAGACTGGTGTTCACGTAGAGCTTTTTATGCTTTTCAATTATCGTATAATGATTCATTAATTACTTATGATAGTGGCATTTCGGTTTTCTATCCATCATCTTTTTCAAGACCATTAAGATATGATAAGCTTAAAGAGCAGTTATCGGAATTTGAACGAGATTATAATATTTTTTGCGCACAAAAACAATTGATAACAGAAAGAAATAATATATCAACAATAAAATCAGAACTGGAAAATGCAAAAAAAATGATAGTTGAAACAAAGAAAGATTCTATCAAAATACTTGGTGCTTTTACTACTATAGTTACTTTTCTGTTCGGATCTATAGATGTTTTTGCAAAAGCTAAGGATTTCAAAGAAACACTTTTAGCAAGTTTGGGATTGGGTATGGTACTATATTTATTTTGTACTATAATATATTATTTTGTAGCATCAGAAGAAGATTATAAACAAAGACCATTTCGTTCTCATTTTATATTTTGGGGGATGGTATTAGCTTTACTAATTATCGTTATCTTCTTTTTTAATCTTAAATGATAATTTTCTATATTATGATAAAAAGGAGCTTAACACAAGTTCCTTTTTTATTGTATCAATTTAGTCTCTAAAAATTAAACTCATTATCAATAATAACTGTCTTTATAGAATAAAAGTTCACTTTTATTAGCTAACAAAGATCTCGACCAGAGTCATATTCAGATGGGGTATAGTACATAAAAATAGCTAAAGTCTTAACAATATTAAGGCTTTAGCTAAAATTTACATTACAAATAATAAAGAATGTATGGGCCAGTTATAGAATTGTTAAACATAAAAGATTCAACAATTTTTCTCGCTTTCATCCTTAATTCATAGGATGTTGTTGCTTTAAGCGGACTATCAAGACTTATTTGATACTCCCTAAAATTCACCTTAAAATAAATCTCATTTAATGTAAAATAACTCATATGGTTAAATTTTTTATAGAAACAAAAATACAACAAGATTAGCTTTTAATAACAGATATTTTATAGTAATCACGTCATAGTGTCCTGATTTGTATTAAAGAATATTAGCCAGTCGTTCTGCCTGCTTTTCGATACTTGAATTAAGTATCTTGGCATATACTTGGGTAATCTGGATGCTTGTATGGCCCATCATCTTGGACACGGACTCTATTGGAACATCGTTTCCGAGCAAGACGGTAGTAGCAAAAGTATATCTAGCGATGTGTGATGACAAGTTCTTCCTCGTTTTGATCAGTGAGCCTATACACTTCAATAGGCGATTGTATGCCTGTTGTGTTATTCGTGGAAGCTGGTAGTCGTACTTCTCAAGTATAGCCATGGCAGGAGGCAATATGGGCGTGTAAAACTTTGTACCGGTCTTTACGCGTTGTTTATCTATATAATGATGACCATGGACTGTTACTACATCTTTCGAAAAATCGAATGCATCCATATCAGCATAGGCAAGACCAGTATAACAGCAGAATATAAATAAGTCACGTGCTTTACTGAGGCCATCATCGCTAAGATCAAGGGCTCTAACAGTAGCTAGTTCTTCTTCGTTCAGTGCATTCTTAGGTTTATTTTTTCCACGTTCAACCTTGAATTTCATATAAGGAGATTCCTCGATTATTCCCAATGCAACAGCTTCATTAATATATGGTCTGAGCCTCTTATGATAATTGTATAATGTAGGTTGCTCTCTGTTTGGATCTTGTTGTCTCAGCCACATATCAAACCTTTTGATGTTCTCGGGAGTTAGATCATCAAAAGTACGGATTATTCGAGACTCTCTCAGTGTTTCCAGCGTGTGCTTATGAGCACGGAGAGTAGATGCGCGCAACCCTCTCATATCCATCACGTAGTAGCAAAACTCAATAAAGTCTGTACCAAATTTCCCAGACTTCCTTTCTAGAGAAGCAGAAAAGGTTTGGTAAGTTACTTCTTTTCCGTCCTGGATAAGGGAGCGGGCTATCCCTTCGTAATTTTTGATAAGATCAGTGATTTTACGATTCAGTTTCTTTGACTCAGCATGACGGACTATAATACCGTCCTCCCACTGATTTGCATATAGCTCAATTCCAGAGGACAGAGTTTTTCTCTGTGTGCGGTTGAAAATAACTTCTATTTCTACAACGCCAGTCGTGGTTGCAGATGCTTTTTTCTTGCGGTCGAATACCGCTCTGACTTTAGGTAACTTTAACATAACATTTGCGGTTTTCTACGATGCCTGAAGATTAACAATATAAGATGCAATACCAATGCAATACATTTAAAATTCTCGGTATTGCAAAATACTCTTATATACATTTTCAGACATACGCAGATGGTTAAACATTTATTTTTTCGTTATCCGCAAATGCACTATACTTCAATACTTTAATAAAAAAAGCCTATAAATCAATCATTAATATGGATTAATTCTAGGCTATACTTAGAGCGGTAAGCGGGACTCGAACCCGTGACCCTTAGCTTGGGAAGCTAATGCTCTTCTTCGGCTCCCAAAAGTTTCACTTTCGGGAGCTACCAACTGAGCTACAACCTTTTATCCACTCTTTCTGATAAATTAGTATTTAGGTTTTATAAAACTGGTTTAACTCTTGGTTTAACTCAATAAGTTAACGAGAAGTATTCAACAATAAATTAATAATCTCATGCGGCTAAGACCGCATTACAAATATAGCAATTATAAACCGTACAGGCAATCAATCGATAATCTTTATGTCTTGGAATGAAATGTTCAACCTTCTACGAAGAAAAGATATTTCAATATTCTCACCCAATAAAAAAAACAGCATAAGAGTTTATTAAGCTCAAATGCCGTTTTTACATATAAAATTTAATTTGGCTATTTATTCATATAATCCACTATTTGCCTAAACACTTCACCAGCCATGAATCCAGCAGCAGGTAATCCCTCCTTATTGATAGAAACAATAATAGAATATTGAGGATTATCAGCAGGGAAATAACCACAGAACTCTACAATATAGCTTCCATTTTCAAGTTGTAAAGTGCCTGTCTTTCCAGCTACCTGTACTTTCTCTGATTTTGCAGATTGTCCTAAACCGTCAGTTACCACATATTTTAATGCTTGCTTTAGGCTATCAGTATTTGCCTTATTTGCTATATCCCCATTCTTGGCAATATCATTATATAGAGTAAGCATTTCTAGAGTATTCAGACTATCTAAATTAATTTCCATCTTCTTTAACTGGGCTTGATATGCCTGTTCACTACCAAAAGCCTTTTCTATTGTTTTATAAACTGCAATCTCTGAACTTACAGCTAATCCCTGTTGGATAGTGATTGTACCATATCCACCTCTATGCCAATTATGGTCTTTTATCTCTATTTCATTTGTAGAATAAATTCCATTACCAACATCTACGGTATCTGATAATTTAACCTTACCTGTTTCTAGTGCTGCCAATATGGATAAAGGTTGTATCAATCCTAATGCTTGTTTCTGAGGAAGATTCTCACAAGGTTGGTAGTTTGCACTATCTTTCCTTTCAAGTCCTACCATAGCTTCTATTTGTCCTGTTTGAACTTCCATAATTATGGCTTGACCAGATAGAGCATTTAACTCAGATAGTTTGCTTTCTAAGATAGATGTTATTGGGGATTGTAAAGTGCTATCTTTGGTTATTAAACTTTGAACATCTTTATTTATAAAATTGCAAGCACTAAAGGTTAATGCGCAATAAGTTATAATTTGTATTATTATTTTCATAGGAAATAATTAATTAAGAAATGAAATTGTTATTTGTAGTTAATCTCATATCGGTAAACTACTTCACTATCGAAGTTTCCATTTATTGTTATAGTATTTCTATATTCTGTACAATTATTGTGTAAATCATATTTATAATCAAAATTAAATTTGAAGTGCTGTGTATAATGAGTTCCTTCTCGATATATGCAATCTCCTAAATGATTAAATGTAGAATTCTCGGTATATATCGTTTTGATTCCTTTTTCTTTCATATTATCATCAGAGTTAGATATAGTGTTTACTGTTTCAATTTTCTTTATGCAATATCCATTGTTATTATATGTATATGAAAACTCATGGATATTAAGTAGTTGTCCATTGTTTGAATCGTAATCTTCCCATCTCATTTTAGTGCATCTATTATTAACATCATATTCCTTTTCTATTGTATATGATAAATACTCTTTATGTTTACCAATAGATGTTTCAACAACTCTCGCTTCTTTTCTCACTAATAAATTTAGTTGATTATATTGTAATTTATATGTATATGAATATTTATTATTCAAACTATAGTCTTCTACAAATTCCTTATAGCAGTCGCCATTATTGTTTAAGTATCTAATGCTTATTTTTTTTAATTCACCATCGTAATATTCTTTAATTGTCCAAAAAAACTCACCATTTTCATCTTTTGATTTGTTTCCATAAGTTTTTTTTATATTAGTATTGGTGATTTTATCAATTTCTTCAAATGAAATTAATTCTCCATTATCATAAATATCTTTTCTTTTAAATTCTAATTCTTCAACATAGACCTTTTTAGATTTGAAGAATCCTTTTTCTTCTTTTTCTCTAATGATATATTTTTCTGTGAGTATTGATTTAATATCATTGTAATTACGAATAATAGCCATAATTTATTCTCCACTGCTTAACATAAAACCATTTAACTCCGAATATTGCTTAAGTGCATATTTAGCCTCGTTAGTAGTATTTTTTCCTTTAATGATTAAAGTATCAAATCCTAAAGACATTAATTGTCTTACAAAAGGTCTGTTTGATAATATGTATTGTCCTATTTCTCTAAACTCAGAGATTTTTATATTATTGTCATTTTCTATGCAAATTTTAAATCCGCTTCTTGAATATTGTATTTACAAACAGTTGTTACTCAATGCTTTGTAAACAATAAGTCTGAAATATGGTCATAATATTTAAAGGAACATTCTAAAACGAGAAGATTTAACGCTTTTATTATTTCTTAACCTATTAAGAGCCTCTATATAGGCATTTTCTTCTTTTCAAATCAATTTGATTTCGACATTCTACTTCTATTTAGCCAACTTTTTAAGCCTTCAAAAAGGTTATATTTTGTTGTGTCACTATTTGCATTTCTTGTTACCTTCTTATTCCAATGTGCACATGAGAAAGAGATAAAGCAAAAGAAAGTATATCCCCAATCTAATATTTTAGAGGGAGTGCAGTCTGCCGCTTGCCCAATTTATATTTGCAAAATGAGAGTTCCCGAAATTAAAACAAAAAAGTGTGTCATCCTTTTTTGAATTAAGGTTAGTTATTCTCGTTTCTCTTTATTCTGTAACCTACTATTTCGTCGGTCGTTTGTCTCCGTTGCCCGATGCAACACTAAGCCATGCCGATGAATGGGAAAAGGTTTTAGGGCTGTTTACTCTCCGAAGGAGGAAGAAACAGCCCTAAACGGTACGCCGCTTGACCTTTTCCCATTCCACAGAGGCAGGCTATCTTTGCATCTGACATAAGGAGTTAAATGTCTATATGGGTGATAATATAGAATTTCGTCTTTCAGGGAAGAAATAAATCCTTATCTCCATAAAGGCTCTTGTTCCCAATTGCAAGGAAAACCTAACAAACGAGTGTTTACTGAAGGATATTTTGCTAAAAGTTGCTTGAAATCAGCAATAAAAGTGTTGTCAGATGTAATGGAGTTGAGCCAATATGCCACGTAGCACAACTGTGGATATAGAGTCTGCTCTCGAAATGAAAAATTTGCAATCCATGTATTAGGCATACGTTCCGGCATTTTGGGCTTCACTGGAAAAACCCGGTTTGACAGTCTTGAATGATGAGCGCAGCAATTACGAAGTACAGCAAGACATTCCAGCCAACTTCGCAAGAACTTGTGATGATTCAAACCAAACTCTCTTGCTACAGCATGTTTTGCACTGGCATCCGAAAAATTAGAATAAAGTTTGGAAAGTGTACCCATTGAGATTACTTCCAATGTTTTCCACACAGGAGGCAGTTCTGGTTCACTATATTTGCGAAAATGCTCAATAATGAAATCATCATGAGAACGTGATACCTCTTTACGGATGACAGCTAAATTTGCAGCAAAACGTACTTCATTGGTCGAATAGCTTTCATCCATAAACCAAAATGCGCCAAATTCAAGAGCAAAGTGCTTGATTATTTTTGTGCGTACAGAAACTTCAATTGTTTGAATGGCAGTAAACAATAAAGCCCGAAGCTCCTTATCAAAAGAATATAATTTTACTATATCAGAAAAGCAACTGCCTGCTCTAAATTGGTGTGTAAAATGATCTATTTCAAAGTGTTTCCAATAACCTGCAAGACGAAAATAGCTGATGGTATCCAAAACATCAATGGCCTGTTTTATATCATCAATATGCAAACCCCTCTCTTTGAGAATTTCAATTTGCTGTTCAGTGGTTATGGCTTGATTCGTATATCTGACTCCCATAGATAAAAAAAATGTCCCGCTGGGTACGCTAATCTTACGGGAAGCGGGCGGGATTTGTTACTGCAAAAATAAAGCATAATTTTTAATCTTGCAAGCACAAGCAAAAAAAAGAACAGTTTTTTTATTATATCTTCTTCTATTTCAAACATAATCACTATTTTTGTGCGTGGATTGAGGCAACTCTTTCCAAGACATATTAGATTTAGAAAGAAGCGTTATGCTTATCTTGTAAATTGAAAACGTAGGAAATTTTCAAAAGAGATACAAGGGATAGCATAGTGGTTCTCACGCTATAGCGTGGGCTGCTATTACCATATCTGTATCTCAGGTTTCCTACGACCTTCAATTTAGAGTGTGGCATTTGCAGTTCCACGCTTCGTGGTTTAATTAAGTAGGCTCTGTGGGACTGCAAGAGTCCTGTTGTATATGATGAACAGATATGTAACTCAGCAAAGTATCTGTATGCTGAAAGAGTTGTTCGTTTGCAGAGACCATGCTAAATGGCTCGTTTTTCTTATCTTTAGTTTTTTCCTTTGTACGCAATCCTTTGCTGATTATTACCGGGTGACTGCCCCCAATGGTCTTAATGTACGGGCTTCTGCCAACAAGAACGGAGAGGTATTAGGGCAACTTTCCCAAGATAATGTGATTGATGTTATTTCCATTGAAAACGGATGGGCTAATTTCAATTATAACGGCTGGCAAGGTTATGTCAGTGCATCCTATCTGGAAGCCGTAACGGATACTGGCGCAACAGGCGCTTCTGCCAAAGAAGAATCATGGGATTTGACTTCCTGGCTGTTCGATTCCGAAGGTGAGTCTGTTTGGTTTACAGCACTGAAATGGATTTTGGTTATAGGTATAGCCATTTACCTTATTAAGATTCTCCTGCAATTCGTAGCATTGATGCTCTTTGTTGGATTGATAGTGGGTGGTATTGGATTAGTTATAGGATTTATTCTTGATTGGCTTGGATGGATAGAATCTGATACGATGTGGAATATGGCTCAATGGGGATTCAGAATAGGCAACGGAATAGGTCTTGTCATGGGCGTTTTGGGCTTTAAAGACTTGCACAAGGGTGCAACAGAATCCTGGAGCAGTTCATCGTCAAGCAGTTCAGGAGGCTTGAAAACAGTAAGTTTTACCGAATCCGGTACTGTGTATAATCTTACACAAGATTCTCCTTATAGCGAGTGCGACTACACCGATCAATTTGGCGGTAAATGGGGACGTGACAGTTCCGGATTTTACCGAAAATGAATCGGCAAGATGAATTTTGTATAACGTATTGACAACTAAATAATAAAACCGTATGAAAAAGTATTTTATTTTAAGCAGTATATTATCGACGCTGCTAATCGGGGACTGTTTGGCTGCACAAATAGCAGATGAATCAAGAGCAATAGGAAACTCACCTGTGCTGGCTGAAGTTTTTCAAAACAAGCGGGAGGTGGCTCCGGAATTTCCCGGAGGAATCAACGCATTGGTGAAATTTATTTCGGATAATCTGAAGTATCCGACTGTTTGTAAGGAACTGAAAATACAAGGCAAAGTGATGGTTAAATTTACAGTCAAGAGCGACGGTTCAATCGGAAATGTCCGAATTACCAAGTCGGTCGATACAAACCTGGATAAAGAGGCTGTTCGATTGGTCAAGTCCATGCCTCGCTGGACTCCCGGCACACAGGACGGTAAACCTGTGAATGTGGAATTTACGTTACCTATCACTTTTAAATTATAGCAGTATGAAAACTGACAAGGGAATATTGTCCACATACCGCATCGTACTGGTATTGGGTGTTTGGAGTCTGGTGATGACTTCATGCGGAAATGAGAACAAATCCATTTCTGAGCCGCTGTCTTTGGATGAGCGGAATGAATTGATAAAGAAAGATATTGAATACGGTATGGTCTTCTCCATGCTTGACGCATTGGAAAAACGTCATTCCCCACTGACTGCTTCTGAAAAAGCCACTATGGATGATTTAAGTTACAAGCGTCTGAAAGACTTTCTTTCTGTGTGTTTAAATACTACGGAATTGGATAAGCAAGAAGAACGATATGGAGCAGAATGGGAAAGAAAATATGGCTCTGTCAACGCAAAGGTTGATTCAATAGATCATCATTGGCAACATTTTTTAGAAGATTATCAGACCGACAACTACCTGAAAATTGAGCTGGTTGATATTTTGGACAAGTCAAATGTTTTTCTGGGGTATGTCAAAGTGCGGTTACGCCTGATACCTTTAAAAGGGAAAGTAGATAAGGTCGAGGCATACTACGGACTTCAAGGCAGTATGATGGGACGTAATCAGTTGACAGTGGACAAACCGTTCTCTTCCCCTATCGAAGTGGACAATTCGATGAGTTTCAATTATGCTTTTGATATTAAAGCATCCAAAGTGAATGACCTGCCAATAAAAGAATTACTTGATGAATATGGTCTTAAAACCAACATTACCCAATTGACGGTAAATGGACATAAGATAGACTATATAGATGGATATAACCAGGTCCCTGATTGTGTGCGTGAGATGTGGAAATACCGCATGAAATACGAAAATGAATGGGAAGGGTCTTACTCCAAGGAGTCCAGTTACAATCGCATTGCCAAGGAACTGATTAACCCTTCCATGCCTGCTAAAGATGATTATGTAAAAGACTGTATCAGGAAAGATGCTTATAATGAGGATGAACTGGCAGCCACATTTTATTACGAAATCATGATTTAGGCATTTCTTTGAATTATAACTTTAAACATATATACTGATGAAACGATTATCTATTTTCTTGTGTTTGATTACCTTAGCGGTAGTCTTTATGGGACATAAAGTCCTTGCACAAACAAGTTTTTCTATTCCTCCTAAGAGCTATCCGGTCAATGTTCCGTTTAAATGCGATGCCGGTGTGGACCGGTATTGGCATGTGACTAGTATCATTTGTACAGGACAGGCAAATGGAGGTTATAAGTTTCAGATAAAAGGTATGGCTCAGAAAACCAGCAGGAGCCAACCGATAGACCTGTTTTACCTAATGCCGGGCAACCGGATAAAAACGGCTGGAACCTATTATTTTCCTCGTATTGAAGAAGGGAAGCCGTTCAGCTTTGAGGTTGTTTCGGCTTTTTCCGGCTATGCTCCAGCCCAGTTCAATGGATTTTTTATTTCTAGTGAGGTACTGCAAAGACTTTTACAGCAAGAACTGAGAGAGCCGAAAGAAGCAGGTAAAAATGCTTCCGAAAGAAGATTTGGCATGCCAAAGGCCACATCGAACGAAGAACCACAGCAGAAGCCTGTACAGCCAAAAGTCAGCCCTAACAAAATATATAAGAGTAGTGAGGTGGACCAGAAACCTGAATATCCCGGTGGAGCCGGGGCTTTACAGTCCGATATTGCCCGAAGTATCCGCTATCCTATGGTGTGCAAACAGCAAAAGATTCAAGGCAACGTGCTTGTTTCTTTTATAGTGGAGAAAGACGGTTCGGTTTCAGATGTGACGGCAGTGAAAAAGGTTCATGCCAATCTTAACACCGAGGCTATACGAGTGGTGAAATCCTTGAAGAAATGGACACCCGGCACCAAAGATGGACAGCCTGTACGGGTGCAATCGGCAGTTTATGTTACTTTTAGTCTATAAACCCAGAAAGCCAACCTATGAAAACATTACAATTCATTCAATCTATCAGTCTGTCCTGCTTGCTGGCCATAGGAGCGGCAAGCTGTAACAGCAGCGAAAACAGTCAGCCTTATACGCCTTTGCAGGTGTATTTCGAACCAATCAGAATGGATATGAATGTAGAACATCTGATGCCTTATTTCGTAAACTATCCTACGGATTGGGCAAAGATGGGACTGCGTAATTATCCGAAGTTGATAACCTACGAATACCATGATGCAGCATGGGGCGTAACAAGTAGCTCGCAATACGAGTTTTTGCCAAACGGTCGTTTGGCTGAGCAGCGGCGTACTTCCTTCAATGTAGGAGCAACCGGATTTGACGTGATTTCGTATGAATACGACAATCATTCTAACCTAATTCAAATCAAATCAGTAGATGACGGGCGTTACAAACGCCGAAAAAAAGATGACGGTTTTACCTACAATAGTATCGGCCGGCTAATACGTCGTGACAAGAACGGACGGGGACATTACGATACGGCTACTTTTTTGTATGCTTATCATGCCAATGGAGCTTTGCAGTCCATCCTGCCTGAAAATAAGGATGGTACGGTCAACGAAGCTGGTGTAACGATTCATAAAATGCAGTTCGATTCACTTGCTCACTTGGAGTCCTTCGAGACTCCCAATACCTCAAATATGTTTCTAAAAGGCATCAACAGTTACAAACTGGGACAATCGGTGACAAGCTATGCTTACGCAGGGCATCTCTGCACGCAAGCTGTAGAAAACATTCCTGTTAAATTTGATCAAGGTACGGAAACATTGACTTGCACCAGCAATTTTACTTATAATTCGCACGGCGATTTGGCTACCTGGACTTATAATGGAGGTGTATATAAGAACAAAGGAAATAGCTGGAGAGTGGATGATATGAAGTTTACCATTTCCTATGAATATGTGTATGATGAGAAAGGGAACTGGACGCAAGCCACCGTTACTTTCCCTGCTAACATAGATGATATTCCAGCCTTGCGTACCTATTATAAAGCTTTTAAAAACGGATTTACTTCTAATCAAGACCGTTCTTCTGCGGTCAAGCCGGGCGAAACTCCCAGCCTGACAATCTCGCGAAGCATTGATTATTGGGATGAAAAGACGGTGGCTTCCGAAAAAGAAAATAAGAAAAATAAAGAATCTGCCGTAATGGGTCATTTGCGCTATAAAGGTACGGATATTTACGGTTTGTTCGGCAAGGTAAAATCGGTGAAAATCCATGAGGAATCATACGAATTCGACCAGGTCGGCAACCTTGTTGCTATGCAGGATGAATTTGGCGACAGAGCAACCTATCAATACGTTACAGCCGCTTCCTACAAGGTCGAGGGTTGGGAAGATCATTTGGTAAGCATTGAATCCAAAGACGGTCTTCGGACAGATATTTGTCCGGATGCAAATACCAATGCAGAACTTGATCAAATTTACACGTTTGATAAAAGCAATAGAATCACCAGTCATAAGTTTTCTTCGCATATGGCTTACATTACCCGGATATACACTTATGTGGGTGACAGCAAATACCCGGCAACAATGGTACAAAAACATCCGGAGGATGGAACAGCCACATATCGTTATACTTATACCAAATTCGATAAGCACAAGAACTGGACAGAAAGGAAAGTCTGCTGCACTATCGAATATGACGACTATGACGAAAACATGAACTATATCGGCAAAAAGCAAACATTCCCCAAAGAATACATTGAGAATAGAACCGTTGAATATTGGTAAACGTACATTGACTTAGGGTTAACACTATTCCTTATCTAAGATTAGTAATACAACAGTTTATGCTCCTTATCTGACAAGAGAATCTGTTATCTACGTTATTGGCTAATGGATTCTCTTGTTTTTTAGGTCTGATTAGAATTACAAGGTAAAGTAAAGAACTAAATATGAACACCAGGTAGCGATTTGATGTTTTTAAGCATGGTAATCAGAAAAATATGAATCAAGATGATTACGTTTCTGTCCTTTTTATTACTTTTGAAAATACATCAATCAATTTGACCTTATGGATAAGACGGTGAAAGAAATTACTTTGGACTATGCTATAGAAATTGCAAGTCTTACAGAAATCAATAGTGAGCCACTCTATGATGAAATAACCTGTCAAAAATGGAGTGCTCATTACTTCTATGATGAAAGACGTTACCGGAATATTATTATTGATGTCGTTGAGCTTCCGCATAGCAATGCACCAGAAGTTCTCCCGACGTATAAACTATTCAATCAGCTCAACTCCATATTCCGGCATTTGCATTTATGTATTGACAATTATGGCTACCTTTCTTCTGTTGTCAATATAAAAGAAATCCAAGATAAATGGGAAAATGTAAGAAATGGACTTCTTTCTGAATACGAAGGAATCAAGCAGGTCAAAAAAATGATAGAAAAACTGGATTACGCTTATTATGCCTGTGAAGGTACGCTAATGCAATCTCTTCTACACCTCATATTTTTGGTTCGCTATAGAGAAGAAAACAAATTCGAGATAGAACTTCCTTCCGTTTTAAACGAGGGAGAACTTATAGATATTGACTTGCAGAAAACGGTTTCAGAAAGAGACAGGCAACATTATTGCGGCAAAGGATATGTTCATCATCAGTCTGCGATGAAGAAAGCCTACGACAAACAAATCAAACCCTTGACACAAAGTGAATTTGACTATGATTTTACCATTGACATAGAATACATATTCAATTCTGAACACAGAGTTCAGAAAATAGAGGCTTGTATAAAGGAGCAGTCAAGCGACAGATTCGTTCACAAAAAGACTGTAACTTTCAGTTTAATTCCAAAAGAATAGATTATGGCACGTAAATTTTTAATCGACGGTAACTGGCTTATTTGTTCGGAAGGGACTTGTATGCAGCGTATGCTGGTAAAGAGCCAAAAAACGGTTTATGCACATGGAAAACTTGTGGCAACCATGAATGACCGGATGGATAACAATTTCTATTGTTTGAAGATGGTTTCCGCAGGAGCTATGGTAGGTGCTATTGTTGGAGCTGCCGCTGCTGCCGGAGCTGTTTTTACGGGAGGAGCTGCCATAGGGGGTATTATAGCTGCTGTAGGGACAAGTGCCCTGACCGGTTCTATTAGCGGAAAGCTACTCTCATTGATGCCATGTATATGCGCCTGTCTGACCAAGCCGGGCAAATGGACAAGCGTAAAGAACAGTGTGTTAATCCAAAACCAAATGGCTCTGATGCCTGATGCCAAACTGAATTGTCTTTTGGGCGGCATGGTATCTATTGTTCTGCCTAAGATTCAATTAGCAATCGACTGTCTAATGATTAGTGATTTCTGTTATAAAAAAAAGGATAGTAATGCTGAATTACCCGAGGGATGGAAAGAAGCTACAGAGGATATAAAAATAGAAGAAGGTTGTTGGGAAAATGAATCCGGATTTAAGGCGAGTCTGTATTACAATGAAAAAGAAAACCTTTATATACTGGCTTTTGCAGGCACTGAGAATTTAAAGGATTGGATTACTGATATTCGGCAAGGAATTGGATTGGATGATAAAAAAAGAGGACAATATCGTAAAGCGATAGAATTAGCCGATAAGGTACAAGAGTATGCAGGACAAAAGAATTTGATTATTACGGGACATTCTTTAGGAGGTGGGCTTGCTTCTATTGCTTCTGTTGCTACAGGATGCAATGCTTATACCTTTAATGCAGCAGGACTTCATCCTAAAACATTGAAAGATCAAGAACTGAGTCCAAATAGCATGGGGCAAATACAGGCATATTACTCAACAGACGACCCTTTAAATATGATACAAAATAACCGAAGTATTTTAGGTCCTCTATTAGTAAGTAGTGGCAATGCCTTTCTTGCCTATTTAGGTAGTGGGCTGATGTTAGGTGATAATTTGCCACAAGTAGCAGGAGAAAAAATTGGGCTTGAAACCAATTCCAATATAATTGATGGTCATTTTCTAAAAGAATCTAATCTGTTGAATACCCTTAAGAGCGAAAAGGAAAACAATCCTGATGTGTTAGTGGTTACAAGTGACTTTTAAACAAAGATTTATGAAATCCTTGATAATATATTGTATTTTCTTTATGTTTACAAGTTGTAATATGAACAAGTCTAAATATATGCCGGAAAAATATTTTTCAAGAGGCGCAGAATTATCTATGGCAGAAAATATCTACTATGGAAATAAAAGTGAGATAAAAGAAATGGTTAACAATGGTAGAGTTGATATAAATACCCCCGGGAAATATGGATTTACCTACCTTATGTATGCCATATATATACAAAAGTATGATATGGCAAAACTCTTACTAAAATTAGGGGCAGACCCCAATCTTTTATCCTTTGTAAATCATCCGGTTAAAGGGAATAACCCCGATTATATTCAACGAGAAGAGGGTACATTTAGGTTAATGCCGCTTTCCTTTGTTTGTGGTCATCCTGATTGGGATATAAAATATATAAAGTTGTTAATAGAGTACGGTGCTGATGTAAACGCTACTATCCCATTTACCCCGATTCACGAACTTATTGTTGGTGGAGCAGGCGATATGGAGCGAATCAAATATTTGATGAAGCATGGTTTAGATTTAAATGTCCCCGATAATTTAGGAGATACACCTATCATTACAGCAGCTATTGTTAGAGACCTTGATTTGGTCGAGTATTTTTTGGACTATGGAGCAAACCCTAAGCAAATAAATAAAGATGGAGTTAGTTTGGGCTATAAATTACAGCAACAAATAGAACGTAAATTAGGAACTCCAGAGTATTTAACACATGCGGAAGAAATAATAGAACGTTTGAAAAAAATGGGCATTAAATTTCCAGTAACTAAAAGCAAAAGGGTTGAAGAAGATAGTACATCCATTTCAAACGATAACAATATGAATCAAGGTAAAACAGACGAAAACAAAACAGAATGGAAGTGGATGTAAATCACGAAATATAACCTCCACTTATATACAACATAAGAGTGGTAATCTCATAAAAGAGAACCAGAGTGCCCCTAAGAAAGAGCAATTTGGTTCTCTTTTTGTTGGCAAAGGGAGGAACTATAAGTTAATGTTACCTTCTCATTGAGCGTCCCAATTTTTGTTGCTGGTCATAATTTCCCTCCACCACATTACTAACCTCCCGTCTGGCTTTGATTTGCTCCCGGTTATCAAACCCGCCCTTTTGCTTGGCTGTAAAATACAGGAAATCACCTGCCGCCCGGTGTGATTGTCTGTCCTCCCCGAACAGATTAAGGGCACCCTTGATGTCCGCTACCTGCTCCGTATCAAAACGTGGCTTGTAATAATCCCTTGCCAAACGGATAATACCGTGTACCGCCTTACGAAAAATCTCGCTTGTCTTGAGCAAAAGGAAGCCGAGACTCTCAATAATCAGATTCTGCCATGCAATCCGGTTTTTAAGTTTCATAGTTTCCTCTGAATGCACGGCATCCCTGCGGCTTAATTCAGACTGATGTTCAGATTTCAACTTCATCAATTCACGGTGGTGGCTGTTCTGCATGGTCCGGATTGTGCCTTGTAACTGCCCGATGGTTTCCTCATGTGTGGAAATCTCATGACGCAAATCCTCTATTTCGCCTTTTAGAGCCTTTGACCTGCCTGTAGCCCAGCCGACAGCGGCATTGAGCAGTTCACTGCCTTTCTCCTTATTCAGCCTGGAACGTTTCTCGCTGATAGCTCTGTCAAGCTCTTCATTCTGCCGTTCCTTTTGAATAGCTATTTCATTTAGGGTGTTGGTGATTATTTCAGCCTCGTGCATCTTTTGGTTGGCTTTTTCCAGTTGATGCTCCCGATACTGCCTCGTAGCGTCAAGACGCTTCATCTCCTCTTTCTGCTTCTCAATGATGAAGTCATTACGCTCCAGATGTTTCTTTCCCGTAACGGCTTTTGATTGTCCCCGCTCCATTGAGAGAATATCGGATGCCAGGTTTTGCATCGTTGTCATATCGTCATCATTGAGTTTTATGCTCTTGCCTGTATCGTGGTTCATCCAGTCGAATACAATGTGCGCATGGTAATTCGGCTTGAACCATCTGTCACCCACCTTGAAACTCTCCCTATCCTCCGGCGATGGTTGTCCGGACAGCCAATGTCCCTCGTCCTTGTGCAGATAAATCTGGAGCGGTGTGATACCCCAGCGTCTTTGGCACTCATTACCAAATTCACGCACGTCCGCCAGTGTCGTGTCCGGTCGGATGAGCATCACTCCTTCACGTATGGGAGAGCATCCTGCCACCTTGATGATTTTGCCGTTCTTGCCTTTACGCTCACGTTCTTTCTCCTGCATGGCACGGCCGGTCTTCTCCTTTACCATCCGCTTTATGTTGTCGTAGTGCTTTTGCAGATCGGGGCTGCCGAAGTTCCGGTTTACCCACTGCTCGTTACCGGCGGAGAGTTCGGGAACGATATAAATTCTGGACTTGGCAATATTGCGCATGTACTCGCGTGTCCTCCGGTTATGAGGCATGCTGGAAGCAACATTGCAAGGCTTGATATGTATGCTTGATTTTGTAGCCATTTTCTTGAAAATTGATTGGGGTTGTTGAATAATGTTGATTGCTTCTGTCCGCTTATAACCGCATGGGGTTCTTAGGGGTGTTACCCATAAGCGGAGTTTCCAAAGAGAGGGTCACTCTTTGGTCAGGTTGCATAGGGCTGACAGCCCTTACCGGGTTCTCAGGGCAGCGTCCTGAGTGGGACGGGGCAACGCCCAGCCCCTCGGGAGAGCCCACAACTACGAAAGCGGAGCGTGTAGTTATAGTGGGCTATAAGAGTGCAAGCACTTCTTCCCGCATCCCGTGTCACCGGCTTCCGTTCTCCTCCGTCATGGAGGGTCTTCGCTACCGTTGCATATTGGGGCGGCACCGACCAATACAAGGTCAAGTTCATTGATTAGTTTTTGCAGAACGGGGTTCTTGTCAATCATCCGCCTGAGGATTCTTTCCGCCTCTACAAGATGGCTGGTTGTACACATTATTTTACTTTCCCGTATCTGGAAGACAATCCAGTCGGCTATGTCAATATGGGCTGCTTTCTGCTCCGGTGTGGCGTTCTTTTCTATAAGGTCAGACACTATCACTTTACAGAAACTCATGCACTCGGCACGCTGCTTCCATTCGGCATAAGCATCGGCATCGGGAAAGAGGAGTACGGTTCGTCCGGCCAGCACACGGAGTTTTTCCTCTCTCATCTGACTCTTGCCTCCTGCCGCCAGCCATACATAACCGGGAAATATGGCAGAGCCGATAACTGCACTTTTCTCGGATTCCACCAAGACAGCTACCTTATCGGGATAGACATTCAGCAGGTGTTCCCCGAAGAGGCACTGGGATAGCTGCCACTCTTCCGGCAATACCCGTTGCCTTTTCAGTTTGCTGTGTATCCAGTCCACTGCCAATGCTTCTCCTCCCTTGATACGGTGTCCGTTCTCTGGATTGTACTGCATCACCTTGCCTGTATGTACCTTGTTTTCCCGGTCAATCTGCCAGAAAATGACAGCACCGTCCCGAGTAGCTCCAAGGCGGTACTCTTCCAGCAACCGCCTCAATACTTCCTTTGCCTTGCTGCCGTAATAAGAGCCAAGGAGAGAGGAAATGAAGCGGAAGAAGTTACTATGCACGCTTTGCGACCTTTCCACATACTGTGGCGATATGTAACCTGTAACCGTCTGCCGGAATGCCTGTCCGGTTTTCCTTTCTGTTTTATTCTTGTCAAAAGAAAAACTCTTGGCGGTACGACATTCAGGGCGGTCGTGGAAATACTCCTTGGGAGTATAATGATAACCGCAACTGCTTTCATGGTTGCACCTGCCTACGGACGGATGCAACGGTACACCGCTATCGTCCACATAGTAGGCGAAAGAATGTCTGTCACCGCAATTCGGGCAGGTATGCCGTGTTGCAGTCCCTTTGTATTTCTGTAACGAATAGTTTACCATACCTAATGTCAATTCTGTTGGTTGATTTTTATTGCTGCCACGTCTTGTCCCGCTGTCCCACGTCCCGTCCTTCCAAGGATTGGGACGATGGGACACTTCGGGACACTTGGGACAATCTCTGCTCTCACAGTCCTTTTGTTTTGGAATTGTCAAGTGAAAGGCAGGTGACTTGCTATTTTCATCTGTAGCCACTCTACTGACTGTCATTACTTTATATAAAATCCTTTTGGAGTTCTTTACAAAATCACCTTTGATGGTTTTCCGAAATCTGCTTGGTCGGGTATCGTCTGTCCCATGCTGTCCCACTGTCCCGGGTATGAAGACCGGGACAGTGGGACACTTTGAAACAGAACAGTAAAAACGGCTTCTGCTTGCACGGTCATTTATCCGGCAAGTGGAACCATTCCTCTTTAAACAGGTATGTGCAGGCCACTTGTTCATGCCTTGTCCTCCCCGTTTCCTTGTCCTGCAAGCAGTTCCGTCTGTCTTACTTCGTTGGCTGTCCTATCTGTCCCATTGTCCCTTTTCCCTATGGGACGGGACGGTGGGACACTCAGTTCATCTGTATGGCTGCCATTTTTGCTGCGCTGGATTATCCGGCTGACGGTTGATTTGCCGCAGTTCACTTGCGAGGCTATCTCTCGTACAGATTTTCCGGATTGGGCAAGGTGCAGAATCTGGAAGTCCCTTTGGCTTGATTCGTTGTCGCCAAGCCGTTTCAAATGTTCCTTTTCTGTAGAAAAGCCCCTGGGAACAAATTGCAGGAAAGCATCCACCTTTTCAATCTCATAGATGATCACATTGTCCGCATCATGGGAGAAGGTGCCATAACGCACCTTGAGCTGCTTCACATAGCGAAGTCCCCCGTCAAGGGCACTCTTTCCGATGGCGAATACGCTGTCAAAGAAATTGTAGAGCCGCTTGCTTCCTGCAAGGTCGTTGGATGTGATGGGGCACTCCATGGAACGCTTGGGAGTGTGTGCCAGTACAAGGATTGACAGTCCGTACCTCTTTTTGAGATTATTTAGGTGTATCATCAGCCGTCCCGCTGCATCACCTTTCTCAATAGCACAGCACAGGTAGGTAAGATTATCTACGATGAAAATCCTACATCCGGTTTGCAATGCCATCTGTTCGATGCTGCCAATAATGGCTTCCTCAAAGTTGGCATCCAACAGGGAGTTGCAGTCTATTGATACCCGGTACAGTTTGTCGGGAAAGGTATGCAGCCTGCCATGTCTGTCGGTATAGCGAAGCTGGAACTGTTTTTCAGACAGCTCAAAATCCAGATACAGGACAATGTCTGTCCGGGCGATACGGTCGGCTATCTGCACGGCAAGTATGGACTTACCAACATTGGAGTCCGCAAAGAGGCAGGACAATTCGCCCTCATACCAGAAACTCTTCCACAGTGCACGGGGTGCAGGTTGCTGTGACGCTTCAAGAATAGTTAGGTTGGCTGTCTTGATGGTCATCATGCCTACACTTTCCGGCATGCCGGTCTGCACCTGGGAAGCCCTTGCAAGGTCGCCCTGTATCAGACTGATATAATTCTTGTCCTCTTCCATAACGCTTACCAGTTACGTTGGGTGGGTTTACGGCGGTGTGAGGAGGAAATGGATTCATTCAGTTCCTCGTCGGACAATGGTACCGGATTCTTCCGGGAGGATTCCAGCCACTTGTCAAGTTCGTCCCGGTAAAGGCAATAGCGCTTGCCGGGTTTAGTGGCAGGAATACTTCCATCCGAGAGCTTCATGTAGAGCGTTCCTTTGGGTATTCCCAGGTACTCTGCCGCTTCATCTACCGACATGGGGACATGGGTGTCCACCGCCTTGGCATGGTTCACACTGTGCTGCTCGGTGAGCAGGCTTTTCAGGCTCATGACTTCGTCCAGAAGCCGAGCCACAACCTCTGGGAGGTCGTTGAAAGTCAGATTGGTTCTTTCCATATTGCGATTCGTCTCTTTTGTAAGACTTGCCGCAAAGGACTGCAATGATAGGGTCGTGAATACCTCCACGAAAAAATAATTCCCAAATAACGATGCCCAACCGTGAACGATGGGTAATGTTATTCGGGAAATGCTATTAAACAGGCTGTTAAGTAGTGTCGGCTACTTGTCGTTATTGCTCAAAGACGGGATGATTCTTACTCTTTTCGCAAGTAACCATTCGGATAATGGAAATCCGGTTTACCGTCTTCGGGTTCGTCAATGGGAATCGGGGACTTTAACGGGTCAACCTTGAAGTTCTTGATGGTCGCTATATCCGTTTCGGAAAACTCGCGTGGGAAAAGCTCTTTGACGAAACGGGCACGGTTATCCCCATTATAATATCTCTTGTACATGCAACGCTCCGCTATGTTCCATATGAAATGACGGAGCGGAATATTGGAGATGTCCTGTGTCAGCCGCCTTTTTATCGGCTTCGGCTTGTAGTTGTTCTTGTTCATCCAGTTGCTCACCTCATTGCAGACATGGTTCACTGTCTCCTCGTCTGCGATACGGGGCATGTAGAAATGTATATACTCCACTACCATGCGGATGCGTCTCTCATTTTCCTTGTCCTGCTCATCTTTATAACTTGAACGGATTTCTTCGTGACGCTTCGGGTCGATATTCAGCTCTATGGGGTGTGCATCGGAGCTTGCCTCTTCCGCTATCTGCGTTACTGGTTCTATTGTATTCTGCGGTTCTTCTTCCTGCAAGGCTACGGTTTCCGTAGTAATCTCTTTCATCTCCTTTTTGCCGAACTTGATTCTGTAGATTTCGTATGTATCGAAGATAACTGTCTGAAAAGAGAGATACAGCAGCCATCCGAGAAGGTTACTGCACACGAAGACTATCAGCCTTACAAAATTGTCCTGGTTGAAACTTGCTGCGATGATTATCGTGATAAAAAAAGAAATCATACAGATGGCTACGAAGATGAAGCCTAAAATGATATATTTGTCTTTGATGGACGGTTCCATATTCATGTCTTTGTTTCTGGTTATTACTCGATTCTGTTCTCCTTCCTTGCAAAAATAATAGTATTCTTCCGAATATTTTCCATTCCTTGCGGCTGGAGGGCTTTTTTTCATCGTTTTTCACCAAAAATCCTAAATCATATCCGGTTTTCATATTCCAGAGTTAGTATTAGCGGAATACTGGAAAAATGGAGGGTACGGTTGTCGTCTTTACGCTTGACCGTACCCTCCATCAATGAACCGGAGACTGTTTAATATGCCTTAAACCTCCTTGCGTTTCAAGGTTATCTTGTCAACAACTTCACACATCTGCTGCGCAGCCATCTTGGAATAAATCTGTGTGGTAGTTATGTTCTTATGTCCCAGACAGGCTTGGATAACAGTCATGTCCGTACCCATTTCCACATGCAGACTTCCAAATGAATGTCGGGTGCAGTGGAAGGTTATCTTCTTGGTTATGCCTGCCGCAAGGAGCCACCGTTTCAACGGTCCTTGCAGCATTTTGTCCTTGAATCCGTCAAAGATAAGTCCGTCATGCCGCTCTCCAAGCAGCCTGTAGGCTTCGTCGCTGATGGGGTTGTGTACAATCTGCTTTGTTTTCTGCATACGGGTGGTAACGAACATCTTGCCGTTGGTGTACGGCTGTATCTGCTGCCAGGTAAGTTGTTTGATGTCGCTTTTCCTCAGTCCGGTCAGGCAGCCGAAAAGGAACGCCCTTTTCAAAACTTCCTCTTCACAGGGAGTTTCGGCAAGCCGTATCAGTTCCTCCTGACTCAAATGCTCTCTCATGGTTGGGATGCTCTCTATGCGGTCTAAGAATCCGTTTGGGTTCTCCTTAATCTTCCTGTCACGGTAAGCGGTATGGAGAACGGCACGGAAAGCAGACCAGTAACCCGCAGCAGAATTGACATGCAACTTCTGTCCGGTATGAACGGATTGTGGGGCATCAAGCAGATACTCCATGAACTTGCGACACAAGTCCACATCCACTTCTTCGAAGGTGCATTTGCCGTTCACGAAACGTTCGAAGTGTTTATATACATGCTGCCACTTGGTGTTTTTCCTGTCTGCCAGTTCTTTGAAGTAGGCGAGGAAATTGCCTTTCATTTTAGCTTTGTCAAAGAAGCCGTTGTTCTCGTTGAAGATAGCTTCATAACGTCGGTTGCGCAGTATTTCCGCCTTTTTCATCATGCGTGTATTGAAATCACGCTCCTGCTGGTTGGCGGGTCTGGCGAAGATGTAAATCCCAAGGGCTTCACGGGTAATCACCTTCATGGTGGTATTGTCACGATAGCCGGGATAATAGTCCAGACATAGTGAATACTGTGTTCCGTTCTTAATCTTGCGCTTGCGCAAGGTAACTGTCTTACATTTACTCATATGGGTGATGGTTTTAATAGGTTGTACATTTTCGGGAATGTCCCGTGTTTTCAGTGCAAAGGAATAACGTGAAACAATCGTGAGTATTCTCACGACAATCATTTTGAAATAATTATCCGATGATACGGAGTGTTCACGGTTGGTTGTTCCTCTCTGCCATGACACGTTCTACATCAGAACGCAGGAGCAGGTTCTTCACACCCACCTTTATCTTTTCAATGTGCTTTGTTTTGACGATGTGGCAGATGTTGGCGGATGAAAGCCCGTAAATTTGCTGAACCTGCTCTACCGTACAATAGCGTTCATCGTTCACAAGGTCGGTTCTACGGAGTTCGTCCAAATGAGATTTGGAATAATAGGTACGTCCGTATTCTCTTTTGGTGGGTATCTTGTGGCGGTAAACGTATGCCCGGAGTGCAGAGGGCTTCATTCCAAACAGGTTTTCCGCTTCCTCCGTCAGGAGCCAGTCTGTTATCCTGCTTATATCGACAGACACACCAAAGAAGTCGTCAATATGCTTCTTGCTGTAATAGTTCTTCCCAGCTATGCGACAAATGGGGATATGGTTACGCTTTGCAGAAGTGTACAGCCATGACCGCTTTACCTTAAAAAGGGACATCACTTCCTCGCCAGAATAGAAGTCAAGCACTTCATCAGCCTTATGTTCCCTCTTTTCTTTTTTGGCAAGCAAGAAAGATGAAGTGGATTGTTTCGGTCTGGAGGTGCTGCCCGGGAGAATACGGTGATAGGGATTGCCTTCCAACATTCGCTCAATGTCAGCCTTACGGATGAATGACATGCGATTGCTGAGGCGTGAGGCTTTCAACTTACCGGTGGCTACCAGTTTGTAAATGTATTGCCGGGAACAGCCCATGAGGATGGCTGCTTTGGAAAAGGTGAGATACTCCTGGTGCTGTATCTCCATAATAGGACTGGCAATTTTGAAGAGGTTGTTCTTCTGCGCTGTTCTGGCTCGCTTGGCTTCCGTCTGGCAGGTCTCGCTGCAATACCTTTGCATCCCGCTCCGAGTTGCAAACGGCTTGCCACAAAAAATGCATTTTTTCGTTGTTTTCATACTGCTCTATCGTTTACTTGTTAGCTTCTTTATTGATATATTCATGAAGTGGTAAACGGATGTAAACGGAAGTCAACCGTTGTCGCATTTCTACACGATATGACTGTTGCTACATATCGGGGAGGAAATTGTCACTCATTGTAAATGGTTGTAAACCCTTGACAACTCACTGTACGGTATAACAAAAAATAAGCTCCGCAAATTCTCCACGTCAGAAATATGGCTCAAAAATAAGTGGAAATTTGGGAAGCATCAAAAAGCAGTCGAAAACTGTTAATTTTTAGAATATATTGAATATTAAAGATTTATGCTTAGATGTTTCTGGTTATTTTGGGTTATTATGAGGTTCTAAATACAAAAACAAAAGTACTCATTTCATGAGCAAAGTTACTATCTCCTATTGTAATAGATGTTTTGCATAACCGCTCTAATTCTCCAGAATAATAAGCTTCTTTGAAACTATTGTTCATCGCATTAATTATTCTCATTCTTTCTAAAGAGCCACTTAATATTGAATCAAGCAAGCCTTTTATAAAATCTACCATTCTCATAATTCTCTTTCTATAGTATTTTTTAATTTAACTAGTGCATCATAATTATATCTATTTTCATTAATTAGGCTGGTTATTTTTTGAGCCAGTTCTTTTTTATCAGGATGCTTGTCTGGGTGGGCTTGAATGATTAAACTTTTATATAATTGTTTAGCTTTAGAAATGCTATTTACGATATTAGTTATTTCTTTATTTCTTGTCTTATAGAATTTTCTAATGAATGATAGTTTTATTTTGAGAATAAAGTTCATAATAAAATGCTGAATAATTTTAAAATGGGAATGGCTTAATATTGATTCTGTCAATAGATATAATTTGATTATTTTCAACTTGTATTAGTGTACTGAAATATTCTATTCCATTTGAAATTGAATCTCCCGTATTAGAATCAAGTATATAAAATTCAGCCTTTCCTTTTACTTCATAATTGTAATGATTATGGAATTTCCCTTCTTTATAATCAATATCCGAATGTATTATAATATTTTCAACTTGAACAAGTTTGCTCCCTTTATAAAAGTTACATTTCTTATCTTTAAATAATTCTCTAAGCTGTTTGCTTATTTCATCTTTGTTCATAGTTATATATTATCTTTTTTATTTGTTTATATTATCAAGTAACTTTTTAAGCTCATTTTGAAGCTCGAAGACGTTGTGGGTTTTAGCATATTCTTCAATTACCATTCTTATTGGTCTAAAATCAGATTCCCATTTGTTTGTATTATTAGTTATATATGTGTCTTCATCTCCAGCACCAAGCCAGCTCCATTTCTTTTGTGATTGCGATTTCGCTTTAGCTTGTGCATTAGCGTATGAATCCCATTCACTTGCTAATTTTGTGTAAGCTTCTTTAGCTTGATTAAATAAATTAGTTATTCCTAAATATTCTGCATAAGCAGCAATTAGCACTAAGTCACAAAGTCTATCTGTTACTTCTTTGGGAGCTGATATAAAATGAGTTCTATATGTTACTTTCATTGTGATAAAATATTTTACTTATCTGTTCCCAATAAGTAAGCTATTAATAAAAAACATTGGGGAACTTATAATCAAACTACTATCTGATTATCAATGCTCATAATTTCCTTGCAAATATATTAATATTATTCTTGTCAAATAAACATAAAAGGAATGAAAGTATATAAAACCCCGATTTTTAACAGTTCTAAAAGAATTAAGGACTTATATACTCTTCATACGGCTATATCTTTGGCTATTTACCAACTGCTATTTCCAGTATGGATTATAAGACTTAAGGTGATTCTAAAGTTTAAAAACTTATGGATTTGACCTGTTACTATAAGGCTGAAATGCCAAACATAAATAATCAGACTTTAGATATATCTGGAGTTTAAAATTTAGGTAGGACAAACTCAGATTTGGGTATATAAAGCTAACCTTGTTCTTGATTTGTCCTACCTGTAGTTTAGAAGCTTAAAGATTCATAAGTTTGCAATATTTCTTCCTGTCTTAATCCCAAGTATCTTTTAGTAATGGCAACAGAACTATGATTGAAAAGTTCCATGAGCTTTACTAATGCCAGCTCTGAATTTTCACTATTCATATTATAAACCTGCCTACCAAAAGTCTTTCTAAGTGAATGGCAGGAAAAATTCTTTATCTTTAGCCTGTACTTCTTTTTAACCTCTTTAAGAATGATATTTATTCTCTGAACTGAAAAGACTGTACCTTTCTGACTTATTAAGATAGGTGCATTTATTCCAACAGGATTTATATGCTCGTAACATTCTCTGATATGTTCCTGTAATTGGGGATTCAGTCTTATGATTCTTACCTTACCTGTCTTTTTCTCAATTACAGTAAATTCGTCTGTATCTAATATCTGCTTCCATCCTAAAGATAGAATATCTGAAATTCTCAATCCTGTAAAACAGCCAATAGCTATAAGAAGTGAGATTTTATAATTATCATCTTTCGCCAGTTTCCTGATAAGGTTCATTGCATCAGACCAGACAAGATAGTCTGCTGTTGTACTTGAATATTTAAGTGACATAATGTTCTGTTTTATAAGTAAATGAATAAGAGTGAATATTAATTTTTAGTTGGATTTACTAACTCGCTGATTTATAAAGAAACATTCACTAATTATCAAAGTGAATATTATAAAGTAAGGACACCCAACTAAAATATTGAGTGCCCTTGTTTATGCTACAGCATTCCTTCATCTGCAAAACTGTAGTATTCTGTATCTGAAAGGATGATATGGTCTAAAATCTTTATTCGCATAAAATTTGATGCTTCCCTTATCTGCTTTGTAAGCCTTATATCCTCTGGACTTGGCTTTAAATTTCCACTTGGGTGATTATGTGCCAAAATCAGAGCTACAGAATTAGTAAGTAATGCAGCTTGAAAAATAAGTCTTATGTCTGCAATTGTTTCAGAGATTCCACCCTCTGAAATTAGAGTATATCCTAAAATCTGGTTGGCTTGATTTAGGAACAGGACTTTGAAATATTCCTTGTAGCATATAGTTCCTTTCTTATATGTGGAAAGCATATATTTATAAGCATCCTCTGAGCAGGTTACTTTTTGCTGATTCTTGAATTTGGGGTTGTAGGAAAGCTTCACTTCTCCTACTTTATAATCTATATTCATAATATGTAATGTTTAATGGTTAGTAGAAATGAAAAAAGGACAACTAACTTAATAGCTGTCCTTTCTTCAATATTAGTAATATGTGTGTTATTTCTTGGAATAATGGTATCTCATAGAGAATATATAAACCTCTATTATGTCATCATGCACGGAGTAAACAATTCTATGCTCTGCATTGATTCTTCTTGACCATTTTCCTGCCAGTTCATATTTAAGCGGTTCTGGTTTTCCTATTCCTGTGTATGGGTGTGCGGCAATATCTTCCAATAAGTTTTTGATTTTATTCAATATTGCTTTGTTACCGCTTTGGGCAAAGTATAGGTATTCTTTTCTAGCCTGTTCTGATAATGTTATTCTGTACATGCTACACGTTTTAAGAAGTCCTCTATGCTTTCACCTTCATTCTGGGATATAGAATTACCGTTCTTAATATCCTCTTCACCTTTATGTATTGCTTCCATTGTATCGGGCGACGACATGATGTATTCCGTTTCCTTTAGCGAGTTATATTCATCCAGAGAAATCATTACTACTCCTTTGCCATTCCCACGATTGACAACTACAGTATCATAATCGTCAATGACCGCATCAATGTAGCTTTTTAAGTTGGCTCTTAAATCTGTGTAATTGGCTGTTCTCATAAATCCTCCTTTGTTATAATGCAAAGATATGTACTTATTTGCGTACTTACAAATATAAACGGTTAATTATTTGATATTTAAGAAAAGGACACTCATTAAGAATGCCCTTTTCTCTCTCAATCAATAAAGCTCATTTAATCAATGAACCATTTATATCTCTCATCACCATGTAAAGCTGAATTGATTCCTAAAGCCATTTCTGTAGCATTAAGAGAACGGTCTAAGAATGAATCAATATAGCTTGACTTGTTGGCTCCAGTGAGTAAATTATAGAATTTCCACATATTAAGCTCACTTCCAAAGCTACCAAAGTTTTCATCGTTGATGTATGCTTTTGCTACACTGTTTATCTGCGTATCAGTAAGCAACATTCTGGGTAATGCTTTCTGGTAGCCTGTTGGCAAGCATTGATAAAGTCGCATTCTACCTATTATCTGGCAGAACTGGTGTTCACTCATGGAAGTGTTGCCTAACTGCTGCATCAGATAAATATGTTTGGCAGGATTGTAGTTACTGAAAAGTTCCAATGCTGCACGATATAATTCTGTAGTATTGCTTACCCTTAAATCATCCTTGTAACCATCAGTAAAGATGCACATGTTACAGCAAACTTGATTTTTGAATCCGATAGCCAAACGGAAAAGTTCAGGAACTTTCTTTGAATATAGATTCATCTGGTTGTAAGCTCTTACTCCTACGATGGAGAGATTCAGCTTGTTTCCTCCTACCGTTTCATAGATAGTAGGAATATCAATGCTGAATGCTGCCCTTTCATAATAGATAGTCTTGTCAGATTCCAATAGTTGATTGGCTGGTTTATGGATAGCTTCTGGGATTCTGCCTTTGATAATGTGGCTTGCTCTGATTGTGGCTTGTTCCACCTTTTCACCACTGAAGAAAGACTGTGCTGCATCCTGTATTGTTTCCACAAACTGCGCATGATTGATTGTAAGTTCATTGTCTTTAGAGAACACTGGAGTAATGCAATCATTCTTTAAATGATTCAATGTTACTTCCTGTGTGTTGGCTTCGATAAAATGATTGGCTGGCTTTATTGGCTCATCTATGATAATGGTAGCTTCTTCTGCATATTCACCCAAATTCATTCTCTCATGATTTTGTGCCATAGCTGGCATGATAACTAAATTTCTCATAATGATAAATTGTTTAAATGATTATTGATTGAATTAATTCCAGAGCAATGAATCGCTCATGAAGCAATGAATTGCTTCGATTCCCTCTTGGTACGATTACAAATACTCTTGGTACGTTTATAGGTGTGATACGGTTAGGCTATTTATATTATCTATGTATTTGTGTATCATCCTATAAAGTCTATCAATGATGTGAGGTGAATAGTAAAATTTATAATGAATCTGGGGGTGGGTAGGTGTCTGCCAATTTTCATTTTTCCTTTGCTTGGTGTGAGGGGGTATAAGGTGGGGGTATGCCCCCTCTTGTAATTTAAATATCAAATTTCACCTAAAGCTAATTTTATAGATTTGATAGTCCGTAAACGTTTCAATTCTTGTATTCCCACTTTACGGTAAGCTCTTCCTAAAATAGGGTATTTATGTTCTATCTCAATTGTTTCAAGGTTGAAAGTCATAGGATTCTTCATTATTTCACAATACCGTTTGTGTAAATCTCTAAAGGTAGGTTCTTTAATTAAATCCTTAACAAACCTCTCTGGAGCAATATGCCATTTCCCTTTTGTTACAATCATTTTATTTTGCTCGTATGTATCTCTTAGAGATTTATCTGAATTATAAACAACATTCGTTATCAAGAAACTGTATAATTGTAGTTTCCCTATCATATCGTTAACAACGAACTTACCATCTTGATATGATAAGTATGATTCATTGCCAATTTTATGAATTTCACTGACCTGTTGTTTAATGGCTGATTCTGAAAGATTGGAACTATTAAGTAAATCAGCTCTTTCCTGTGCTGCTTTTATTTCATCCTGTATAGTATGTTCCATTTCTTCATAAGTAGTATAATGGTCTGTAGGTTTTGTATTAAATATATGAACTATTTTATTTCTGAAAGGATTGGTTTTGGTTCTTATTCTACCTGCTATCTGAGGTATATCCATATCAATGCTTACTAATGTATGCCTGTTTTGAACATTACTAACAACAAAACATATCCCTGATTCAGAATGAAAGTCCACACCTTCAAATGATTTTGAAGTTATAAAGTTGAACTTTTTGGATGTATCAGTTGAACTGGATATGGTATATCCTTTCAATGTCATTCTATTTTTATCATTATCTGCACATATAATCCTGTAATCATCTTCTGTTAGCTGTGTTTGTTTTAGTATGTCTTTTATCTCTCTAACACTATTGATAAAGAAATATGCTTCTTTACTTTCCTTACCGTTTACATTCAAAAATCCTTTTGTTTGATAAACCTTAATAAATTGTGCTGCAATCATATATGGTTTATCTGTATGATAAGGATAAATAGTTATATCATCAACCTCATTCCAGTCGGCAATATGTTCAGGTATTCCATTAAATATTGTAGGTTTCAAAACTTCTGGAATAGGTGTGGCAGAAATGAAACAATAAGATCTAAATTCCTTGAAGTGAGCAAGGACACCATCTATTGCCTTATTCCTGAATGAATACTGTTTAAGGAAATTATGATATTCATCAATTAATAATTTAAACTCCTTTGGATTGATAAATTCAACTAACTTATCTATTTTATCATAAGTACAAATTATTTTCTTTATTCCTGTAGTAGATAGGTAGTCTTTTAATTTCCGTTTAAGTTCATAGGTGAAATTCCCATATAAGCCAAACAGATTACTAATTACTGGACTTAATCCTGCTTTACGCTCACTTTTTTTCCAGAATTTCATATTTCCATTTATTCCTTTAACAGGGTAACATTTATTTTCTATAAGCTCTGTTGTTGGAACGGCTATAATATAGTTTTCGTTATTTGTAAGCGCAATAGTTGTTGCACCACAACCTGTTTTTACCTTATTAAAGATGCAATTATCAGGAAAATCATTCATAATAAGGAATCCATCTTTTTCTTGAATATCTAACTTGGTTGCCATATATTATTGTTTTTTAAGAAACTGTTAGCTCCAATACCAATAAATGAACAAAGGCTATGTCTAAAGTTCATAAAAGGTATAAATTGAGGTAGTTCTATAGGGCTGAAATGCCAAACTACAAAATTTGGAGTAGAGAAGCCCACCTGTCACATGGGCTTCAAATTAGTTAAGCAGCCTGTTTTTCTTGCATTTCACAAATAAATAATACTAATTCAGCAACCAAACAGTTCTCTTTCTCATGGCATTCACTCATCTTATATGTCGTTATGATTGATGCTGGAATTTTAGCCAATGCGTCAAGAACAGTTTCTAAATTAAACTGTCGGATAGTTGTATTAATGGAATTGATGGCATATCTTTTACCTTTTTCCTGCTTTCCAAAAACCATTTCAACCGATTCAATCAATTCTTCTGCTTCTTCTTCCGTTCTCTTTAATTCAGGAATATCCTTTACTTTTAAGCCCATAGCCAACTGCATTGTTTGAGTTTGTTTTAATTTTACATCAAAAAACAGCATGGCAGTATTCATAGGAATACTATGTTTCTTGGCAAAATTGTAAATTGAACTATAGGTCGGATTCTTAGATGCAATGGATGCAAAACCTAAAGATTCAACATTGTTTGGTTTACGGCTATAAAGTGTTGTGTTACCAATAGCCTGTCCGTACTCTTGTAGGGATTTAAATTGGTGTACTTCCACATTCTGTAAGGTATCATCTACTTCAAATCTCCAATAAGTGTCGGCAGTATCGCATGGAACATAAACATTTGGAGTATCTTTAGGGATGATATTTCCATTTGCATCTTTCAACTCTATTCCCTCATTCCAAAATATATCAGCATTTCCTAAATGGAAAATTACGTCCAGTATTTTCTCCTTATCAATAAGAGAAATCAGGTCTGCTTTATCTTTTGGTCTTTCCATATTATAGATGGAATATCCCAAAATAATGTTTTCTACTGTGCCATTGATATTGGCTTTTACTGTTTTATAAGTTACTTCTTGTTTCATTTCCTTATTATTATTGTTGTTTACTACTACGTTTTCGTTTTCAACTAAGTTTTTATTATCTGTCATATTATTATTTTTTTTAGTTTAACATTATAATCATCAAGCCTATGCGCACTTAGCTTTTTGATTGTACTGCAAAGGTAGGAGCAAAATAATGAAGCAAGAAGAAAAATAGAAGAAGAGGATTTAGGGAAACTAACGCTTTAGTTTTCCCTAAATATTAATATGTTAGAAATCAAGAGGATAATCAATATAGTTAGAAATGCTTGTTGGAGTAATATCTGTACATTTTTTATTTTATCAGCTATGCGTTTTCCTATATCATCAGGGTCTTTTATATATTCTCTTCCATTAATAAAAACTGTACCATATAATTTTATTTTGAACTTGTTCTTTGTTGTTATAGGTATAGGATTGTATTCCGTTAAATATGATTCTTCTGTTACAAAATTTCCCAAATACAGAAGTTTTCCAATAAATGTCATTTTGCTTGGATTCCGTACTTTTACATGGTTATCTAAGAAGTACCTGAACATCTTAACAAAAAGCTTTATCTTTTTAATTTCATGTTTATTCTTTTCATCTATGATTGTTTGATAGAACCTGTTATTTATTAAATTATTATTGGACTGTTGAATTAGTATCTCACAAAAATCTTTGAACGTTTTTATAAATACAGGATTTTTTAGGCTAATTCTCTTATCAGGTGAGGTAACGGTAATATTAACATCGTTACTATTTTCAATTAATGAAATGCACTCTTTACAGAAATCTGATATTGAATGTTCTTCTATATTTGTATCTTCATAGAAACAACTTTCTGTAAAATCTGTAATAAATAAAAACAACAGCCATAGTTTATCTGAATCCAGTTGGTAAATATTTATAGTAGATTTGATTTTTTCATTTTGGCTATATTCGTGATAGGCTTTTTGAAATGTTTCATTTAGAGTTTCGTATCTTGCTTTAAAAATGCTTTTAGCATGAATTGAAGCATTCAATTTGGAATATTCATCATTAAATTTTGGTAAGTGGCAATATCCCATAGCAACGAAAGTGATATATTCAAGATTTTCTTCTGTTAGTTCCATTGTTAATAATTATAGGTTTATATGCAAAAGTAAAAAAGAAAATCCCACTCACAATAACTGCAAGTGGGATAATCATTTTAAAGTAAATTCTTCATTGCATCGTCCATTTGTTCATTATCAAAGCTATCAAGGTATATTTGGGTAGTTGCTAAATCAGAATGCCCTAACGCTTCACTTATCAATGCTATGTTTACTCCAGATTTTTTAAGAACACTGGCAAATGAGTGGCGAGCAACATAGGTTGTAACGTTAGCTTCAACCCCAAGTTGTGCTGCAAGCAGTTTTAGGTTTTTATTGACTTTGCCAAGTAGCTTGTGTATTCTGTTCTGTTTCTGTAAGGCGGTTTTGTGAACCTTACTATCCAAAATCGGAAATAAATATCCTCTGCCTGTTTTTGAATATTTCTCTATTATCCGCATGGCTTCCTGTGGTATTCCTATCTTTATTTGTTTTCCTGTTTTCTGACGGGTATAATGCAGCCTACCACTTTGAATATTCTCATGTGTTAAATTAGCTATATCTGTAAAATTGATTCCACCACATAGATAGCTGAAAATAAAAATATCTTTACTCAACTCAATATACTGCCGCTTCCCCATAGGTTGAACTTCTGTTTTAAACTTCAGTACGTCAGTTTTAGCAATAGCTCTTTTTGGAGTTGTAGTATTGAACTTGTTGATTTTATATTCATTAAAAGGATAATCAGAAACTCGAGCACATTTGGCATTGATAGCTTTATTGTATGTACTCCGTAAGGTACGAAACATCAAACTGATAGTTGTATCTTTATTACCTTTAGAGCGTAACCACTTTTCATATTTAGTTAGCCATATAGTATCAATATCACTAAATGGAATATTAAGTTTTCCTTTAGTAAAAGTTTTAATAGAGTTTAAAGATGCCTTATATATAAGACGGTTTCCACATTTATCTTCACAAGCATATTGCTCTATTAAATTACAATAAAACTCCTCTACTGTTTTCAATGTAAACGTGACACAGTCTTTATTCAATAAGGTTGCAACGGTATAATCTTTCTGCTCACAAGTTAGCTGTAACATGCGCTGCTGAAATTCCATCTGCTTATTGAGAATAATTTTCTGAATATATTCCTTATTGGGACAACATGCTTTAAGTGTATTTTTCTTAAAGTCCCAATATTTAGGATTTATTGATATTCCTAAACTTTGGTATTTCTTTTTACCGTCTTTACAAATGCGAAGCATTAAAGGGTGTTCGCCATTAGATAAAATTTTAGATGTGTAACATACGACATTTACAGTTGCATTCATCGTTTTTTAGTTTAACTCTCGGTTTAACTCACATGGTTAAACTATAGGTAAAACCAGCTTATTTCAAAACAAAAAATCAGAAGCTTATATCAAATAAACTCCTGATTATCAACGAGAGCGGTAAGCGGGACTCGAACCCGTGACCCTTAGCTTGGGAAGCTAATGCTCTACCAACTGAGCTACTACCGCAGATGAATTGTCGAACAAAAGTAGGTCTTATTACACAAATAAGCAATAATAAAACCTACTTTTTTTCATCAATAATCTATTTTATCTAAAATTCCTGCCAGATATGCTATAGTTACTCCATAGTTTGTCATCGGGATGTTCTGCTTACGTGCTTGTTCTACACGGCTTAGCACATATTTACGATTAAACATGCAAGCTCCACAATGAATGATGAGATCATATTTACTTAAATCCTCAGGAAAATCTGTTCCAGAGACATGTTCAATCAGCAATCCTGATCCAAACTTTTTACGAAGCATATTGGGTATTTTTACCCTTCCAATATCTTCAGTTAGTGGGGCATGAGTACACGCTTCTGCTATCAAGATACGAGAATTTTCTGTCAGTCTTCCAATAGCATTTGCTCCCTCTATGAAATAATCAATGTCACCTTTATATTGGGCAAAGAGGACAGAGAAAGAAGTCAATCTACTTGCAGAACGCTTCTTTTCATATACAGTCTTGAAAACTTGGGAATCTGTAATAATGAGTTTTGGAGGATGTACTAATGCTTGAAGCATACAATCTATTTGATCTGTCGTACAACTCATTACGAGGCACTTCCTGTCAAGTAATTCACGAATTGTCTGGACTTGAGGAAGGATTAGTCTGCCTTTAGGGGCCTGAATATCTTGTGGCATAACGAGCATTACCGTATCTCCTTCTTCCACCAGTTTGCCAACAATCCCTCGCGACATTGTTTCATCAGGTAATTTAGCAATCAGACTACGACGGATATCTTCCATTCCCTGTTTAGTACAGGCACTTACTCCAAGGGGAACCTGTCCACATTTTTTTTCTATCGAACGAATAGTAGAAGTAACATCTGTCAGCAAATCTGCTTTATTCAATATCCATATTACTGGAATATTTTTCTCTTTCAACAAACGACTCCATTCAAGTTCTTTCTCTATATCATCTCCTGTGCACACTAATAATGCAATGTCAGTGCGATCCATAGCACGCATAGTCTGCTGGATACGAAGTGCTCCCAGTTCGCCTTCATCATCAAGTCCTGCGGTATCAATGAAAACACACGGACCTATTCCATGTATTTCCATTGCTTTATATACAGGATCAGTGGTTGTTCCTGCTATGTCCGAAACCAGAGCTACTTCCTGATTTGTAAGGGCGTTAATCAGCGATGACTTTCCACTATTGCGTTTACCAAATAGCCCGATATGCAGGCGGTTGGCACGAGGTGTTTCTTGCATAAAATTCAAACTTTATTAATTAGAATCTGAAATCTCGTTGTCCCTCGGAAATACGTTCCAGATTTTCCAAAGCACGACGACGGATAGCAGGATTAGGAATCTGCTCCATCTGTTCACGGATCATTTTCACACCCAATTCACGCGTTTCTGGAGAAGCATAATCTTCCAAATATTCCTGTAGTGTCATCAGCGCATTTGGAGCACAACAATTGGCTATTTGTCCGGTTTTTACCAGCGACATGAAACGATCTCCCGTACGACCTTCCCGATAACACGCTGTGCAGAAGCTGGGGATATACCCTAATCTCAACAGCCAGAATACTATTTCATCAAGAGTACGGCGATCGCTTACATCAAACTGTGCTGAATTTTCTTCGGGAGTTTCTTCGTGTACATATCCACCAACACTTGTACGTGAACCTCCACTAAGTTGAGAAACTCCTAATGCCAATACTTTTTCTCGTGAGCGTTGAGATTCGCGAGTAGAAACAATCATACCAGTATAAGGAACGCTGATACGGATCACAGCCACAATTTTCTGGAAGATCTCATCTGAAATAGCATTTTCAAAATCGGATGCATTGATGTCATCGGCCGAACAGATACGCGGAACACTAATAGTATGAGGTCCTACTCCGTATGTAGCTTCTAAGTGTTCAGCATGCATCAACATACCAACAAAATCGTACCGATATGTATTAAGTCCGAATAGTACTCCTATTCCTACATCATCGATACCTCCCTGCATAGCGCGGTCCATTGCCTCTGTATGATATGCATAATTACTTTTGGGTCCGCGTGGATGAAGTTTTTCGTAGTTCTCTTTATGATAAGTTTCCTGAAACAAAATATAAGTTCCAATTCCTGCATCGTGCAAACGACGGTAATTTTCGACTGTTGTTGCAGCTATATTTACATTCACACGACGGATAGCTCCATTTTTATGCTTAATGCTGTAAATGGTCTTTATAGATTCCAGGATATATTCTATCGGATTATGCAGCGGATCTTCACCAGCCTCGATAGCAAGACGTTTATGTCCCATATCTTGCAATGCAATGACTTCCTGGCGAATCTCATCCTGAGTAAGCTTCTTGCGGGCAATCGACTTGTTTTTGATGTGGTAAGGACAGTATACGCAACTGTTTACACAGTAGTTTGACAAATAAAGCGGAGCAAACATAACAATACGGTTACCGTAAAAGCGCTGTTTGATCTCGCGTGCCAGTGCATATATTTCTTCCAACAAATCATTGTCGTCACATTCCAACAGAACGGCAGCTTCACGATGAGAAAGCCCTTTACAGTCGCGAGCTTTATCTATGATAGAACGAATCAACTCACGATTGTCTTTGTTGGCTTTTGCATAATCCAGTGTAGCCATGATTTCATCGTGATTGATGAATTCTTCTGCATGAGGTGAATCTATTTTATACATAATTGACTTTATATTTAATAATAAAACGATGTTTAGTATGCGTTGTAATCTCCTCGGCCTTTATCTATGACATATCCTATTACTTTCAGTCGCTGTTCCAACAGAAGAAGTCCTTCGGCTGCTTCAGCACCTAGAGAAGCCTTATTATCGTATAAGGAATATTTACTCCGTTGTATGACAGGAGAGAGGTTAGGCATTACCACATTAGCTCCTGCCAATATGCCTTTTTCTCGTCCTTCTGGAGAAAGGGTAGCAAGTGCTGTTGTAGAAGGAATTAAAGCATGAGGATGCATCAGACGGAAAATGGAGAGTAGGAGCAGTGTCTGGTTCAAACTTCCCGAAGGCATCATTGCAAAAGGAGTATCATGATGTGGAAGAAACGGTCCAATACCGATCATTTCTGGTTGAAGGTTTTCGATATAAAGGATATCTTCTATCAAATTATCAATAGTCTGATATGGGCTTCCTACCATAATCCCTGTTCCAGTCTGGAAACCAATACGCTTCAAGTCTGCCAGACACCTCAGACGGTTGGACAAAGACATAGCTTCAGGGTGAAGCTTGCGATAATGAAGCTCGTTATGCGTTTCGTGACGAAGTAAATATCTGTTAGCTCCAGCCTGGAAAAAACGTTCGTATACAGATGTTTCTTTTTCTCCTAATGAAAGTGTAATTGCTACGTCTGGAAACTCTTTTCGAATAGAGGCTACAGTACGTATAATCATTTCATCATCATTCATTTCTCCTCCCTGAAGAACAAACGTCCGGAATCCCAGTTCATAACCATGTCGGCAGCATGCCAGAATTGTTTCTTCATCCAAATGATAGCGTTCTATCAGATGATTACTACGCCGGATACCACAATAGTAGCAGTCATTCTTACACCGGTTGCCAACTTCAATAAGTCCCCGGATAAAAATCCGGTTTCCAAAGCTAGCATGTGAAACTTCTCTTGCAAGAGCATTAATATAGGATAAATCCTTATCATTACACTGACTCAATAAGATACGAAATTCATCGGGAGCCAGTGTATGCTCCCGATGAAGACGTTCTATTAAACTTCTCATAAGGTAGAGAAGAGATTATTCTTCTTTATAATTTTCATATTTCAGCGTACGCTTCAGCAAATCTTGATTCAACTGGCGTTTTCCTGAAACAGAATCATTATAAGCACTTGGTCCTGTTACACATCCTCCTTCGCATGCCATCATTTCGATGAATTGGGCATCCACTTTTCCTGTCTTAGCCCATGCACGCATCTGTCCGATACTCTTCTTGTTGAAGTCTGAGAACTGCAGCATCTTTATACCATCTGCCTTAGGACCCAAATATGACTTAACTGCTCCTGCAACACCACCAGCCTGTGCAAAGCCATGGGCTTCACAAACAGATTCATAGGCAACCTTATACGGGTTGGCTTGAGCCAGTTCAATACCTAATCCACGGAATACTGAGTGTAATTCTTCGAATGTCATTACGTAGTCTACACACTCATCACGCTGTGCTTCTTTACGCTTTGCAATACACGGACCTATAAAAACAACTTTTGCTTCCGGATATTTCTTTTTGGCAATACGTGAAGCATAATACATAGGAGAGCCTGTACCTGACACATAAGGCTTCATAGCAGGAATATGCTTGTTTACTAGCTCAATATATGAAGGACAGCATGAGGTTGTCATAAACTTTTGTCCTTCCTCCAGCTTTTCAAGTAATTCGTGTGCCTCATTGCTTGTTGTCTGCATAGCTCCTTCGGCAACTTCTATTACATCAGCAAAGCCTACCTCTTTCAAAGCTCCGTAAACCTGGTCGACAGTTGCATCGAACTGTCCCAGTACAGAAGGAGCCGGAATTGCAACCACCTGTTCACCACGGCGTATTGCTTCCAACACATCGAACACCTGAGATATCTCGAAAATTGCACCAAACGGACATGCATTCAAACACTTTCCGCAATAAATACATTTACTTTCGTCTATGTGCTCTATATTATTTTCATCTTTGCTGATTGCTTTTACCGGACATGCTTCTTCACAAGGTACCGGAATATATACAATCGCATGATAAGGACAACTTTTATGACAAATACCACAGCTGATACAAGTATCATGATCAATATGTGCCTGTCCTGTTTTCTTGTCGAAATGTACAGCTCCTTTCGGGCAGTTCATATAGCAGCTTCTGGCCACACAACCACGGCACAGATTACTTACTTCATAATTAACCTGTACACAAGAAGAGCATGCTTCATCTATAACACACAGAATATTTTCTTTAAGTTTGTTTCTACGGTCCAATGCCTGACGGGCATATTCCGATAGAGGAGTCAGTTCATCCGTTTCATCAGACATATCCCAGCCCAGCAACGGAAGTGACTTATATTTCGTTACGGCGCGTTCTTTATGAATACAGCAGCGTCCTACAGGTTGAGAACGGCGAGGACTGAATTCCAAAGGAACACGATCTATTTTTTCAACTAGCTGGTTTTCCTTCCACAAAGCGACCAGTTTTTCCAATAGCTTGTGGCGTACAATCATTACGTTGTTTGATGCCATAACAAAGTTAGGTTAAAAAGTTAGGTTATTTAGTTTAGTTATCCTTAATATATAAAAATTTATTTTTCTTCTGCTGCTCGTAAAATGAGCGTAGTTGCTCCAAGAGTAAAAATGGCTCCGTCTTCTATACGTACACGATCTTTGGGACCTAAAAGTTCATTCATCAGGAAAGTTCCCGTTATGCTGTCATTATCCCGTAGGGTATATACGATTTTACCTTGTTTGTTTTGCTTTACATTCAGCACGCAATGCCGGCGATCCATGCTTGGATCATTTGTTTCTACAGGAATATCAATTTCATTCCCTTTACTACGGCGACCTATTATATTATCACCTTCATGCAAAGGGAGCACTTGTTTATAGCCGAAAACATTTTCTATAGCTATCACGTTGCCAAAATCTTGCGTTCCTTCTCTCTCATCAACGACTTCTTCACGACGGGAACCTGCACTCAGTTTGGATTTTCCAATACGGATACCAAATTGTTTTTTACAATTATCGCATACGAATACCAATGACTGACCTTCTTCGTATTTTGTTTCATCAAATTGTATGTAGTTGTCACACTTCGGACATCTGACTCTTTTCATAATGTGATTATTCTCGGTTTATTTAGTTGTAAGCACCCATGCTGACGCAAAATCTGCATTTTTCTTCAATTCTTTAATCTGTTTATATGCATCAGTCTGATTAGTATATCGGTTGATTGCAACACGGAAACGTCCGTCCGATTCCAGAATTTGCGCTTCCTTATAACCTTTTTGCTGCATTTGTTTTACGACTTGCATTGCGTCGCTATTTGTTGCCAGACTTGCAACTATAATATAACTGCCAGCTTTTGTAGTCGCTTTTTGCAGCACTTTATTAGCTGCAGGAGTCTTTTTTTCTACAGGTTGCTTCATATCCTTTACAACATGTGCTGCCGGCTTTGCCGATGGAGCTGCAACTTTTTCAATTTTCACAGCAACCGGTTTCAGTGTATTGATATTATTCTTTACAGATTGCTTTTTTACTGTTTTTTGTTTCTTTTCCTGTTGCTGAACAGAAGGAGAGACCGTAATAATACTTGATGCCATAGAATGATTTTTAATAGCATCAAATAATCCAGTCGAACCTAAAGAAGCATATTCAGCATCATCCAAGTAGGTGTTTTCCACTGGAATAGAAAACAAGAAAAACAATAATATTGCAGCTGCTATTGCTACTATGTTCTTACTCCATCTGCGATAATGAAAGGACGAACGGCGTGTACTGGTCTTTACCGTGCGGGGCATAGCATATTCGACCAAAGGTTTCTCCTGAGGTACATTCTCTGGTGACAACTTTGGAAATGTGAATCCTTGAAGTCCATATAATGAAGGTGTAAAGAAACCATTTGCTTCCGGTTCAAATTCATATACTCCGTTCATATTATAATACAACGTACCTACATTGTTCAAATATATATGTCCGTATCGGTAAATATCTTCTTTCAGTTTCTGTACGAGCTTTTCTATCTTGCGGGTTGCATCAGGAAAATCCGTATTATATGCTTGCATATAAGACTGTACAAGCAAACCGTCATTCATGACAAGTTGAGGATTAAAGCCGATTGTACGTGCCGGCGGACAAAACTCTCCCGTATCTTCGTTGTATACACACGAACGATAGTGAGCTATAAAGCCTCCCAGACCAGGAACAATCACGCAATCGTTCTCCAGGAGTAATACTTCAATATGTTTTGCTAATTCAATCATAATGCAAAGATATGATTTTTTCTCTAATATTTACATTACTTTTCTTGTATTTTGTCTGAAAAGAAATGCGCGTACAATCTATATAAACTAATAAACTGCTTATAAAAACATCACTTCTTATCTAAGAAACCGTAATAAAGTAAACATAATCAGTAATCGAGGTAAGTATTATATCCTGAAATAGGGTATCTTTGCCATCAAAATCAAAATCAGTAATGAATAGAATAACCAATATAAGAAAAACAATTGTTTTTGCAGGCTTTTTGAACCTGATCTGTACCCCAGGGATGTCGCAAGAACAAAAACATGATACAATTCGTGCAAGCAAAGTTTATGAAATAGGAGAGGTAGTGGTTACAGGAAGCCGTAACGAGACAGATGTACGCCATCTTTCACAAACAGTTTCCGTAATCAACCGCATCGACATAGAACATGCCATGCAACCCTCTTTATTACCTGTACTTACCGAACAAATTCCTGGACTGTTTGTCACCTCAAGAGGTATCATGGGATATGGGGTTTCAACTGGTGCTGCCGGAGGTATTTCGCTGCGTGGTCTAAGTGGCGGAACAGGCAGATTAATGGTTATGATTGACGGTCATCCACAATATGCCGGTATATTCGGTCACCCTATAGCAGATGCTTACCAATCATTTCTTGCCGATAGGGTAGAAGTTCTAAGAGGTCCGGCATCTGTACTCTATGGCTCCAATGCAATGGGTGGCGTAATAAATATTGTCACCCGCAAAATGCATGACAACGGTGTAAATACTAGTATTCACATGGGATATGGTTCTTACAACACATTGGAATCAGAATTCACCAGCCGTATTCGTAAAGGACGTTTTTCCAGTGTAGTGTCAGGTTCGTATAATCGTACAGACGGACATCGTGATAATATGGAGTTCGAACAATACGGGGGGTATGCAAAATTAGGCTATGAAATGACCGGCAACTGGAATTTGCGAGGAGATATAAATATAACCCATTTCAATGCATCATATCCGGGACCGATAACGGCTCCGTTGCTCGACGGTGACCAGCGTATTACGAGAGGGGTAACTTCATTCGCTATTGAAAACAACTATGAACAGACATCCGGAGGTCTGAGCTTTTTTTACAATTGGGGAAAACATTGGATTAACGACGGATATACTCCTTCGAAAGAAGAGAAACCTCAGGATGGGCGTTTTAACTCACGGGATAATATGATGGGAGTTTCACTCTATCAGAGTATGCAGTTTTTTAAGGGAAACCGAATAACAGCAGGGGTCGACTGGTTTCGATACGGAGGTAAGGCTTGGAATAAATATGTAAGTGGAGAGCATATAGGTACAACATCAGATCTGGTAAACAAGCATGAAAACGAATTGGCTGGCTATGTTGATCTGCGCCAAAATATAGGAACTTGGCTGACTTTTAATGCCGGACTTCGCGCAGATCATCATTCACGTGTTGGATTGGAATGGGTGCCACAAGCAGGACTGGCTTTTCATTTGCCCCATACGATCGAAATGAAAGCTTCTGCATCGAAGGGCTTCCGTTACCCAATTCTACGGGAGATGTATATGTTTCCGCCACAGAACCCCGATTTACAACCGGAATCCATGTGGAATTATGAATTGGCTTTTTCGCAACAATTGCTGAACGGCAGATTAACTTATGGAGTAAACTTGTTTTACATTGACGGGAAAAATCTTATTGAAACTCTTCCCAATCCCAATGGTAGTGGTATGCTAAATCAGAATTCCGGCGAAATAGAAAATTCCGGAATAGAACTACAAGCAGCCTGGCGTATCAGTCAATATTGGTCTGTCGACGGGAATTATAGTTATCTGCATATGAAAAATCCTGTTTTGGCAGCCCCAAAGCACAAGCTTTATACCGGAGCTAACTTTAACTATAGACATTGGAATATATCTACTGGCATACAATATATTTCCGGACTTTATACACAAACCGATCCAATTAAAACAGAAGAATTTGTTTTATGGAACATACGGGCTTCATATCAAGCTTGCCGTTGGTTGAATATCTGGGCACGCGGTGAGAACTTGCTGGCGCAAAAATATGAGATTAATGCAGGATATCCGATGCCACGGGCAACAGTTATGGCTGGAATAAATATCAGTTTTTAAAGACCGACTATAAAAGATCTTCATCACTCCATAAATCCAGCATATCATTTACTCCCCAATACCAGCGTACAAGACTGGCATAAGCATTATTATGCCGATAGAACGAAGATGGTACTGTATTACCACGCATTGTATAAACTGATGCTGCCGGAATTAAATTTTCAGACGTTATAAGCTGTTCCGTATAATGAGATTCATAACCACGCAGCATCAGTTTCCGGTAATTCATTTGACGATAACCAGTACATATTCGCGAATCGGTCACTGTAAAATTAAAAGGAAAGATATCGGCCATTTCATAGGCAGTTCCCCCACGACGTGCGGTTATAGAGTGTGAAAGCAGGAGCATTCCCCCACATTCGGCCAGCAGTTTGCCCCCATTCTCAATATAGTTGCGAAGCTGTCCGAATAATCGTTTCCGGCGATATAGCTGACGTGCAAACAATTCCGGATATCCTCCTGGAATATAAACCAGATCAGCTTCCGGAAGGTCACTGCCATATATAGGACTAAAATAGGTAATTTGCCCGTTTCGTGACAAGGAATCAATCGTTTCACGCGATAAAAAACAAAAGGCCGGATCGCGTGCGATAGCTATACGTAACTTTTTACTGTTTGTTATCGGTCTGTTTTCTAACTCCGAATCAGATGTGTAAGGAAGAATATGCTGACAGGGGAAAATGCGTTCACATAAACTTAACAACTTATCTACATTCACATATTTGTCCACTAGAGAAGCGATCTGGTCTATTTGTTCGTCTATAGAACGCCTGGCAGTCAGTGTCAAGCCAGAATGGCGGGAAGGCAATTTAAAATCATCTATTATAGGTAAATATCCCAGACATTCTACACCTGCATCGACGCAAGCTTCACGCAACAAATTTAAATGAACGGATGAAGCAACCTGATTAAAAATAACACCTGCTACATGAACCAAATTCTTGAAATGTTTGAATCCATACAATACAGGCGCTACTGAATATGCAGTTGCACGTGCGTTGACCACTAATATTACGGGTATCTTCAATAATCGCGCAATATGAGCATTACTCCCTTGCATACGATTATAGCCATCAAAGAGTCCCATGCTCCCCTCAGTTATACATGCATCTGCCTTTTCTGCATATTTATTATAAACAGACTGGATATGACTGTCGGATGCCAGCCAGGCATCCAGATTTACAGAATCGTAACCAGCAGCAATGGAATGATACTGAGTATCTATGCAGTCAGTGCCACATTTAAATGTTTGTGTACGCAATCCCCTTTGCTGCAAAACACGCAACAATCCCAGCGTAAAAGTAGTTTTTCCGCTTCCAGATACAGGAGATGCTATCAATAATTGTGGTTTCATGCTAGTTACGGTTGATAAAATCGGGCACAAAGATAGGGAGAACTCATGAATTTCCGTATTTTTGCAAACAAGAAAATAACAATCAATGAGAACAATAGTTATAACTGGCGGAGCCAAAGGGATAGGGCGCTGCCTGGTAGAGTATTTTGCATCGCATGGTAATGCAGTCTATTTTATAGATATGGATGCGGATGCCGTTGCGACTGTAACGGAAAAATTATGTGCCAAACAAATGAATGTTTATGGCTTTACAGGAGATATTGCCGACGAACAAGTATTGCAAAAGTTTGCGGCGAGAGTGATAGAAGAAACTCCACAAGGAATACATTGCCTGATAAATAATGCTTGCTTGATGAAAGGAGGAATCCTCAGCGGATGTAGTTACGATGATTTCTTGTATGTACAGCGCGTCGGTGTTGCAGCTCCTTATCTGCTTAGCAAACTCTTCATGCATCATTTTGCCGGTGTTGGTTCCATCGTAAACCTTTCCTCAACCCGTGCGTTTCAGTCACAGTCCGATACAGAAGCTTATACAGCAGCTAAAGGAGGGATTACCGCACTGACCCATGCGCTTGCCGTAAGCCTCGCCGGCATAGCCCGTGTCAATGCTATTGCACCGGGATGGATTGATACAGGTAAGTTCCACGACGAAAGTTATGTTCCCGACTACACTGAAGGAGATATCATGCAACATCCGTCACAACGGGTAGGAGAGCCTGAAGATATCGCCCGTGCTGTAGAGTTTCTCTGCGACGAACGCAATTCTTTCATCAACGGACAATGCCTGACCATCGACGGCGGAATGAGTAAGCTGATGGTTTATCACAACGACTACGGCTGGAGAAAAGAATAAAACTTGTATTAATTATTTCATAAAGATTCTTATGCTATTACAATTATTATTTGTCCTTGTGGCGATAATTATCGGTGCAAGAGTAGGCGGTATCGGACTGGGAATATTGGGCGGACTTGGTCTTGCTGTGCTGACCTTTGTATTCGGACTTCAACCCACTGCACCTCCGATAGATGTAATGCTTATGATTGTTGCTGTCATTGCGGCAGCAAGTTGTATGCAAGCAGCAGGCGGACTGGACCTGATGGTGAAGTGGGCAGAGAAGATTTTGCGAAAGAACCCGCATCATATTACATTGCTAAGCCCGTTTGTGACTTACTTTTTTACCTTTTTTGCAGGAACAGGACATGTGGCTTATTCTGTTCTTCCCGTTATTGCCGAGGTTGCCAAAGATACAGGTATTCGTCCTGAACGTCCGCTGGGTATCGCAGTTATCGCTTCGCAGCAGGCTATTACTGCCAGCCCGATATCGGCAGCAACGGTTGCTATGCTCAGTATGCTTGCCGGATATAACATTTCGCTGTTCGATATCCTGAAGATTTCTATTCCCTGTACGCTGGCTGGAGTTCTTCTCGGTGCACTGTATTCGATGAAAGTCGGCAAAGAACTGAAAGATGACCCTGAATATCAAAGACGACTGGCAGCTGGTGAAATTTCCGGTGATGGTTATCATACCACAGAAGTGGCAAGTCATGGTAAGGCACTTACTTCTGTCATTCTCTTTTTGGCTGCCACGATAGGAATTGTTTTATTCGGATCTATCGACGGACTCCGCCCGACATTTACAACAGCTCAAGGTGAAGTTCAAATGGAGATGTCACACATTATCGAAGTGTTGATGCTTTCTGCCGCCTCACTCATTTTGCTATTCACAAAAACAGATGGTATCAAGGCGGCAAAAGGTTCTGTTTTCAATGCAGGAATGCAGGCCGTAGTTGCAATTTTTGGTATCGCATGGATGGGAGATACCTTCATCGCAGGAAACATGGAAGTTATGAAAGAGAATATTTTCGGCCTTGTTACCGATATGCCTTGGCTGTTTGGTGTGGCCTTGTTCCTGATGTCCATCTTGTTGTTCAGTCAGGCAGCTACCGTTCGTTCTCTGTTACCGCTCGGCATAGCACTAGGCATTTCTCCTTATATGCTTATCGCGCTTTTCCCAGCTGTGAACGGTTATTTTTTCCTGCCCAACTATCCGACAGTGATAGCCGCCATAAACTTTGATACTACCGGAACGACACGAATAGGCAAATATCTGCTGAACCATTCGTTTATGATGCCCGGACTGATAGCCACCATTGTATCGGTTGTACTGGGTATTGTGTGGGTTTCGATGATGTAATAATTAAACCATTTAAATCTGAATATATGAAAAAAATCGTTCAATCTTCTGTCTTATATCTTTTGACTTTATTTTTGGGTAGCTGTGCTCCCAAAGTTCTAACAGAGATAAAAAGTACTCATACTCCTATTGTAACAGCACAAGAAGTTCACTTATATGAAGTAGGTGATTCTGTTCCGCAATCTGCCAAACTGATTGGTAGGGTAAAAGTTTTAGATTCCGGTCTGAGTACCCAATGCCAGTACGATCAGGTAATAGCACTGGCAAAAAAAGAAACGGCACAAAGCGGTGGAAACGCACTTGCACTGACAGAGCATCGGAAGCCGTCGATATGGAGCAGTTGCCACCAGATTGCCGGAAATATGCTATTAATTGATGAAACCAAGACGCATGAAATTTATACAAGGGTTGTAACTCCTGCTTGGGATTCGAAAGAATGCAATTGCGATGAGCCGTCCCATTTCAGACACAATACATTCTATGCCAACATCGGCTATTCCTGCATTGTCAGCAAATTTTATATGCCATTAGATGCAACAGGACATCCTAAGCGGGGTATAGACTGGATGGCTGGTTACGACTGGATGACGGAAAGTGGATTCGGAGCCGGATTGATGTATTCCGGTTATAAATCATCGTATTCACTGTCTGACATAGATTTTGCAGTCAAGTTGGCATACATAGCTCCGCAGTTTGTGATGAAACAGCGGTTTCGCCAATGGTCGATAGAAGAAAAGCTTGGCATCGGATATTTCAATTATCGGGAATCTGTAAAAGGCAGTGGAAGTGTTTCCGCTTCAGGTGTAGGGTATAATTTTTTGCTCGGTACAGAGTATCATGTGTCCGATCTTATTGGGATAGGGGCTAACATTGGCTATGTTTCTGGTTCACTTCCTGAAGATAAGTTTGGTAATTCGAATGACGAAGACGGAAGCACCGGTATCTTCCGCCTTCACTTCAACGTCGGACTGAGATTCCACTTTTAATATCTCATCGGATAATTCCCGTATCACTGTCCTTCAACTGAATAGTTTTATTGACCGTCCGGTATTTACGTCCTTTGTGTAACCTCCATGTAACTGTCAGACTGACGAGATTACAGATGTCCGTGCTGTAAAGAGCTGTCGATTTCTGAAGATTGCGGTTCAAGATATCTGTTTCGAACATCTTATACCTCTGCATCAATGGCAGTTGCCAGGCAAGAGAAAACTGGCAGGATTTATACTGATAGGAGCCTTTCAGCAGGATGCTGTTTCCGTTATATCCCTTAGATTCTCCTTCCAAGAAACGCCATCCGTTGTCGGCATATGCCTGAAGCGAAAAGTTTCCCAGATAAGCGTGAACATTTCCCGTCAGAAAATAAGAAGTATAACAGTGAGTGTAGTCATATCCGAAGTTGGAACAACGGAACAATCCGCCGTATAAGGCTACGGAAAGTTTATCGGGCAGCAACCAATAATTGACATATCCTGCTGTCTGCAAGGCATCTATTTCTTTCTGGTTGCGCTGGGTATAGATAAACTGATCGTCTGCCGTCCGTTCGTACACCGCCATGTTCGGGCGATGACATATCTTATAAAAGCCTTCGATGTATGCCTGTAAGCGGGCCTCGGAATACGATAGTCTGAGAGTGTGATATGTTTCTCTGTTGGGCTTGAGGTCAGGACTTCCGGCAGTCCATTCCATGCTGTTGGTACGGATCATAGCATCGCTGATCATGGCTATGCGGGAAGTACGCTCGTTCGACTGGAAATTATAGCTTACTTGCAGTGCATTGGTGAAATCATAGCTCAGTGCAGCTTTAGGACAAAACGTCCAGTAGTCGTACGTATGCTCCTGTTGGCGGTAGTGCAGGTAGCTTGCACCTACGCCTGCCGAATAACGTAGTTTACCCCAATAGCCTTTTATCTCGGAAAACAGATAGAAGCGGTTGTTGTGCATCAGGGTAAGCGAAGAAACATCGCCCGTATACGTATTGTTCGTGTATTTCTGACTGTAATTGATACCAGCAGAAAGGGTAAAAGGTTTCAACTTATTCTCGTAGATAGCTTCACTCATCAGAGAATAAGTCTTTCCGTCTACATTGTATCGGTAGGGAGAGCCTTCATTGTAACTGGTAGAGGAATTTGTATCAATATAAGTACCTACAGCATTCAGCGTGACCGACTGTCTGGGGGTAAGCTGCTGGAAATAATATAGGTCGAGAACCGGACTTCCCGTCCGGCTGTTGTCTTGTTGGGTAGCGACGTACTCATTCGTCCCGTCCACTACATTTTTCCGATTGAAGTCGCCTGGTACGTGACTGAAATCACCACTGAGCGATGCTTGAAATACATAACGGGTAGAATCAGCTAAATTGTAGGTCAGCTTCACACGATTATTGAATCTCCGGCTGCGTGATGCAATATCGTTACGTTGAATGGTATAGACTGATCCATCATTCAAGTGATAAAAGGCTGTTTCCTCCATCCGATTGCCGTCAAAATCCTTATATCCGAAATCATAGTTCAACGAAAGTTCGCTTTTTCCCGTATTCCACTTACCATAGACTGTATAGTTCCCGTTTTTAGCATTCAGTGACTGACTCAGGGATGTGCCGACTGTGTATCCACTGGTTGCGCGCCGTGTCGTAATATCGATAACATAAGCGACACCATCACCATAACGGACACCGGGATTGTCAATGAAATCTATCTTACGGATGCTTTTCGGATCGAGTGATAACATCTCGGCTTGATCTACAATAATGCCGTTGATACGTAACTGTACGCTTCCTTTATTGTCGATAGTAGATACATTACGGGCATCTTCATCGATACGGATATTGGGCAGACTGAGTTTCTGCAAGACACTATATCCTGAACTGGACGCTTCTTTCTGAGCATCAGAAGGGTAGAGCAGCAGGCCGTCTGTTTTATGAACAATCCGTGCAGCTTTTACTTCCACTTCTCCCAGTTCGATACTTTGCTCGGCTGTCTGTGCAGATGCTGCAAGCGAGAAAAGAATAAATGTGATACCGGCGCAGGCTTTTCGGGCAGCCCGACTAATGCCATATACCAAGGAATCCTCTACAGAGGCATTACCTTGAAACTGATTTGTTAGCCATTCCATTTGTTTCTGTTTTGATGTTTCGGAAACAAATGTAGAGGGTAGAGATAAATGACAGCCAGAACAAACACTGACATTTGTCTGACATTTCAGTGTCAGTTTTATATCTTATTGATTTCCAGTGAATAGTTCCGACCTCTGTCTGCTACGATTTTCAGATTTGTATGCTCTTCTACTATTGGCTTCAGCCTGCGAATAAGCGTGTAAAGCGTATCATTGGCATCCTCTTTCTTGGGCCAGAGTGCTGCGCAAATGTCCTCTTTAGTCAGTGAATGTGACGGAGCATTCCAGAATAACAACATGAGCTGCTGTTGCATTGGAGTAAAGCGGATAGGAGTGTGTGCCGCCGTATAAAACCGCTGGTCCACCTCCGAATAAACCAATCCTCCAAAACCGGTGACAGCTTCCGAACCTTCTTGTTTCTTTCTCAGATAGAGCCACGACAGCATCGCCCAAAGGAAAGCCGAAATCATGCAGGCAGCCGGAATGCGCTGATCCGACATACCCAATATACTGGCAACCGACAAGCGGGCATATCCTTTTAAGGCAAGTGTTTCTCCTGCATGTTTATCCTTTACTATCAGCGTATCGCTACAAATGGCTTGATCACCCAAAGAATTATTTTGAAAATCACTATCTACCACATCGAATGTAATAAATGCCGCCTGCTGAAGACGTTTATCTTTCAGGTAACGGCAAAACCGTTCATCGGAAACAGCAATCAGTACCTGTCCGCCTGAAGTCTTGCGAAGTTGTTTGTACGCCCTGATTGTATCTTGAGTAATGATATAATCTTTTCTCTCTTTGAGGGTTTGTGCCAAAGCCTGATTCAAATCGGCTGTTATTTCATTCCTAGCCTTACAATAATTGTGACGGCCAGCCAGCAAAGAAGTCAGCATAAGTGTCAGAAATACGGCAACGGATAGTAGTTTGCAGTTCATAAAATCAGATTTTATTTCTGACAAATGTAACAAATTTTATGCTAAAACGAGAATCATCCACCTATTATATTCCGATATTCGTTCGGTGTCATTCCCGTAGCTTTTTTAAATACTCGGGTAAAATGCTGAGGATATTGAAAACCAAGTTGATATGCAACCTGGCTGATTGAATGAGCCGGAATGAGCAATTGTACCTTTGCTATGCCGACAATTTTATCCTGTATATACTCTAATGCAGTTTTTCCTGTTTCTTTTTTAATAAGATCACCAAAATAATTCGTCGAAAGACAAAGCTCGCTTGCACAATATTTTACTGTAGGCAATCCTTTTTGCATGGCATTGTCACCTGCAAAATACTGGTCGAGGAGCTTTTCAAAACGTGTCAGAATATCGCGGTGAGCATCTTGTCGGGTGATAAACTGTCGTTCGTAAAAGCGCAGGCAATAGTTTAGCAATAATTCAATATGATTAGCAATCAGCCGCTTGCTCATCCGATCGATAGAATGTTGTAATTCCTCCTGAATCTTTATCAGACAATCTATAAATGTATGACGCTCTTGTTCCGAGAGATGCAAGGCTTCGTTCACTTCATAAGAAAAGAATGTATATTCACTCATGGCACGTCCAAGGTTGGTTCCGCGAATCAGATCAGGATGAAAACACAATGCATAACCTTGAGGCTGGAAGATTTCACCTGTATCTTCTATTCCAATGACTTGTCCCGGTGCAAGACAGACAACCGATCCTTTCTGATAGTCATACCGTTGTCGGCCATAAATCAAATCACAGTTCTTCTCGTCTTTCAGAAAAACTACATAAAAACCGAACGTATGTCGCATATGCCGCATCGGTTTCGCTTTTGAAAGATTTATCACACTTACTAGTGGATGCAAGGTTTCTACACCAAGCATATCATCATATTCAGTTATGGTATCGAAATTTAATAATTCTGTTTTCATCGGGAGATATTTATATTACAAATATAAGAAAGGATTCTTACTCCATCGTTATATAACAAAAGAAAAGCAGTGTTTCTATGCAGTAAATCTGTGTTTTATATCATTGACAATAATCTGCAATACTGACAAATTACACCATCTGTGAATCTGTGAAATTATTCTGTGTTTTGTATAACTATCAGTAAAATAGTAAAGGATAATTTTGCAATAGGAATCAATATAATATATGCGATATGGAAAAAGAAGTAATGATACTTACAGGTGCCGGACAAATCGGTATGGCGATAGCCCGGCGGATGGGATATGGAATGAAGATTGTAGTCGGTGACAAACGAATGGAGAATGCACAGTCCGTGGCCGATACGATGAACCGTGCCGGATTTGATGTGCTTCCGGTGGAGATGGACTTATCATCCCGCGAGTCCATTCTACATCTGATTGACACGGCACAGCAATATGGAGAAATAGCCATGCTGGTCAATGCTGCGGGAGTTTCTCCTTCACAAGCATCAATAGAAACTATTCTGAAAGTCGACCTGTATGGCACGGCTGTATTGTTGGAAGAGGTCGGAAAAGTCATCATGCGGGGAGGTACAGGCGTTACAATCTCCAGTCAATCCGGACATCGTCTGCCAGCACTTGGTGCGGAAACCGATGAGCTGCTGGCTTGTACGCCAACTGAAAAACTATTGGATCTCGACGTTTTGCAACCACAACATATCAATGATACACTCCATGCATACCAGTTAGCTAAACGTTGTAATGTAAAACGTGTTATGTCGGAAGCCGTAAAATGGGGTAGAAGAGGAGCGCGCATTAATTCTATTTCTCCGGGCATCATTGTTACCCCATTGGCTCTTGATGAGTTCAACGGTGTACGTGGAGAATTTTATAAGAAGATGTTTGCCCAATGTCCGGCACATCGTCCGGGAACAGCAGATGAAGTGGCAAATGTTGCCGAATTGTTGATGAGTAATCGGGGAGCCTTTATTACCGGAGCTGATTTTCTTGTAGATGGAGGAGCTACAGCTGCTTATTTTTATGGCCAGAAATGAGTATTCTATTTCTATGAGGTAAAACTTTTGTGACAATATTCTATAAACGATACTTTGTCTTCTGTCAAGAAATTGTATCTTTGTTAAATCCTTATAATCTGATGGCGGAAAAGATAGGAAGATATAAGTATTCTGAAATACTTGACCTCCATTAGATAACTAAGGGTTTTGATATAAAAAATATTAACATTATAATATTAAGGGAAACACACATGAAGACATTTTATCTCATGACCATGGGATTTTGCCTGGCTCTAAATCTCCATGCACAGCGAAGCGAATATCTGCTGGAAAAAGGATGGAAATTTACCAAAGGAGAGGTTAGCAATGCTGAAATGCCAGCATTCAATGATGCTAAATGGGAAACTGTAGACATTCCACATGACTGGGCTATTTTCGGACCTTTCGATAAGAACAACGACTTACAAAATGTAGCTGTCACACAGAATTTTGAAACTCAGGCTAGCTTAAAAACCGGACGTACGGGTGGTTTGCCATACGTAGGCATAGGATGGTATCGTACAACATTTCATTCTACTCCAGGAAAACAGACAACCCTGATCTTTGACGGAGCAATGAGCGAGGCTCGTGTGTTTGTCAACGGAAAAGAAGCCTGTTTCTGGCCCTGTGGCTATAACTCTTTCTATTGTGACGTTACCTCTCTAGTAAATGAAGATGGTAAAAATAACACACTTGCCGTACGATTGGAAAATCGTCCACAATCATCACGTTGGTATCCGGGAGCGGGACTTTATCGAAACGTACATGTAGTAACTACAGAAAAAATCCATGTTCCGGTATGGGGAACTCAGATTACTACTCCGTACGTGAAGGACGAATATGCTTCTGTTTGTCTTCGTACAACGATTTTAAATGCGGGAAAAACAGAGCTGACTGTGGTAACGGACATTATGGATGCTGACGGACAGGTGGTTTCAACCAAAACGAACAAAGGAGTCATCAATCACGGCCAACCTTTTACTCAGAATTTTATCGTAGAACGACCTAAGCTCTGGTCACCCGAAACTCCAGTCCTATATAAGGCCGTATCAAAAATCTATTCAGGTGATACGCTTCTCGATACTTATTCCACACGTTTCGGTATTCGTACAATTGAATATATAGCCGACAAAGGTTTTTACCTGAACGGAAAGCGACGTAAATTTCAGGGAGTATGCAATCATCATGACCTGGGACCTTTGGGAGCAGCAATTAACGTTGCAGCGCTCCGCCATCAGTTGACGTTACTCAAAGAAATGGGATGTGACGCCATCCGTACATCGCATAATATGCCTGCTCCCGAACTAGTTGAACTTTGCGACGAAATGGGATTCATGATGATGCTTGAGCCGTTCGACGAATGGGATATCGCCAAGTGTGACAACGGATACCATCGCTTCTTTAATGAATGGGCGGAAAAGGATATGGTAAACATGCTTCGACAGTATCGGAACAATCCATGTGTGGTAATGTGGAGTATCGGCAACGAGGTTCCTACCCAATGGAGTCCGGAAGGATATAAAGTAGCAAAGTTCTTACAGGATATCTGTCATCGGGAAGACCCTACACGTCCGGTAACCTGTGGTATGGATCAAGTGAAAAGTGTACTGGCAAACGGATTTGCTGCAATGCTTGATATTCCGGGGCTGAATTATCGTGCTCACCTATATGATGAAGCTTACGAACGTTTGCCACAAAACATTATTTTAGGTTCGGAGACATCGTCTACTGTCAGCTCTCGTGGAGTATATAAGTTCCCGGTGGAACGTAAGGCCGGAGCTATGTATGATGATCATCAGTCTTCTTCATATGATCTGGAATATTGCAACTGGTCTAACATTCCTGATATTGATTTTGCACGTGCCGAAGATCATGAATGGACAATCGGACAGTTTGTGTGGACTGGATTCGACTATCTAGGCGAGCCGAGCCCGTATGACACCAATGCATGGCCGAATCATAGTTCAATGTTCGGTATCATTGACCTGGCATCTATCCCCAAAGACCGTTATTATCTGTACCGAAGTGTATGGAATAAAGAAGCAGAAACACTGCATATCCTGCCGCACTGGAATTGGGAAGGACGTGAAGGTGAAAAGACTCCTGTTTTTGTTTATACGAACTATCCTTCGGCAGAATTGTTCATCAACGGAAAAAGCTATGGACGTCAGACTAAACACAAGAACGGAACAGTAGAAAACCGTTATCGTCTGATGTGGCATGACGCAGTTTATCAGCCGGGCGAGGTGAGAGTAGTGGCATACGACGAACAGGGGAATCCTGTTGCAGAAAAGACTGTTCGTACTGCAGGCAAGCCGCATCATATAGAACTTGTTACAGATCGCAGCTCTCTTCAGGCAGACGGAAAGGATCTGGCATATGTTACACTCCGCATTGTTGATAAGGACGGCAACTTGTGCCCGAATGACGGACGTCTGGTAAGTTTCAAAGTAAAAGGAACAGGTAAGTACCGTGCTTCTGCAAACGGAGATCCTACTTGTCTGGATTTATTCCACAAGCCGGAAATGCATGCGTTCGGAGGTATGCTCACTGTTATAGTCCAGTCGGGAGAAAAAACTGGTGAGATAGAACTTCAGGCTACTGCCAAAGGAATAAAAACCGGGACTATCCGCATTCCGGTAAAATAAGCTTACCGTAAGTCACTATTTACTTTTTATACTGATAATGTATATTGGGAGGAATGCTTGGTCTTATTCACAACATCGTAAATAGAGTATATATTCATACAAACAGTTGTTGGAAATAAGTAACAGATGCAAGTACTATTTAGGGAGATTCATATCAAGATTCTCCCTATTTTTATTATTCAAGAAGCAACATAACATATATTTCCTTTATTCCATGTTCGGAACTATCTTACTCCCATCATCATAATTCGATATCCACTGAATGTTTTTAATCATAGCCACGCTTTTATGATGGGCATAATTGTTTATAAGATTGATTTCACGCAGCAAGTAGCTTTTGTTTTCTTTATTAGTGTTATATTATTTCTAAAAAATATTGTTCTCAATAAGAATGTGTATATGGAAAAGATTACATTTGCAACCCGAAATAAAACAACGAATTAATAAGATAGATGACTTACCATAGGAATATAAGTCTTTTCACTATTGAGATAGATAAATCATAAACTTATGAAAAAAACTTTAGCTTTATTACTGCTATTTACATCTGTTACTACATATGGTCAATCAACATATATAGGTAAAATTACAGATGAAAAAAATGTACCTCTGCCGTATGCCAATGTTGTGGCATTATCTTTGCCAGATTCAGCGTTTGTGGTTGGTACTACTACAGATTTACAAGGTAATTTCAAATTGGAGCAAGTTACGGAGGGGCAGTTAATTCGTATTTCTTCAATCGGGTATGTTACGGTTTATAAGAATACATCCGAATTGAATGAACCTAATATACAGATGTCTCCTGATGTACAGGCATTACAGGAGGTTGTTGTTGAAGGTACACATCCTGTTGTCTTTATGAAAGGTAATGCTCTTGTGACTGATGTCCAGAATAGTTTATTAAGTAAAGCTGGTTCTGCTAGTGATGTGCTGGCTAGAATACCTAGAGTTAGTAAAAGTAAGGATAAATTTGTAGTTTTCGGTAAAGGTACTCCGCTCATATATATTAATGGACGTTTGGTACGTGATAATACAGAACTGGAGCAATTAAATTCAACGGATATAAAACATGTAGAACTTTTGACAACTCCTGGTGCACAATATGATGCCAGCGTCAAATCAGTTATACGTATAAAGACTGTCAAACGCCAAGGAGACGGGTTCAGCTTTGATGTCCGTTCTTCTTACTATCAGTCGGAAAATACAGACCTTATTGAACAGGCTAATGTAAATTATCGCCATGCCGGATTAGATCTTTTTGGTTCATTTGACTATAGATTGAATCGTACGGAACAGATATCTTCAGTGGAACAGGAAACGAATACCAGCAGTTTGTGGCAGCAGCATAACACCATGCAGATGAACGGACAGACCCAAAAAATGAGCGGAACATTTGGTTTTAACTATCAGATAAATGACAATCACTCTTTTGGCGCACGCTATCAAATGTTAGGTTATCCTTCTTCTTATGTAAATACAGACATATTGAGTAAGGTTGAAAAGAATAATGACTTTTATGACCAGTGGAGTAGTAATGGTATAGAAAATCGGGATTATAGTTTGGGGCATCAGTTAAATTTATATTATACAGGTACTGCTGGCAAACTTGGTATTGATGTAAATGCGGATTACTATAAGTCAGATTATGATGCCACCAACAATACTTCCGAGCAGAGTCAGGAACAGGATGACCGCCAGATTGCTGCTTTTAACCAGGTAAAAAACAAGATGTGTGCTGGTAAAGTTGTTTTCACTTACCCTATATGGAAGGGGCAATTGTCCTTTGGTGGTGAATATACTTATTCGAACCGTGACAATAATTATCTGAGCCGTAATGAATCTTATGTTCCTAGTTCATGTAGTAATATAAGTGAGAATTACATCGGGGCCTTTACCAGCTACGATGTTCAATTGCCATTTGGTATGCTTAGTGCCGGTATAAGATATGAACATGTGGATTTTGAGTATTCGGAGGATCAGCAAAAGATTGATGCACAGAGCAAGAATTTTGACAATGTGTTTCCGACACTCTCATTCGCGACTCAGTTTGGACAGGTACAGGCACAACTAAGTTATGCAGCTACAATTCAACGCCCTTCATATGCGGACCTGAGTAATAATGTATTTTATATAAATCGCTTTACACTTCAGCAAGGTAATCCATATTTACTTCCGTCTATTACTCATGATATATCACTTAATGCCATGTGGAAATACTTCCAGTTTATGTTAAGTTATCAGCAGAAGAAAGATGATATTTTCACATGGAGCACACAGACTGAAGCTAATCCCGAACTGTCAACCATCAGTTACATAAATTTTGATAGGATGCCGACTTTGAACGCATTTATTGGAGCTTCTCCGACTATAGGCTTTTGGTCTCCGATGTATGGAGTAGGAGTAAGCAAACAATGGGTTAATGTGCATACAGACCTTGCAGATTTAGAATTGAAAAAACCTGCTCTGAATGTAATGTTAAACAATACCTTTACTCTCCCTAAAAATTTTCTTATAAACCTTGATTTTACATTTCAGGGGAAAGGAAATTATCAGAATATTTACATGATGAAGAATATGTATATTCTGAATCTTGCTATTAGTAAAAGTTTCTTTAATGATGCATTTAATGTAGAGCTCAGAGGTAATGATTTGTTTCATCAGCAGAAAGACGCTAGTCGTGTATATATGAATAGACTTACTGCTTATCAGGCTAATTGTTATGATTCAAGAGAATTTGCTATAACTGTCCGATATCGCTTTAATACCGCTCAGAGCAAATATAAAGGTTCTGGAGCAGGAGAAAGAACAAAAGCCAGATTCTGATTACCGGTATGACTTAACTTATTTGAGAATAGTAAGTTTTCTCTCTGATTTTTATGGAATATTGAAGGTATATTACTTTTATATTCCGTAAAAATCAATCGTCCTGCTCATATTTGTTCTTTTCATATTTAAGTCGGTAAAACTGCCTTTTCAAATGTTTAATATATTCCTTTATAATTTATTAGGTTCTATCATAATGCTCTTTATCTTTTCATGGTCGTCTTTGTAAACTTTATGGCTCCAAATTCTTCAGTAAAAAACTTCAGCATCTTTTAGGAAATTATTCTCGATGTTTTTTAAAAATTCGTACGAAAAAAAATTTTTCTTCAGCATGTTTTTTTGAGCGACTGCAAGTATTGAATAGTTGCTCGACAAGTCTTATTATTCTGAAGAGAATATAAAGTGAATTATGGCAGAAGTAAGGGAAAGAGAAAGCTCTTTATAAAAAACAAGAAAGGAGGAAAATATCCGTTGCATGAGCGGATATTTTTCCTCCTCTTATGGAATTTCTAACAATTAATTACAGAATAGATTTTACTGTTTCCAGCATGCCTTTAGCCTGAATGCTGTCCAAGTCAGCTTTTACAGCAGCAGTCAGTCCTGGGATGTTGTTCAGGTTTTCTCCCCAGATAAATTCGGCAGCCAAAACTCCTTCAGCTACTTTCTGAGTATCACCTGTAGCCCAAAGCTGTTTCAACAAGTCCATGATATCCTGTGCATCGTTTGGAACAATTTCTGCGCCATCTTCACGTACACCGCCTTTGTAGTAAGTAATGATAGCAGCAAGACCCAATACCAGTCCCTTCGGAAGTTCACCTTTGCGTTCCAAGTACACTTTCAAACCTGGAAGGTCACGAGTCTGGAATTTCGGGAATGAATTCAGCATGATAGAAGTAACCTGATGGTCAACAAACGGATTGTTGAAACGTTCCAAAACATCATGAGCAAATTTTTCAAGCTCTTCTTTCGGAAGGTTCAAAGTTTCCATCAATTCGTCAAACATTACTTTATTGATATATTTGCCGATAACCGGATGCTGGCAAGCATCGCGAACAATGTTTACACCTGACAGGTAAGCAACCGGTGAAAGTACAGTGTGAGGACCGTTCAACAGAGTTACTTTTCTTTCGTGGTAAGGAGCTTCAGAAGGTACAAACAATACATTCAGACCAGCCTTGTCTGCTGGGAATTCCTTAGCAACTTCCTGCGGAGCTTCGATAACCCACAAATGGAAGATTTCTCCCTGAACTACCAAGTTATCATCGTATTGCAGTTTTTCTTTGATTTCGGCAATTTCCTTACGTGGGAATCCCGGTACGATACGGTCTACCAATGTAGCATATACACCACAAGCCTTTTCAAACCAGTTCTTGAAATCGTCACCCAAGTTCCACAATTCAATGTACTGGTAAATAGTTTCTTTCAGCTTGTGTCCGTTCAGGAAGATCAACTCACAAGGGAAAATGATCAAACCTTTTGACATATCGCCATTGAATGTTTTATAACGGTGATACAGCAACTGAGTCAATTTTCCTGGATATGAAGAAGCAGGAGCATCTTCAAGCTTGCAAGAAGGATCGAAAGCGATACCTGCTTCGGTTGTATTTGAGATTACGAAACGCATTTCAGGCTGTTCTGCCAGTTTCATAAATTCAGCGTTCTGAGTGTAAGGATTCAAGGCACGACTGATAACATCGATCATAGTCAGGCTGTTTACAGTTTCACCTTTGTCGAGTCCCTGCAAGTTTACGTGATACAAACAGTCTTGTGCATTCAGCATGTCTACCATACCTTTATCGATAGGCTGTACTACTACAACACTGCTATTGAAATCTGTTTTCTGGTCCATATTATAGATTATCCAATCTACAAATGCACGTAAAAAATTACCTTCACCAAACTGAATGATTCTTTCTGGACGAATTGTCTTGTTTGCAGTTTCTTTGTTTAATGCTTTCATACTTGTATATTTTAAGTTCCGTATTTTTACAATTTTGCTTCTCTCTTTATAAGAAAGGTATAAAGGTGAAAAAACTAGTTGATAAAACAGTAATATATATTTACAAATAACGTTTTCTTCTTCTTTTTCAGAGATTAATTTTACTAAATATTCGCTGCAAATATACGAAATATTTTGTTATTCCAAATAAAATTTCTACTTTCGTGTTCGATAACGACAAATAAAACGAAATACATGTTAAGCAACATAAATTCCTTTTGCGGGATTTGCTTTTTATGAAAATACATAACAAAAAACATAAACCTAAAAACGAAGCTTTATGAAAAAATTTATGGATGAAAACTTCCTGCTGAAAACAGAAACAGCACAGGAATTGTACCACAACCATGCAGCTAAAATGCCTATTATCGACTACCACTGTCACTTGATTCCGAAAATGGTAGCAGACGATTACCAGTTCAAGTCAATTACAGAAATATGGTTGGGTGGCGACCACTATAAATGGCGTGCAATGCGTAGCAACGGTGTAGACGAACGCTATTGTACCGGTAAGGATACTACCGATTGGGAAAAATTCGAAAAATGGGCTGAAACAGTTCCTTATACATTCCGTAACCCATTATATCACTGGACTCATCTGGAATTGAAAACTTGTTTCGGTATTGACAAGATTTTGAATCCGTCTACAGCTCGTGAAATCTTTGACGAATGTAATGCTAAGCTGGCAACTCCTGAATATACTGCCCGCAACCTGATGCGCCGTTATCACGTTGAAACAGTTTGTACTACTGATGATCCTGTTGACTCACTGGAATATCATATCGCTACTCGTGAAAGCGGATTCGAAATCAAGATGTTGCCTACATGGCGTCCTGACAAGGCTATGGCAGTAGAAGTATCTGCTGATTTCCGTGCTTACATGGAAAAACTGTCTGAAGTGAGTGGAGTAACAATTTCTTCATTCGATGATATGGTTGCTGCATTGCGTAAGCGTCACGAGTTCTTTGCAGAACAAGGATGTAAGTTGTCTGACCACGGTATCGAAGAGTTCTATGCAGAAGATTATACAGATGCAGAAATCAGAGCAATCTTCAATAAAGTATATGGCGGTACTGAACTGACAAAAGAAGAAATCCTGAAGTTCAAGTCGGCTATGCTGATTGTATTTGCTGAAATGGATTGGGAAACTGGCTGGACTCAGCAGTTCCACTACGGTGCTATCCGTAACAACAACACTAAGATGTTTAAGCTTTTAGGCCCTGATACAGGTTTCGATTCTATCGGTGAATTTACTACTGCAAAAGCTATGGCTAA